>Ga0181535_10000047_pt1 | contig 173368 bp, 139 predicted proteins | sample PEATcosm2014_Bin_44_FD_119774 | JGI IMG/M metagenome (GOLD analysis project Ga0181535, IMG submission 119774) | Peatland microbial communities from MTU Mesocosm Facility, Houghton, MI, USA - PEATcosm2014_Bin17_30_metaG | ecosystem: Environmental > Terrestrial > Soil > Wetlands > Peat | place... | reverse complement strand
GCCGCGCCGGTGATCATGTTCTTGATGTAATCGGCGTGGCCGGGGCAATCCACGTGCGCGTAGTGACGGTTGGCCGTCTCGTACTCCACGTGCGCCGTGGCGATAGTGATGCCGCGCTCCCGCTCTTCCGGCGCGTTGTCGATCGAATCGAAGGAGCGGAAGGAGTTCTTCGGGTTGTGCTTGGACAACACCTTGGTGATTGCCGCCGTCAGCGTGGTCTTGCCGTGATCGATGTGTCCGATGGTGCCCACGTTTACGTGCGGCTTCGAACGGTCAAACTTTTCCTTCGCCATGCCCTTACATCCCTTCCGTTGGACTTTCCTTGTCGCGCGCGGATTCTCCGCGGACGAAAAAGCTCAGTTGGCCTCAATAAGAGGTATACGCCCGGTAGTACTGCTGCCGAAGATCCTCCGGCACCGCCTCGACCACCTGCAAATAGCGCTCGCGGGTCAATGCCTGGTCGGAGACCGGCAGAGCCTTGTAGAGCGCCTCGGCTTCCTTGCCCAGCAAGCCGCACTGCAACACCGACTCGAAATCGCGAATCCGGCGCTTGGAGCGAGTTACCCGGCCCAGAAAAACTTCGATCTCTCTAGGACTAAACGCCAGATCGATCAGTGCATGAAGCTGTACGTAGCCCGGTTCATCCTGGACGGCGATGGCCGCCTGTTCAAACTTCATCCCGCCCTCATATCAGGCCTCGACAGCCGATTCGGTTTGCCTGAACAATCGTTCCCGCGGCGACGAAATCCACCGCCAGGAGCCGCTAAATGGAGCGGGAGACGGGGATCGAACCCGCGACCAACAGCTTGGAAGGCTGTGACTCTACCACTGAGTTACTCCCGCAAAACAGCCACTAGCTATTCGCTTCTAGCCGCCAGCTCATCTTGCTGGCGCGGACCGCATCGATCCCTTCGGCCAACCCACTGGCTAGAAGCTCATAGCTAGCAGCTAGAAGCTGAGAAATCTGGAGCTGATGACCGGGCTTGAACCGGTGACCTCTCCCTTACCAAGGGAGTGCTCTACCAACTGAGCTACATCAGCCCTTCTTGCAAAACCCGCGGGCCTGACCGCACCCCCGACTACTTGCGGCGAATCCGGTCTGCCTGCCGCGCCAGCACCGTGCGGAAGGCCATCATGCCGAAGACGAAAATCGGCAAAAGACGGATTTCCACGGGCCTGCCCTGGACCACCAGCGAACCTTCGCCCAAGGTAAACCATGCGACCACAGCCAGTATCGCATACAGCGCCATGGCCGGCCAGAACTTGCGCTCCAAATCCGCGCCGTGGCTGTGGAGACCCTCGCCGGGGGAGCGCAACTTTTCCCGGATTTGGCTCCACCAAGAGGCCATTCTGCCAAATCTCCGCTTGCCGGTGTAACGCAAATCATGGTGCACAGGGGAGGGTTCGAACCTCCGTAGGTCTAAGACCGGCAGATTTACAGTCTGCTGCCATTAACCACTCGGCCACCTGTGCACAAACCCTAAACCACGTTTTTAGCCCACTTCCGCACATCACCCTCCACCCGGAAGTTCTCCGGTGGATCGGAGCCTGTGCGCCTCAGAGGGATCACCGCAGAGGATAGGGACGGCGAAATTCTCCGCCGCTACAAACTTCTACCGCTATCGGTCCCGTTCGACCTTCCCATTCTGGAGCTGGCGAAGGGATTTGAACCCCCGACCCTCTGATTACAAATCAGATGCTCTACCAGCTGAGCTACGCCAGCCCTATCCAACCAGGGAAACCGCCCGAGGAGCCGACTGCCCGCGCAAGCACACTTCCGCTTGCGCAAGACTCGGCACAGAATTCAAGGTACCATAGAGCGCGCCGGAGAGCAAACGGGGGAAACAGGGAACGAGGGAACGAGGGAACAGGGATCAGGGGTCAGGGGTTAGGGAATAAAAGTCAAATGGACTCGATCAGGGAGCGTGACTGTTCCTGCGAGCGCAGCACCGCTCCGTGGAAGGCGGCCAGAGCCAGAAAGAACCACGCCGCTACCAGATAGGGCAGATAGGGGCCCAGGTGCTTCATTGCCTCGCCGGTCAGGCCGGGGAGCTGGGCGCGAAAAACATCCAACAGCCAGGGAATGCTGACCAGACCTCCAAAACCCTGCACCAGCCAGCGCGTCCAGGCAGGAGACCAGTGCTGGTAAGAGCGCCAAAACGAGCCCTGCGGATCGTCGGATTTGGCTCGCGCACGCACCAGGAGGGCCAGAACGCCGGCTGCGGCCAGCAGCGCCAGGCCAACCCAGGTGGTCCACTGCGTAGCCAATGGTTCCAGAAGAGAGAAGGGATCTGAACCCATGCCGCCGTGGTGGGTTTCTCGACTGCCACGCGCCGCGGTCACCCCCAGCATCACCAGGCTGATGGCCAGCCCGGCCACCGAAACGATCTCTCCGACAGAGGCGATCAACAGCGTGGAGTGGGAGAGCTGCGGCGTCGCCTCCTGCTGCACCGCCGCTTCGGCCGAGGCCGCGGTGGTCGCCGTGACGCCCTCCAGATCGGCATCGAAGAGAACGGAGTCGGCGGCATTCGCGGGATTCACATGGACCATCACCGTATGGCCCTTGAACTGCGCGGCCCAGCGCACCGCCGCCTCTTGCAGGGTGAATTCGCGCTCATACTCCCCGCTTTGCAACTCGGGATGGCGGTAGAAGTAAGTCAACACCGCGGGATAGACCTGTTTTTTCTCCCGATTTTTCCGCGCGGCCACGCTGACCACATCGATGACGGCGGGATAGGCCGGCCAATGCCGCGCCCGGCGAGCCTTGGCGCCGCGTCTCCAGCGCTTCCACCAACTGCTGGCCAGGCCGCACGCGCCCGCCACCAGCACCGTATAAAACTCCGGGCGGCGCAACAGTGCAAAAAGCGTGTGCAGAGGGTGCGGCGCGAATTGGGAAAGCAGTTGCATGGCCGAAATCCTTCCTCCATCCTGTCGCCGCGATTATCGCACGAGAGGCGATAGGCGATGGCGAGGTTCTATCCATGGTGGGCTGATTCCCTTCTTCCGTAACTCGGGTAAGCGGCGCATCACCGATCGAACCGAAGCCGGACATGTAGAATCCTCTTGCACTACGAACTGCCTCAACGGATGCTTCCTTAACCCACAAAGCAGGACTTCGCGGTCCCCCACACTTAAGGAGAGGATTCCATGCGCAAGAGTTTTATCGCGATTTTGCTTTTATCGTTCTGTTCTCTGGTCGTAGCTCAACAGGCGTTGAACAACGACTCGGTCATCAAGCTGACCAAGGCCGGTCTCTCCGACGATCTGGTTGTCTCAACCATCAACGCCAGCCCGGGCGCCTATAACACCAGCGCCGACGGTCTGATTGCGCTGAAGAAGGCCGGCGTGAGCGACAAGGTGATCGCCGCCATTCTTACTCGCGGTACGGGCGCTCCCGCCCCTGCACCCGCTCCGGCAGCCGCCGCGGTCAATACCAACCCGGATGACCCGAACGCCGATCACGAGCCCGGAATCTACCTCTACGATAGCGCCGCGGCCAAGAACAAGATGGTCGGTTTGGACCCCTCTTCCTTCCAACAGGCCCGGACCAGCGGCGTGATGGCTTCCGCCTTTACTTATGGCATCAAGAAAGCCAAGGTCAAGAGCGTTCTGCAAGGCGCTGCGGCGACGGTGCGGACCAAGAACACCTCGCCCGTTTTTTATTTTTATTTTGGAGCGCAGACGGCGACCACCAACAGTCCCAACCTGGCCTATGGCGTCGCCTCGACCCCCAAGGATTGCTCCCTGGTCCGGCTGGAAGTGAATGGCGCGTCGCGGGAGATGACGATCGGCTCGGCCAGCATCTGGGGCGCCTCTTCGGGCACACAGGATGCCGACAAATCGCCCTTCAATTACGAGAAGATTCGTCCCGGCGTCTTTAAGGTCACTCTTGTTGCGCCGCTTCCGCCGGGTGAGTACGGCTTCAACATCTCCGCCTGGGGCCGGGTTTACGATTTCGGCGTGGATCAGTAATCGAACAGGGCAAACGCATCTTGATCGACCGGCCGTTTTCCGAGTGAAACAGTTGTAACCATTGCTTTTGTTTGTTTTTACGGAGGGAGCAGGGGTCTTCAGACCCCTGAAGCAGCGGCAAAAAAAGACAGGCTTTAGCCTCGGGTCTTTGCTCGCAGTTGCAAAATGGCCCGTGCCTGAAGGCCCATCCATCCATCGCCCTATTCAGGGGCCTCAAGGCCCCTGCTCCCTCCCCAAACTACCCTTTGTTTCGATTCGCAATCCAAAACAGGTACGGCAGCGGAATTAAGGCGCGATTGCCCTGAGTAATCGAAGCCGTCGTCGTGGCTTGAGGGAATGAGGTGCTACCTTATCTTTGACGACATTGATGGTCAAAGATATGAATCGACGCACCCGACGTACGCTCTTGTTTGTGGCCGCGGTCCTGCTGATGCTGGCCGTGGCCGTCTTTCTGCGCTCCAAGGCTCCGCCCGAGGCGGCGCGGCTGCTGCCCGAGTCTGACGGCATCGTCTTTGTCAACCTCAAGCCCATGCGGGTCTTTTTGCACAAGGACCTGAAGCCGCCGCAGCGCGTCCCCGAGTACCAGCAGTTTGTCGACGCCACCGGCGTGGACTGGGAGCAGGACCTGGACGAGGCCGCCATCGCCCTGCACCGCATGGATAATCCCAACGGGCCCAACGGCGCGGTGGCCTACTCCATGGTGCTGGTGGGCAAGCTGACCGGGCAGCGGCTGAAGAACTGGCTGGAGAGCCATGCCGCCAGCCGCGAATCCTACGCCGGGCATACCGTCTACAGCGTCCCCTCGGAGGGGCGCACGGTGCGCATCGCACAGATTGGCTACGACACGGTGGCCCTCTCCAACTTCCCCACGCCAGAGAAGATTCACTCCATTCTCGATCGCCACGCCACCGCCGCCTGGCCCTTTGCCGGCTCCTCGCTGCTCACCCGCCACTACCACGATGTGCCGCTGCTGGCGCAGGCCTGGGGCGTGGGACAGATTGGACTGCCCTTCTCGGAGAGCGGAGCGATCCGCATCTTCGGCTTCCGGCTGCCGCTGGTCGACGACGCCACCATCGTGGCTTCCGTCTCGCCGGCCTTGCAGCTCGGGGAAGCACTCGAAGTGCGCATCGAAGAGATCGCGCCCAGCGACGAGGCCGCCGCCCAACAGGCCGCCGCTCTGTCCCTGCTGGTGACCGTGGCGCGGGGCTTTACCGCTCCGCTGGGCGGGAATTCGGCCAATAACGGATTGAAAGCCCTGCTGCGCTCCGCCGAGGTGACCCCGAAGCACAATCGCGTGGTGCTCACCGCGACGCTCTCCCGCGCCCAACTGGCCAACCTGGCGCAGGAAGATAATTCCGCACCCCCAGGCCTTCCCGCTGCATCCAAAGAGCCATAAGCGGCTTCCCCGCCGCCCTGCCGTCTACCAACGGCATCCGGCTCCTGCACAAACCAGTCCTCCCCCATCCCGACCGTCGAACGGTTCGGGATGGGGAATTTGCGTTTATAGCGGGGTTGGCGGAGTTAGAGGGGATAGCGGAGTTGGCGGAGTTGGCGACCGCATCTTCGAGCAGGGCAACTCCGCTCCATTGCGCCGAACGCTGCCCGCTCCGCACCCACCGCATTTTCTCCGCTACTTTTTCAATCCCAACGCATCGACCACAGCCGGGTCCACCTGGGCGGGCTCGCCGTCGCGCTTGCTCACCACGCCGAAGTCGCCGCGATAATCCCACATCGTCCAGCCAATGCCGTCGGCCTCCAGCGCGGTGCGCACGTCGCGCAGCCAGTTCATGCGCGAGACCGGATCCGTCACCTTGCGGTAGGCGCCGAACTCGTTGCACAGCAGCGGAACGTTGTTGCCCTTGCCCCAGGCCGCGGCGGCATCGATCATCAGGCGAATGCGGCGGCCGTCCCAGCGATCCAGCCAGTAGTGCTCCAACTCATAGCGCGCTGCCGGGTCGGGCACCTGCGCGAGTTGCTCGGGCCGCGCCTCTTCGGTGACTGGGTAGGCAATGCCGTGGGTGTAGCTCCACCAGCTCAGGCCCCATCCGGCGCCCTGGTGGGTGAAGGTGTGCGGATCGTAGAAATGGAAGTTGTAGATGACGTTGGGGTCGGAAAGCGGCTCGAGGGTGAGCAGATCTTCAATGCTGGAAAAGTTGGGACCGGCCACGATGATGGTGTTCTTGGGCGCAGCCTCGCGAATGGCCGCGGCCAGGCGCGCCTGCATCCCCGCCCAGCGGTAGGGATCGCTGACCTCGGGCTCGTTCATCACCTCGAAGAAAACGCGCTCCGGATCGCGGCCGGCGTAGTGGGCGGCCAGGCGACGCCACAAGGCTGTCAGGCGGTCCACGCTCTCGTTGCCGGCGCGGAAGGGCTGCTTGAAGCTCTCCTCGGGATGGATATCGATCTGCACTGCGAGGCCATCGGTCAGCATGGTGTCTACGGCGTGGTCGAGGCGCTTGATAAAGTCGGCGGAAAAGCCTTCGGCGTTGCGCGGATAGCTCTCGAGCGGCACAGGGTCGATGCTCAGGCGAACGCTGTCGAAGCCGATCTTGGCCATCAGGGCGATGTCGGCGTCGTCGGTATAGCCGCTGAGATGGTCGGCTGTATAGCGGTTGGCCGACTGGGCAAACCACATGGAGGCGTTGATGCCGTGGCGCAGATGCTGCACCCGGGCAAAGGCCGTGGCCCGGTCCTGGGCGGCGGCGGGTAAAGACAAGGCACACAAGGCAATCAGGCAACGAATACGAAGCGACACAGTGTACTCCCCTGCAATGAGATAGGAGAACGATACCACGCAGGCAAGCGGCGTCGCCGCAGGGCAAAGATGGACACTACGAAAAAAGGCGGTTCCCCGAGAGGAACCGCCTGAATCGCTTTGATTTTAACTAATTTGCGGTAGCGGCCAACGATCCACTGGCCGCCGTGGCGATCTGCTCATAGGTGGTGCGCAGGTACTTGTGCGGATTGACGGGAACGTGGTGGACGCGAACTTCATAGTGCAGATGCGGACCGGTGGCGCGGCCCGACTGGCCCACGTAACCAATGATCTGGCCGCGGGTCACATGCTGGCCGGCCAGAACGGCGACGGCAGAAAGATGGCCGTACAGAGTGAGCACATCGTGGCCGTGGTCCAGCACAATCTGGCGGCCGTATCCGGCGCCCATGATGGTGCCCGTCACTTCGCCGTCGGCGGTGGCGCGCACCGGAGTGCCGTAGGGGGCATCGATGTCGATACCGGAATGGAAGGCGCCTTCTCCGTTGATCGGGTCCTGGCGGGAACCGAAGCCGGAACCCACACGGCCTTCAACTGGCCACAACGAGGGCGCATCGGCCAGGGCTGTCCAATCGCCGGCGAAGGAGGCATTCAGGCCGCCCTCGAGCGCGCGGGAGACGCGACCGCTGAGCGCCTCGGCGCGCAGAGCGTAAAACTGATCGATGGAGAGCTTGACATCCTGTTGATTTACTTCGTCGCCCTGGGCCAGCGATGAAGGCGTGGGCGCGGCGGCATCGGCGGCGGCAGGCTTGGGCTCCGCCAGACGGCTCTTCTTGAGGCCGTAGAGAGCGGTAACTTCGTTGGCCAGGGCGCCCAGCGAGGCCACCTGCACATCGCGGTCGTGGGCGATCTGGGCCATCTGCTGGTAGTTCTTGCGCAGCGTCTCGCGCTCCTGGCGCACCTGGTTGAAGCTCTCGGTCTTGAGCAACATGCGGGTATAAGAGCCGGCCAGCCCGACGATCGTGAAGGCGCCCACCAGCGCCGCGGCGATAAAACCGCCGGCATAGTGCAAGGGGAGCGGAATCTTGCGAATCCGCCCGTCGTCATCGCGGGCAACAAAAAGGATGTAGTAGCGTTTGCGCAGCATGAGCACTCTCTTCCCTGCCCAGACAGGGCCGCAATTCGCCGCAGAATCGACAAAATCGCACAGCAAAGGCCAGTTGGCCAAGTGAGAAACAACACGGACTGCGCCAAGGGGGGTGGCGGTGCCGGGAACGTTCGTCAAGGTTACCAGAGCGGCCCGCCCTGGGTCAACGAAAACCGGCGTGGAAATCATTGACAAAGTAGGGTCGAAGCGGCACTGAATCGAATCGGGAATCTCCCCGTTTCCGGGAAAAACCGCTAAAATGCACTGAATAAGTTGCAACTTGAAGTCATGTCCTATCCTCATAGCATGAGCACGCGGCGGAGCGAATCGGTGGAAGGCGGCGAGACAGGCGAGCGGGCGCTGCTGCGATCCCTGCGCGCGCTAGCCCCGCGGCGCACCCGCGGCGGCCTGAGCCTGGGCATCGGCGACGATTGCGCCCTGCTGGCTCCGCGTGCAGGCGAAGAACTGGCCGTGACGACCGATCTGTCGATTGCCGGCCGCCACTTTCGCCTCGACTGGCACCCCGCCGAGGCCGTCGGCCATCGCGCATTGGCGCGCGGACTGAGCGACCTGGCGGCGATGGGCGCGCGGCCCGTGGCGGCCTTTCTCTCGCTGGGCGTGCCGCGGGAGCTGACAGTTCCCCGCCGCGGAGCCTCCTGGGTCGACCTTTTTTTGAAAGGCCTGCTGGCCCTGGCCGCCGAGTACAAGACGCCGCTGGCCGGCGGCGATCTGGCCGAGTCTCCTTTGGCCGTCGCCGACATCGTGCTGGTGGGCGCTGTTCCCCGCGGCAAGGCGCTGCTGCGCTCCGGCGCACATCCCGGCGACCTGCTCTACGTTACCGGCGCATTGGGCGGAGCGGCCTGCGGACTGCAACGGCTGGCGGATCAGGCCGCTCAATCCTCCAACAAAAAAGAAGGAAAAGCGCCCACGGCGCCGGCGGCGCAGGTGCGGATTCCCAAGAGGCTTGCGGCCTTGCTCGCCCCCCATCTGCACCCCCAGCCGCGCATCGCCCAGGGACTCTGGCTGCGCAAGCGGGGAACTGCTTCCGCCGCACTGGACATCAGCGACGGCCTCTCCACCGATCTGGCTCATCTCTGCGAAGAGTCCGGCGTCGCCGCGGAAGTAGACGCCGCGGCCCTGCCGCTGGCGCCCGGCGCGACGCTGCAACAGGCCCTGCACGGCGGCGAGGACTACGAACTGCTCTTCACCGCCCCGGCCGCCGCACGGCTGCCCCGCGCCATTCAGGGCGTAGCGATTACGCAAATAGGCCGCATTCTGAAAGCCCGCGCTGGAGAGCCGGCAATCACCCTGGAGAGCGAAAATGGGCGCGCGCCCCTGGCCGTTCGCGGGTGGGAGCATTTCTCTTAGCTGGATTTCTAGAAATCGCGGATCAAGTGGTTTTTCTCACCGAGCATCCCCCCACGGGCTAAACAGGCCGCGGAAAAGGGCCGAATGTCTGGCGAATCCCGCGAAATAAATCCCTCGGGGCCAGGGAATTGTCCACCTGTCTTTGCGGCAGGGCAGAAGCTGTGCCCTTTCAAAACGACTGCCTTCCACCCAAATGCGATTGCCCGGTTGGGAGAAACGCGTGAAAGCCGACGGCGCAGAGCGGCGGTTTTTGTAAGACATCGCCACAGCGAGAGGGGTGACGCCGGTTTTTGTTCTTCCTTATGGTCTTCTCATCAAGAAAACTTGACAGCAAGTCACTCACATGACATTCTGAGAAGGTCAGAAATTCTCTCAGCAGGCAGGAAGGCACCCATGGCAAAGATTATCGGCATCGATCTGGGCACCACCAACTCGTGTGTGGCGGTTCTCGAGGGCGGCGAACCCAAGGTCATCGCAAATGAAGAGGGAGCGCGCACCACGCCCTCCATCGTCGGTTTCTCGAAGAGCGGCGAGCGGCTGGTCGGCCAGGTGGCCAAGCGCCAGGCGATCACCAACCCGGAGAACACCATCTTCTCCATCAAGCGCTTCATGGGCCGCCGCTACAACGAAGTGAACGACGAGATGAAGATGGTTCCCTTCAAGGTGAACCAGCAGGGCGACCACGTGGGCGTGATCGCGCAGGGCAAGGAGTACACCCCGCCGGAAGTCTCGGCGATGATCCTGCAAAAACTGAAGAAGAGCGCCGAAGCCTACCTGGGCGAGACGGTCACCGAGGCGGTAATCACTGTTCCCGCCTACTTCAACGACGCTCAGCGCCAAGCCACCAAGGACGCCGGCAAGATCGCCGGCCTGGACGTCAAGCGCATCGTCAACGAGCCCACGGCGGCCGCGCTGGCCTATGGGCTGGACAAGAAGAAGGACGAGACCATCGCCGTGTATGACTTCGGCGGCGGCACCTTCGACATTTCGGTTCTGGAAGTGGGCGAAGGCGTCATCGAGGTCAAGTCCACCAACGGCGACACCCACCTGGGCGGCGATAACCTCGACCAGCGCATCGTCGATTGGCTGATTGCCGAGTTCAAGGCCGAAGAGGGCCTGGATCTCAGCTCCAAAGGCAACGAAATGGCCCTGCAGCGCCTCAAGGACGGCGCGGAAAAGGCTAAGATCGAGCTCTCCACCACCATCGAGACCGAGATCAACCTGCCCTTCATCACCGCCGACGCCACCGGCCCCAAGCACCTGGTGCGCAAGCTGACCCGCGCCAAGCTGGAGCAGTTGGTCGAAGACCTGCTGGACCGCTCGCTCGAGCCCTGCAAGAAGGCCATGGCCGACGCCGGCGTCACCGCCGACCAGATCGACGAAGTGGTTCTGGTGGGCGGACAGACGCGTATGCCCAAGATCCAGGAGATGGTGAAGAAGCTCTTCGGCAAGGAGCCGCACCGCGGCGTGAACCCCGATGAAGTGGTCGCCATCGGCGCCGCCGTGCAAGCTGGCGTGCTGGCTGGCGAGGTCAAGGATCTGCTGCTGCTCGACGTGACGCCGCTGACCCTGTCCATCGAGACGCTGGGCGGCGTGGCCACCACCATGATTCCGCGCAACACGACGATCCCCACCAAAAAGAGCGAAACCTTCTCGACGGCCGCCGACAACCAGTCTGAGGTCGAGGTGCATGTGCTGCAAGGCGAGCGTCCCATGGCCGCGCAGAACCGGACGCTTGGGAAGTTCAAACTGGGCGGCATCATGCCCGCGCCGCGCGGTATGCCGCAGATCGAGGTGACCTTCGATATCGACGCCAACGGCATCCTCAACGTGCACGCCAAGGACAACGCCACCGGCAAGGACACGCGCATCACCATCACTTCCAGCTCGGGTTTGAGCAAGGAAGAGGTCGAGCGCATGGCCAAGGAAGCCGAGGCCCACGCCGGCGAGGACAAGGAAAAGCGCGAGGAGATCGAGGCCCGCAACGAGCTCGACGGCATGGTCTACAACATCGACAAGATGCTGAAGGAGTCGGGCGATAAGTTCGAGAGCGCCGAGGCTGCTCCCATCAAGACCGAGGTCGAGGGCGCTCTGGCCGAGGCCAAGAAGACGCTGGAAGGCACGCCCACGTCGAAGGAGCTGAAGGCCGCCCACGAGAAGCTGACCAAGGCCAGCCACAAACTGGCCGAGATCCTCTACAAAGCCACCGCCGCGCAGGGACCCGCTACCGGCGACGCTCCTGCGGCGGGGGAGCCGGCCGCCGAGCCCAAGAAGAAGGACGACGGCGTCATCGACGCCGAGTACGTGGACGTGGAAGACAAGAAGTAGGCGTCTGCGGTGCGGCAGCCGGCGCGCCAAAACAGCATTGCTTCAAAACACAACTCGGGGTGGGCAGCAGTTATGTTGCCCACCCCGTTTTCATGCTGGTTCCAACCCAAAATGGAAGTTTGTCATCCTGAGCGGAGTTTGGTGTTCAAGTGCCTGGTGCTCGTGTGCCTGGTGCTATCGATGTGATTGGACAAAGCAGAATCCAAAACCCGAGGGATACTCCCGGAAGTAGGATTACTGCTTTTTGAGCACGGCGGTTCCTTTTTCGTCGAAGAGGATGGCGCTCTCCAGTTTGCGGAAGTCGGCGGCCTTGGCGGGTGGAATCTCCACGTCGCGCACCACGTATTCGCGCTCGTAGTGCAGCAGGCCGGGCTTACTGGTGACCGTCGAGTGATAGCTGGCAAAGTCCACGTCCACATTGACCGGGTCGGGCATCTCGTCGACCACATAGCCGGCGGGTAACTCGATGTCGAAGCTGTCATGCCAGCGGCCGGGGTGACCGATCTCGATGGGGTATTTGCGCGGCTTGCCTTCCATCACCTCGGGAACCGTCTCGGCATGGCTGCCAAGCACCCGTGGCCGCACCAGCAGCAGCGGGCCGGCGGCGTGGGCGTAGTTGGTTGCGCTAAAGTGCAGATCCAGAATCAGCGGCTTATCAAGGTCATCGATCTGGTGAAACTCGTATCCCTTGAAGGTTAGGCCAGTGATCTCCGAGGAGATCCCGCGCTCGATTCCATCGTGAAGTTCCTTGGAGTCGTTGCGCTTGATATGCAATCTCCAACCACTTGCACCCTCCCCGATCATGTTCTCCGAGACATCGCCGGAGAGAGTGCCATCGCCGGAGAGAGTAAACTTTCCATTCCGCTGCAAGACAGAGGAGTCTGGGGGAAGGATTGGCATCTGCAAAATCTGGCTATCCGCGCCCGCCGCCAGGTATCCCCAGCCGCCTTGCAGGTCGGAATCGAGCAATCCAACAGGCGTCTTTTCATCGGTCGGATCGAAGATGAGATACCACTTCCCGTTGGCCGCCTTGACGCGCGCTATTAACCTGGGGTCTTTTTCGCCCGTGGGCAGTTCGATGGCGGTGATCATGTGATCGCCAAAGAGGGAGGGAGCGTTGGGATCGACAAACCCCCGCCGGTGGTCGACAGAAAACGAATGCGCCGTGATTCCCGCCGCTTGCAGCATGGCAATCAGGATTGTGGTTTTGTCTTTACAGTCGCCGTAGCGATTGCGATAGATGTCGGCGGCGTAATGCGGCTGCCAGCCGCCGATGCCTCGCTCGATGATGAAGTAGCGAATATTCTTCTGGATATAACCGGTGATGCGGCTGAGCTTGGTATAGAAATCCGTCGCGCCGGCAATCAATTCCTGCGTCTTCGCGGTCATTTCCGGAGTTTGGTCGGTCCGATGTTCTTCCAGTTGCCCTTGGTGCTGGCCGATGGCTTGCCACTGACTCTCTATGCTCGGTTTGGCCGCATCTCCCCATTGAACGGTCATGCGTGCGGCAAGCGCCTCCCAATCCGGTGTTGCGTGGATGTTCTCCAGATCCAGAGCGGGCACATCCTTGACCTCCCAGCGCAAGTGGTTGCTCCCCAACTCGACAGGCTTGACTGCGGCATAGTGATGCCAGACGTCGGTAAAATGCCCCCCCGCCGGCAAGTCCAGTTCCAGTGACTGATTGACAGCGGGGATAGATTGTTGAAAACGCCAAGTCTCCTCGGTAAAGTAGGGCCGCAATTGGCTTTCTATTTCGCAAACCACCACCGCGCCGGGGTCGGCGGCCGGCGGATTAACCTCGCGAATTCGCTCAGCGGCCTGCAAAATCGGCGCATCGTATTCTCCGACGTCGATAAAATCCGTCTCCATCGCCTGGAACTGTTTGCCATTGGCGGCGATGGTCCAGGAGCGGAAGTTTTTAATCTTGAAGTCGGCGCCGAACTCGGCTCCGCAGCCGGCATATTTGCGCCCCTGTGGCTTGAGGATGCGCACTGCCGAGCGCTCCCGCTCCACGGCGTGATTCTGCTCATCCACCGTAATCACGATCTCGTCATAGAGCACCACCGCAGGCGCGCTCATGGCGTTGTCCGGGGTGGGAGTCTTGGCTGCTTCGACGGCCCAATCCGGCGCGGGCTGATTTTTGGCGGCACACAGGGGCGGAGCCATCAGCGCCAAAGCGCCGATCAGCAGCGGGGCGAGGTATCGATTGCGAGCAAGCTGGTTCATCTTCAATTGCCTTTCGCCGCGGGCGTCGCGGTCAACACCACCTGTTGCTGATCGCTGGTTGCCACCTTCTGATAGAAGCTGCGCAGGTCCTGGTACTCCTCTGGCTTGGCGAAGGTGAAGGAGCGGGCCAGGGTGCGCGCGACAACCACCTGCCCGGTATCGAACTTGGATCCGGTCTTGAAGACAGCATGATCCGGCCATAGCTCTTTGCTGGTCTGCGGCGCGCTCTCGACCGCCATGCCGACGGGCAGTTTGTAGGTCACCTGATCGGCGATCAGTTCGCCGTAATGCATGTCCACGGCTGTCTGCCGCTTCTCCTGGCCGACAAAGGGATGGGGGGCATGGGTCTCGAAGAAGAAGGCCGGCAGAATCATTCGCTTGGAGGTTGAAGAGCCCAACTGCCCTTTGACCTTGACGAGGGCCGCCAAATTGGCCTCCGCATCGTCCATGCCGGCGAAGTGATCGAGATGGGCTTCGACTCCTTCAGGGACCTCCGATTCCAGCCACTGGTCGAACTGCTTTTTGACTTCGTCGGGATCGTTGCGCAAAGCAATCTGCCGCCAATACAGCGCCTGCTGGCCGCTCATGACAATGCTCATATCGCCGCTCACCGCGCCGCTCGCAGCCAGCGTCAAGACGGCCACGCGTGAGGTGCGGTTGTCGGTGTAGCCCTGGGAGGGCGTGGAGACGGCAAATTTACCGTCTGTGCTTTGCCTGAAGCCGCCCGCGGTGGAGTGACGCCAGCTCAGCATCTGGAAGGCGCACATCTTCTCCCCAGGGTCGAGCGTCACCTCTTTGCCGTCGATCATCAACAGGATAATCGTGTCGTCCAGTTGGCGAGCGCTCAAATAGGTGACGTCGAAGAGGTTGTTCTTGCGATCCACTACTTTGACGGCAGAAGCGGTCAGGCCGGCGGCGCGGGCCATGGCCAGATAGAGCAGCGCGATGTCTTCGCTGTCCCCGCTCTTTTGCGCCCAGGTGTCCTCGGCGTGTTTGGCTTCCTTCATTTTGAGCTGCTTGAGTTCGGCCTCGCTCTTGCGGCGGGTGTAGTCGGTGTTCTCCAGAGCCTGCACGGCCTTGTACAGCTTCTTCGCCTTGTCCATCTGGCTGTCGGTGGGAGCAACGAGTCCGTTGACCGCCTCGCGAATGGCCTTGGAGGGCTCGGCGAAGCGATCCACATCCTTGGACCAGCGCTTGGCCGCGGTGACCCAGAAATCCTGGGCGTTATGGGCGCTCTTGTAATAAAAACTCACTTTGTATTTGAAGGCGTTCTCGGGCGGCATATAGTCTTCGTTGGGCAGCGCGGGAATGTCCGTCAAGTCCACGCTGTAGTGGCCGCCGGCGTTGCTCTTCACCGCGACTCCGGCGGGCAAGATCGGCCACCAGATCAGCGAATTGGCGGCGTCGCCGTTTTCGTCGATCACATCCCAACTGCTCTTATATTGTGCGCCGGGCTGAAAATCCTTCACTGGAGTGAAAACATAGTGCGCCTTGTGCACGAAATAGGGTTGCTGTATCTCCCAGGTGGGTGAGGAGACGATGCCGTCGTCATAGCGCTCCTGGTAGGAGTACTCGAGGATGCTGCCCACCTCGACGCTGGGCAGGGTGAAGATCTTGTGCTTGAATTGAAAATTTCCTTCCTTGGTGGCGATCTTGGCGTTGAGCAGATCCTCCGGCTTGGCCTCCAGGGGAACGATCGTCCCGTCGGGATGGATGGTGCGGCCTTTGAGGTCGGCGATCTTGGTATTGCCCCTGAGATACGGCAATTCGACCGTGGCCAGCTCCTTGCCCTTCTCCGTCAGCACCTTGATGCGCACATATTTGCTCTGATAGTGCAGCGGGTCGTTGGCGATCTCTTCGATATTCAGATAGACCGCCGCCGCCCCCGGCGCCTTGGGGTCGGCGGTCATCTTCAATTCTTCTTGGGTCGGCGTCTGAAACTGCGCATGGACCAGGACGGGCAGTGCAAAGGCCGACAGCGCCAGGAGAAACCGCAGGATGGATGAGTTCCGCATGGGGTAATCCTTCAATTGGGTTGTGTTTCAAAAAATGATGAGTTCAAAACGAACTGGGAAAAAGAACCAGAATGAATGCCGTCAGTGTCGCGGCTGGCGCGGCCTGAGCACATTCCCTCATTTCGCCTTATCCCCCCCGGTAAACTTCAGAACCAATTGCTGCTGATCGCTGCTAGAGACTTTCTGATAGAAGCCGCGCAGATCCTGGTATTCGTCCGGGCCGGCAAACGTGAAGGCATTGGCCAGCGTCCGGGAGACCACAATCTGCCCAGGAGTGGAGACCGTTTTGACGGCGAAGACCGCGTGCTGTGGCCAGGGGATCTTGGCGTCGGGCGGCAATCCTTCCGCCTCGACTCCCTCCGGCAGGCTATAGGTGACCTGGTCGATGTGCATAAAGCCAAAGTGCATATCGACCGGCTCGATGCGCTTCTCCTGGCCGATGAAGGGCTGCTTGGATTGCGTTTCAAAGAAGAATGCCGGCAACATGAGGCGCTTTTCGGTGGCCGTGCCCAACGATCCCTTAGCGTTGACTACCGCCATCAGAATGGACCCCGGTTCTTTCAGGCCGAGAAAATGGTCCACGTGCGCATCGACACCCACCGGAACCCTCGGCGCCAGCCAACGGTCGAAGCTCTTCTTCACCTCCGCTTCATCGCTCATCAAGGCAGATTGCCGCCAACGGAGGGCTTCCTGGCCGGTCAGGGAGATGTGCAGGCTGCCCTCGACGTTCCCTTTGCGGTCCACGGTGAGATCGGCCGTTTGAGTGATTTTATTGTCCGCATAGTTTTGCGGCGGCGAGGGCTTGCCGTTGACGGTCGTCGTGCCCTGTAAGAACCCGTTGGCGTTGGAGTGCCGCCAATTCACGGTACCGAAGGGGCACATCTTTTCACCGGGATCGAGAGCGATGTCTTTGCCGCCGCTGCTCAGAATCACGATGTGGTTGTCGAGTTGCTCGGTATTCAAAAAGATGGCGCTGAAGATGCCTTTTTCGCGGTCCTCAACCTTCATGGCTTTGGCGTTGAGACCGGCGGCGCGGGCCATGGCCAGATAGAGCAGCGCGATCGCTTCGCTGTTGCCGCTCTTCTGCGTCCAGGTATCCTCGGCGCGCTTAATATCTTTCAGCTTGAGTTGCTTCCGCTCTGCCTCGCCCTTGTGGCGGGAGTAGTCGGTGTTGTCCAGCGCCTGCACCGCGGCGTAGAGCTTTTTGGCCTTGTCCAGTTCGCTGTCGGTGGGAGCAACCAGTCCTTCCACCGCTTTCTTGATCGCCGCGGTCGGTTCGGCATAGTGATCCACATCCTTCGACCAGTAGTTGATCTCGTCGGTCCAGAAGGTGTCGGCGGTCCGGGAATTCATGTAGTAAAACGAAACCCTGTAGCTGAAGTTGCTCACCGGCGGCATCCACTCCTCGTCGGGAATGGGTGGGATGTCGGTTATATCCAGGCTATAGTGGCCGATCGCATCTTTCTTGACAGTGACGCCCGCGGGCAGCACCGGCCACGAGGCCAGCGTATCGGCGGGGTTTCCGTGCCTGTCGAGCACATACGACCCAGTCACATAGTCAGTGCCTTTCATGAAGCCCTTGAAGGGTGTGTAAAAAAAGTGCTCCTTGTGGACGTAATAGGGGCGCTGCACCTCCCAGACGACGTCGGGAACGAGCCATTCCGGATAGTGGATTTGATAGTAATATTCGAGGATGCTGCCCACCTCGACGCTGGGCAGGGTGAAGACCTTGCGCCCTTCCTCCAGATCCCCTTCCTTGGTGGCAATCTTGGCGGTAAGCAGATCCTCCGGCTTGCCTTCCAGGGGAACGATGGTTCCATCGGGATGAATGGTGCGGGCCCTGAGTTCGGTGACCTTGGTGCCGCCCTTGAGGTAAGGCAGTTGCACGGTGGCCAGTTCCTTGCCCTTGTCCGTCAGCACCTTGATGCGCATGTAGGTGCTCTCCCAGTACAGGGAATTGTTGTCGATCTCTTCGGCGTTGAGAATCACCGCCGCCGCCCCTGGCGCCTTGGGATCCTCGGTCATCTTGAGTTCTTCCGCGGTGGGCGCCTGAAACTGCGCATGGAGCGTCGTCAGCGCCGTCAGCGGCAGCGCCAGCAAGGCCAAGTGCAAAACGGAGATCTTTCTCATCGCTTCATCCTTGAATTTCAATGAACAGAAAGTTTATCGCGCGGCCTGCGATGGGCGATACAAGATAGGGTGCAGTTTTTACCGCTCTACGCCGCTCGGCAGACAGCATATCATCGATGCGCAAGCGAATGCGGTGCCGCAGAGCCTGCGGCGAAGATATTGTATTTCTGCTATTGATTCTTTTCTCAATAACAAAATAGCTTCCGCTGCTGTGGGAAGCTGGCCTTCGCGTGGGAGCGAGAGCCGTTTTTTAGGGCTTTGCCTGGGTGGCGTGAAGTCTTCTGCTCGAAGGGGGTACACTGGTTCGGACCGCTTTGGCGGAGGGAGAATACGGCTGTGAGCAAACGTTTTCAAATGATCGGCTTGTCGTTGCTTCTGAGTGCTGCGCTGCTGTCGGCGCACCCAGCGCTGGCGCAGTGGAATCCGCCCAACCCGGTGGTGAGTTTCGAAAAATCGAGCAGCGGCCTGGCCGTTCAGCAAAAAGACGGCCTGCTTCGCCTGACGGTGAACTCGGCGGAGATTCTGCATGTGACCTATGCCCCCGTCGGCGCGGCCCTGCCCGAGCATCCCACCGACGGCGCGGTGGTGAAGCGGGATTGGCCCGCCGCGGCGTTCGATGTCTCGGCCGACGACAAGGCGATCACCCTGACCACCGCCAAGCTCAAGGCCGTCATCGACCGTGAGACCGGCGCGCTCCAGTATTTCGACAGAAGCGGCAATGGCCTCTCCGGGAAGGTCGCCACCGGACCCGGCGAGACCGCCGCTGCGCCTGATGGCCGGCTGCTGACCACCGACAGCTACCGCAGCCTCAAGCCCGTCGAGGTCAACGGCGAAAAGACATTTCATGCGGAAGTCTTCTTTGCCATTTATGGCTCGCACGAAGGACTCTACGGCCTGGGCCAGCATCAGGCCGGGGTGTGGAACTACCGCGGCGAGACCGTCGACCTCAGCCAGGAGAACACCAACATCGACATTCCGCTGCTGGTCTCGACCAACGGCTACGGCATCTTCTGGAACAATCCCGCGGCCGGCCGGGTAAACAACCGCTTCATTCACATGCTCTACCTCTCGGCCGAGGTCGCCGACCAGGTGGATTACTACTTTGTCTACGGCCCCGAGCCGGACCAGATCGTCGCCCACTATCGCGAACTGACTGGCGACGCGCCTCTCTACGGCCGCTGGGCCTACGGCTTTTGGCAGTGCAAGAACCGCTACCTGGCGCAGAAGGAACTGGAGGCAGTCGCCGGCAAATACCGCGCCCTGCATATTCCCGTCGACAATATCGTCCAGGACTGGTTCTGGTGGACCCAAATGGGCGAGATGAAGTGGAACTCGAACTACCCCGACCCCCAGGCGCTGATCGACAAACTGCACAGCGAGCACTTCCATTTAATGGTTTCGATTTGGCCCTACTTCCGCCCGCCCACCGCCGAGGCCGCCAATCCCACCTATGAACTCTTCGACAAAAACGGCTGGTTCATCGACAAGACCAAGGCCAAGACCTTCCATCCGCTGGGCGCGGCGCTCTACGACCCCACCAACCCCGCCGCCGCCAAGCAGTATTGGGCCAACGCCAACACCGCGCTCTTCCAAAAGGGCGTAGACGCCTGGTGGCTCGACACCGACGAGCCGGAGACCGAAGGCCGTGAAGCCAACATCCTGACCTCGAACCAGCTCCATATCGGCTCCGGCGCGCGCTACGCCAATGCCTTCCCGCTCTTCCACACCAGTGTGGTGGCCAACGGGCAGCGCGCGGCCGATGCGCTGCTCCCGGAGTCTGCCCAGAAGCGCGTCTTCATCCTCAGCCGTTCGGCCTATGCGGGTGCGCAGCGTAACGGCGTCACCGCCTGGTCGGGCGATGTGCTTAGCGACTGGGTTACCTTCCAGCGCCAGATTCCCGCCGGCCTCAACTACGCCATCAGTGGAATGCCCTACTGGACCACCGACATCGGCGGGTTCATCTCGGGCGGCAACCTGGCCGACCCCAATTTCAGAGAGTTGTTTGTCCGCTGGTTCCAGTTCGGCGCATTTTCGCCCATCTTCCGCGTTCACGGCACACGGAATCCCGACGAAAACGAGCTTTGGTCCTACGGCCCGGAGGCGCAAAAGATCCTGGTCGACTACGACACCCTGCGCTATCGCCTGCTGCCTTACATCTACTCCCAGGCCTGGCAGGTCACCAGCAACCGCGCGACCCTGATGCGCCCGCTGGTGATGGATTGGCGCACCGATGTCGAGGCGCAGAATACCGGCGACGAGTATATGTTTGGTCCGGCGATTCTGGTCAGCCCGGTGACGCAGCATGGCGCTGTCAGCCGCTCCGTCTATCTGCCCCAGGCCCTCTGGTACGACTTCTGGACCGGCCAGAAGCAGCAGGGAAGCAAGCGTATCGAGACCGATGCGCCGCTGGCCAAGCTGCCCCTCTTCGTGCGCGCCGGCTCCATCGTTCCCATGGGCCCGGCCATGGAGTGGTCCACGGAAAAGCCCGCCGATCCCATCGAGTTGCGTATCTATCCCGGCGCAAACGGCGATTTCACTCTCTATGAGGATGAAAACGACAACTTCAACTACGAGAAGGGCGCGCACGCGACTATCGCCCTGCGCTGGGACGACGCCGCCAAAACGCTGACGCTGGGCGCGCGCCAGGGCAGCTTCGCCGGAATGCTGGCCGAGCATACCTTCCACGTGGTTCTGGTGAGCAGTAATCACGGCGTGGGCATCGGAGAAACCGCCCAGCCCGACGCCACCATCGTATACAAGGGAGAAAAGCTGGTAGCGCGGCCCTAGATGCCGGCCCGATCTGTGTTCATCTAATAGGAAACGTGCGTGGACCGGGAGGTCCACGCCACTGCCGGCCAGGAGGCCAGCGCTACAGTTTCCTGTTCTCTGGGCCGGTAACGGCGAGGGGAACTGAAAAGAATCGCCCCAGGCCTCGATTGAGGCGTTTGGTTTGGGGCGGTTCCTTTCAGGATCATCTTGTCTTGGCAGCAAGTTGAGCTTGGTTGGGGCGAGGTTTTGGGGTATACTGAGGATTCGGCAAGCTGGCGGGTACGTGTGTCTTTTGCATCCTGCTGGCGCCTGGTGGGTACGAGCCTGGATTGAGCGCGACCGGTTGGCGTGTGCAGGCGGCTTTTCCCAGCAGCACGAAACACCAACGTTTGGAGCAAAATCATGGCACAGGTATGCGACATCTGCGGGAAAGGCCCGCAATTCGGCAACAACATCTCTCACGCGCACAACGTCACCCGCCGCCGTTGGAGCGTGAACTTGCAGGCAGTCAAGGCGCTGGTCAACGGCGCTTCAAAGCGCATTCGCGTCTGCACCGGCTGCATCAAAGACGGCAAGATCGTCAAGAAGTAAGCCCCGGTTACGCACAAAGCGCCGCCCGTCTTCTCTCGATCAACAAAACGCACATCGACGCTGCTCCAGGGCGGCGTCGATGTGCGTTTGCTGCGTATGGGACCGGGCGGGAGACCAGTCCGATCAGTTCTGCCACACCGCCAGCAAGCCGCCGGAGAGCAGCAGCGCCACCAGCCAGTAGCCGCTGTTGATGGCCAGTAGCTGCATGGAGCGATTCTCATAGAGGTGTTGCGCCAGCAGCGGGCCGGCGATAAACCCCAGCCAGCAGCCGCCTGCAATCAATGCTCCGCTGGCGAAGGTTGTGGCTCCCGCCCACAGAATCACGTGCGCCAGCACGAACGACAGCACCAGACTGACCACGAACGACGTGACCATGGCCACAATGGCGCCCTTGGGCCGTTCGCCTTTGGTGTGCCCGGTCAGCGCCATCCACGGCTTGGCAAAGAGCAGCGAATACCAGATGGCCCCCAGAAACCATTGCAGGAGCGCCGAAACCAGCAGAGCCAGGTGATTGAAATGCAGATGGTGCATGGATAACCCCCCTCCGTCGAGTGAACTCCGGCGCCCTCTTCGGAAAAACAGCCTCGTGCAACCGCCGTGGGGAGCCGCGCAAATGACTGTGCGGCGGCGAGGGCAATCGTGTCAAGCAGGATCAAGAAAACGCTGCATTGACGGGTTGCGAGTCATCTATTGATTCAATAAACACGCTGTCGTCCTGAGCGAGCGGGGCGAGTCGAAGATCCTGCTTCTCTCGCTGGATTCGCAGAAAAGCAGGTCCTTCGACTGCGTTTTCGCAAAAAGCGCGAAAACTTCGCTCAGGATGACACTGTTTTTATTAAAACAAACATCAAACTCAAGCTACGAGCGCTCAAGCGATGAGCGGAGAATTGCGTTGTCGATCAGCCGCGTTGCTCCCACCCAGGCGGCCACAGCGAAGAGGTTGCCGGGAACGGCTCTTTCGACCGGCAGTAACGTCGCCCAATCGACCAACTCGATGTAGTCGATTCGCACCTGGGTTTCGGCGGCCAGAACCTCCGCTGCAGCCGCGCGTAGCGCCGAAGCACTGTCTTCTCCCGCGGCGAACAGAGCTTCCACGCGCCCGACGGCCCGGCTCAGCACCAGCGCCTGGGTGCGCTCGACGGCGCTCAAATAGGCGTTGCGCGAGCTGAGCGCCAAGCCATCGGCTTCACGCACGATGGGGCAGACCACCAGTTCCGTGGCCAGGCGCAGATCGCCAACCATGCGCCGCAACACAGCCACCTGGGCTGCGTCTTTCTGGCCGAAATAGGCCCGATCCGGTTCGGCGGCCAGCAGCAGTTTGGCCACCACGGTCGCAACGCCGCGAAAATGTCCGGGCCGTGACTGGCCGTCCAGGCGGTCACTCAGTCCCTCGACTTCTACAAAGGTCGCCGCGCCGGCGGGATAAAGCTCCTCGACGCTGGGAGCAAAGATCGCGCTGGCCCCTGCCGCCTCGGCCAGAAGGCAGTCGGCCGCGAAGGTGCGGGGATAGCGGGCGTAGTCCTCGTTGGGCCCGAACTGGGTGGGATTGACGAAGATGCTGACCGCGACGTGGCTGCACGAAAGCGCAGCGGCACGAATCAGCGAGGCGTGGCCGGCGTGCAGCGCGCCCATGGTGGGAACCAGTCCCACCGAGCAGCCGGGCTGGCGGCGCGCCTCTCTGGACCATTGGCGAAGTTCGAGAACCGTACGAAGTACCTTCATGCTTTGCGCAGGGCGTCCTTTGTGAGCGGGGTTTTGGCGTCGAGAACGCGGCGAACCGCCTCGGGCAGGTGGTAGCTCTCTTCGTCGGAGGGGAAGGCGCGGTGCTCGACGTCTTCGCGGTAGTGCTCGATGGCGGTGCGCATCAGCGCCCCCGCATCGGCGTAGCGGCGAACGAACTTGGCCGCAGGCGCAAAGGTCAGGTTGAGCAGATCGTGAAAGACCAGAATCTGCCCATCGCAGTCGGGACCGGCGCCGATGCCGATAGTGGGAACGGGCAGTTCGGCGGTGATCGCCGCGGCGGCCTCGCGCGGCACGCCCTCCAGCACGATGGCCCCCGCTCCGGCCTCGGCCAGCGCCAGGGCCTCGGCGCGGAGCTGCAGAACGGCCTGCGCCGTGCGTCCCTGCACCCGGTAGCCGCCCATGCGGTGAATGCTCTGCGGGGTCAGTCCCAGGTGGCCAACGACGGGAATCTCGGCGTCGGTAAGGGCTCGCACCAGCTCGACCCGCGCGCCTTCCACCTTGACCGCCTCGGCGCCCGCCTCTTTCACAAAGCGAACGGCGTTGGCCACGCCCTCGGCCACTGTGCCGTGATAGCTGCCAAAGGGCATGTCGGCAACCACCAGGGCGCGGCGCACAGCACGGCGCACGGCGCGGGTGTGGTGCAGCATCTCGTCCACGGTAATGGCCAGGGTGTTTTCGTGGCCCAGCACTACCATGGCCAGCGAATCGCCCACCAGAATCAGATCGATGCCGGCCTCGTCCACCAAGCGCGAGGTGGCGTAGTCGTAGGCGGTGAGGGCGCTGATGGGCTTGCCCTGGCGCTTCATCTCGGCCAGCGCGGGCATGGTCACTTTGGGAATGTTGTTGGCGGAGGGCGCGGCGGGATTGCTGCCGGAGAAGTTGGTCAGGCTCATGGTTGTCTCCAGTGCCGCTCCGTATACCCAGGATGCGGCCCGTACAAATACGAACAAGCCGAGTATACGCCGCTGCCGATTCGTCCTCCAGTACGGCGTCCCATTCCCGCTCGGAGCCGGCTGCCCTCCAAGAGCAAACGCGACTTAATTCATCCGCACTTTCCCGAGTCACCGAGTGAAACAGTTGGTGCCGTTGTCTTTATTTGATCTTACGGAGGGAGCAGGGGTCTTCAGACCCCTGATGCAGCGGCAAAAGTGGGTGGGCTTTAGCCTCGGGCCTTTTTTTGCGCGGATGCAAAACGGCCCGTGCCTGAAGGCCCGGTAATCCATCGCCCAATTCAGGGGCCTGAAGGTCCCTGCTTCCTTCCGAAACTCGGCTTTGCATCAAATCGCAAACCAAAACCGATACGCCGGCGGAATTAGGATGCGTTTGCCCTGCTGCCGCCCGCAAGACCTTGCCGGGACTCCGCCGCAAGCCGCACACTGAAGGAGCATGTCTTTGAGCATCGCTCTCGAATCCGGTTTGAGCACGGCCGCCGCTTTGGGACTGGCTGCGGGCGGTTGCGCCTATGCAGCCCTGTGGCCCGCCTCGAGCATCTTCGGCAAAGCGCTGATCGCCCCGCGCCGGCCCGGCGAACTGGCGCTGACCTTCGACGATGGTCCGAACCCCCTCTGGACCCCGCGCCTGCTGGAGATATTGGCCCGCCACCAGGTGCAGGCGACCTTCTTTGTGGTGGGCAGCTACGCCCAGCGCCAGCCGGAGCTGCTTCGCCGGATGGCTGCTGCGGGCCACGGGATCGGCAGCCACGCCTGGTCGCATCGAAACCTTGCCGTCACTTCCTCCACCAAAATTCGTGAAGAATTGAAGCGCACGCAGCAGACCATCGAGCAGATTCTCGGCCAGCCGGTGCGCTTTTTTCGCCCGCCCTTCGGCGGACGCCGGCCGGCGGTCTTCCGCATCGCCCGTCAGATGGGACTGACGCCGGTGCTGTGGAACACCATGACTTCAGACTGGAAGCAACCCTCGGCGGAGACGATCTCGGCCCAACTGGCCGCGAAGATCGACCGTTTGGAAGGCCACGGCTGGGCGGCCAACATCGTGCTTCACGACGGCAGCCATCTGGACCCGGCGGCCGAGCGAGGGCCATCGATAACAGCAGCGGAGAAGTTGCTGGAGCGTTACAAGGCCGGCCACCGCTTTGTCCTGCTCGATGCCTGGGAGTAAGCGGTGTGATCAGAGCTTTTTCACAGGGCAATCGCATGAACGTAGGACCGATGACGATTTTGCCGTTCTGCGCCGCCCCTACGGGGCTGATGGGTTATTACTGGCCATTTCCCCACGCTGAAGCGCGGGGCTAACCACCCCTGCGCCTACGGCGCGGTGGAAATCCAAGCCAGTCTCCTCCATCCGGATTCATACGATTGCCCTGAGCTTTTTCACCTGCCGCTTATCCCGCGGCCTCGATTTTAGTAGAATGTTCACTGGCATTTCGGTTTAGCGAGGACGAAAACTATGGCAGTCTCGATCATGGCCGGTATTCCGGCGCTCAAGGAACTCAACAGCGACCTGAAGCGGCGCATGGACCAGGCAGTGGCCAGCTTCCAGGCCAACCTGGCTTCTACCCGCACGGGCCGGGCCAGCGTACACATGCTGGACCAGGTAAAGGTGGATTACTACGGCACCCCCACGCCCATCAGCCAGTTGGCGCAAGTCTCGGCGCCCGAGGCGCAGCTCATCCTGATCGCTCCCTGGGATCCCAGCGTGCTGAAGGAGATCGAGAAGGCCATCCGCACCTCCGATCTGGGCTTCAATCCACAGACCGACGGCAAGGTGATCCGCGTGCCGGTTCCGCCCATGACCGAGGAGCGCCGCCGCGATGTCTGCAAGCACATCAACCGCGTGCTCGAAGAGCAGCGCACCGCCGTGCGAAACGTGCGCCGCGACGGCAACGACGCCCTCAAGAAACTGGCCAAGGAGAAGAAGGTCAGCGAGGACGAGGAGAAGCGCGCCCTCGAAGAGGTGCAGAAGATGACCGACGAGGAGATTCGCCGCATGGAAGAGCTCTCTCGCCGCAAAGAAGTCGAAGTCATGCAGGTGTGAGGAACCCCGCCAATCGACAAAGGAAAGGCCTCCACCTTCGGCGTACGACCGGCGCCAATGGTGGAGGCTTTTATTGTTTCGATTTTAGAGCGATACCAGAATGGCCATACATTGCAACTTCTGTCCCAGGCCGTCACTCGCTGAGGTTCGCGCCGGCTTGAATGCACGGTTTTCAGGTACACCTGGAAGTGCTGTAGCCCCCGAGGGGAACTCATCTCCGAATTCCCATCATTTGTGGCCATCGGCAGATAAGCGTGTTTACGGCGGGAATCACTAGGGACGGCGCAAGGAAACGGTGGATGCCGAAATCAATCGTTGCCCTGGTCTGCGGTCTCGGCGCTCACCGGCGCAGGCATCTCCAGCGGCGGGTCCTCGACGGGCTCCGGTTCGGCATAGCTCTTGTAGACAACGATGTGGAAGCAGGACTCGCGGAACTCTTCCTCGACATCGATCTTGCCCTGGTTCTGCAGCGGCAGCAGGTAGTTGCGCATCCACTCCCGTTCCTCTGCAGTGAGCGGGCTTTTGGCGATGTCGACCGCGGCGCCGGTCAGGTGCGGGCTGGTGATCTCGCCCACGGCGGGTGCGGCATTGCGATTGTGGTGGCGCAGCTTCTTCTGGAAGACCACGGTGCGCACCGCCGAGCTGACCAGCACCGGTCCGTGGAAGATCTCCGCATGGGCCTTAGCCAGATCGGTCAAAAAAGTTGCCGTCCAGGGGCGGCAATAGCGCCGGTCCTCGGGCAGACTGGGGTTGACGGTCAGCGCTTCTGAAGCCGGAACTGGAACCAGCGCTTTGCTGGCGATGGTCTCCTGCAGTTGCTCGTCGTTTTCGATCCGTTCCAGCCCGTCTTCGCCCACCTTGACGTTCTGCCGCACCAGCGAGTCGTGAGAGCCGGCCGCGGTCGAGCCCAGCGCCACGGTGCGCAAGCGGCCCAGCGAGGCTCGGCGCACCTTGCCGCGCTTTTCAGTGGCCTTGGCGGTGCGCGTCTGGCGGGAGCGCGGTTCGGCGGGAGTCTTGGAGGCTGCGGCCACAGGCCTTTCGCTGTGGCTCCGATGGGAGGGGGTTGACTGCTTGGCTTCGGCTTTGTGAGAGGGAATTGTCGTCTTGGCTGCGGTTTTGGCCGCCTGCGGGCGCGGCTTGGCAGCCGGCTTCTGCGCAGTCTTTTGCGTAGCAGCCGTCTTGGACGCATGTGCGCCCTTCTTCGCCGCGTCGGCGGAGGCGGGTGCGGCGATCCCCATGAGGAGTGCCGACAAAACCAGAATTGTAGAGGTTCGCCGCATGTGGAAGCCCGCGGAGATACCAGAGCAATTCCAGTGTAGGCCCCAGCGAGCAGAATTCCGAGTGCCCGCGGGGATGCCTCCGTGTCCGATAATCCAATGCCGTGAAAATACCAAAAAATGCCGCCTGCCTGTCGTTCGAATGACTCAGTAGAATGAATACGCTGCTGCCGTCCGGGGGAAGCCCCTGGGAAGAGGATATACGCATTGTGAGAATAACCCCAAGAACTCTTTGGATACTAGTGCTGGTTCTTTTGTTTGCGCAGGCCGCGCAGGTGGCCCTGGTGGTGCATCGCGAGTCGCTCACCTTCGACGAAGACGACCACATGTTCGCCGGCTACATGATGGGGCACAGCGGCGACTATGGCCTCAATCCCGAGCATCCGCCGCTGGTCAAACTGCTGGCCAACCTGCCCATCTACGGGCGCAACCTCTGGATTCCCCCGCTGCAAGGGCGCGAGTTCAAGACCGAGGCCTATCTGGATGGCCGCGATTGGCTGGCCCGCAACGACGGAGCCAGCCAGCGGATGGTCTTCGCTATGCGCCTCACTGCTGGCCTGCTGGCCCTTGGGCTCTCGCTGCTGGTCTTCTGCGCCGCCCGCGAGTGGTTTGGGGATCGGGCCGCGCTGCTGGCCCTGCTGCTGTTGACCTTCGACCCCAACCTCCTGGCCCACTCCGCCCTGGTCACCACCGATATGGGCGTGACGCTCTTCTTTCTGGCCGGAGTCTATTTCTTCTATCGCTACGTGCAACACCCCTCTCTCTACCGCCTGCTGCTGGCGGGACTGGCCGCGGGGCTGCTGCTGGCCACCAAGCACTCCGGCATTCTGCTCGCTCCCATGCTGCTGCTGCTGACGATGTGGGAAGTTGCCGTTGCACCCCCAGCCACCCGAATGCGTATTACACTGCGTCTTACAGGAGCCTTTACCGTTATAACCGTGGTCGGAGTGGTGGTGCTCTGGGCCTTCTACGGCTTCCGCTATGCCGCGCGACCCGCTGGCCTTTCGCTGAGCACCTCGCTGGCCGGCTACGCCGCCCCGCTCAGCCACTTCAATTCCAGCGCGGTGCTCTTCATCGCCCACTTGCATCTGCTGCCTGAGTCCTACCTGATGGGGCTGGTGGATGTGAAGCGCATGGCCGAGTTCTATCCCACCTTTGTTCTGGGCAAGGTCTACGCGCACGGCGTCTGGTGGTACTTCCCGCTGGTGATTCTGATCAAAAGCACGTTGGGGTTGCTGGGGCTGACCCTGGTTGCGGTGCTGGCGGTGCTCACCGGCCGTCTGCGCAAGGGCAGAGAATTGGTCTACCTGCTGCTGCCCGGCGGATTCTATCTGCTGGTGGCCATGACCTCGGGGATGAACATCGGAATGCGCCATATTTTGCTGCTCTACGCGCTGGCGGCCATCTTTGCCGGCGCCGGCGCGGTTGCCCTGCTGGACTCCAGCAAGGGCCGCAAGCGCTTGGCGGCATGGGGCGTCGGCCTGCTGGTGGCGGCGCATATCGCCTCCTCGCTCAGCGTCTTTCCCAATCCCATGGCCTACGCCAACGAGGCCTGGGGCGGACCCCGGAATCTGCACAACCTGCTCAGCGACGCCAACGTGGATTGGGCGCAGCAACTCATCCAAGTCAAGCAATGGCAAGACCGCCATCCCGGCGAGGAGTGCTGGTTCGCCTACTTCGCCAATCCAGAGATCGATCCCGCCGTCTACGGCATTCATTGCCACAAGATGCCCACCATCGACACCCTCTGGCTGGGCGGCGCCGACGTCATTCCGCCCACTGTCAGCGGCAATGTGCTGATCAGCGCCGGCGACCTGAGCGGCTGCGAGTGGCCCAGCGGCCTGATGAATCCCTACCGCGGCTTCCAGTCCATCGAGCCGGCGGAGATGATCGATTACGGCGTCATGGTCTATCGCGGCACGTTTCAGGTGAATCAGGCCGCCGCCCTCAGCCGCGCCATCAATGCCTATCAACTGCTGACCAACAAAAAGGGGCCGGAGGCCCTGGCCATGGCCCGCGAGGCCGTCTTTCTCGACCCGACGGAGATCGTCAGCCAGACGGCGCTGGGCGACATCGCCGCCGCCCAGGGCCAAAAGGAAGAGGCGCGCCGCGCCTGGCAGGCCGCCATCCAGAGCGCCCGCCGCCTGGAACCCGACGCGCAGGTCAGCTACATCCCCGATCTGGAGGCCAAATTAAAGAAGATGTGAACCGCGCTTGACGGCTGCCCGCGTAGATGATCGACTGGACCAGGAATGACTCAAGCGCTGGATTTGCCTCAATTTACCCTGGACCATTACGAGCAGGATTTTGCCGATCGCCATCTGCTTCACGGCGTGGTGGCGAAGTGGGCCAAGGATCGCCCCGATGCTCCCGCCCTGACCGCCGCTGAGGGCGGGCGCACCGTTCATTGGCGCGATTTCGACCGTCTTACAACGGTCTGGGCGGCGGAGTTGCTGCGCCGGGGCTTCGCGAAGGGCGATTTTCTGGTCACCCTGCTGCCCATGTCGGTGGATCACCTCTTGCTCGAATATGCCTGCTTCAAGATCGGCGTGATCGTCGCCCCGCTCGATCTGCGTTTGTCCGCCGCCGAGGTGCTGCGTGCGCTCGATATTCTGCGCCCGCGCGGCTTTGTCGCCGTGGGTGTGAAAGCGCCCTTCGATCTGCGCGAACTCTGGCGCGCCGTGCAGGCGCAGTGCCCCTGGATCGAGCATCGCATCGCCGTGGATTCAAGCGAGGCAATTCCGGGCACGCTTCCGTTCGCGTCCTTTGCCGAGGCGGCCAGTCGCGCTGCAGTTGATTCCTCGGCTCTGGAGGGCGTCGTCGTGAGCGAAAACGATGGTGCGCTAGTCATCTTCACCACCGGCTCGACCGGCTCGCCCAAGCCCGCCCTGCTCTCGCACCGCAACATCACGGTGCAGAACATGTGCCTGAGCGGGTTCTTCTTTGGCGGCGACCGCGGCACCCGCATTCTGGTCAACTTGCCGCCCTCCCACGTGGGCAGCCAAACCGAAATGTTGATGAGCATCTTTTTTGGCGGCGGCACGGCGGTTTTGCTCGAGTTTTTCGACGCCGCCCGCTCGCTGCGCGCCATTGCCCAGCACCAGGTCGAGATCTTGGGCCAGATTCCCGCCATGTTCAACCTGGAATGGATGCTCAAGGACTACGAACGTCACGATCTCGGCAGCTTGCGCATCGCCGTCTACGGAGGCAATGCCGTCTCGCGGCCCTTTGTGGACCGCCTGGCCACCATGGCCCCGCTGGTCGGCACCGGCCTGGGACTGACCGAGACCGCCGGCTTCTGCACCTACGTCCAAGCCAATGCAGAAGAGAAGGAGGCGATTCTGGCCAGCCTGGGCCAGGATATGCCCATCTATCCCTGCTCGATTCGTCAGCCCATGCGCGCCGATGGTTCTGCCGGCGACGAACTGCCCGCGGGCGAGATCGGCCACGTCTGCTTTCGCGGACCGCAGACCTTTCTCGGCTACGTCAACAATCCCGAGGCCACCGCCAAGACCATCTCCCGCGATGGCTTTCTGTATACCGGCGATCTTGGCGCCAAAGACGCAGCGGGCCTGCATCTCACCGGGCGCGAAAAGTGGGTGATCAAGTCCTTCGGCTACCAGATCTATCCCGGCGATGTGGAGCGGCACATCTGCGCCCTGACGGAGAAGGTGGCTAACTGCGTCGTAGTCGGCGTGGCCCACGAAGTGGTCTCTGAGGCGCCAGTGGCTCTGGTAGAAAAAAGGCCCAACACGGAACTCACCCGCCAGGAACTGGACCGCCACGCTCGCGCCTTGCCGTCTTACATGCGTCCGCGCCACTGGATCGTTCTCGAATCCGGCCAGATGCCGCTGAATCGCGTCGTCAAGCCCGACTACCTGCGCGCCCAGCAGATGGCCCGCGAGGAGATTTCTGAAATGCGCGCCCGCGGCCAGTGGGACAGCGTGCACGTCCTGGGCGATGCAGCCGAATGCGAGTAAGGCGGACGAAGTAAACCTGAGCGAGGAGTTAAATCATGAACCTAAGGAACCTCAGATTAAGTGCTCTTCGCAAAAGCCGACCTTCCCTCAGGGGCTAAAGCCCATTGAATCCTCATGCTTTATGTACGGGCTAAAGCCCGTACCCTTCAAATCTCCGACTTAATCAACGTTCCCCAGGTCTTAGAGCGATTCCAGAATGGCTAAACCCTGCAACATTCTTGCCAGGTCGTCGCTCGCTGGGGCTCGCGCCGACTTGAATGCATGGTTTCTGGGTACTCCAATTCTGGAATCGCTCTAGTATCAATGCAGCTTAAAGGTCGATGTCGGTGCCGAAAAATTGCCATTCCGGCCGATTCTCGCACTTCCCGAGCTGCGAACGAAGGACCGCCAATCCTTCAGTTCCCTTTGAGCCACATCGAATTGAGTCACATCGAAGCGATGCCGCCGGTTGTCCCGCTGTGTTTGCGGAAGATGACGTTCAACTCCCGCCGCCAGTGTTCGCCCAGTGCGATCAGCTCCCAATCGACCTGCGGCGAGAGGGCGCGCAGCACTGTCTCGTTAGCGGGATGAATGCGCAAGGCGGGTGCGGCCAGCAGCAGACGCGGAGGCAGCGGAGCCAGTTCCGCGCCGGGGAAGTAGCCTTGCCGCTCGAAGGCCGAGAGCGGCCGGCCGGCGCCTGCCAGCGGTTGCCGGTCTTCGTTCAGAGCTTTGACGCGAATCCAGTAGTCCAGCGCTTGCAGGGGAAGGTGCAGGTCCTCGTCGGCCTTGACCTCGATCACCGTCAGCCGCCCGTCGCGGTCCAGCGCTAAAAGATCCAACATGCCGCGCTCGCCGGCGGCCAGCGCCGGCACTTGCGAGTAGATCAAATCGCCGCGCAGGGTGGGCAGAATCTCGACGATGCCGGTACGCAGACGGGCCTCCAGCCAGCGCTCCGGCTGCAAGCGGAAGAGTGCGTCGGTGTGCGAGCCGTTGCTATGGCGGCTATGGAAGAGGCGTTCGAGAAGGTCGCGGCAGAGCTTTTCGGTTTCGACGGTCAGCGGAGTCTCGTTGGCGCCCGCGCCGAAGCTGATCTGCTGCTCGCGCTGAAAGGAGCCGGCGGCCGCGCCCAGCCGCACCCGGCCAAACTCCAGACCGTGCAGCCGCAGTCCGATCTCGGTAGGAGAGTTGGCGTGCAGTTCGATGTGCGGGCGCATTCCCTCGGGCGCAGCGTCGATCAGCCGGGCGATTCCCTCCTGGCAGCGTTCGATGGCCGCCTCAGCAGAAAACGCGTGCGCCAGCCGCGACTGCACGTTGCCGGTGTCGCGATGGTCCACGGCGGTCAGCTCTTCGCTGCGCTCGTCGAGGGTGAAGAGTTGAAAATCGGCGAGTGAAGAATTCAACCAGGCCATGCGCTCGGCGGTGGTGCGAGCGGCGCCGGCGGGCACAATCACCTTCAGCCCGCTGTAGTGGCGGCGCGCTTCGCTGTGCGTGCGGCAATAGTCCAGCCAGAGAACTCCCAGCGTAAGCACTCCGTCGATCATGGTCGAAGATTCGGCCGCGCTGACGCCGATGACAGCTTCGGCGGCGGTGCCCATCAGCAGCCTTCCGCGGACGTAGGACGGGCCGAAGCTGTGCTCCAGGTCCATTGCCGAGCGCAGGCCGTCGACCTTGACGCCGGGGAAGTCGCGGGTCAGCACCCGCTCCAGCAGTCTCTGGTAACTGCGCCGCGCGGAATCGCGGGCAGTGGGTGTGCGGCGATCGCTGGTGGCGACCAGTTCCAGCATCTGCGGCTTGGTCACGCCCATGCGCCGTGTGGTCAGGCGCAGGGCGTTGGCCCGCTCTTGCACCTGGACCACGCTGCGCATCAGGTTGCGCTCTTCGCTCCACAACTGCAACAGGCAGCGGCCGTGCTGTTCGCTGACGGAATAGCGGGCGGTGCGCATCTCGAAGAGCACACGCCCATCCTCCAGCACCGCGGCGGCGGGGTGATCGGCCAGATATGTTTCAATGCTCCGCGCCAACTGCGGCGTAGACGCGGTGGCCGTGTCCATGGCCGCCTCTTACCACCCCTGCCGCGCGCGCAAACTGGTGATGTGCGCGGTGTGGTGGCGGCAGTGCCAGTCATACATGGCCAGCGCCAGAGCCAGATTCTGCCGGCCCCGCTCGGGGTGGGTGTAGCCCTTGCGGAAGTCGTCGTCGGGCATGGCCTCGAGCAGCGCCACCCAGCGGCCATGCAGCGCCTCGATCAGCGCCAGGGAACCGTCGATGGGCAGCCAGCGGCTGTCGGGCAGGTTGGCCCAGGCGGCCTCGTCGTAGGGCTTGATGGTCGGCCAATCTTCGGTCAATGCCAGTTTGAAGCGAATGTAAGAATTGGCATGACTGTCGCCGATGTGATGCACCACCTGACGGACGGTCCATCCCTCATCGCGGTATGGAGTATCGAGCTGGGCGTCGCTCAAGCCGGCAACCGCGGCGCGCAGCCGCTCCGGCAGCAGACGCAGCGTGTTGATGTGCGCGGCGCGAATGCCCGGCAAACTGCTGGCGGGAGCACTGAAGCGGCCCACAGGGTAACGAAGATCGTCCAAATCGCTCATGGCAAAAACAGATCCTTCCCGATGAAGATGAAGACAGTATGATCCGCCCGGCCCCTACCGCGGCGCGGGCATGGAAACGGCTCAAACAGCCCGTGGTGAAAGCCGGATTTTGAAAGGGCACGACTTTTAGCCTGCCCTGAGCTTGTCGAAGGGCGCCATAAGGTCGCAAAATCAACGCGGCTTTAGCCCCTGCGGGATGCTCTTAGGCGGTTTGGACTTTTACCACAGGCTGCTAAGCCCTGTGATGAGAGTGATGATGATGATGGTGGTGGTGCTTGGTGGCGGCGAATGCCGGGCTGGCAAAGACCAGCAGCAGCAGGACGGCGGCAAGAATCTTTTTCATGGCACGACTTTACCACGCCGCCGCCGCCAGCGGTAGAGCAATCGTGGCTTTGCATCCGCAGAGACACCGGAATGCGGAACAGGGCGGCCGAGGTGCCCGGCGGCGTACACTGGAGCCACAATGAGCACAACTTCCCCCAGCCACAAGCGCTACTTTTTTGACAAATTCGGCATCACCGAGCGGCTTCTGGAGCGCTGCCTGGGCCAGGCGCTCTCTGCCGGCGGCGACTACGCCGATCTGTACTTCGAGTCGGTCGCGGCCACCGCGCTGGGCGTCGATGAGCAGATCGTCAAATCGGCCAGCCAGGGAGTGAGCGCCGGCTGCGGCATTCGTGTGCTCAGCGGCGAGCGAACCGGCTATGCTTACACCGATGACCTCAGCCCCGAGCGCCTGCTGCACGCCGCCCGAACCGCCGCGCTGATCGCCTCCGGCCCGGCCAAAGAGACGGTGCAGGGCTTCGTCCAAGCCCCGCTCGCCGATCTCTACCCGGTGCCGCTGGGTGGATACGATTTGGACCTGGCGGCCCGGCTGGATCTGATTCTGCGCGCCGATCGCGCCGCCCGCGCCTACGATGCCCGCATCGTCCAGGTGCGCGCCAGCTACAGCGAAGAACTGCGCCGCATTCTGATCGTCGCCTCCGACGGCGCTTTTGCCTCCGATACCCAGCCGCTCAGCCGCCTTAACGTCTTCGTCATCGCCAAAGACGGTGCGCTCTCCACCAAAGGCTCGGCGGGCGCGGGAGGCCGCGCCGGCATCGAGCAATTCTCCGCGAGCAAGAGTCCGGAAGACCTGGCGAAAGAGGCCGCCCGCGGCGCCGTTCTGCAACTGGCTGCGCGCCCCGCCCCGGCTGGCGAGATGGAAGTGGTGCTCGGTCCCGGCTGGCCCGGCATTCTGCTGCACGAGGCCGTGGGCCACGGACTGGAGGCCGACTTCAATCGCAAGGGGACCTCGGCCTTTGCCGGACTCATCGGCCAGAAGGTGGCCAGCCCCAAGGTCACGGTGGTCGACAACGGGACCATTGCCGGACGGCGCGGCTCGCTCAATGTGGACGACGAAGGCTCACCCACCCAGGAGACGGTGCTTATCGAGAACGGCATCCTGCGCGGCTACCTCACAGACAAGCTCTCCGCCCGCCTGACGAACTCCGCCAACACCGGCTCGGGACGCCGCGAAAGCTACCAGTCGATCCCCATGCCGCGCATGACCAACACCTACATGCTGGCCGGCGACGACGATCCCGAAGACATTTTGCGCTCGGTCAAGCGCGGCCTCTATGCCGTCAACTTCGGCGGCGGCCAGGTGGACATTACCAACGGCAAGTTTGTCTTTAGCGCCAGCGAGGCTTATCTGATCGAAGACGGCAAGATCACCGCTCCAGTGCGCGACGCCACCCTGATCGGCAACGGCCCGGAGGCGCTGAAGTACGTCTCCATGGTGGGCCACGACCTCAAACTCGATCAGGGCATCGGCACCTGCGGCAAAGACGGGCAGTCGGTCCCCGTCGGCGTCGGCATGCCCACCATCAAGCTCGACAAGATGACCGTGGGGGGAACCGGTAGGTAGCACTTGTATGGGGTTGACAATATCTCATTATTGAGATATTGTCAATCATGGAATGGCGAGTCGAAGCGCTGAATGACACCGTACGAGGCGAACTCGACGCACTTCCCACGGATATGCGGGCGCGTCTGATCCGGATACAGCTCTTGATCCGGCAGTTCGGCATTGAGGCACTGAAAGAGCCCTACGTCAAGCACCTTCAAGGTAAGCTCTGGGAGCTGCGCCTGAAAGGCCGGGATGGTACTGCACGAGCCATCTATGTCACTGCACTGGGGCGCAGGGTGGTCATCGTTCGCGCCTTTGTGAAGAAAACGCAGCAAACCCCGCGCGATGAAATCGATCTCGCCCTTCGCCGTGCCAAGGAGTTGTTATGACCATTCCCTTCGATGAGATCGCAACCGAGTGGCTGAAAGATCCTGCGGTCAAAGCCGAATATGACCGCCTTGGCCCTGAGTTCGAGATTTCTGCAGAATTATTACAGGCGCGTCTTCGCTCGGGTCTCTCTCAAGCGGAACTAGCCGTACGCATGGGCACCAGCCAGTCCACCATCGCACGCCTGGAAAGCGGACAGACCCTGCCCAGCACCAAGACGCTGATTCGCTTCGCAGAAGCCACCGGGTCGAAGGTTGAGTTGCGGCTGTCGGCGGCGTGATGCAGATCGATGCAGCAGTTATAGGGGTTAGCCTAGCGGACTACGCCGCATAGCCGGTGCGCGCCAGCGGCAAGTCCAGTTCGATGTGGTCGTGAATGACTTTGGCGGCGATGCGTCCGCGCGGGCCGCGTTCCAGCTTTACCAAGCCATAATTGGCCATGGTCTTCAAGGTGCGGGAGAGATTGGGCTTCTTCCGGCCAGTCAACTGTGCCAACTCCTCCAGCGAACCGGGGGCCTGCTCGGCGATGAGGCGCAGCAGGTCGCGATTGCTCGCCGAAAGCACCTTGGCGAAGGACTCCGTCGAAGGAAACCAAACTTTCGGTTCGTGTACCGCAAGCTGGCGCTGGCCGCGGGCAATGGAGAGGGTCATTGCCTTCATCTCTTCATAGCTGGCAATTCCAACTTTCAATGTGCTCATGGTTGCACCCCTCTCTCTTTCAGGACCGCGTCTACCTCTGTCCAAAAATCTGCCAGCAGTGCGGCGGCGTCGCTGTAGCCGTAGGTCTTGACCGTGCGTAAACGGTGACGATGGTCCTGCGCATCGCCGCGTTTTTGTCTCCCCACTGGATGGGAGTTGTCGAATCCCACCAGCCGTTCGCCCTTTGGCCCATGCAAGGTGAGCGAATAGTCCAGTCCATGCGGCTTCTCTGCGCTCGCCGGAACCTGAGTCACCACGAACTTGACCCAGTGCCCACCCACTGGATCGACAACCAGCGTGAGACCATCCAGGTCGAGCAGGGTGTCAAGCGCGGGGTCACGCATCCAGTTCATAACGAACAAAGATTATCATAATATGATAACCATAAGGGCGATCATCTTTCAGAGAAATTCATTTGATCTGCATTGCATCGCTTCAATGGTCCATCCTGTGCCGGAAGCCAGCCGTTTTGGTACTGTTGACCCATGCCTCTAGTTGCGCAGCAAACCGATTCTTCCTCTCTCGACCTTGAATCTCTGGCCGCCGATGTGGTGGCCCTCGCCCGCCAGGCCGGCGCCAGTGACGCCGAAGCGGTGGCCCGCGTGGGCGACGAATTCAGCGTAACGGTGCGCATGGGCCAGGTGGAGACGCTGCAGGAGTCGGGCTCGCGTGGTCTTGGATTGCGCGTTTTTCTCGGTCAGCGGTCGGCGTCGGCCTCCACCAGCGATCTGACCGCCGAGGGCATTCGCCAATTGGTTGACGGCGCGCTGGCCCTGGCCCGCGTTACCGAAGAAGATCCCTTTAGCGGCCTGCCCGAGAACGGGGAATTCGGCTCGCTGCCGGGCGATTTCCACCTCTTTGCCGACGATGTCTACTCGCTCCCGGCCGAGGAGCGCATTGCCTGGGCCCGTCGCGCCGAGGCCGCAGCGCTCGACGCCGACCCGCGCATCGTCAACTCCGATGGCGGCAGCTTCGACGCCACGACGGGCAGCATGGTGCTGGCCAACTCGCGGGGGTTCGTGGGCAGCTACACCTCCAGCTCTGCCGGCGTCAGCGCCGCGCCGCTGGCCCGCGACGTGGACGGTTCCATGCAGCGCGACGGTTGGTGGTCCAGTGCACGTCGGCTGGCCGACCTCGATTCCCCCGAATCCATCGGCAAGGAAGCCGCCCGCCGTACCCTACGCCGCCTGGGCGCGCGCCGCGTCCCCACACAGAGCGTCCCCATCGTCTTTGCTCCCGAGGTGGCCCGCTCGCTGCTCGGCTCGATCTTTGAAGCCGCTTCGGGCGACTCGATCTGGCGCGGTGCGTCGTTCCTGGTGGGCAAGCTGGAGCAGGCCATCGCCTCGGCCAAGGTTACCCTCATTGACGACAGCACCATGCTGCTGCCCTCGGGGATGGGCGGCTTCGGAACCTCGCCCTTCGATGGCGAAGGCCTGCCCTCGCGGCGTACGGTGGTGATTGAAGACGGCGTGCTGCGCACCTGGCTGCTCAACACCTACGCGGCGCGCAAACTGGGCATGACCTCTACCCACAACGCCACGCGGGGGCTGACGGGAGCGCCAGGAATCGGCTGCGGAAATCTTTATTTGCAGCCGGGAACGCGGTCTCCAGAACAGATTCTCGCCGATGTGCCGGCCGGGCTCTATGTCACCAGCCTGATGGGCTTTGGCGTCAATGTGGTCACCGGCGACTACAGCCGCGGCGCCGCCGGACTGTGGATCGAAAACGGTGTGCTCACCCACGCCGTCGAAGAGGTTACGATCGCTGGCAACCTGGCCGAGATGCTGCAGAACATTACCGCCATCGGCAACGATTTGGAGTTCCGCGGCGCCGTCGCCTCGCCCACCCTGCGCATCGACGGAATGACGCTTGCTGGGAGCTAGCGAACCGCGCGGCGTTGGTTTAAGCAGGTAAGCGGAATGCGTAACAGATGCAGAGATTGAGCAGCATGAATGGATCGGATCAACTCGCTGATGCGACTTTGCCGCAATCCCTGGCGGCGATGCAGACGATTGCCTTCAATCCCGCCGACGCCCGCGCCGCGCTCGACCAACTCCCCCATCGCCCCGCCGTCTTTGCGCTTTATGGCGCCGAGGCCCATGCCGAGCCCTACATTGGCCGCACGCCCAACCTGCGCGGGCGGCTGGAGCGGCTTTTGCAACCCTCCGCGAAGCACCCACGGCGGCTGCAACTGGCTGGGCGGGTGCGCGAGATCCGCTGGCGGCTGACCGGATCGGAGTTCGAAGGCCTGCTGGCTCAGTTTGAGCTACTGGAAAAAGTCTACGGCGCGAAGTGTCTGGAGCGGATGCACCTGGGCGCTCCGGCCTTTGTACGCTTCTTGGGCGGCAATGCCTATCCCCGCATCGTTGTAACCCACCGTCCCAGCCCGCGTGAGGCCGATTGGGCGTACGGACCCTTTGCCAGCCGCACCGCCGCCGAGCGCTTTGCCGACGAGACGCTGAAGCTCTTCCTGTTGCGGCGCTGCACCGACGATCTCGCTCCCCATCCCGATCATCCCGGCTGCGTCTACTCGGAGATGAAGATGTGCCTGGCGCCCTGCTTTCAGGGCTGCACAGACGCTCGCTACGCCGAGGAAGCCGCATCGGTACAAAACTTTTTGGCCACGCGCGGCGAAAGCCGGCTGGTGGTGCTGCGCACGCAGCGGGACGAGGCCTCGGCTGGTCTCGAATTTGAATCCGCCGCGGCTCTGCACGCTCAGGTCCAACGCGTCGAGGCAGTGCGCTCCCTGGCGCCGGAGCTGGTGCGCCCGCTGAGCCGGTTGCGCGCGGTGATTCTGCAGGCCTCGGCCCAGCCGGACGAAGTGGCTGTCTTTCTGTATGAGGACGGCCGTCTGCGCGGCCCCGCCGGTTTTTCCACGGTGGGCATGAGAATCCAGAACGAAAGCTCCGGCTCCAGTTCGCTCTTCGCCCAGCCTGTCGCCATGGAACCGGTTCCCGAGGCAGAGGCAGCGGGCGCGGCGTCCATCAAGATTCCCCGCGGAATGCTCGAATCGCGCATGGATGCGGCTCTGGCGGCGCTCGCTCAACCCTCTGAACCGCCTTCGACGACCGAGCGCCAGGGCCATCTGGCGCTGCTCAAGCGCTGGTACTACCGCCCTGAGGTTCGCCGCCCCGGCGAGATCTTCTTTCCCAACGAGCAAGGCCAGTGGCCCATCAAGGCGCTGCTGCGCGGAGCCGGTCGCATTGCCGCCAAGGCACTGACCGGCGCAACCTAGAACCGTGGCCATGTGGAAGAACCCCCTCCCCGGTCTCAAAAGCGAGACCGGGGGCACCCATCTCAAGGGAATTCCGTTATTGAATCACACAGTCACGGTGCTAAGAGAAGAGCGGCAAGGAAGACTATGGTGAAACCCCCACCCATCCGCGCAATGCTCCTCGAAGGCAAGGGCCGCATCGCCACTGGCCGCGCCGAGGAGGTCGCCGCGCTGGTTCTGGCTCAGCCGCCGAGAGTGGAGAAGATCCTGGAGTGTCTCTGGGACGACGATCCCGGCGTGGTCAATCGCGCCGCCCAGGCCTTGGAGCGGGTCACCCGCAAGGGAGAGCCCCGGCTCCTTGCCCGGCTCAACTCGTGGAAGACTTCGCTCCTCGGCCTGCTCGCGGAGGCTGTCGAGAACAAGCTGCGCTGGCATCTGGCGTTTATCGTTCCCCGTCTGAGGCTGACCCGGCTCGAGTGCGATCGCGCCGCCGCAGTTCTTCAATCCTGGCTGGAGGACGAAAGCAGCTCGATTGTGAAAACCATGGCCCTGCAAGGTCTCGTCGATCTCACCCGGCAGGAGCCGGCGCTGCTGCCCACGGTATTGGACCTGTTGCGCGTCCACGGGCGCAGCGGGACGCCGGCCATGCGCGCGCGCAGCCGCATCTTGCTCAAGGATCTGGAAAAATCCGCCTTGTAGGGCTCGCGAACCGCGCAAATCTGCCGGCTTTGGTCGCCGAATATTCCTTTTTCCAGAATGGGAAGCGCCCGGAGCGGGAATTCTCTTTGCACCGAGGTTCCTTTTTCGCCTCAAGTTCTCCCAGATGAGAACATTCTCACCTCTACACTGAGCCCATGCCTCACCTTCCCCAACCTGCGGCGCGGCAGCCTTCGCCCGCTTTTTCCCCGAACCCCGCCGCGGCTCTTCCGATTCTGGCCCGCAGCGCTCTCGAACTGCACCAGAGCGGCAAACTGGCCGAGGCTGAGCAACTTTATCGCCAGATTCTGGCTCTCGATCCACAACACACCGACAGCCTGCACCTGCTCGGAGTCTTAGCCCATCAGGTGGGGCAGAACGGCGTTGCCGTCGAACTGATCGCTCGCGCCATCGAGATCGACCCCCGCCAAGCCGCCTTCCATTGCAATCTGGGAACCGCGTTGCAGGCGTTGGGCCGGCCGCAAGAAGCCGAAGCCAGCTATCGCCGCGCCTTGGCTCTGCGCCCGGCCTTGGCTCAAGCGCAGATGAATCTGGGTACCGCTCTGGAGGCGCAAGGCAAACTCGACGAGGCCGAGGAGTGCTTCCGCCGCGCGCTGGCCCTGCGCTCCGATCTGGCCGAGATTCACATCAACCTGGGCAATATCCTGCACGCCAAGGGCAAGCTCGACGAAGCCGCGGCCAGCCATCAGCGCGCGCTGGAGCTGCAACCGGAGTCCGCCGAAGTTCTCTACAACCTGGCCAACACCCGTCAGGCGCAAGGCCGTTTGGACGAAGCCGCGGCCATCTATCGGCGCGCCCTGCGGCTCAAGCCCGCTCTTGCCCAGGCGCACGGCAATCTGGGCAATACGCTGCTCGCTCAGCACAAAGCCGATGAAGCGGCAGCCTGCTATGAGGATGCGTTGGCCCTCAAGCCCGACGACTCCCAGTTCTCGTTTAATCTGGGCAACGCCCGCCAGGCGCAGAACCGCCTGGACGAGGCGCTGGCCTGCTACCGGCGCGCCATCGAGCTTCAGCCGGCGCTGGCCCAGGCCCATTACAACCTGGGCAACACCCTGCACACTCTGGGCAGAATGGACGAAGCGGCGGCGGCCTTTGGCGAAGCGCTGCGGCTGGAACCCCGCTACGCCGAGGCACACTACAACCTGGGCTGCGTTTTGCAGGAACTCGGCCGCCCTCAGGAGGCGCTGAGTCGCATCGCCCTGGCTCTGGAGATTCAGCCCGACTACCCGCAGGCGCGCTTCGCCCTGGCTTTGGCGCGGGTGCAGGCGGGCGATTTCGCCGCCGGCTGGCGCGGCTACGAGTCCCGCTGGAACTCCGCGGATCACGACACTCCCTGGCGATCCTATTCTCAGCCGGTGTGGAAGGGCGAAAAACTGGCCGAGGGCCGCCTGCTGCTGTGGGGCGAGCAGGGCATCGGCGACGAGATCCAGTTTGCCGGGCTGATTCCCGAAGCCCTGCGCCGCGGCAACCGATTGGTGCTCGATTGCGCGCCGCGGCTGCAACCGCTCTTTGCCCGCTCCTTTCCCGGCGTTGAAGTGGTCAGCGGATTGGGTCCCGAGGAGGCGGATGCAGCGGAGATCGCCGCCCAACTGCCCACCGGCAGCCTGCCGGGTCTCTTTCGCAACCAGGAAGGGGCCTTTGCTTCCACCGTCACACCCTATTTGCAGGCCGACCCGGAAGCGACAGCCCAATTCCGCGCCCGTTACGGCAATCGAGGGCCCCTGATCGGCCTGACCTGGCGCACCGCGAACACCAAATCGGGCAGCAAGCGCTCCATGGATCTAGAGGAGTTCGCGCCGCTCTTCGCTCTGCCCGGAGCCCGCTGGATCAGTCTGCAATACGGCGCATTCGACGATCTGGAAGCGCAGGTTCGCGCCGCGCAGGCGCCCGTGCAGATCGACCGCAGCGTCGATCAGTTGGCCGACATCGACCGTTTTGCCGCCCAGGTGGCAGCGATGGACCTGGTCATCACCATCGATAACTCGACCGCCCATCTGTCTGGAGCGCTGGGCCGTCCCACCTGGTTGATGCTGCCGTTGGCCGCCGACTGGCGCTGGCTGCTGCAGCGGGCAGACACTCCCTGGTACCCCACGCTGCGCCTCTTCCGCCAGGCTGGGTGCGGCGAATGGCGTTCCGTTCTCGATGCGGTCAGGCTGGCGCTGGCCGATCTGCTCCCGGAGCGCAATGCACGTTGAGATGCAAACGCTGGAAAGATGAGATTTGGAGTCCCCATGAATGCGCAGTATGCAGCAACAATTCCCGCCCTTCCTGCCGGTGCGTCCGCATCGGAATCAGTTTTGGCGACCGCTCTGCAGGCCATTCTCGAACAGGCCATTCTCTTTCATCGCGCCAAGCGCTTCCGCGAGGCCGCGCAATTGTATGGCCACATCCTCAAATACGATCCGCGCCACGCCGACAGCCTGCACCTGCTGGGCATGGTGGCCAGCCAGGCACAGATGCCGGCGCTGGCCATTGAGCTGATCGGCAAGGCCATCGCCATCAATGATCGCGCCGCCGCCTATCACTCCAACCTGGGCACGCTCCTCCAGGCGCAGGGGCGGCTGGAAGAAGCCAAGGATTGTTATCACCGCGCTCTGGCGCTTGACCCGGGAATGGCCGAGATTCATCTCAATCTGGGATTGGTTTTGCAGACCCAAGGTCAGCTCGACGAAGCCGTCGCCGCGTATCGAAGAGCGGTCGAGCTGAACCTCGATCTACCCGAAGCCCACAGCAATTTGGGCAATGCGCTGCAAAGCCAGGGACATTTGGATGAGGCGATTGAGCATTACCGGCGGGCGCTGGCGCTGCGCCCGGAGTTTGTCGAGGCGTCGTATAACCTGGGCAACGCCTTTCAGGCCCAGGAAAAGCTCGGCGAAGCCTCTGCCGCCTACGAGCGCGCGCTGCTGCTCCGCCCGGCCTTTGCCGAGGCCCACGCCAACCTGGGCAACGTATTGCAGGCGCAACAGAATCCCGCCGCGGCCCAGGCGCACTACGAGTTCGCCCTGCATCTCAAGCCCAACTACGCCGAGGCCCATTACAATCTGGCCAATCTGCACGCGCAGCAGAAGCGCCTGGAGCAGGCGGTCACGCACTATGAAGCGGCGCTGCGCCTGACCCCCTCCATGGCCAAGGCGCGCAACAACCTGGGCAACGTCTTTCGTTCGCTCGAGCGCCCTGCCGACGCCGTGGCGCAATACCGGCTGGTTCCCGAGAACGACCCCGAATTCACCGACGCCTACAACAATCTGGGTCTGGCGCTGCTCTCGCTGGGCCGCCATGTGGAGGCGGCGGCGGCCATTCGCCGCACCCTGGCCCTCAAGCCGCACTTGGCCCAGGCCTGGTGCAATCTGGGCGCGGTTCATCACGCCCAAAACCGCAACGCCGAGGCCACAGAGTTCTACCTGCGCGCCCTCGAACTCGATCCCCAGTTGTCCAAGGCGCAGATCAATCTGGGCTTGGTCCAACTGGTCGAGGGGGACCTGGAAAATGGTTGGAAGAACTACGAGATGCGCTGGAGCGACGCCCCGCTGCATCGCCGCGACTTCGACCAGCCGCAATGGCGCGGCGAGCCGTTGAACGGCGCGCGCATTCTGCTCCACGCCGAGCAGGGCTACGGCGACACGCTGCAGTTTCTGCGCTACGTTCCCATGGTGCAGGCGGCGGGGGGCACGGTGATTTTGGAGGTGCAGGATCGTTTGCAGCGGCTGGCCGCCGAGCTGCCCGGCGTGACCGAGGTCGTCTGCAATGGCGACGAACTGCCGCCCTTTGTCTGCCATTGCCCGCTGCTTAGCCTGCCGCTGGCCTTCGCCACCACGCTCGATACGGTTCCCGCGCAGATTCCTTATCTCTTTGTACCCGCCGCGGCGCGGCAGAAGGCAGACACTCTGCCCTGGCCCTCCCATGGTCTGCGCGTTGGCCTGATCTGGGCCGGCAACCCCACCTTCGCCGCCGATCTCTATCGCAACCGGTCGATTCCGCTGGCGCTTTACAAACCCCTCTTGGAGGTCGAAGGAGTCCATTTCTTCTCGCTGCAGATCGGCGAACCGGCGGCGCAGTTGGCGGAGGACGCCGATCTGAACGCCAGGATCACCGATTTCTCCCCCCACGTCACCGACATGCCCGACACCGCGGCGCAAATCGCCCACCTCGATCTGGTCATCTCCGCCGATACCGCAGTCGCCCATCTGGCAGCGGCCTTGGGCGTGCCCACCTGGGTGCTGCTACCCCATGCCCCCGACTGGCGCTGGCTGCAAGAGCGCGGCGACACCCCCTGGTACCCGCAGATGCGCCTCTTCCGCCAATCTCAACCCGGCGATTGGGAGGCGGTGGTGGGGAACCTGCGAGAAGCATTGAACGATTTGACGGTTACGCAATAGGAGAATATATGCTACCATTTCGCAGATGGTGGAGATCCGGGAATTCCTGGGGCAAGACGGGCGGAATCTCTTCGGCGACTGGTTTGACCGGCTGAATTCCGAAGCAGCGCGTCGTGTGACTACGGCTCTTTATCGCTTGGGATTGGGAAATTTCTCGAACGTAAAGGGTGTAGGCAGTGGCGTCTTCGAATGTCGTATCGACTTCGGACCTGGATATAGGGTCTACTTCGGTAAAGATGGGGATCGCATCTTGCTCCTCCTCTGCGGAGGAACCAAGCAGCGCCAGCAGGACGACATCGAACTTGCGAGTGAATGTTGGCAGGAATATAAGCGACAGAAGAGGAGTGAGCCATGGCGCTGACACGGGATTTTCGGGAGACGGTGCAGGCGCGGGTGCGGAGCGACACGGAGTTTCGCCGCGGCTTGCTGAGCGACGCCATGGAATCGTTTCTTGCCGGCGAATCCGGGTTGGGGCGGGAGATTCTGCGCGATTTTATCAATGCGACGCTGGGTTTTCCTACGCTGGCCGAGAATACCGGGATTCACGTCAAGACCCTGCACCAGATGTTTGGTCCCAAAGGAAACCCGACCGCCTCCAACCTGTTCAAAATCATTGCCTGCCTGCAGGAGCACGAGGGCTTTCGGTTGCAGGTGGTGGCGTAGGTTCCATTTCCAACTTTCTGCGCTCGCCGCTGATACACTGAGCGGGCAAGGAGTTGCGTCAAAAAAGCCTATGGTAGAACTGCTTCCATCCATCCTGTCGGCGGATTTTGCCCGTTTGGCCGATGAGGTCGCCGCGGCCGAAGCGGGCGGCGGCACGGTCATCCACGTGGACGTGATGGACGGCCATTTTGTGCCCAACATCACCCTGGGTCCGCCGGTGGTCAAGAGCCTGCGCAAGGTCACCCGCCTGCCGCTCGATTGCCACCTGATGATCGAGAAGCCCGACAACTTCATCGCCGCCTTTGCCGACGCCGGCGCTGACTGGGTCAGCGTGCACTACGAGACCTGTCCGCATCTGCACCGGACCCTTGAATTGATCGCCCAGCACGGCATGAAGCCGGCGGTGGTGCTCAATCCGGCCACGCGCGTCGATCTGATCGTCGAGATTCTGCCCATGGTGCATCATGTGCTGGTGATGAGCGTGAATCCCGGCTTTGGCGGGCAGAAATTCATCGAGTTTACCTTGAACAAGATGCGCCGTCTGGCGGAGTTGCGCCAGCAGTTGGGGCTGGCGTTTAGAATCGAAGTGGACGGTGGCGTGGCTCACGATACGGTGGCCCGCGTCGTCCAAGCAGGAGCGGATCTGCTGGTGGCCGGCAATGCTGTCTTCGGCGCCGGGGATCCTGAGCGCGACGCGCATTCATTGTTGGCTGCCGCGCGCGCGGCCGCCAGCTAGTAAGATTCTAGAGTCAGGGATTATGGCTGTCGTCTGTCGACGGACGCGGTCGCAATGAGGTGGTATGAACCGGTTTTCATTGAAGATTGCCGCGGTGTCGTTGGCGGTTCTAATGGCGGGTGGCGCCTTGGCCAACGCTAAAGAGAAGCAGCCCAAGCATAAGAAGAATGTGGATCTAAGCGCCAATCCGCTGGCCAACGTGAACTCCAAGCAGCCCGACAAGGTGCTTTTCGACAAGGCCATGGTCGCCTTGAAGAAGGGCCGTTTCGACGTGGCCCGCCTGGATTTGCAGACCATGCTCAACACCTATCCCGAGTCCGAGTACCGCATGCGCGCCAAACTGGCCGTGGGCGACACCTGGTTCAAGGAGGGCGGCGCAGCCGCGCTCACCCAGGCCGAGGCCGAGTACAAGGACTTCATCACCTTCTTCCCCCAGGCCCCGGAAGCGGCCGAGGCGCAGATGAAGGTGGGCGACATCTATTACCAGCAGATGGAGAAGCCGGATCGCGACTACCTCAACGCCCAGAACGCCGAGCGGGAGTACCGGGCGATGATCAACATGTTCCCCGACTCCGCCCTGGTGCCGCGCGCCAAGCAGAAGCTGCGCGATGTGCAGGAGGTTCTGGCCGAGCGCGAGACCCAGATCGGCCTCTTCTACGGCAGCCGTGAGAACTTCAGCGCCTCCATCGCCCGCCTTTCCACGGTGGTCGATACCTATCCCTTGTACTCCAAGAGCGATCAGGCGTTGTTGGGCATCGGCGACGCCTATATTGGTCAGGCCCGCCGCATCCAGGAGCAGCCGAACATGCCCGGTGCTCTCAAGGAGCGTCTACGCTCCATGTATCAGGAGAAAGCCGCCGCGGCCTTCACCAAGGTCATCACTCGCTACCCCATGGCTCCGCACGTCGAAGACGCCCGCGACCGGCTAGTCGGGATGAACCGCCCCGTTCCCGAGCCCTCTCAGGAAGCGATTGCCGAAAACGATGCGGAAGAGCGCAGCCGTCAGGCCATACGCTTTACGGACAAGACCTGGGGTATGGTCAAGCACGGTCCTACGGTGGTTGAAGCCGTCCACGTGGGCGAGCCCAGCCTGGACGATCCCAAGCGCACCCTGGCGCCGGATGTGAACAAGCAGAACGTGGCCATCTTCAACGAAGCCATCAACGCCGGCCGTCCGGCTGTCGCGCCGGCGGTGGCGCCTCCCACCGGCGTCAACGAACCGCCGCGCAGCGATCAGCCCTCCCAGGCGCCGCTGCAGATGGAGCGGCCCGCGGGCGGCACCGGGGTAGGCGTCTCGATTGTCAGCGCTCCGGCGGCCGATCCCAACGCCGTCCTCAAGCCGGTTGGTCCCGCCAACACCGCGCTGCCCGCCGCCGAGGCTCCAGCGGCAGCGCCCGATCAGGTCAACGATGTGAAGTCCGGCGCCGCGCCCACCCAGGCGGTTAATCCCGCCGACGCCAAAAAGCACAAGGCCGATCTCAGCGACGAATCCAGCAGCAAGAAGAAAAAGAAGAAGGGGATTTCCAAGATCAATCCCTTCTAACCGGCAGCAGTTGCAGACCGCCAAGGCCGCATCCTCACCGGGTGCGGCCTTTGGCTTGCTGGCTGGTTGATCGAAATCGGTATTACAATCGTCGCAGTGGTAATACTGCGGGAGGACCTCTATGGAAACCACCGTCACCAGCAAGGGACAGGTCACGATTCCCAAGCACATTCGCGATTCCTTGAAATTGGAACCGGGTTGCAGGCTGATCTTCGACGTCAATAACGACGGCGAAATCGTACTGCGCAGGCCTAAGTATTTCCATGAGTTGCGTCCGGATCGCTTCGATCGAGCGGTGGGTGCGGCAGAGATCAAGTGGGCGGGCACAACCGACGAGTATATGGAGTTTATTCGCGGTTATTCCGATGATCCTGCTTGACGCCAATGTGATTCTAGACGTTTGGGATCGCGATCCGGTCTGGTACGCGTGGTCGAAAGAGCGGATGCAGATGCTCTCGACAATCGACGAATTGGCGATCAACCCGATCATCTATGCAGAGATCTCTCCCCGGCTTTCGACTTACGACTTGCTCGACAAGGAATTGGAGGAGATGGGGATACTTTTCGAATGGATTCCGCGGGATGCCGCATTTTGGGCAGGTAAGGCTTATCAGTTTTATCGCCGCCGAGGCGGAACGAAGACCAGCATCCTGCCGGACTTTTTTATCGGCGCTCATGCCGCCGTGCTTGGCTGCCCGCTGCTCACCCGCGACACGCGGCGCTACAAGACCTACTTTCCCCAAGTACGGCTGATCGCCCCAGCGCCGGACCTCTGCTAAAGTGAAGGGTGGTCCCCGCGCTTGAAATCCTCTCTTTTTGGAGGCTTTCGACCATTCCCATGGGGGCTTCCGGATAAAAACCCATGCCCCACGATCTGCCCAAAGCCTACGACCCCACCGCCATCGAAGATCGCTGGGCGGAGTACTGGGTTCGCGAAAACCTCTTCGCCGTTCACGCACCTGAGACTACTGATGCCGCGAGCGGAGCGAGCGATTGCCTGGACGGCCAGTCCGCGGCGAACAACGCGAGCCATTGCCCCTGCGGTCAGCAGGCCTTTACGATTCTGTTGCCGCCGCCCAACGTGACCGGGCGGTTGCACATGGGCCACATGCTCAACCAGACGGAGATGGACATCCTCACCCGCTGGCGGCGCATGAGCGGGCGGCGCGCGTTGTGGGTTCCCGGCACCGACCACGCCGGCATCGCCACGCAGATGATGGTCGAGCGGCAGTTGGCCGCCGAGGGCAGCAGCCGTCAGCAGTTGGGCCGTGAGGCCTTTGTCGAGCGCGTCTGGGAGTGGAAGCGCCACTACGGCGGGGCCATCCTCGACCAGATGAAGCGCCTGGGCGCTTCTGTCGATTGGCAGCGCGAGTACTTCACCATGGATGATCATCTCTCCGTGGCGGTGCGCGAGGCCTTCGTCCGCCTGCACGAGCAGGGACTGATCTATCGCGGCGCTTACATCGTCAACTGGTGCCCGCGCTGCCAGACCGCCATCAGCGATCTCGAAGTGGTTCACGAGGAGCAGAAGGGCCATCTGTGGGAGATCCGCTACCCCGTGCTGGATTCCTCGGGAAAGGATTCCGGCGAGTTCCTCACCGTGGCGACGACCCGCCCCGAGACCATGCTGGGCGACGTGGCCGTGGCCATTCACCCCGCCGATGAACGCTATAAGCACCTCCATGGCAAGAAGCTGCGCCTGCCGCTGGTGGCCCGTGAGATCCCCATCATTCTCGACGAGTGGGTCAGCCTGGACTTCGGCACCGGCGCGGTCAAGGTGACCCCGGCGCACGATCCCAACGACTTTGCCCTGGGCGAGCGCCATCATCTGCCCTCCATCAACGTGATGGACGATACCGGCAAAATCAACGCCGAGGGCGGGAAGTACGCGGGCCTGGACCGCTACGCCGCCCGCAAGGCCGTGCTCCACGATTTGCAGGAACTCGCCCTCCTCGGCGACATCAAGGACCACACCAACAACGTCGGCCATTGCGACCGCTGCAAAACGGTGGTCGAGCCGAGGCTCTCGACGCAATGGTTCGTCGCCGTCAACGCGTCACCCGAACATGGCGGCCCGTCGATGGCGGAGATAGCCCGCAAGGTCGTTGAGCCCGATGCGGACGGCAAAAAGGCGATCAACTTTACCCCCGAGATGTTCGAAAAGACCTATCTGGGTTGGATGGACAACATTCACGACTGGTGCATCTCGCGCCAGCTCTGGTGGGGCCACCGGATTCCCGCGTGGCATTGCTCCGACTGCCACAAAATCACCGTCGCCCGCATCGATCCCACCGCCTGCTCCCACTGCGGCTCGGCCAAGATCGCGCAGGAGACGGATGTTCTGGATACCTGGTTCTCCTCGGGCTTGCTGCCGGTCTCGGTCTTCGGCTGGCCCAAACTCCCGTCGATGGGTGCCCCCGGTCCCTTGCATTTGGGGACCGGGGAAGGAAGCCGCGCCGACTTCGACGCCTTCTATCCGACCAGTGTTCTGGTCACCGGATTCGACATTCTCTTTTTCTGGGTCGCCCGCATGATCATGATGGGCTGCTGGTTCGCCGGCGATGTGCCCATGGCGGATGGAAGCCCGCGCTCGCTGGCGGACTCCGTCCCGTTCCGCGAGGTCTATATCCACGCCCTGGTCAGGGACGCCAACCGCGAAAAAATGTCCAAGACCAAGGGCAATGTCCTCGATCCCATCGAGATCGTCCAGCAGTACGGGACCGATGCGGTCCGGTTCACGCTAGCCGCGATGGCCTCGCCGGGCACGGATATTGCTTTCAACGTGGCCCGCACCGAGGGCTACCGCGCCTTCGCCAACAAGATCTGGAACGCCGCCCGCTTCCTCTTCATGAATGTGGACCGGGCCGCGGAGATGGGAATTTTTGTCGACCCCGCAACGCTCGGCGGAATGCCCATCGCAGGCGCAGACGACCCGCTGGAGACGCGCTGGATCGTGGCCGAGTTGCACGCCGCCGCGGCCAAGGTCAACCAGTCGCTGGAGAACTACCGCTACGACGATGCCGCCAACACCATCTACCAGTTCTTCTGGGGCAGCTTCTGCGATTGGTATCTGGAGATCGTCAAGCTGAGCTTGGATTTTGGTGCGGTGAGCGGAGTTAGCGGAGAAAGCGGAGTTGGCGGGGTTAGCACGGTTAGCTCGGGTAGCGAGTTGGCAAGTCAGCGGGCAAAGATTCAAGCTGCACTGACCACGCTGGTTTCGGTCTTTGAGACCTCGCTGCGATTGCTGTCGCCGTTCATGCCCTTCCTCACCGAAGAGATCTGGCACGCGCTCTACGACGAACAGCCGCCGGCCAAGTCGATTGCACTGACGCAGTTTCCGCAAGCAGTCGAGAACCCTGCCGACGCCGCAGCGATCTCTGGAATGGAACTGCTGCAGAGCCTCATCGTCGAGGTACGCACACTGCGCAAGGAGATCGGCGTCGAGGAGAAGGCGCTTACTCCCATCGAGTTGCGCATCGAGGCCGCTGTCCAGCACATCGTCGAGCAGAATAGCGCCATTGTTGAGCGCATGGCGCGGGTCAGCGAGGTGCGTTTCGTCGCTGCGATTGCCGAGGGCCTGAGCAAGCACCATACCGCCAACTTCGATGTGGCTGTGGTCTACGAGCGTACGGTAGACGTAGCCGCGGAGCGCGACCGTCTCAGCAAGGACATCGCCAAGTTCGAAAAAGGCCTCGCCGCCGCCGAGCGGCAGTTGGGCAACGAAGGATTTTTGGCCAAGGCCCCGGCGCAGGTGGTCGAGGGATTGAAGAAGCAGGAAGCGGAAACCCGCCTGTTATTGGAAAAGGCGCAGGCGGCGCTGGCTGCGTTGCCCGAACAGAGCTTCTAGCTTCTAGCCTCTAGCTTTTAGCTCTTTATTTCTCCACAGGGGCTAGGAGCTGAGAGCTAGCAGCTTGAAGCTGTTTTCCAAAGGAAAACCCATGGATTGGAAGAGCAGCCGTATCGATGCATTGCTGGAGCAGGCGCTGGTGGAAGACCGCGCCGCGCAAGACACGACCACCCGTCTGACCATTGACCCCACCCTGCGCGCCACGGCCACCGTGATTGCCCGCCAGGACCTTGTGGTCTGCGGGCTGGGGGCGATTCCGCGCTTTCTCGCGCTCTATGCCAAGCTGGACCGGCGGGCGCAGGCGCAGGCCCGCTTCGACGTGGTGAGCCATCCCGAGATCTTCGACGGCGTTCGCGTCGAGGAGGGCCGGGTGCTGGCCGTCATCCGCCATAACGCCCAGGTATTGCTCAGTTGCGAGCGGGTGATTCTCAACCTGATGCAGCATTTGAGCGGCATCGCCACGGTGACCCGCCAGTATGTCGACGCCATCGAGGGCGCCGGCGCGCATCTGCTCGACACGCGCAAGACCGTTCCCGGCCTACGCACGCTGGAGAAGTACGCGGTGGTCTGCGGCGGCGGGGTCAACCACCGGCTCGACCTGGCCAGTGGCATCCTCATCAAAAACAATCACATCGCGCTGGGTGGAGGGCTGCCGGCCGCGCTGACCAACGCTCTCAAAGGCCGCAAGCCGGAGGGCAAGGCTGCCGTCTCGACCAGCACGCCGCGGGACTTGGCCGAGGCGCTGAAGCGGGGAGGCGAGGCTCTGGCCTTGAATCAGGCTCTGGAGCGCAGCCAAAAAGGCCATCGGGTGCAGGTCGAAGTGCGCTCACAGCGGGAGTTGGAGGAGGCGCTCAAGTATGGCGCCGAGGCCATCCTGCTGGACAACATGACGCCCGCCGAGGTGAAGCAATCGGTCGAGCGCATCCGCCAGGCCACCGGGGAGCAATTGGACCGCTGGATTCCCATCGAGGCTTCGGGCGGCATCGTGCTCGACAACGTGCGCGCTTACGCCGAGGCCGGAGTGGACTTCATCAGCGTGGGCGCGCTGACTCACTCGGCTAAGGCCGCCGACATCTCCATGCGCATTACCGCGGAGCCAAGCTAAGCCTTGTTTGATCTGAACCAACTCGAAGCCGGGCTTGCCGGCACCATCTTTGCCGGCAAACTGCATTATTCTGCCGTGACCGACTCGACCAACCTCGACGCATTGGCTGCGGCGAAGAGCGAAGCTCCGCATGGATCGGTCTTTTTCTCCGACGAGCAGCTTGCCGGGCGGGGCCGGGCCGATCATGCCTGGCACTCGGCCGCCGGTCTGGGGCTTTACGTCAGCATCCTGCTGCGTCTGCAGCTTCCCGCCATGCGTTTGCCGCTGCTGCCATTGGCCGCGGGTCTGGCCGCGGCTGAGGCGATTGACGCCGTCAGCGGCCTGAAGACCGACCTGCGCTGGCCCAACGACCTCTTGATCGGCCCGCGCAAGGTGGGGGGAATCCTGGTCGAGGCGAAGGCCGGCGGCAGCGGCGGCAGTGCGGCGGTGGTGGGCATCGGCATCAACGTCCATCAGCGGGAGTTTGCGCCCGGTCTGGCCACGCCGGCTACCTCGCTCGATCTGGAGGGGGGCCGGCTTCACTCCCGTCAACCACTGCTCGTCCGCTTGCTAAAATCGGTGCAGGCGGAGGCTCTGGCGCTGCTCGATGCGAATGCGGTAGCCGGGATTCCCCTGAGGGTGGCTGCGGCCTCCACGTGGATCGAAGGCCGGGCGGTGGAAGTGCACGGTCCGCAGGCCTGCCGTGGCGTTACCGCGGGTTTGGACCCGCATGGGTTCCTGCGGGTGCACACAGCCGAGGGCCTGGTAGTTGTACAAACCGGCGGCATTCGGGCTGCGGAGTCTTAGCGTCGTGGCCTCCCACCCTAGCCGCAAAAACAAGAACGCGGCGAGGGTGGGGCACCCGCGATTTTGAGGGGACACTCCCTGACGCTCTCATCAACTCAACTTATTAGCTGGTAGACTCGGACAAACATGCTGTTAGCCATCGATGTGGGCAATACGAATACGGTGCTGGGACTCTACAAGCTGGAAGGGGATAAGCCCGAACTGGCCGCCCACTGGCGCGTCACCACCCACCGCACCCAGACCACCGACGAATACGGTGTGCTCTTCGTCAATCTCTTCACCATGAACGGCATGGCCTCCAGTCAGGTGACGCACATCATCATCTCGTCGGTGGTGCCGCCGGTGGAGTCGACCTTGCGCGCGGTCTGCGAATCGTACTTCCACGTGCAGCCGCTCTTTGTCGAACCGGGGATCAAGACGGGAATGCCGGTGTTGCAAGACAATCCCGCCGATCTGGGAGCCGACCGTCTGGTCAACGCCATTGCCGCCTTCGAGCGCTATGGGGGGCCGTGCATCGTAGTGGACTTCGGCACCGCAACCACCTTCGACGTGATCTCGGCCAAGGGCGAGTACCTGGGCGGGTCTATCGCTCCAGGACTGGGGATCAGCGCCGACGCGCTCTTTTCGCGCGCCGCCCGTTTGGGCCGCATCGACATCAAGCGCCCGCCCAAGGTCATCGGCACCAACACCGTCACCCATCTGCAGACTGGCCTCTACTACGGCTACATCGGGCTGGTGGACGGCATTCTGGAACGTACACTGGCCGAACTGGGGCAGCCCGCCAAGGTGATCGCCACCGGCGGCCTGGCCCGGCAGATCTCCGAAGATTCGCGCTTCATCGCCGAGATCGACGACATGCTCACCCTCGACGGCCTGTGTATCCTCTTTGAACGCAATCGAGCCGCCCGCCCGCGGGGAAGGGCGCATTGAGTCCTGCTGTGCACAACTACTTCAACTACTTCACCGAGATCGAAGAGCGTTTTCAGCAGCGGCGTGGCGCGTTGCTCTTGCTCTCGACACTCGATTGGGCGCTGATCGAGACCTGGCGCGAGGCGGGCATTCCGCTGGAAGCTGCGCTGCGCGGCATCGACGCGGCCTTCGACAAGTACGATGCGCGGCCGCAGAAGGCCCGTTTTCGCCGCATCAACGGACTCGCCTGGTGCGCTCAGGCGGTAATGGAAGCCGCCCAGGAGATGGGCGAAGCGTCCATTGGGAGCCAGCGTCCCGAGGACGCCGCGGCGCCGCAGCGCGAGTCGGGCTTTGAGCCCGAGCGCGTGGCCGCCCACTTGGAAGCCGCCGCTGCCGCTCTGGACACCGCTGGCCAGGAGATTGCCGCGGCCGATGGCGGCGGCGTTCCGCTGGTCTTTGCTGCCCTGGCCCCGCGTCTGCGCGAATTGGCCGCCGGGCAGCGCACCGCTGCCGCCGCCGGCGTGGAGGAGCTCGAGCGCACTCTCACCGTGCTGGAGGAAAAGCTTTTCAGCGCCCTCACCGGGGCCGCGCCCGAGGCGCTGCAAGTCGAATTCCGCGAGCAGGCCTCGCGCGAGCTGGCGCCGTATCGCAGCCGCATGGGCGTGGTGCAGCTTCGCCAGGTGGAGCGCCAGTTCCTGCACAAGAACCTGCTGGAGCACTACCGCATTCCCCGCTTCAGCCTCTTCTATATGAGCCACGAAGGATGAATCCGGCGCAGGCCCAATCCGCGCCCAGCCCGCTGGCCACGATCGAGAAGCCGGTCTACGGCGGCGCGTCGCTGGCGCGGGTCGAAGGCAAGGCGGTCTTTGTGCCGCTGACGCTCCCCGGCGAGCAGGCCCGCATCCGCATTACGCAGAGCAAGGCGGGCTACGCCGAGGCCGAGGCGGAAGAGATTGTCGTTGCCGCGCCGCAGCGCACCGCACCCGCCTGCCCGCACTTCGGCGTTTGCGGCGGCTGCCACTACCAGCACGCGGAGTACGCCGCGCAGTTGGAGATGAAGACAGCGATCTTGCGCGAGACACTGGAGCGCGCCGGCGTCGCTGCTCCGGCCAAGTTTGAAGTCCTCTCCGCCGAGCCCTGGGGCTACCGCAACCGCATCCGTCTGGCCTTCGACGCCGCTGGCCATCCCGGCTACCGGGGCCGCCGCTCCCACGCCGTGATTCCGATTCGCCAGTGCCCCATCGCCGCACCGCTGCTGGTCGAGGCTGCGCTGGCTTTTGCCGAAGTTGTCCGCGCCACGGCTCCGGCGCTCAAGCCCACCGAGATCGCCCTCTTTACTAATGGAACGCAGGATTCTCTGCTGCTCACGGTCTTCACCGCCAGCGCCCGCAAGCACCGCTTCGAGGCCCTGGCCGAGGCTCTGGCCGTGCGGATTCCGGCGCTGACCGGCGCGGAGCTGGCCGTCGAGGACCGCAAAGGCGGGTTGCCGCGCAGCGTCGCCCGCTGGGGCCAGCAGTCGCTGACCTACACGGCTGCCGGCTTCGACTACCGTGTCGACCACGGAGCCTTCTTCCAAACCAACCTCCGGCTGGTGGACGCTTTGGCCGAACGGGTTGTTGGAACCCACAGTGGAGCGCTGGCCTGGGACCTCTTTGCCGGTGTGGGGCTCTTTGCCCGGCAGCTCACCCAGCGCTTCCAACGCGTGGTCGCCGTCGAATCCGCACCCGCCTCGACGCAGGCCCTGGCCGCCAATCTGAAGGGAACGCGGGGGATTCCTGTCCGCTCCACGACGCTGGAGTTTTTGCGGATTCACAACCCCGCCAGCAAGCCTGAGCTTGTTGCTCCCGATCTGATCGTCGCCGATCCGCCCCGCACCGGGCTGGGCGCCGAGACCTGCGCGCTGCTGGGTGAGATCGCCGCGCCGGCTCTGGTCTATGTCTCTTGCGATCCGGCTACGCTGGCGCGGGATCTGCATCAACTCCTTACGGAGGGCTACGTTATCGATTCCGTTACGCTGGCCGACCTCTTTCCCCAGACCTTTCATCTGGAGACGGTCGTCACGTTAAGTCGCGCCTAAAGATTTACTGTCCCAAAAAAATACAGTAGGCTGGACAGCCAGAACACTATTGCCGCTGTCGAAGGCCATGAAAGCCGATCCTCCAACACCGCTCCTCGAAACACCCGCCGCCGGTGACGGTCTCGCTTCTGCGCCGCTCTTCCATGCGGCTTGGCTTTTTGCAGGAGGGATTGTCGTTGCCCGCTGGCTGTGGCTGCCGCCTGGATGGTTGCTGCCGATACTGGCTTTGCTGGCCGCGCTTTGTCTGCTGGCGGCCTGGCGGGCGCAGCGGGTAGTCTGGCTGCCGCTGGCGGTGCTTTGGCTGGCCCTGGGCGCCTGGTGTGCGGAGATGGAGCCGCAGCCGGCAGCGGAGCCCGCGCTGGCCGCCCTCTCCGACGGCCTTCTGCGCACGGTCGAGGGGAGCGTCGTCGATGCCGGACCCCTGCGCAACGAGGCCCAGCAGAATCTGCACGATTCCGACGACCCCGTGGAGCCCGTCAGCGCCCAGCCCGCGCCTACGCAGCGCATCGACCTGCGCGTATCGAGCCTGGAAGCCGTCAGCGACGTGAGCGATGCGCAGGTTCCCGTGGCGGGCGCAGTACGCCTCACGGTTCGCTGGCCCAAGGGCGCTACTCCCGCTCCGGCCCGCTTCGGATGCGGCGAAAGGCTGCGCGCCGTGGTGCGTCTGCTTCCGCCGGAGACTTATCACGATCCCGGCGTCTGGAGCCGCGCCGATTTCCTCCTCGACCAGGGAATCACTTCGACGGCCGCCGTGAACGTCGAGCGGGTGGAACGCCTCAGTCTGGACTCCAATCTAGAACACGGTTTTTTCCTGCCCTGCCGCCTGCACAGCGTGCAGCACGCCGCCAGTTCCCGTCTGCTCGGTCTGCCTGCCGCAATGCACTCTCTGCCGCGCCTGCTGCGCCTCTCGACGGAAGACGCCGATCTGCTCTCCGCCATGGTCACCGGCGACCGCACCTATCTCACGCACACGCTGCGGATCGGCTTTGAACGCACCGGCTCTTTTCACATGCTGGTAGTCTCGGGATTTCATCTGGCCATCGTCGCCGGCTGTGTGCTGTGGGCCGCGCGCCGGTTGCGGATTCCGCGCGTGCCGGCCACGCTGCTGACTCTTCTGCTTTCCTTTGCCTACGCGCTCTTTACCGGATTCGCCACGCCCGTGCAGCGCTCGCTGTGGATGGTCACGATCTACCTGCTTACCCGCCTGCTCTACCGCCAGCGCAATCCCCTCAACACCATCGGTTTTGCCGCGCTCTGCCTGCTGGCGATCAGCCCGCGCAGCTTTTTTGACTCCAGCTTTCAGATGACGTTGCTGGCTGTCGTCTCCATCGCCGGCATTGCTCTGCCGATGCTGCGCAACACCCTTCACCCTTACCTGATTGCCGCCGCCGATCTGCGCGCAACCGCGGTGGATGCCGCGCTCAGCCCGCAGACGGCGCAGTTTCGCACGGCACTGCGGATGGTCAGCGAAGAGTTGCGGAGGTTGGGCCAAGGCCGCATCTCCGCCTGGGTCGCGGAACGGCTTTTTCCAACGACAGTGCGCCTGGTGCTGCGCTCGGCGGAGTTACTGGTGGTCTCTTGCGTGGTGGAACTCACCATGACGCTGCCCATGGCCATTTACTTCCATCACATCACCATCTTCGCCCTGCCGGTGAACGTCTTCATTTTGCCGTTATTGCTGCTGCTCATGCCCGCTGCCTTGCTCACGTTGCTGGCTCTGGCTCTGTGGCCGCCCGCGGCGGTGCTTCCGGCGGCGTTTGTGGCGCTGATTCTTCATTTCGGCGTGGGACTGGTGCGCCTGTTCAGCCGGTTGGCGCTGGCCGACTACCGCATTCCCGCGCCGCTGCACTGGCAGTCGGCGGTCTTCGGCGCATTGCTGGCGGCGGCTGTGGCGCTGGCGCCGGGAACCCACCGCAGACGGCAACTAGCCTGGGCGGCGTTGCTGGCCGCTGCATTGGTTGCGGTTGCGCCGCGATCAGTAGACCATCCGCCGGACGCGTTGCTGGTGGAGGCCATCGACGTGGGCCAGGGCGACTCCCTGCTGCTGATTACGCCCGAGGGAAAGACCCTGCTGGTCGATGGCGGCGGCTTTGGCGGAGGGCCCCGCCAGGCCCCGCAGGAGTTCGACATCGGCGAAGAGGTGGTCTCTGAAGCATTGTGGGCGCGCGGCATTCGCCGTCTGGATGCGGTGGCTCTGACCCACGCCCACTCCGACCACATGGGGGGACTGCCCGCCGTGCTGCGCAACTTCCACCCGGCGGAGTTGTGGGTGGGCAACAATCCCCGCGTGGCTGCCTACAACGCGCTGCTCGACGAGGCTGCCGTCCTCGATGTGCGGATTCGCTCGCTCCACGCCGGCGACGGGTTCGGCTTCGGCGCGACGCAGATTGCCGTGTTGGCTCCATTCAGCAGCTACCAACCCGGCCCCGAACCCGCCAACAACGACTCCTTGGTGCTGCACGTCGCTTATGGAACGACTTCGGTGCTGCTGGAGGGCGACGCCGAGGCGCCGGTAGAGGAAGCGATGCTGAGCGAGAGCGGATTGCAGAGCACGTTGCTCAAAGTCGGCCATCACGGAAGCCTGACCTCGACGCGGCCCGCTTTCCTGGCGCGGGTCAACCCGCAATGGGCCGTCATCAGTTGCGGGCTGCATAACCGCTACGGACATCCCCGTTTGGAGGTGCTGGAGGAACTCGAAGCCGCCCATATTCGCACCTTCCGCACCGACATCAACGGCGCGGTCTGCTTCCGGCTCGACGGAAAAAGCACTCTGGCCGATCCCTTCTGCACCCAAAATCGGTAAGCCGGCAAAAAGAGCGCCCGTAAAGGCGCTCTTTTTTTGAATTCTCTTCGCTCCTCGATCGCACTTCTGCAAATGCTCTAGTCGCGGAAGGAGATCTTCCAGTCGTCAAACTCTTCCTTTTCGCCTCCAAAGGCTGCCTGTTCCTGTGGCGCTTCCTCCGCGAAACTCTTCTTTGCCGCAACGTGCGGTCCGGAAACGCCGCCGCCGCTCAACTCCTCGATCAACTGCGCCAGTTCCTCGCGCTTGCGCGGGTTCAGGGAGGTGAATCGGACTCCGGCGGTGTGGGCGTTGTAGATCGCCGCTGCCACTCCGGCCAGACGGAAATGCAGGCCGCGGATCTCGAACTCCACCTCGACCACGGCATCGCGGATTCCGGCAAAGGGTTTATGTGCGCGGAAGCAGCAGCCGTTCAGGCTCACATCCACCAGAGCGCCGGGCAGGTGCAGCCGCTGCGCCGCTACGCGCAGAACCGCCGGCCACTCCCCGGCCAGATAGCTGCGCACTCGCCGCTCCTCGCCGTGGACCGCCCGGTCGGCGGCGGCAATCTCCTCAGCGCTCAATGCGCCACCTTCCCGCGGGCCAGTGGCGGCAATCCCCTCCTGGTCCGTTGTGACTGGCGCGAGCCGCTGTCCCGTTGCTTCTCGCACCGCCTCGGCCGCCACGCGGTCGATCAGGCAACTGATGAGCGCCGCCAACTGGTTTTTGGACTTGGCGCTGGGATGGAGGAAGCGAATGCCGATGCGCCGGTCCTCATCGATCCATTGCGTGGTGCCCACCAGGCGCAGGAACATGCCGTGCACCGCCAGCACTACCTCGACGTGGGCCAGGGCGCCAGCCATGAAGGGCCGCGGCGTACGCACACAGCAGCCGCCCATGCTGACGTCGATCAAGACGCAGGGGAATCGCACGCCCCTGTGGAAGAATTCTCCGCTGGCCTCATCGAGCGAATAGCGCGGGTGTTCGCGGCGCTCCACCACCGGCGGTTCGCCTTTGGATCGTTGTTCCCGTAGAAGCTGGTTGAGATCGATCATGCGTGATTTTGAATCCATCGGGCGAAATAGCCCGTCTTTGTTCTTTTGTGTTTCCACCCTGCGGCGTTCTGGTTGAAATCCGAGTGAGGGAAGCGGTGACCTCCCGGAGGGTTAACGTAAACGATTCTCCGGGAGGGTTGGCGGGAATCCTAACTGCTGCGCGCCTCCCCGAAGGAGTAGCTATTTCATCCGGTAATCCTTAGTGGAACGTTGCAGCCACACTCAGCCAAAAGAACGTCGCACGGGGATTCACAGGTCCCAGTTTCCCTTCTTCAAATCGTGCCAGAAATCCTCGTCTTCTCCGTCGATTTCCGTCTCCTCTTTTGCTCTTTCAGGTTGAGCCTCCTGGATTTCTTCCTCCTCCAACTCCGGGCTGGGCTCGTCCGCCGCGGGCGGTAAAGAATCCTCCTCCTGCGGAAGTTCGTCGAGGTCCTGCAGGAGATTAGGCTGGTATTTCCCCGAGGCGCGTAGTTCGGCAATCAATTGCACCAGGTCGTCCCGCCGGCGGGAGCTCATCGCCGTGAAGCGAATGCCGATGGTGCTGGCATCGTCGACGGTCAGCACGACGCCGGCCAGCAGAAAGGGCAGCCCATGCAAGCGAAACGATACTTCCACGGGAAGATGAAACTCCCCGGAGTAGGGCCCCGGAGTATGAACGCTGCAACCATTCAAACTGAGATCGACAAACGATCCGCTCAGGCGCAAACGGCCGTCGAGAGAGCGCACGTCGACGGGCCATTCACCGTCTTCCCAACTCATGGCGCGGCATTCTCCGCCGTGGATCTGCCGCAAAAAGGCCAGTGAAAACCGCTCTTCCGGCGGCTTTTCCCCGGCATCGCAGCCGCATTCATCCGCGCCGCCCGGTTGAGTCCCGGCGGCCGTTCCGTCGGCAGCCAGCGCCGCAGAAGCAGCGGTTTCCTGAGCGGGCGTCTCGTAGGTCTCTTCGAAAAGACGAGAAATCAGGCCTTCCAACTGGAGCTTGATAATCAGGCTGGGGTGCGTGAATCGAATCCCGATGCGCTTCTCATACCGGACCCACTCCGTCGACCCATACATGTGGACGACCTGACCCCGGATAGTGGCTACGATCTCCACCGGAGCCAGCGCGCCCGCGGAGAAGTTCCTTTCAGTGGTCAAACAGCAACCGCCGGCGCTGATATCGATCAACTGGCAGGGATAGGTTTTACCCAGGCAGAGCAATTCGCCCATCGTCGAGCGCAGCAACAGGCGGTTGTGCACACGGCGCTCGCGTCCCTGCGCCGGCTTATTCCCCGCCTTGTCCTGCAAAAGCTGGGTGAAACTTATCATCTTTGCTTCTCATCCGTCTGGACAGACTCTCCGTCCTGCCCGCGCAACTCTAGTTCCAGGACAAGCGAGCGAAGCCGGCACGGCATCCATGTCCATCCAACAGCCGTTTGGAGATCAGATTAGCGCATTCGCGATCCCCAGTCTTACCGGCGTACCTAGAAGGGAAACAAATCAAAACGATTTTCTCCCCTAGAGCGCCGGAAAATCGAAAGTTCATCCCTGCGCACCAACACCACCAGCTTGCGGCGCAAGCATCCACATTCCCATGAATGCAGAGCTTCGACCGATTCGTCAATCCCCCGTCTGGTTTGTGGGAACACATCGCGGACCGTTTTTGCATTGAATCTGGTTTGTCCCAGGTCAGAGAGGCAGAGCGGCGAAGAACCCGGCCACCTCTTGCCAGTTGTTCACGCGAACGAATCCGGTGGCTTTCAGATTGTGCGGCGCGCTATAAAGCAGTCCCTGGCCCTGGAAGCGCAGCAGATTGCGGGGCAGATCGTCGATGAGAAAGTCGGCGCGCAGAATGCTCTTGTTGCCGCAAAAGACATAGTGGGTGGGCGGAATGAAGGGGAAATGACGCTGCAACCAGCGGTATTTGGGACCCAGTGAGTTGGGCACCGTCATGGCCTGGGTGGCGATGAAGACCTCGAAGCGGATGGAGAGGCTCTTCAGCACCTCTTGTGCGCCGGGAATCACGGCCAGATCCTCGAAGAAGTCCTCGGCGTCGAGAAAGGCGCGCAACTGCTGCTGGCGGTCGATGGGGGTGACCTCTCAGAGCGCTTTGCCGGTCAGATCATCCGGCGTCACCTCTTCGTCGAAGGTCTGGTTGTAGCGGCGCAGGTGTTCGGCCAGGGTATCGGCCATCACCTCGTCCATATCCACGCAAATGCGCTGCACATCCGGCTCCCTGGGCTCTCTCATCGGCGGTCGCTCCAGAAAAGGGGAATCACTTCTGCGGCGGAGTCATATCGGGATCCCAATAAAGCAGGCGGCCGCAACTGTCGCAGGTGAGCAGATCGCCCTCGCGCAGTTGATTCCATACCTGCGGGCGTACGCTCATCTGGCAGCCGGTACACTGCTGGTTCTCGGCCCGGGCCAGTCCGGTGCCGCGGCTGCCGGAGAGGCGGTCGAATCGAGTCAGCAGATCTGTTTCGATCAAAGGGCGCAGCGCCTCCCGCTCGACAGCCAGTTGCGCCAACTCCTTGGCATACTCCGCCTTGCGTTGGGAGGCGCGAATGCGGGTCTTCTCCAATGCGCCGGCTTGCGTCTCGACAGCGGCGCGCGCGGCGGCCAGGGTAGTCTCCAGCGTCTCCGTCCGTTCCAGGCTGGCGAACTCCTCGTTCTCCAATCGCTCGGCTTCGCTTTCGGCAAAGTGAATCTCGTGCTCCATCGCCGTGGCCTGTGCCGGAGTGGTGACGGTGTCGAGCTGAGCCCGGTAGCGCGTGGCCTTCTGGCGATGCGCGGCAATCTCCCGCTCCAACTTGGTGCGCAGGGTCTCTTCGCGGCTGAGTGCGTCGTTGGTCTCCGCGGCCTGTCGCTCGGCGGCAGTGAGAGAGGCGTGGGCCTGGGCGATCTCCGCCGGCAAAGCACGCAGCGCTTTGTCCAGACGGCTGCGCTCCAACTCCACCGCCTGTAACTTTACGAGATGTTCAACCTGAATTTGCATCCGTGCAAGAAGTCTACGGTATTGGGCCGCAATCTAGAAAATACCGGCCCTCAACGCCCATTCTTCTCCGATTTGTATCCTTCGCCCCTATAGCCAAAGAAAATATGACCATAGTCTTCATGATTGCCCCCTGGATGGAAGTGTCGAAAATAGACATCCACCCGTCCTAAAGGAGAAGCTTGGAGCGGGTCATGGGGTGGTTCTTCCTCTGGTTTGCCGGGAGCAACTTTCCAGGCCAACTGACATGCATCTTCCTTTAAGAGCGTGTAAACGTCCTTACCTGCTTTTACTCTCGACAAAGCAGCCTCCGGACTGATCTTTGGGCCGATTTCAATACCCTTTTTCCCAGCCGGACCGTCCTCTGGATCGTTAGCGACCTTAAGCGGCTGGCCGGGCCGAGAAATCACCCGATTCCTTTGGAAATCGTAAAACTCTCCTGGAATTACCTTCAAAACCACCTCCTGTCGACTTTGTGGCGAATTCTATCACAACCATTTTTCCTCGATTTGACTTTTTCTAGCGGACGCAACCAACCAAGCAAACCACCGAACGTGGCCAGTTGGCGTCCAAGCTTATGAACAGCATGAGGGGCTTGCGACGCCTGCAAAGTTTGCGAAAATGGAGTGCAACCCAATGGCTTGGAGGGACAAGCGAATGGCGACCCGCCCCGGCAACCGGAAGAGCAAGAGCATTCTTCTGCGAATCGCTGTTCTTCTTCTATTCCTCATCGCTTTCGTGGCGGGGTCGCTGCTGCTGCTTGCTTTCCGCGCCGAGCCCTTTCTGCGCGCCCGCATCGTCGCTGCGCTGGCCGGGCGCTTTCACGCCCGCGTCGAGTTGGACAGTTTTCACCTCTCGCTGGCCGACGGTCTCTCGGCCGAGGGCCACGGGCTGCGCATCTGGCCCCCTGCGCAGGTCGAGGGAATCAGCGTCCCCGCACCGCCCCAACTTGCCAAGCCTTCGCCGGGGCGCAGCGGAGCTTCATCTCCCACCCCGCCGGCCTCAACCAACGCCGCCATTCTCCCGCTCATCCGCCTCGACGAGTTCCGCTTTCATGCGCCTTTGCTCTTCCGGCCTGGCCAGCCCTTTCACATCGCCCTGGTGCAATTGCAGGGGCTGAAGATCGATCTGCCCCCAAAATCGCACTTCTCCCACGCGAAAACGCCGGCTCTCCCCAAGCCCTCCGCGGCCTTGACCGATTTTCAAATCGACGTCATCGAGTGCACTGCGGCGCATCTGACGCTCGAAACCGACAAGCCCGGCAAGCTGCCGCTGGAGTTCGACATCGGCCGTCTGCGGCTCAGCAACATTGCGGCAGGCGGCGCGCTGGCCTTCGACGCCGATCTCATCAATCCCCGCCCACAGGGCAAGCTGCACACCGCGGGCAGCTTCGGTCCCTGGCGCGTCGAGGACCCCGGCGAGTCGCTCATCCGCGGCGACTACCGGCTCGACCACGCCGACCTGGCCAGTTTCAAGGAAATCGCGGGATTCCTCACTTCGTCCGGCCGCTACCAGGGCACCCTGCGCGATCTCGCCGTGGATGGTCAGACCGACACCCCCGACTTCAGCCTCACCCACTTTGGCAACGCCTTGCCGCTGCATACGGTCTTCCACGCCCAGGTCGACGGCACCAACGGCGACACCCGCCTCGAATCCGTCGACGCCACGCTGGGCCGCTCCCACTTCACCACCCAGGGTACGATTTTGCGCGTTCCCGCTCCCGACGGCTCTTCCAACAGCCCCGGCCACGACATCTCTCTCGCGGTCAACGTGGACCGCGCCCGCATCGAAGATTTTCTTCTTCTGGCCAGCCACGCGCCCGACCCCTTGCTGACCGGTTCGGTAGTTCTCAAGACCACGCTGCACATCCCGCCCGGCGCGGTTCCCATGCACCGCCGGCTGCAACTGGAGGGCTCCTTCACCCTCGATCAGGCCCGCTTCACCAACCCCAAGATTCAGGACCGCATCGAGCAGTTGAGCGTGCGCGGCCAGGGCCGTCCGGATGAGGTAAAGTCCACCGATCCCGCTTCGATTCATTCCACGATGAAGGGAACCTTCCACCTGGCCGACGGTCTGCTCAATTTGCCCGCGCTGGACTACCAGGTCCCCGGTGCCGATATTCAGCTCAAGGGCGCGTATGGCGTGGAGGGCGGCACGCTGGACTTTGCCGGAACTGCCCGCCTGCAGGCGTCCGTCTCAAAGATGGTGGGCGGATGGAAAGGCGCGCTGCTCAAGCCCTTCGACGGCCTCTTCCGCAAGAACGGCGTCGGCGCAGAGGTTCCCATTCACATTCATGGAACCCGCGAGCATCCCGACTTCGGGGTGGAATTTGCCGGCCGCGAGTTCACCTTCCCCAGCCGCTCAAAGCCGCAACCTTGACCGCAAACTGTTGAATTTCGACGGTAAGGATGCGCCAGTGTGATAATTCTGGTTTCGTCCCACCGCAGCCAGGTTCACGAGCAGCGGATGCAGACGAGGAGAACCGCAATGCTCCGGACCAACCGAATCAATGCTCTCGCAGCCTTTGTACTGGGCGCCTCGGCGCTCATCGCCGGGGGACAAGCGCGATCGTCACAGACCGCCCCAACCGCGGCGCAGGACTGGTGGAAGAACGCCGTCATCTACGAGATCTACCCGCGCAGCTTTCAGGATTCGAACGGCGACGGCATCGGCGACCTCAACGGCATTACCCTGCGGCTCGACTACCTGCAGCAGTTGGGCGTCGACGCCATCTGGCTCACGCCCATCTATCCCTCGCCGCAGGTGGACTTCGGTTACGACATCTCCGACTATAAGAACATCGATCCCCAATACGGCACCCTGGCCGACTTCGATCGCCTCGTCGCCGAGGCCGGCAAGCGCCACATCCGCGTCCTCATGGACATGGTGATGAACCACTCCTCGAACCAGCATCCGTGGTTCCTCGCCTCCCGCTCCTCGCGCACCAATCCCTATCGCGATTGGTATATGTGGCGCGACGGCAAGGGCCAGACCGCGGCCAGCCAGGGCGCGCCGCCCAACAACTGGCAATCGCTCTTCGGCCACTCCGCCTGGGAGTGGGATGAGAAGACCCGCCAGTACTACTACCACAAGTTCTATATTCAGCAGCCCGACCTCAACTGGGACAATCCCAAGGTCCACCAGGCCTTCAAAGACATCATTGCCTTCTGGCTGAAGCGCGGCGTCGCCGGCTTCCGCTTCGACGCCATCACCACCCTCTTCGAAGATCCGAATCTGACCGACGAGGGCGTGATCCTCGACAAGGAGGGCAAGCCGGTCATCAATGCCTATGGCGATCCCCAACTCGATAACTCCAAGACCGACAACCTGCCCGGCATCCATCCCGTGATGCAGGAGATGCGCGCGACGATCGACACTTTCAGCGGCAAAGCCTTTCCCGGAACCCGCATTCTCATCGGCGAAACCTATCTGCCCAACATCGCCGAACTGGCCAAGCAGTACGGCCCCGCCGGCCATCCCGAGTTCCATCTGCCCATGGACACCCAACTCGGCTTCATCAACAAGCTGGATGTGGCTGCCTTCCGCGCCAAGCTCGACGATGTCGAGACGCGCATCGGCGGCAACATTCCGCTGCTGGTCTTCGACAACCACGACAACCCGCGCCTCGCCGCCCGCTATGGCGACGGTGTGCACGATACCGGGATTCAGCGCGTTATTTCCACGGTTCTGCTGGCCAGCCGCGGGACATCGCTCTTCTACTACGGCGACGAACTGGGCATGAAGACCACTCCGCCCACACGCAAAGAAGACGTCAAAGACCCCATCGGCATCACCGGTTGGCCCAAGGAGAAAGGCCGCGACGGCGAGCGCACGCCCATGCAGTGGGACGCGACGGCCCAGGCCGGCTTTACCGCGGGCCAGCCCTGGCTTCCAGTGCCGCCCAGCGCCGCCACGCTCAACGTGAAGGCTGAGAGCGCCGACCCCAACTCGCTGCTGGCCTGGTATCGCAGCCTCATCCACTTGAAAAAGACGGTCCCCGCCTTTGCGCAAGGGGAAGACATCATGCTCGATACAGCCAACGCCAAGGTGCTCAGTTGGCTGCGCCAGGCTCCCGGAGCGCCGGCCGTGGTGGTCTCGGTGAACTTTACCGCCGAGCCGCAGATTGTCTCGCTTACGGTTCCCGGAGCGGCGGCAAACGCCAAGCCGAAGACGCTGCTCAAGTCCCCCGGAACGGCCGACCCGGCCTCCCTTGGCCAGATTCAGCTTCCGCCCTACGGCGTCTATATCGGAGAAGTGCAGTAGCGGCATTCGATCGACGAACAAACCGCACCGGCGGTTCCCGCATCGGCAGGAACCGCCGGTTTTCACCTTGCCATCGGCGCAGGTTGGTTCAAATTGCACTCACCCTGAACTTTGGAGTGCCGCTTATGTCTTCGATCAACATCGCGATAAATAATTGCTGTCTGTTTTCCAATTTCACTCTCATCCTGAGCGGACCCTGAGCACAGCGAAGGGGGAATCGAAGGACCTGCGATTCATCTGCAAACACGGCAGGTATCGTCGGCAAGCGATCGGTAAACATCCGCCAATTTGGCTTTCACCTGTTCTGGCGTGAGCCCCCGGTTTGGATCGGCTTTGATGGCTTCAAGGTCGGGAGCAACCTCCTCGCCCATCCAATTGTCGAATGCGTGCTCCTGCGCCCGCAGCGCGCGCAATCCTTCCAGAACTACCTCGCTGGCAGAGGCATATTCGCCGGATTCGACCTTGGCGCGCACCATCTCCGCCATCTCCCCTGATAGCGTAATTTGCAAATGCATCTCGATCACGAATCCTCCCCCACGGCACAATAACACTGCAATCCCCCTCCTGTATAATTCCCCGTTGCTTCAAGATGAGGCGGCGGAGGGTTTCTATGGAAATTACGGCGTTGGTTTTGCTGGCCATTGTGGCCATCTTTGTACTTTCATTGGTGCTGGGCAGTTTCTTTACAGTTAACACGGCGCAGGTGGCCGTCATCACCCGCTTCGGCAAGTTTCTGCGCGTCGCCGAGCCCGGCCTGAACTGGAAGATGCCTTACTTTGACACCGTGGCCGGCGTGGTTAGCCTGCGCGTCAACCAGATTACCCTGACCATGGAAACCAAGACCAAAGACAACGTCTTTGTCACCATTCCCATCTCGGTGCAAAACCGCGTGCGTCCAGAGAAGGTCTTCGATGCCTATTACAAGCTCAGCGACCCCAACGCGCAGATCAAGTCCTATGTCGAGCAGGTGATTCTGGGCCATGTGCCGGGAATGACGCTGGACGAGGTCTTCGCCTCGCAATCCAGCATCGCCGCCGCCGTCAAGCAGGAGTTGGACGCCGACATGGCGACCTTTGGCTACGAGATCGTCAATGTGCTGGTCACCGACATCGTTCCCGACGCCAAGGTCAAGTCGGCCATGAACGACATCAACGCCGCTCAGCGCGAGCAGGTGGCCGCCAACGCCCGCGGCGAAGCGGAGAAGATTCTGGTGGTCAAGAAGGCCGAAGCCGAGGCCGAGAGCAAAGCGCTTCAGGGTCAGGGCATCGCCAACCAGCGCAAGGCCATCATCGAAGGCCTGCAAACCTCGGTCGAGCAATTTCAGAAGGCCGTCGAGGGCGCTACATCCAAGGAGGTCATGCAACTGGTGCTGGTCACCCAGTACTTCGATACGCTGAAGTCCATCGGCGAAAACGACAAGACCAACACGCTCTTCCTCTCTCATTCACCCAGCGCGGTGAAAGAAGTCGGCGAGCAGATTCTCGAATCCATGATCGGCGCGCAGAAGGCGAACGGCTGACAATCGATTCGGTTGCATTTATGTCGTTTTGACCCGCTGTTCGATGTTTTGTTTAAGGAATCTCTGATTGAGTCGGAGTTTTGAAGGGTACGGCTTTAGCCCGTACATAAAGCCAGAGGAATCAATGGGCTTTAGCCCCTGAGGGGGCTTTGCCTAAGAATTCCGACTTTTTGGGCAAGATGAAGAGTTTTTGGGCACGAAACGAATTCCACCGGAGAATCGCGAATTCCGACGCGTTTATGGGTTGACTATAGGGTAATTTCCGGTTTGGCGACGATACGCCCGCAACCCTGTCAATGAATACCAAGGCCTGTTCGCCAATATATTCTCTGCAAGAGGGTATACTGAATCCAAAATGAGCACGTATGTGGAGCAGTGGCAAGATTATCGAAGGCGTAAGAACCTCCTCCTCTTCTCGGTCGTCGGCTTTCTGCCGGTAGGCGTTGCATTCATCTTTGTTACATCGCTTCTCTTCGCTGATAGGCCCCAACCTGAAACACCCGGTGGTGTCTTTGGATTCTGCTGGATAGCGCTCTGCGCGGCTGCATGGATTAGGTTTTCAAATTTTCGGTGTCCGCGCTGCGGTAACAAGTTCTTCATTCGTAGGCGGTTTGTATTCTTCTCGGATTACAGTATGTTAACTCACAAATGTATGCATTGTGATTTGCCAAAGTATTCAAGAGGAGAAATGCACGCGCTATAGTTGACGAGGGATCGCCAACTTACCCACCGATCCCAGAACAGAGTTACGGTGGTATCACCGGCAATCCAGAAGTTACCATTATGTAAACATTTGGCGACTTTCAATCCTCCGACTTGAGAATAGGACCGCAGGCATTCTTAAACAGGGTTCCAACTTTTTGTGCAGAACGTGGAGTTTTTGGGCAAAAGGGCCATTTTAAGCACTTTTTGGGCAAAGCCCCATGAGGGAAGGTCGGTTCTTAAAAGGCGCACTTAATCAGAGGTTTCTTAAGTCAGAGAAGAGGCAGGCTTGGATCTTCAAGGGGGTTTTGGAGACCAAGCCCTACCCTCTGTCCAATTCGGCAAACATCTCTTTCAATTCGATGCGGATGGGCGTTCCCGGCACGGTCAATTCAACCCCTTCGACCATGTCCAGACCATTGGCGGTCCCGCTGTAGACGAGACGGGACTCCGGATCGATGATCCAGATATTCTCGATGCCAAATGCCCGGTATTGCACGGCCTTCTCTTCCATCCTGCGCAGCGAATCTTCCGGCGAGAGGATTTCGAAGGCGATCAGCGGCGGACGGGTCAGATAGCGATCGAAGGGTTCGCCCGCCCGCACCACCAGCACATCTGGCACACGGAAGTTGCGAGCAGCGATCTGGGTGCGCAACTCGGGAAAAACCTCCATTCCCCACTCCGCTCTTTTCAGCATGAAAAGGAAAGTGAGATACCTTTGAATGATGGAATGCTCTTTTTCGCCCAAGTTCCGCTCCTCGATGCGCCCATCGACAAATTCGCGGTCCGGGCTCCAACTGGTGGAGAGATAATCGCGCACGGTCCAAAGTTCTTCGCTAGTGTGCATGGTCGCCATGCTTGGATTATCGCGCCATCCCGATTCTTCCGCCACCGGTATTTCTCTTTCTCGCACGAATACAGTTGCGCCCTGCCGGTTGCAAGCACAGCAGGGCGCAGAGTTTTAGGGGAAGGGAAGTTGCTTTATTTCTTGACGATCTTTACCAGCCGCGGATCCCCCCATACGGTTGCGAAATCCTGGTCGTCGTAGAGCTTGTGCAGGTCGGCGTAGTGGCCGTCCTTGGCCCGCTTCAGATATTCGAGAGCGCCTTCGACGTTGCCCCGCCGGGCGTAGGCTTTGGCGATCAGGTAGTCGATGCGGGCGCGCTGCTCGGGAGTGCGGACCTGGGCGACGACGCCATCCTCGGAGGAAGTCAGAATATCGGCATCCAACTCCAGCGCCCGCGCGTACTCGGTCATGGCGCGATCCATCTGTCCCAGTCCCAGCCAGGCTTCGGCGATATTCAGGTGGCAGGCGGCGTTATTCTCGTCCAGCGCCAGTGCCTGCTTCAGGTAGCGAAGGGAGTCATTGTATTTCTTGTCCAAATAGTAAAGCGCGCCCATGTTGTTGAGAAAATTTGGGTTGTGAGGCTCGAGATCGATCGCGCGCTTGAAAGCCTTGCGCGCCCCGCCGTGGTCGCGCAGTTGCAGTCTGGCAATGCCCACCTTGTTGTAGAGCATGGCGTTGCGCGGATCGAGACGGATGGCCGTTTGATAGTCGCCGATGGCCGCGTCGAAGTTCTTGTGGATGCGGGCCAGGTCGCCTTTCAACTCCGCGGCGCTGGCTGCCGCCTGTTTATCGGTTGCCGTTTGATTGCTTGCCGCACTGGCGTACACCCACTGCGTCGAACCCAATCCCAGAATCAGAGCCGCCAGGATGCTTCCTATTGCTCGCATTGTCTACCTCCTCCGAGAACGGGCTTTCGTCGAGGGCTTGTTCCTGCCGTCTGGACGATCCGTTCTCTGCTTCGTTTCCAGTAGAGAGCCTGCTGCGCTCGGCCACAACGCTATACCTGTTAAGCGCCCGCTAAAAGGAGCGATTTTCCACCATGATAAGTCGATCAAGTCGCATGAATACAAAGATTTGCAGGATATAGAAACCTGCCGATAAGGCTCCAGCGCAGACCATCTCAGTGGGGGTTACCTGACGTTACATGTGCGGCCAGCTCTCTGCCCTACACGGTTAAAGCGCACTGCGGAGGGCGGACAAGGCTAGAATTACATTCGATCCCGAGAGCAGGCAGATGGCGGCAGGCAGCCCAACATCGATCCCCTCCAACGCGGAACTCTACGCCGAGCAGCGCGCCGAGCTCGAGGCCGTCCTGCATGCGCCGGGCTTCCTGCGGGCGCCCACCCTGGCCCATCTGCTCCGCTACCTGTGCGAGAGGCTCTTTGCCGGCGAGGCCGGGCAGATCAAGGAGTACTCGATCGGCGTTGAGGTCTTCGACCGTGGCGCCGCGTTCGATCAGGACGCGAACTCGATTGTGCGTGTCGAGGCCAACCGGCTGCGCAAGCGCCTGGCCGAGTACTACGCGGGCGAGGGAGCCTCCCACCGCCTGCACATCGCTATTCCCCTCGGGCAATATGTTCCCGAGTTCGTTCCTGTAGCTGTACAGCACGTGGAAGCAGCAAGTCTCCCAAATCGATCCACTGAAAATGACCGCAGCGCGCAACGCAGGTGGATAAAGTCGCTGCGCAAGGTTAGCCGGGGCTGGTGGATCGGCGGGGCCGCTGCACTTCTGCTCTGTGGAGCTGCGTTCCTGCTTCTGGTTCATCGTCCTGCGCCGCCCTCGACTCCCGCTCCCGATCAGCTCCCAATGCAAGCAGCCGACGCCCAAATCGGTCCACCGGTGGGAGAAGAGGTGCGCATTCTGGCCGGAGCCTCGCGCAGCTTTGTCGATCACGCCGGTAAACTCTGGAGCGCCGATGCATTCTTCTCCGGCGGTGCAGCGGTCAAAAGCGCGGTGCGGCACATCGCCCGCACCCAGAACCCGGACTTTTATCGCAGCAGCCGGCAGGGAAACTTCCGCTACGACATTCCGCTGAAAAAGGGAATCTACGAACTCAGGCTTCACTTTGCCGAGACGGTCTACGGGCCAGAGGGCGCGGAGGCCGGCGGGGAGGGCAGCCGTCTGCTGGCAGTGCGGGCCAATGGCAAGACGCTGCTCAGCAATCTGGACATCGTGGCCGACGCCGGCGCCAGCGCTACCGCCGACGTGAAGGTCTTTCCAGATCTAACGCCAGCCCCCGACGGTCAGTTGCATCTGGAGTTCGCCGGAGAGAACGGAAAGCAGGCGATCCTCTCCGCCATCGAGATTCTGCCCGGCGCACATGGGCGCATCCGGCCGGTGCGGGTGCTGGCGCGGCAGACGCCGTATTACTCGAATGACAGCCACTGGTGGAGTCCCGACAACTACTTCGAAGGCGGCCAGATGGCCAGCTACACCACGCCGGTCAGTGGCACCGATGATCCAGAACTCTACGAGACCGAGCGCTGGGGCAATTTTTCTTACGCCATCCCCGTCTCGCCGGGCAAGTACACGGTGATTCTGCACTTTGCCGCGCGCCATGGCGAAGGGGTAGAGGCTGGCTCCGAAGTCAGAACTCCCCCCGCCCATCTCTTCAACGTCTTTTGCAACGGCAAAGCCCTGCTGCAAAACTTCGATCTGCGCAAAGAAGCGCATCCCGCCGATGTGGTCGTGCGCAGATTCAGCGGCATCGAGCCCAACGCGCAGGGAAAGCTGCTATTGGCCTTCGTGCCCGTCGAGGGCTATGCCACCCTCACCGGCATTGAGGTGTTGCCGCAGTGATCGCCCGCCTGTCGGCTGCTGGCATTGAATTTGACACAGGGGGCTGCATTTGCGAAACTTGAAAAGTTGCCCGTCCAGCGTATCCCGCTGGTCATGGATTGCCGAAGTGGCGGAATTGGCAGACGCGCGTGGTTCAGGTCCACGTACTCGCAAGGGTGTGGGGGTTCGAGTCCCTTCTTCGGCACCAACTTTTTAGAATCAATCACTTATAGATAGCTTGTTACTATTTGTTACTACTTTTGGCTTTCACTTGAAACCGCTTGAATCGGCGGGAAGCCACCGGAAATGAATCATTCCAAGCAACTTAACTTCCGTATAACCCATGGAAGGAGTGCAGGCTGGGCAAATCGTTCGGCTTCTCTCAATCCTCGCCTCAAAATCAGAAAAAATGCTCCTTCATCGAAGTCTGCGCGGTGCTCTCTGAGCTTGCCTGCAATGAATAGAACCTGAACTGAAACGACAGAAAGCGCAAGCGCCTGGATCTGGTTGGGAACGAACCCGCGGCAGCGCTCAATGCGCTCCAGAAGAAACTCTGGAACTGGTAGCCGGGGCAGCAGAGTTGGCTTAGGCTATCTTGCGCGGAGCGGGAACTCTCCACCGCCGGAGCGGGCGCAGCGCTTCTTGGACGGTCAAAAGGCGCCGCGGGCTGAGTGGCACGCGGCGCCTTGCGGGGTGTGGCAGATCCAGAGTGGGAACGCGGGGTGCGCGGCTTGGGTCTTGGGGAGCTCCTTGGGGGGTTGCAGGCCCCGGTACGGGAGCGAAACCCCGTCTGCCGGTACTTAGCGAACCTGAATGGCATCCAAATAGCGGCTCAGGTTGCAGACACGTAGCAACCTGTCCTGGCGGTTGGACTGGTTCATCTTCGCAAGAATCGGTCCCCAGGCGGGCATTTGCATGGCGCTGTGCGCGGGCTTCTCAATGCCAAACTGCAAAATGGAGACGACATGGTTATCGGGAAACCTGCCGCGATGGTTTCTGCTCAGCAGGGTAAGGTCGCTGGGCTGCACGGTGAGGGCGGCAGCCAGCGTCCCGTGACCGCGGCCGTCCATGCCGTGGCAGGGCGCACAATAGCTCGTATACATCTGCCGGCCATTGGTGGGGGCGGTCTTGCCCACCGGGAGAACAATGGTGCTCTGGGCCTGCCCAGCACAGGCCATGGTTGCCGCAAGCGTCGCCGCGGCCAGGACAAGTAAGAGGCGTTGCATCATAAGTTCCTCCATTCGGAACCTCAACTCAGAAGCAGACATTACTCCTTTCTTGAAATAGGTTGCATGTGACGGCAGACACATAACATTGAATTTGATTAAACCACGGTACTGCTCTCGTAACGGATAGTATTTAAATGGATTATGCGAATATTTATAAGAGATTTGAAGCATTTTTATTCATTGATAGATGGTTGATTTATACCTACAACGAGATACTTCATGACGCCCTCTTCGAATACTTCCGAAGTCCATCGACTTATTCCGGCAAGAACGCGGAGAAAGCGGGAAATGACGGCCCATTCGGGCAGCGGCATAGTCTTTTCCTGGAATCGACCTTTATTTCATGGATTCCCTTGGCGGCGCAAAATGGGCTTGCGGCCTATAATGAAGCATGGCGACGGTCCGGCAACCCATTCCGGCAGAGCTTTCCGGCACGGCTCCCGCGCTTGCCGGGGAGAAAACGGTCGTGCTGCGCCCCGCCGATGGGGCCGCGATAGAAGCCAACAAAAAGAAGGCCGCCCTGGAACGCCAATCCATTGAAGAACGCTTCGAGGCGCTTTTGCGCCAGGTCCACGCCAACCGTCCCAGTGAAGACATTACCCTGATCCGCAAGGCCTGGGAGTACTGCGTCCGTCATCACGAGGGGCAGATGCGGGCCTCCGGCGAGCCGTACATTGTGCATCCGCTGAAGGTGGCCGAGGTGCTGGCCGAGGTCAAGCTGGACGCGACGGCCATTGCCGCCGGCCTGCTCCACGATCTGGTCGAAGACACGCCCACCACCACCGAGCAGATTCAGGCCGAATTCGGCGACCAGGTGGCGCACATCGTCGAGGGCGTCACCAAGATCGACAAGATCCAGTTCGCCAACCGCGAAGACCGGCAGGCGGAGAACGTGCGCAAGATGCTGCTGGCCATGGTCAGCGACGTGCGCGTGGTGCTCATCAAGATGGCCGACCGGCTGCACAACATGCGCACCCTCGAGCATTTGCAGCCGGAGCGGCAAGAGGCCATCGCCCGCGAGACGCTGGATATTTATGCGCCCCTGGCCCACCGCCTGGGCATGGGCAAGGTGCGCGGCGAACTCGAGGACCTGGCCTTCCGCTATACCGATCCGGTGAGCTTCGAGAAGGTCTCAGCGGCAGTTGAGGCGCGGCGTATCGAGGGCGAGCAGTTTCTGCACACCGTTGAAGACACGCTGGTGGAGCAGTTGCGCGAGAACGGCGTCGAGGCTCGCGTCGAGTGGCGCATCAAGCGGCTTTACTCGATCTTTCAGAAGATCGAGCGCTCTCATGTCAGCTTCGATCAGGTCTACGATCTGCTGGCCATCCGCGTGATTACCCAGAATGTGGGGGACTGCTACGCGGTCTTCGGGCTGATCCACACACTGTGGCGGCCGGTGCCGGGGCGCATCAAGGACTTCATCGCCATGCCGCGCGCCAACCGCTATCAATCGCTGCACACCACGGTGATGGGCGAGGGCGGCCACCAGTTCGAGGTGCAGATCCGCACCGAAGAGATGCACCGCATCGCCGAAGAAGGCATTGCGGCCCACTGGAAGTACAAGGCCGGCGCCGCCGTGGTCACCGCCCGCGACGAGGAGCGGCTGAACTGGATTCGCCAACTGGTCGAGTGGCAAAAGGAGATGACCGACCCCAACGAGTTCCTCAGCAGCCTGAAGATGGACCTCTATCCCGACGAGGTCTACACCTTCACGCCCAAGGGGAAGGTGGTGGTGGTTCCGGCCGACGGCACGCCCGTCGACTTTGCCTATACCATCCACACCGAGGTGGGCCACACCTGCGTGGGAGCCAAGGTGAACAGCCGCATGGTGCCCCTGCGCACCAAGCTGCGCACCGGCGATATTGTGGAGATCGTCACCCAGAAAGACCACAAACCAAGCCGCGACTGGCTGGGCTTCGTCAAGAGTCCGCGGGCGCGCAACAAGATCAAGCACTGGCTCAATGAAGACCAGCGCCAGCGGGCGGTGGAGATTGGGCGCAAACTACTCGACAAGGAAGCCCGCAAGTTCAAGGTGCCACTCAGCCAGATTGTGGATCAGGATCTGAGCCGCATCGCCGGCGAATATGGCGTGGCCACGGCCGCCGACCTGCTGGCGGCGCTGGGCCAGGGCAAGCACTCCGCGCACCATGTGCTCAACAAGCTGGTCCCCGGCTACACCAATCAGGTTGAACCCGAGGCGCTGCCCGAGGCCCGGCCGGGCACCGCAGCCGGCATGAGCGACGCGGTGCGCAAACTGCACCTGACCGGCTCGGACTCGCTGCAGGTGGAGGGGCAAAACGATCTGCTGGTCTACCGCGCGCGCTGTTGCAACCCCATTCGCGGCGAAGAGATCATCGGTTACGTCACCCGCGGCAAGGGCGTGGCCGTTCATGCGCGCAGTTGTCCCAATGTGCAGAACCTGCTCTACGAGAGCGACCGCCGCATCGACGTCGAGTGGGCGCGGGTGGGCGATCAATCGGCCGGCAAGCCGCAGCGCTACCCGGTCAAGATCACCGTTGCCTGCGACGACCGCACCGGCATGTTGAAAGAGCTGACCGCCGTCATCAGCGACGACAACACCAATATTCGTGGCGTAGACATTCGCCAGGACGACGACGGCGAGGCGGAGATCGCCTTCGTGGTCGAAGCCGAAGACGTGCGCCACCTCAACCGCATGGTCATGGGCCTGCGCCGGGTCAGCGGCGTCCGCGGCGTCAAGCGCACACAGCAGGCGTAAGATCGCAGCCAGGCAGGGATGTTGGGTTTTTGATAAGAAGTTCTTTGCGAGACAGTGAACCCCTCAAGTTTCCAGAATTCGATGGGGCACATTTCTTTGACAAGTGACAATTATCGCTTTACACTATATTTTCATGGTCAGGAGTTTCAAGCATCGCGGGCTGAAGCGGTTTTTTGAACACGGCGATTCGAGCGGCATCCGGTCCGATTTGGTGGATACCGTGGAGCGTATCCTGACCGTTCTCGACTCCGCGAATTCGCCGCAGGCCCTCGATCTTCCCGGCTACCGCCTGCACCCGCTGAAAGGTGACCGGAAAGGATTCTGGGCCGTGACGGTGCGGGCAAACTGGCGCATTGTCTTCCGGTTTCAAGGCGAGGATGCCTACGACATAGCATTGACCGACTATCACTAGCGAAGAGGAGAGCAAGCCCATGCCGATGAAAAACCCCGTCCATCCCGGCCGCATCGTCCGTGCAGATTGCATTGAGCCGCTGGGACTTACAATCACCGAGGCGGCGAGGGTTCTGGGCGTTACCCGGCAGGCGCTCAACAACGTCGTCAACGGCAAATCGGGCGTCAGCCCCGAAATGGCGATTCGACTTTCAAAGGCCTTCGGCGGCAATCCGGAAACGTGGTTGAGGATACAGATGGCTTACGACCTCGCGCAGGCTCTTAAGCGCGAAGGGGAAATAAACATCCCGCGCCTCATCGAGATTTCGTCGCTTTAACCAGCACGAAGTTTCGCAAAGGGTAGTATCCGGTTTGCCGGTCAACCGCCTGCTATGAATTCAAAGAACTGATTTCGAGTGTCCCCAACTCTGGAAGCTGATCCTGGACGTGTCATAAATCAGTGCGTTTCGGAACGAGGGGTCGGTGGCACTCTGAAGTGCCTCATCGAATAGCCATTGCGGTTCATCGTCGCGGACTTTATGAAAGCGCACTATTGGGTTGTCGTACTGCGTGTAGTAGACACGGAAACGCTCATTAGGAAAATCCAACTTGAGCTTCAGCGCCCACAGCTTGGCGATCCGCTGGCCCAGTTCGCACGCGGAAAGGAAGTCAGGGTGGTGCTCGTTGTACACCACTTCTTCAGAGACGAAAGTGGAAGCATCATTTGTATACTCGTCGAAGATATGAGTGTGATTCACAAATGACTCCCAACCTGTCGCGGTGTCGTCAGCAGGCGGGGGATTAGAACCCGAATGCCAACCGAGAAACACACATCCATGCTCTTCGATGAAGTCTGGCCAAAGAAGGCACGAGACCGTTAATGCAGCCTTCACGGTCACGGGCTGTTCATCCGAATACATTCAAAATCACCTCGCCGTATTGTAGCTTTTTAGCGCTCCGAGCGGTTGGTCGCCAAACCGGCAATCACATCTCGGTCAGTCTCGAAGAGGTTAGGACTTGAGACGCTGCCCAGCCTCCCGTTTCATACAGTTTCATGAATGGCTGTGCCTGTTTCAGTTTGTGGTGCAATCTGAACGCTTGCCCCGACGGCATTGGCGTAGCGCACCAGAAAAGACAGGCTGACCGGCTTGCTCCCGCGCTCGATCTGAGCGATGTAGGGTTGCGAAACCTGGAGTGTTGCAGCCAATTCCTGCTGCGTCAGATTTGCTTGTTGACGTGCGCGTATGAGTCCAAGAAGGGCCTGTTCTTCTTCGTACGCGGCCTTGAATTTTGCATCTTTGACCGAGCGCTTTTCAGCGTATCTCTTGATCCAGGTCATGCCTTCCCCCTTGGCTTTTCCCACTGTTTCTTTCGTTTCCTGGCAGTTTCCAAGACATGCAGGGGAGCCTTTTGACTCTGCTTTTTGTAAACCACCAACATCACCAATTCCTCAAAATCCGAGGAGCGGTCCGAGGCGAAAAACAACAACCGGCCCTGGTAAGCGGGTTTGATATGCCGCAGGCGATAAATCCCGTCGCCGTAATCGTCCACCTGCGCCGGAGATGGATTGGCAAAACCGCATTGTTCGTAATGGTTCATGAGTGCAGCCAACTTCGCGGCATCCCTGGGCGGCAATTCGTCCAATTCTTTCTGAATTGCGTCTTCATCGAATGGGATAAACTCGCGCCACATCGTATAAATATAACCAATAGGTTATACGCGGTCAAGCAGGATCGGCGAGAGATGCTTTTGCGGGCCTCCTCCCCCTGCCGTACTTCTTGCTGCTTCAAGAAGGTTCAACACTCGCCCACAATCGCAAGATTGCTGCAAGGCGCCGCAAGCGTGCAGCGAACGGGCAAATGTAATCTGCAACGATCTGGACGACCTCATTTTGTGATAACTGGGTGGGAGTATCAGGTCCACGCGGTCACGGTACGAGCGCCTGCCTGTTCCTTGGTGTTCCGTGCGGTTTCGATCGTCGAGACAGCGGGACGAAACGATTCTCATCCCGATGAGTAAAAGCATCTCCGCGCTGGATAGGCGAGGTTTTTCCACCGTTTCGCCGCACTTTTCCGGCCTATCGGCACGCCGCCAATCCGCATAGACTCGTAAAGACATGGCTACCATCCCCGATCTGATCCACGACGCCGGCCTGCCCGCCAACGTCGATGCCGAACGCACTATTCTGGGCGCCATTCTGCTCGACAACAAGGCCCACTCCGAGGCCGCCGAAAAGCTGACGCCAGACGACTTCTCGCTCGACTCGCATCGCCGCATCTACATGCGCATGGGCGAGCTGATCGACGCCCAGAGGCCGGTGGACATCGTCACCCTGGCCGCCGAGCTGGATCGCTACAAGGAGCGCGAGTCGGTGGGCGGCGTCGCTTACCTGGCTTCGCTGACCGAAGGTCTGCCGCGCCGCCCGGTGATCGAAGAGTACGTCCGCATCGTCAAGGACAAGAGCATCTCGCGCCGCCTGATGGCCATCTGCTCCTCGGCCATCGCCCGCGCCGCCGATCAGAGCGACGACGCCATCACTGTGCTCGACGGCATCGAGCAGCAACTGCTCAACGTCAGCCAGGACAGCATCGCCGGCGGCTTCCAGAGCCTCGATCAGATTGTAGCCAACTCCTTCGGCAGCATCGACAACTTATATAAGCAGAGCCGCGAGGTGACCGGCGTCGCCACTCACTTTACCGAGCTGGACCGCATGACCAGCGGCCTGCAAAAGGGCGAACTGGTCATCATCGCCGCCCGCCCCTCGATGGGGAAGACGGCCTTCGCCATCAACATCGCGCAGAATGCGGCAGTCCTGAGCGGGGCGGTGGTGGCCGTCTTCAGCCTTGAAATGAGCAAGGAGTCGCTCTTGCGCCGTATGCTCGCCTCCCAGGCCTGGGTTGACCAGCGCGCCCTGCAAACCGGCTTCATCCGCCGCGAGGACCAGGAAAAGCTGCAAACCGCGCTCGGCCAACTGGTCGAATCCAAGCTCTTCATCGACGACACGGCGGGCATCTCGCTGGCCGAGATGCGGGCCAAGACGCGCCGGCTCCGGCAGCAGAATGGCGCGCTCGACCTGGTGGTGATCGATTACCTGCAGTTGATGACGGCCACCGTCCCCGGCGCAAAAAAGGGCTACGAAAACCGCACTCAAGAGGTCTCGGCGATCTCCCGCGGCCTCAAAGCACTGGCCAAGGAACTGGATGTGCCGGTGATCGCACTCAGCCAGCTCTCCCGTTCCAGCGAGCGCCGCGGCGACGACAAGCGGCCGCTCTTGAGCGATTTGCGCGAATCCGGCTCGATCGAGCAAGACGCCGACGTGGTCTCGTTCATCCACCGCGAGGCCTACTACAGCCGCGACGAGGAGATGTCGGAATCGGACCGCGCCAAATCCGAGATCATCATCGCCAAACAGCGTAACGGCCCCACGGGAACCATCTTTTTGAACTTTATCTCGCGTTTCACGCGCTTCGACAATCCCGACTCGACGCACGAAGTGTAAGTTGACCGGTGGATGTCCGATTCGTCTGGCGGCCACAATTGACAGACGCGAATGACGAAATGGTGATCGAAGCCGCCATCAATGGGCAGGCCGAGGCCATTGTGACGCATAATAGAAGGGATTTCATCCGGGCCACCGAACGCTTCGGCATTGAGATTCTTGCTCCAACAGATGTGCTGAAGCGAATTGGACAGAAAGGGAGGCAGTCATGACGCGAGTTTTGGATCTTCCTGATTCCCTCTTGAAACGCGCCGAAGAACTGGCGCGGGAAGATGGCGTATCTTTGATATCTGGGTGACCCCACTGCTTGCGCAGAATATTGACGCGATCGAGACCACCGCCGAGTTTTTTCGGCGCAGGTCCGCAAGTGCGGGCAAGGGATTGAGTTCCTACCTCGACATGATTCCGGATCATCCACCGATGCCGGGATACGAATTGCCGCGAGCTTGAAGCTACGTCGAAAAGGTAGACGGACGGTCGAGGTTCGTGGACTTCCAGGTCCGAAAACCCGAAAGTGAGCCTCCCGCATTATAAAAAGCCTGTCCTCTATCCTTGAATCGTTCCGCTACTCGCCGAACAAGCTGTCAAATTCCAATCTATACTGATCATCTTGAAAAATGCCTTGAATATCCTTTCTTACGATTGGCGACAATCTATAATCTGTATTCAAAGTAGATAACGATTCAATCATCTGTTTGTTTCTCATCTCAGACAGTATTTTGTGTCCAGTTTGGTATCCACGCTGCATAACCGCGCATATTTCTCGAAATGTAGCCACCTCATGATCAAGAAGGAACCTCATAACTATAATCTCATCTAGCTGCGAAAGTGATTGAGCGCGGCGTTTCAAGAATTCTTGAAACTCTTTGTTCCCTCCAATCGAAATACGTGTAGTAAAGTTGTTCTCTCCGCTCTCAAATATTGGAAACCCGAGACCTTTCTGAAGGACGCTCTCGTATACAACATTGATACCTTTACCAACTTTGTCGCATAGTCCCAGATACCGTGAACCTTCCGCTACCAAGAAATTGCGATAGACTGGAGTACAGTAAAGAAGCGATTCAGGAGAAAGCCCTGTGCAGAGAGAGCCAGGGCTCTCAATCTCAAAAAACTGATCCGTTACTCGAATGATTATTGGGGAACTATTTCTATAATCCCTGTGGACAAATGAATTCATCAGGATTTCTCTAATACAATTCTCCGGAATCTCGGGACATAGTGTGGGTAAGAATGAAGATCGATTACCACAAAGTTGTTTATAGGATTCTACGATATTTTCACAAAATCGCCGCGTTCCCATTGGGCTTTCAACAATTGTCTCGTGACCTGGACAAAAGTGTTTTAAAGCTTTCTCGGTCCCAAATAAGAGCAGTCCCGCCAAACTAACTTGAAACTCCTTTGTGGGGGTATCGCCATCGAAGCATCGGTCCAACAAGCCGATATGAGCCAAAAAGTCAGACTCCTTATCCCATGGCAAATTTGAGATATTAAACTTCTTTTTGTGTTGCTGGATACCCCATGCAATCGAAGACTTGGACATATCTCCAATCGCTGCACCAACGACAGGGGCCTTACTCCTATCATCAACAGTAGCAAAATAATAAGGGCGGCAGTCCTTTCCCGTCCTTATTTTTGAATGTCCGCTTATGGTCTGGTGCCCCCCTATCCTTTTACTCTTTGATAAAAATACTGCGAAACAATTCGCAAAGGCTGATCCAGTTGTCTCCCGCAAGAGCTGACTCGCATCCAATACAGAAATCTCGACAGGTGGAACGGTACTGTCCTGAATCCTCTGAGCAATCCATTCCGAATTCACATTAGGATAAGGACATTTAGTAAACTTTTCAACCCGTTTGTCCCCGTCTTCAATTCCGAGCAAAACTATCCCACCGTGTGCATTCGCGAGACAGACCGAAGATTCACTCGCCTTCTCTCCTAATTGCTTTTCATTTGAGCACCAATTCTTTACTTCGAGCTTCTCCGATTCGACAACGGATGCGGGTTGAGAACATAGCTGCAGAAAGATTCCTCTGAGTTGGTGTTCGTTCTCCAGTTTTTGGTCTGTCATAGCTAGTGTGCCACCACACTTCAAAGTATTAAAATCGAAAACTCTTCAGATGTCAATAAAACCCAAAAGAATGAAGGCTAGGACCTATCCATGCGTCTTTTCTAGCGTGTGAATGGATAGACTGCACAGCAGATGCAACTCTTTCTCACCCTCCACCGCCTTTTTAGAGTTGGCGAAAGCTCTTCCGAAGAGCTACGAAGTTGTAGCGCTGGCCTCCTGGCCGGCTGGAGTGCGGGCTTCCCAGCCGGCGCTCCAAACCCAGGCCCAGTTCTTCAGTCCCGCTTTGGCTGGGTTTTCGGCGATGTAGCGGATGGCGCGGTCCAATTCGTCTCCATTCCTGATCAGGCGATCGTAGTACTCTCGCTGCCAGAATTGGCCTTTGCGTCCGAGTGCATGGTTGGCGGCTTTGGCGGAAAAGTTTTTCCAGGCTTTGACAACTCTGGCCAGTTCCTGGCCGGGGAAGAGTTTCACCGTCACGTGAACGTGGTTGGGCATGATGCACCAGGCGAGCAGCCTGTAATGCTTTCCCTCGCGGAAGCGCAGGGCCGCGGCCATGGCTCCGGCGATGCGATGGTCGTTGAATGCGCACGAGCCGGCGCCACGGTCGAAGTACTCTTCGATGCGGGCGCGGCTATAACTGGCGAGTAATTCCTTTTGCTCGGGCAGGAGATTGGCATGGTTATCTTTGCCAGCTTCAAGGATGCGATGGCGTTCGGCTATTTTCGCAAGGACGGAATGGGGGAGCGAATCGGCGAGATGAAAGGTGATGAAGTACAGGCCTGCTTCTTTTTCCCAGTGCGGAAGGCGGCCGCGGTTGCGAATATGGATTTCGCCGTAGCGGGGCTGAACTGCGCCGTGGAGGCGCGCGGAGCTGTTGTTTTGCTCCATGGGCGGGATTTTACTCCGAATCGCCTGTATAACTCAAGAATTATGCAGTAGCGCTGGCCTCCTGGCCGGCTGTTGCGTGGGTCTCCCGACCCACGCTTTGCTCTACTCGATCCGCAAAAGTCCATTGGATGCGCAAGATCCCAATAGAGAATCTGCTTCGGCCCGGGCGCGGACGAGGACGTCCGCGCCACAGCCGGCCGGGAGGCCGGCGCTACACCGCTCGCGGCCGTAGCGTGGGTCTCCCGACCCACGCTTTGCTCTACTCGATCCGCAAAAGTCCATTGGATGCGCAAAATTCCAATAGAAAATCTGCTTCGGCCCGAGCGCGGACGAGGACGTCCGCGCCACAGCCGGCCGGGAGGCCGGCGCTACACCGCTCGCGACCGCCCCATCGAAGGTGGCGCAGGCGCCTATTCTTCCTCTTCTTCCACGGGCTGTTTGGCGTTGGCTACGATCTTGTCGGCTACCAGTTGCGGGACAAAGTCGTAGTGATCCATCTCCATGCGGTAACTGCCCTTGCCCTGGGTCATGGAGGTGAGCAGAGTGCCATAGGTGAGCATCTCGGCCAAGGGCACCTCGGCGTTGATGATGGTGGTTTTGCCCTTGCTGTTCATGCCTTGCGGACGGCCGCGGCGGCTGCTCAGGTCGCCCATGATGGCGCCGGCGAATTCGTCGGGGGACTCGATTTCGACCCGCATGACGGGCTCGAGAAGAGCGGGCTTGCAGACCTCCATGGCCTTCTTGAAGGCGATGCGGCCGGCGGTCTTGAAGGACATTTCGTTGGAATCGACGTCGTGGTAGGAGCCGTCGTAGACGATGACCTTGAAGTCGACCACCGGGTAGCCGGCCAGATAGCCGCGCACGGCTGCCTCGACCACGCCCTTTTCAATCGCCGGGATAAAGTTGCGCGGAATCGCTCCGCCGAAGACCTCGGAGGCGAATTCGAAGCCGCCGCCGCGCGGCATGGGCTCCATGCGGATCTTGCAGTCGCCGAACTGACCGTGACCGCCTGACTGCTTCTTGTGGCGGCCGTGGGCCTCGCCCTTGGCGCGGATGGTCTCCAGGTAGGGTACCTTGGGCGCCTTCAGCGTGACTTCGGCGTGGTAGCGCTTCTTGAGGCGGCTGACGATGGCCTCGATGTGCTGCTGGCCGGCGCCGGCGATGAGAAATTCGTTGGTCTGCGGATCGCGGAAGAAGCGGATGAGCAGATCTTCTTCCATCAGCTTGTGGATGGCGGGGGCCAGCTTGTCTTCGTCGGCGCGGGTTTTGGGCTCGATGGCGTAGGTCATGGCCGGCTCGGGCAACTTGGCCAGATCGATCTGGATCTCGGCGCCCTTCTGCCCCAGCGTGTCGCCGGTGAGGGTCTCGCGCAGCTTGGCCACCGCGCCCAGGTCGCCGGCGTGCAGTTCGGGCACCTCCAGAGCTTTGCGGCCCTGCATCACCGAGAGGTGAGCCAGGCGCTCCTGCCCGCGGCGGGTGTAGTTCTCCACCGTAACGTCGTTTTTGACCACGCCACTGAGCACCTTGAAGAAGCTGATGCGCCCGCTGAAGGGGTCGGTCATGGTCTTGAAGACCTCAAGAGCGATGGGCTCGGCATCGTCGATCTTGCGGAAGGCGTTGCCGGCCTCGACAGGCTCGGCGGCGACGGCATCAATCTGCGGCGGATGCACGGCGATGGGGGGGCGCTCGATGGGATTGGGAGCATAGGCCTTGATGAAGTCCAGCAGATGATCGGTAGCCATATTGGCCAAGCCGCTGGTGAAGAGTATGGGGAAGATGCGGTCTTCGCGTATGGCCTCGTGCAGGGCGCTGATGAGGTGCTCTTCGGGGATGGTGCCCTTCTCGAAGTACTCCTCCATGAGTTCGTCCTTGCCCTCGGCGACCAGCTCGACCAGCGCCTCATGGCGGGTCTTGGCGTCGGCCGAGAGGTTGGCGGGGATCTCCCCGGTCATCTTGCCTTTACCGTCGCCGCCGGGAGTGTAGTAGTAGGCATCCATGGTGATCAGATCGACCACGCCGTGGAAGCCCTGGGCGTCGGAGATGGGCAACTGGACGGGAACACAGTTGCGGCCCCAGCGCTCCTGAATGTCGTCGAGCAGGGCGCTCAGTCCGCCGCCGCCGCCGGCCTTGGGGTGGTCCATCTGGTTGATGACCACGATGCGCGGCACATTGGCTTCTTCGGCATAGCGCCAGACGCGCTCGCTCACCGTCTCGATGCCGTTCTGGGCATTGAGCAGCACCACGGCCGTCTCCACCGGCAGCAGCGCGGCGCGGGCTTCGTGCGAAAACATGTGGAATCCGGGCGTGTCGACCAGATTGATCTTGATGCCCTGCCACTCGGCAAAGGCCACGGCGTTCTGCATGGTCGCGCCGCGGGCCACTTCCTCTTCGTCATAGGCGGTAACGGCCGAACCGTCTTCCACCCGGCCCTGGGTTGGAGTCATCTTGGCGGCATGCAGCAGAGCGGCGATCAAAGTGGTTTTGCCGCTGTGCGCATGCCCGACTACAGCTACGTTACGGATCTCACTTCCCTGATACGTTTTCATCTGTTTTCTCCTTTTGCTGCGATGTTGATTTCAGAGGATAAAAGTCGCGCGGGCTGCCTGAGCAGCGCGAAGCCGAAACAAAACCGATCAATTGCAGGGGGAATCGCGACACAGGCCTTCGACATGGCCGCGCCGGCAATCGTGGCACGGGAGAGCAAAAGCAGATCCTTTGACTCCGCTGCACTTCGCCCAGGATGACAATTTTTTGGGGGGACGAACGACGATTTTCATTCCTATGGGTTAAATGCGGACCCATGCGAGACTCAGGAGGACAAAGGTAGGGAAAATCCCTTCCAGGAGACAGAAAAAGCGTGGGAGCGCCCGCTGGGGCGCTCAACTGGCCCGCTTGGAAGGCCAAGTCTCCCGGTCTGCCGTCTACCTCGTCCATCGAGAAGGACTCCGGCAGGCGCCGGGGAGATGAAAAACAGATGAATCTCCCGGCGTCTATCGCTTGAAGCGCGAATCCTATCACACCCGGAGTATGAACGTCCTGTGACACGCGCCACCGCCGGGGGGGCTGACCCGGCGCAGCCACCGAGACGCTGATTTGTTCCGGCCCATGAGCCGCCAGCGCTGAAAGTGGCGGCATTTCAATCGGAATTCCGGCTCCTCACCGGGGAATAAACCCCTTTCAGGCATCCGGCGAAATCACTCCAGGTAAGGACGCACACCTTCCCTGAGCGACCGCCGCAGCTACGCAACCGAAGCTGTGGGCTTCGCGAATCTGTGCCCAACGCCCAGGCCAGGCGCAGACAAAAAGGCCGCTGCTCCTGGGTGGAGCGGCGGCCTCTTGCCGTTGGGATCGATGCGCTTCGCGAAAACGCTTTGTCTTACGCCCGGGCGACGCGCTGGCTGGGCCGGGCAGGCGGGAAGAAGCGCTTCAGCCAGGAGAAGGTCAGCCACCCAAAACAGACCGCCAAAAAGCTGGAACGGGTGCGGCTGTCGGGCTTGGGGCGGGCCGTCGCCGAGCGCAATTCGGTGAGCACTTCCTTGACCTGGGCGCGCAGCGCTTCGGCCTCGAAGGTGCACGAGCGCAGGTAGGCGGAGACGGTCAATCCGGCCTCGGCGGCGCGGCGGTGCAGTTGTTCGCTCTCCGCTTTGCTCATGCGGATGGTGATGCTGGCGTTTTTGAGACTGCGCTCGAAGGCCGAGGGCGTTCTCTCCGCGGCGCGTTGGGCGAGTTCGGACTTGGCGGCCTCGTGAGCGCGGGCAAAGGCCTCGGGGCCCGCCACGCGGTTGCGGGGAAGCGGCGCAGCGGTAGCGTCTTCGCTGAAGTCAGCCACCTCCGCGTCTTGCACCTCGGCATCCTGGGCCAGGACGGATTCGCCGTTGTCGTTGGGGCGGTAGCGCGCATGGGAACGAAGGGCGCGCTCGTAGCTCAGAGTGGCCACATCGTCGGCCAGAGCTGCGTCGTCCCAATCCGGTTCAGATTTTGGAGCTGGCGTAGCCAGCGCAGCCAGCAGGCTGGCAAAGCTGGCGGCAGAAGGGGCGGGCGCGGGTGAATTTGCTGGTTGCATAAGTGCAGCATATCTGTACATTGTCAAGCCAATGAGATTTTTCCCATTGACTGGATTGAGTCATTTCCCGAATGTGGAAAAACTGGTACGAAATTGCACAACTAAAACCGAATGTGTAGTTTGGGATTTATGCTTGTTTTCCATGTTTTTCACGGTTTTTACAGGTAAAGCTAGGGTTTCTCAATTTGGGACAGTCCGTTCCCGCCGCGTAAGACGCGTAAGACATCCGGTTCCTGAAAGCAGATGTCATCTCTGCGCACTCCCACCATCTCCGCCTCTGGCAGCACCCGGCCGGGCAGGCTCAGGAGTCGGGTGACGGCCTCGGCGCTGAGCGGTTCCGAGAAAAGGTAGCCCTGTCCGTAGCGGCAGCCCAACTGGCGCAGCAGGCGGTAGTGGTCGGTGCTGTCGATGCCCTCGGCCACTACATCCATGCCCAGCACGCGGGCCAATTCGATGATGGTGCGCACGATCTGCAGGGGCTGGTCGCCGTTGGTCATGCGGGTGACGAAGATGCGGTCGATCTTGAGCACGTCGAAGGGGAAGGAGTGGAGGTGGTTGAGAGAGCTGTAGCCGGTGCCGAAGTCGTCGAGCAGCAGGGAGACACCCAGTTTGCGCAGACTGGTCAGCACCTCCAGAGCGGTATGCATATTGGGAATCAGGCTGGATTCGGTCATCTCCAGGCCCAGTTGTTGGGCAGCGACGCCGGTTTGCAGCAACAGCGCCTCGACGTGGTCGGTCAGTCCGGGACGGGAGAACTGTCGCGCGGAAAGGTTTACACAGATGCGCAGATTGCTGTGGTCGGGGTCTTGCTGCTTCCAGATCTGGATCTGCCGGCAGGCCTCCTCCATGACCCAGTCGCCGATGGGCAAGATCAGGCCGGTCTCCTCGGCCATGGGGATAAAGTCCATGGGGGCGATCAGGCCGCGGTCGGGATGGTCCCAGCGGATCAGGGCCTCAAGGGCGACGATGCGGCGGGTGGAGAGGTCGATCTCCGGCTGGTAGTGGAGGACGAACTGGCGCTCTTCGATGGCGCGCAGGAGATCCGAGCGGCGGGGCCAGGTGTCCAGCCTCCTGAGGATCGGATGCGGCCGGCGATTCTTGCGCAGGCTCATGTTTCTGCGCAGCCGGCGCAGCTCCAACTGGCTGGAGGCCATATCCGCCAGACCCTCCAACATGCGCAGCCCATCGTCTTCCAGAGCCGTGTGGGGGCGGTCCCAGAAGATGGTGAGCGCGCCGAGGATAATCCCATCCGAGGAGCGCACGGGAACGCTGACCAGGGAGCCGACATGAAGCTGCTTCAGCAGCGCCAGACGCCCCTCGAAAGCGGGGTCCTGGGGGAGATCCAGAATCTCCAGCGGTCCATCCGCGGCAACGGTCAGATCGAAGAGGGAGCCGGTACGGGGCATCTCGCGAACGATTTTCTGTGGGTAGGTGTGGCAACCCCACAGCGATTTGACCCAGACGCGGCTGCGGTCGGCAAAGTCCAGCACGGCGGCGCCGGCCTGAAAGTACTCGGCGGCCAGGCGGGTGATGGTGTCGTAGGCCGCTTCGGGGGGAGTGTCGAGAATCGAAGTGGCGTGTAGAGATGCCAGCCGGATCTCCTCCTGCTGGCGGTCGAACATACAGATTCCCGGCTCGACGTGCGCCATGCGGCTCCCGGCCCGAGGTTCTCTCACCTGGCAATTTACAGCCAGTCAGGCTCAACAAGAAGGATGCGAAACCACTCGCAGGGAGGAAAACCCAGCCTTGCCAGGCACAATGCGTGCAGAGATCGCGACTGCCGTCGTAAAAAGCGGCCCAGGGCCAGAGCGGTTTCAGGAAAGGTGAACCCTCTTTGCTTTCTGCAAGGCCGCCAGAAGCGATTGCCCGCGCCGGCTTGAAGAAATCGGGTTGAACACTCATGAAACCGCTATTAACGCCGGTTTGGTCCGGGATCTCACACTCACCTTGCCGGAAAGCGTGGTTTCCCTCCTTCTGCTTCCTTATCGGAATAGATGACCAAGGGCACGAGGTTACGCAGGGGCAGTTGGGACAACCAACCTTCGTAACATACCGCACCTTATTTCGTCTTCGACTGTCCTGTTTCAGTCCATAAGAAAGTTAACTGATCGGCATCGTCCTCGATTTGCTGGTCAACGCTCACCCCGGCAGAGTGGCCGCCGGCGAGGCTGTAGTGCAGCAAGACGGGCCGCCCGCTCGAGGTGGCCGCCTGCACCAAGGCCGTCATCTTGCGCGCGTGCAGCGGGTCGACGCGCGTGTCGGCGTCGCCGGTGAAGAAGAGCACAGCGGGATAGGCCGTTCCCGCCTTGACATTCTGGTAGGGCGAGTACTTGAGCAGATCTCTGAATTGCCCTTCCTTCTCTGCCGAGCCGTACTCGGTGACCCAATAGGAGCCGACCAGAAACTTCTGATACCGCAGCATGTCGAGCAGTGGATAACCGCAGAGCACGGCCCCAAAGAGATCGGGCCGCTGAGTGATGGATGCGCCCATCAGCAAGCCGCCGTTGGAGCGGCCGGTAATGGCCAGGCGCTGCGCTGCGGTGTATTTGTTGGCGATCAGGTACTCGGCCGCGGCGAACCAGTCGTCGAAGACATTCTGTTTCTCCGCAAACATGCCCTGCCGGTGCCAGCTCTCGCCATACTCGCCGCCGCCGCGCAGGTTGGGCAGGGCGAACCATCCCCCTTGCTCCATCCACCAGGCCCAGGCGGCGCTCCATCTTGGCGTCTCGCTGAGGTTGAAGCCGCCGTAGCCGGTCATCAGCAGCCGCTCGCTGCCATCCTGCTTGAGCCCTTTCTTGCCGGCGATGAACATGGGAATCCTGGTTCCGTCTTTGGAGGCGAAGAAGACCTGCTTCAGTTCGTACTGGCTGGAGTCGAAGGGAATCTTGGGCTGAAAGAAGATCTCCTGCTTGCCGGTCTGCGTGTCCAGGCGGTAGATGGTCCAGGGCTGGATAAAGGATTGGAAGGTGGTATAGCCGTAGCGGTCGATGGTGCGGCCACTGACGGTCGAAGAGTCTCCAATGCCCTGGCCGGCCAGCTTGCCGGCTGCTTTGCCGTCGAGCGAGTAGATCCAGGTCTCGCTGACCACATCCTTGAGCCGGTTGACGTAGAGCTTGCCGCCCACGATCGACCACCCTTCGATGGCGTCGGCGTCCTCCGGCACGATGCTCTGCCAGACATCGGGCAAGACGCCGGGATCGGCCTTGAGAATCCTTCCCTTGGGCGCCTGGTAGTCGGTCTTCACGAACCACGCGTCCTTGGCGTAGATTGCGTTGAAGCGCGCCTCCATGCCCCAGGCCAGGATCTCGAAGGGCGAGCCGGGCTTGCTCAGGTCGCGAAAGACAATGTCCACGCGGTGGGCGGGAACGCCGCGGTCGATCTCGACGACCAGATAGCGGCCGTCATCCGTCACCGAGCTAGAAAAGAGGTCGTCGCCGGTGAGCAGTTCGCCATGAAACTCGCGGCCGAAGAGCAGCGTGTCGTGGGAGTTGAGCGTGCCGATGCGATGCTCGAAAAGCAGCGTTCCTTGCCGGGTGTTGCGGGCGTAGTAGAGGCTGCCGCCGTCGGGGGCGAAGTTGACGCTGAAATAGCGGCCGCTGGGCAGTTCGTCCTCCAGCGTTTTTCCGGTAGCCACGTTGAAGATGTGAATCACAGCCTCGTCGGCGCCGCCCTGGCGCACGCCGTAGACCAGCAGCGTGCCGTCGCGGGAGGCGTCGCGCAGACTGACCGAAGTGTTGGGATCGCGGCTGAGGGCGGCGGGGTCGACAATGCGCTGGTCTTTACCGGCCCAGCCGTGGCGCGCGTAGATCGAAGCCTGCTGCTCGCCGGCCAGACGGCGGCTAAAGAAGAAGTTGTTAGCCCGTTCGATAGGAACGCCGGTGACCGAAACGTCTTCCAGGGCAGTGAGATCGTCCACCACATCGGCGCGGATGCGGGCCTGCTTCATATAGCGCGCGGTATAGGCGTTCTGGGCTTCGATGAAGGCGCGGGTCTGGCTGCTCTTGGCATCTTCCAGCCAGCGGTAGCTGTCGACAACCTTGGTTCCGAAGTAGTCGTCGGTTACGGGAATAGCCTCGACCGCGGGCGGCGCGGGCAGTTGAATCCCATCGCGGCCATGAATCGTTTGCGCCGCGGCGCTCATGGCAACAGCAACCAAGGCTGCGACTCCCCATTGAAGACTCTGCTGCATGATGCGCCTCGCACAGTTATTTTTTGTCCACGCAACTGGGGTAAGGCGCTGCCTCGCCGGGGACGCGCGGACACATCTTCTCCGGCATCAGCTTCTTCAGCCTGTCGCCCCACTTTGCCTCGTCGTAGACGAGGGGTTGATTTGAAGCCGGCCCGCGCTCGGCCCACTGCAAGGTAAAGTAATCGGCCGTACCTTTGACGGCAATCAAAAGGGTGGATTCGCTGTGCGCGCCAGCCGCCGATTTCACTGTGCCGCAACTGACCCAGGCGGCAAACGCATCGTGGTCGCCGACCTTTGCCGAACCGATTCCCTTGACGGAAAATGTCTCGGGACAGCCTCGTTTAAAACCGGCTGCGATGCTCTCAAGCACTGCTTTGGGAGTTAGATTGGCATTTGAGGCGAGCCCCTCTTTGCCGGTGGTGGTGATCATCTGCGACCATTGGTCGGCGGTTTCACCCTGGAGCACATTTTCCTGGATGTAAAAGGCGCCATCCGGGTGTGGGTTGGTGTGGGCATAAACCCCGACAAACCCGGCTGGGAAATGCAAAACCACGATCTCGCTGAAGATCGGCGTAACCATGAGACTGGGTTTCAATTCGTTGAAATCGACTGTGCCGCTCTTCGCGTTGCCTTGCGCGGCCGCAAACGAGCAGAGGCTAAAAGCAAGGCAGGCCAGAAGACAAACTTTTTTGCTCATCGCAAATCTCCACGTGATCCTGTTCGCCGGCGCAACCGCGCAAACGCGCATTGCAGAGCCATTCTAGCATCGGTTCGGTGAATGTCTTTACGGCTGTTGCGGAGAGAGCAAGGCAATCGCATCTAAAATCCCGTTTGAAATGAGGAATGCCGGTTCCAAGAATACTCGGAGAAAGGCCTTGTAACAGGGCACGACTTGAAGAGCCTGCGGAAAAACCCGTTAGGCCTTTGACCGCATAGTTTTGTACCACTGAGGTTGCCCCCGGTCTGAGGTCAAAAAAAAGGGGCGCGGCAAGCAATGCTTGCCGCGCCCCTGGTTGCAGGTTGAGTTTAGAAGGCGACCTTGAAGCCGAGTTCGAAGGTTCTCGGATCCTGAGCGCTGTTGACGAATCCAAAGTCGGGGTTCGCCGGATTGCTGTCGGCCAGTCCGTTGAACTGGGTGTGGTTGAAGGTGTTGAAGCTGTCTGCGCGGAACTCGGCGTGCGCACGCTCGCCGAAGGCAAACGACTTGTAGATTGCGGTGCTGAAGTTGGTGCGGCCCGCGCCAACGATGGCATCTTTGCCCATGTTGCCGAAGCCCAGATTCGATCCGCCATCCCAAGCCGCTGTTGGCGCCGAGATACCCGTGGAGTCTACATACCGATAGCCAGTAACCGTCTTGCCGTTGCTGGTATAGGTGGAAGTGCCCTTGACGTAGTTCGGTTTGCCGGTCATGTTGGGACGGATAGAGTAGTCGCCGCCCAGGCCGACCGTATCTCCATAGGAGCTCTTCGGAGCGACATTGCCAAACCAGGGCAAGCCGGTCTCGGAGATAACCGTACCCGAGACTTCCCAGCCGCCCGCAACGCTCTTGATCAAGCCAGAGGCATGATTGAAGAAGGGCAGCTTGTACTCGTAGTTGGCGCTGAAGACGTGACGGCGATCGAGAATGCCCGAACCCTTGTCGTACCGCAGGTTCCAGGGGTTGAACGTCGGGTTGTTGTTGTCCACATCGACGCTGCCCGGAGTGGAATCGATCTGGTGGGCGTAGGTGTAGTCCAACTCGTAGCTGAGGCCATGCTTGCCCTGCTGGCGGAGGCCTGCCTGGAAGCTGTTGTAGCTGCCCGTCTGGGTTGTCGATTGCTGTCTGATGTTGCTAAACCCAGGATAGGTCTTGCCAGCCAGTTTGGCGACAGACGAATAACCAGAACCGCCATTTTTGGGATTCATCGCCACGCAACTTGGGGTAGCAAGGCAAAGTGGGTCCGTGTAGTTCCCAGTGATTTCCAAACGGGACAACAGGGGAGTGCTGAGCGGGGCGTTGTTGATCGGAATCCAGACATTCTGGTGCCAATCGAGGTTGCCGACGTACTGGGTGATCAGGATCAGCGCGGGAGCGATTTCATGCTGCACGCCCAAGCTGAACTGCGCTACGGCGGGATCGGGATAATAGGGATTCAGTGAGTTGAAACCCTGCGTGTAGGTGGGCGATGTGGCCGTTGTGCCGGTTGTCCAGTTGGTAGTGGGGCTGGTGAATTCGACATTCTGGGCGCCAGGCTGGCTGATAAACGGAGGCGAGCCGGCGGCGTCATAGATGTCGTTGCCCTGGATGCGCTCGTAGAAGGTGCCGAATCCGCCGCGGACCACGGTCTTGCCGTTGCCGAAGAGATCGTAAGAGAAGCCGAGCCTGGGCATAAACGTCTTGTAGTCGTTCTTGACCAAGGCGCGGGGCGTGCCCTCCTGGCCGGCAATATCGACACCGTTCATATAGAAGGTGCCAATCGAATTGGTCTGCAATCCGCCAGCGTTGGTGGCAAAGGAACCGTCGGAGTTAAAGCTGGCGGCGGTGGTCAGGCCCTGCTGGTAATGCGCTGGGTTGAAATTGGAAACCTGGTTGTTGCGTTCCCAGGTGTGCGGCATCATGTCGTAACGGAAGCCGATTTGCAGGCTCAAACGGCTGTTCACATGCCAGTTGTCCATGGCATAGGCCGAGATCGTGCTGTTGACGTAGTGGTTGATGGGGTTGGCGTTGGCCTGCGAGAAACCGTTGGAACCGGTATCGTCGTTGGTCAGGCCGAGCAAGAAGTCGAGATAGGAATCGCCGGTCAGGCTGCCCTCGACGTGACCCGGCGTCGTGACTCCGCCAGTGGTAGACGCCGGAATATACTTGTCGTCAAATCTGTAATCGCCTTCGGAATCCTTGCCGATGACCTGATTCTTGGTGTAGCGGTTGTAGCCGCCGCCGAACTTCATCTGGTGTTTGCCGGCCGTGACCGAAAGGCCATACACCTCGGCAAAGTCCTCGGCGCCGTTGGTCCAGGGGTCGTTTCCAGGGCCCCAGGTGGTGCCTACGGTGCTCCATTCGATGTCGGGCATACGATTGCCCACATCGTTCTTCAGCGGGAAGTAGGTTCCCGTGCTCCAGCCGGAGGGCTTGACAAAGCCGGCTGCTACCGTTGAGACGGGGAGGATCGCGATCTTGTTGCCGTTGTAGTTGAAGGCGGCTTCAAGCAGTACATTGGTCGACAGCGTGCCGGTCAACTTGACGATGGCCGCGTACGCCGGGTTGCTGAAGTTGGAGCCGATGGTGGGATAGTTGTCGCCCTGCCACTCGGGAGTGGCTTCGACGGTGTCCATCGCATCGTGAATGTAGTGGCCGAGGAGCTGCCACTTGTCGTTGATGTTGTGATCGATGCGGAAGAGGTCTTCACGCACGGTAACGGGCAGATGGCCGCCCGTGGGGGTATAGGTTCCGTCGGAGTTGGTGGAAGCCGGAAGATTCTTGGTGCCGTTGAAGAGCAGGGCGTTCGAATCCAAAAGGCCGGCAGGAACAACGCCACCTGGAAAGGGACTGCCCGCCACGAGTGGAGTGGCTGCGCCCGCATTATAAGCAGCGATGGCCTTGCCTACCCTGGAGCCGGCGGCAACGCTGGGCACAATGGCGCTCGGAAGAGCATTGTAGGTTGGGATCGCATAGGTCAGGTTTGCCGGCGTCGTAATCAAATCGGCCGCGGGCAGAGTCTTGATCGAATTGGTCGAGACGCCGGTGACTTCTCTGCGCCACTCTTCGTTATAGAAGAAGAAGGTCTTCTTCTTGCTCGAATTGTAGACGTGAGGAATAAAGACCGGGCCGCTGGCATTGGCGCCGAAGACGTTGTAGCGCAACTCTGACTTCTTGGCCATCTGGCCATTGTTGTCGTCGAAGTAGTTGTGTGCATCCAGGGCGTCGTTGCGATCGAACTCCCAGGCGCCGCCGTGGAAGCTCTTGGTGCCGTTCTTGATGGACATGGTGATGGTGCCGCCGGAGGCGATACCGTAGTCCGGAGGATAGTTCGAGGCCAGCACCTGGAACTCGCCCAGGGCGTCCTGCGAAGGCATCACCGACATCTTGCCGCCGGAACCGCGATCATAGGCCTCGGCGCCGTCGATCATCCACACATTGTGCGCCTGATTCAGGCCGTTGAAGCTGATGGAGTAGTTGGCGGTAACGGAGAACGGGCTCTCCAGGTCAGGCAGGTTGCCGCTGACGCCCAGGCCGAGGGCGGCCAGGCCGATTACGTTGCGGCCATTGGTGGGCAGTTCGGTGATCTGCTGTTCGTTGATCAGGGTGCTGACGACGTTAGAGTCGGACTGCACCGCCAGTGCATCGGCGGCGACGGTGACCGTCTGCGTTTCTGCGCCGACAACCATCTTGACGTCAACGCGGAAGGTAGACGAAATGTTGACCACTACGCCGGTTTGAGTATAGGCCTCGAAACCCTTGGCCGTGACCTTGAGGTTGTAGTTGCCGGCGTTCAATCCGGCGATCTCGTACAGACCGGATCCATTGGTGACAGCGGTTTTTACCGTTCCGGTAGCGGGTTCGGAGAGGGTAATCTTGGCCCCCGCAACGAACGCTCCGCTCTGGTCGATAACGATGCCGTTTACCGTGGAATTGGCCTGCGAAAATACCGCTACGCATGCCAGGACCAGGAACAACGGCAACAGGAAAAACCTGTGCTTTGTTTGTCTCATGTGACCTTCCTTTTCAAAGTGTTACTACTTTGGTTCCTGTTTCAGTTGCTTCCCCATGAATCAGGTATGAAGCCGATCGTTCAGTTGGCATAACAGCAAGCAACTCAAGTACCCTCAAACCTTCATTTGGCGGGCGGAAACGAAACTTCCGCACGGCCAAAAATCCATTCGCCAGCGGCTATTGCCCTTTCATCCCGAGATCGCCGGCACCTTGGAATCCGCCGCGAAGTTCATGAAAAAGAGGATCGTGCCGCTTAGTGCTCAGCGCCAGGTTGCTCGCCCGGGAGAACCCGCCGAGTCCTGGTTTGCCGGCTGGGAGATAGCATTGCTGCCGCTCCCGCTCCAGCCGATGAACATGGCGCATTATCCGTAAGATGGAAGAACTAAAAAGCAGGTTCTCCATCTTTTGGAATACGCATATTCAAACGTTTAAGCCAGACGAACGGAAATTCCCGTTCCCCGGACCGGCACACATTTAAACCCCCTTGTCGGAGGGTTGTCAAGCTCTTCTTTTTAGGATTTTTACGGGCCTTCCGGGGGATCTGGGTGGGGTTCCGTAACTCAATGATTATGTATGAGTTAATGAACGCGAAGCAAGCCGGCGAGGGGCCCGAAAAAGGATATGCGGGGCGCAAAAGGAAGAGATTTCCCCTCAACACAAACGATTGTCTCTTTACCTCAAGGGGCCGTACGTCCCCCCTCGCCGGCCTGGAAAATGAAGTAATCGAGCGTCCAGCGAAGCAGCCAGGAAGAATCCGGCTTGATCGCTTTTTGTCCCGGCGCGGAGATTGGAGGCAACCAATATACAACGAAGTTAGGAAACGGTCTTTCACCCCGAGCGGCTTTTCCTGCCCAGACTGCGCCTTCGCCGGCTCGCGGCAAAACCCGGCTCAAGGCCGGCCGGCAGGGAGGAGTGCGGCAACCCTCCCGGCGCTGGCTTCCCTGTCAATCCTTATGCCTGCGCTGCTAAACTCCTTCAGTGCAGTTTTCCGCAAGCCGAATTGCGGACCCTGGAGGATTTCTGTGTCCGATTTTCAACCTTTTGTACCCGCCGGCGACAATCGCCCGGAGTTCACCTTCCGCGCCATTCTGCTCGGCTCGATCTTTGGCATTATCTTTGGCGCCGTTACCGTTTACGTCGGCCTCCGCGCCGGCCTGACGGTGGCCGCGTCGATTCCCATCGCGGTGCTCTCGATCAGCATCCTGCGCGCCTTTGGCAAGGCTTCGATTTTGGAGAACATCATCGTCCAGACCGTCGGCAACGCCGGCCAATCGATCGCCGCGGGCGTCATCTTCACCCTGCCGGCGCTGATCTTCCTGGGCTTCGATCTGGAGTACTTCCGCATCTTCATGCTGGCGCTGATCGGAGGCTTTCTGGGTGTGCTGTTCATGGTGCCGCTGCGCAAGCAGTTGATTGTGGACGAGCACAAGAATCTGAAGTTTCCCGAGGGCACGGCATGCGCCGACGTGCTGATGGCGGGCGAAAAGGGCGGCTCGATGGCCAGCCGCGTCTTCTTCGGCCTGGGATTGGGCGCGCTTTACACCTTCTTTCAAAATGAAAACCTCTTTGGCGCCTGGCCGGGAACCCCGGAGTTCCGTCCCGACTTCGGGCCCACCCACGTGCTGAAAGGCGCCTCCATCAAGGCCGACGCCACCAGCGAGTACATGGGCGTGGGCTTCATCATCGGACCGCGCACGGCGGGCGTGATGTTTGCCGGCGGCGTGCTCAGTTGGCTGGTGCTGATGCCGCTTATTTACTTCTTCGGCAAGGCGCTGCCCGGTCCGGTCTACCCCGGCACCCTGCCCATCGCCCAGATGGGCCCCAGCGATCTGTGGATCACCTACATCCGCCCCATGGGCGCGGGCGCCGTGGCCGCCGCCGGACTTATCACCCTGCTCAAGACGCTGCCCACGATTCTCAGCGCACTCGGCTCCGGCATCAAGCACATGCGCAAGGGCGCGGACCCCTCGGCCGCCAAGCCGCTGCGTACGGAAGACGATTTTTCCATGGGCATGGCCCTGTTCGGTTCCGCGCTGCTGGTGGTGCTGATGTTCTTCTTCCTCTACTTCAAGCCGGTTCCGGGAACCCATCTCGGTCCCATTGAAAACCTGGCCGCATCCTTGCTCATCCTCTTCTTCGGCTTCCTGTTTGTGACCGTCAGCTCGCGCATTGTGGGGCTGATCGGCAGTTCGGCCAACCCCATCAGCGGCATGACCATCGCCACGCTGATGGCGACCTCGGCCATCTTTCTCGTCTCCGGCTGGGTCGCACCGGCCTTCGGAGCGCTGGCCATCACCATTGGCGGCGTGGTCTGCATCGCCTCGGCCGAGGCCGGCGACACCTCGCAGGATCTGAAGACCGGCTTCCTGATCGGCTCCACGCCGCGCAAACAGCGGTGGGCCTTCCTCATCGGTATTGTGATTTCCACCTTCGCCATCGGTTATACCCTGCAGAGGATGAACACCGTGTTCACGGAGTTCCATGCGGCGCCGCAGGCCTGGGATCTCTCCGTTCCCCACTCCGGCGTGGCGGAGCAGTCGAATCCCGAGGATCTCAATGACCGGATTCCCGTCATCGGCGCAGACAAGAAGACCACCATGCACGCCAAGAGCGAATACATTGTGCTGAACGCCCTGGGCTCCGCGGATCTGGCCGACGGCAAATACCTTTACTCGCCCACCAGCAAGCGCATCGAGGTGCAGTGGATTCCCGGCATCGGCAGCGAGAAGATTGCCGCGCCGCAGGCCCGCCTGATGGCCACAGTGATCAGCGGCATTCTCAGCCGCAAGCTGCCCTGGGGACTGGTGCTGCTGGGCGTTTCCATTGTCTTTACCATTGAGCTGCTGGGAATTCGCTCGCTGGCCTTCGCCGTGGGCGCGTATCTTTCCATCGGCACCACGCTGGCCATTTTTGTCGGCGGCGTGATGCGCTGGCTGGTGGACTCGGCAGTGAAGAAGGCAGGCGGCGATCCCGACGCCGAGGGCGACGTCTCCCCCGGTTCGCTCTTCGCCTCCGGCCTGATCGCAGCGGGTGGCATCGCCGGTCTGGTCGGCGTGGGCCTCAAGGGATACGCTATGACGGTCCATCCCGACAATCCGCTCAGCCCCATCCACTTCCATTTGACCGACAACCCTGCCGTTTCGGTTGCCGCCTTCGCCGCGCTGGCCTTCTCTCTCTACTACTTCGCCCGCAAACCGATGAAGAAGTAGGCTGCGCCTCACTTTTTCAGCCAACAGAAAGCCCCAGATCCCGCTTGCGAGATCTGGGGCCTTTCATGTTGAACCTCGACAGCGCCCCCGCCGATATTTTTTTGAATATCCCGGTACAGAAAAGTCCGTTTATTTTCCCGCTCCGGCCTTTTCCCCGAAGCGGCGCAGCTTGGCCAGCGTGGCGGCGGCTTCGCCGGCGTCGATGGCCTCTGCGCCGCGCTCGACGCCCTCTTTCAGATCGTTGGCGATGCCCGCGGCCACCAGCGCCGCCGCCGCGTTCAGCAGCACAATCTCCCGCCGTGGCCCCGGAATCCCGGTGAGCACGTCATAAAGCATCGCGCGATTGGTCTCTACGTCGCCGCCGGCAAAATCTTCCAGCTTGACGCGCTGCAAGCCGGCCATTTCGGGGGTCACACGCGCGGCCTTCAGCGCCGTGCCGCCCTTGTCGTCCTCGACGATGCGCGCCACCACCGACTCGCCGGTAGTGGTCAGCTCGTCGATGCCGTCCGTCCCATGAACCACGAAGGCCCGCCGGGCGCCCAGCGCGGAGAGGGTTCGCGCCACCAGCAGCACCTTGCTGGGAGCCAGCACGCCGATCACCTGCGCCCGCGCTCCTGCCGGGTTGGTCAGCGGGCCACAGAGATTGAAAATTGTCCGGAAGCCCAGCGCCCGCCTGAGCGGCCCTACGGCCTTCATCGCCGGGTGGTAGTGCGGGGCAAAGAGGAACATGAAGCCGGTCTCGCGCAGGCACTCGGCGGCCATCTCCGGCGAGAGATCGATGGGAACGCCCAGCGCCTCGAGCACGTCGGCCGAGCCGCAGCGGGAGGTGACGGCGCGATTGCCGTGCTTGGCCACCTTGGCTCCGGCCGCCGCCGCCACCAGCGCCGCGCCAGAGGAGATGTTGAAGGTCAGCGGCCCGCCGCCGCCGGTTCCGCAGGTGTCGACCAGTTGCGCGCGCTCGGCCTCGGTCAGCGGCACATGCGTCATCCGCGCCCGCATGGTCTCGACAAAGCCGGCCAGCTCCGGCGCTTGTTCGCCGCGCGTGGCCATCACCGCCAGCAGCGCCGCAGTCTCCACCTCGGGAACCGCGCCGTCGAGAATCTCGCACAACGCGCCCGCTGCCTGCTCCCTGGTCATTGCCGCGCCGTCTTCGGCCAGCAGCTTCAAAAGCTCTTTTACGGTAGCCATGTCCCTATGTTAACCACCTGGCGCCTGCGGTGCGGTAGAAGCCACTTCGCGGCCTTCCATCCTGGTTGCAGCCGGCTTCGCCGACCCGCAGGACATGAAACTGTAGCGCTGGCCTCCCGGCCGGCTGTGGTGTGGACCCCCCGGTCCACACCTTGTTCTTTGCAGGTGGAAAATGGCCTTTGCCCGGTGTGCGCCCTACATACTCGACCATCTCCGCATCCGAATCGAGCGACTTGGGCATGGTCGCCTGGCCAGACATCACCAGGCCGCGCCAGTTGAGGAGAAGCGAGACGGGGCTCTTGCCCAGGTACTGGATGACGAACTCGGTATGAATGGCTCCCTCTTTCAGCAGAACCGGATTCACCCGCGAACCATCCTTGAGGTTGACCGCAGATCCGGTGAAGAACTCGCGCAATTCTGTCTTCAACACCGAATCGGCCTTCACGCTGGGGTTGGCATGAGCGGCAGAAGTGAGGCTAACATCTTTAGATCATTCGATTGAACCAAGAGTTTCAGGCAGTGCGCACCTCAGTTATCTCTCCAGCGATTCACGCGCGGCGCTTCACGGTGAAGATTCACATCGTGAAGCGCCCGCTCGCAGCACACGCTTGCGCGCTGAAAGGTTATCGTGAATGCCCAACCTTGAAGGCTCCGACCAGGCTGGTCAGTTCGTTGGCCAGCCGGGAGAGCTGCTGGCAGGCTTCGACCGACTGCCGGGAACTGCTCGCCGTCTGCTGTATTCCGTTGGCGATCTCGTTGACGTTTTGGCTGACCGATTGCGTCGAGTAGGATTGCTCGGTGGCGGCGGCGGCAATCTGCGTAACCATCTTTTGCACCGCTTCGGAGCCATGAATAATGCTGGTGAGGGCCTCGCCGGCCGAGCGCGCCGATTGCACGCCGCTCTCGACATGGCTCATGCTGGAGCGCATGGCGCCCACGGCGTCTTTGGTGCCCGCCTGAATGGCGCGCACGGTGTCGTCGATCTCTTTGGTGGCGGAGCTGGTACGCTCGGCCAGCCGTCGCACTTCGCCGGCTACCACTGCGAAGCCGCGCCCGTGCTCGCCGGCGCGCGCTGCCTCGATCGAGGCATTGAGCGCCAGCAGATTGGTTTGCCCGGCAATTTCATTGATGACGTTGACGATCTTGCCGATGGCGTCGCTGGAGTGGCCCAGTTCTTCGATCTTGGCAGAGGTCTCTTGATTGGCCTTGAGCAACTGGCCGATGGTCTCGACGGTGGCTTGGACCGTCTGCCCGCCGGATTTTGCGCTCTCCTCCGCCTTGCTGGCGTCCAGGGCCGCGCTTTGGGTGGTCTGGCTGATCTCCTGCACGGCCGAAGACATCTCGTGCATGGTAGAAGTAATCCGCTCGGCCTGCTGCTGTTGCTGCACGGCCTGGCTGGCGGTTTCGTGGGCGGTGGCTTCCAGTTCCGTGGCCGCCTCACCCAGCGTGAGAGCGTGCTGGGTTACATCGCGCACAATGCCTTCAATGCGTTCGATAAAGACGTTGAACCAGAGGCCGACCTCGTCGATCTCGTCGTGGCCGTTCACCGGGACGCGGCGGGTTAGATCTCCCTCGCCCTCGGCGATGTCCTGCAAGCGGACGGCCAGCGAATGCAGTGGAAACACGACCTTATTCTGCACCACCCACCAGGCCGCGGCGCAACTGAGAATGGCGAAGATCAGCATGACCATGCTGATCAACCGGCCGCGGGTCGAATAGGAATCGACGGTGTCGAACTGCTTCTGAATGCTGGCGGAGGTTTCCTTGTCGAAAGCCCCCATGTCATCGGTCAGCGCTTTGTTGTCCTTGCCGAGTGCGCCGACCTGCGTCATCATCTCTTCGCTGGGGCCGCCGGTGGCGGCAAGAATGGCCGCATACGTATCGTGATCTCGCGAGCGGATGGAAGCGAACTGGGTCAGCAAGCCGTCCGCCTTCTGGCTAAGTTCCGGCGCCCCCGCCAGTGAGGTCTTGACATCGTTCAATGCCGCGGCGGTGGCTTCGGCATCGGCTTCGGCGCCCTTGAGAGAGCCCGCGTCCTGCAACACCACGGCATCGCCGTAGTGCTTCTTCATCCGTTCGAACGAAGCCTCTGCATGTTGCAAATGCAACGCCGCCGGAAATAAGGAAGTAGAGATTTCAGACATGCGGCCATGGGTGCTGGAGGCAGTAATCTGAACCGTCGCCAGAAGGATCAGATAACCGCCCGCCAGTACCGCCAGAATGCCCAGGATTCGAGATTTGATCTTCATTTGTCCAAACATGAGCCCACCTTAACGTAGGCTCTTTGACGCCCTCAAAGAGCCAGATCGTTCGTTGCAACAAGCGGCGTCCGGACGGCGCATCCCGTTTGGAAATGCACCGCCCGCTTCGCCTCGATTTACTTGACCAGCAAGGTTTTTACTCCAGCAGCGCTTGTCTCGCTGCTGACGTAAGCGATTGCACCCTTGGTCTTGGCTACGTAGGCCACGATCTCCGCATCGGAAGCGAAGACCTTGGGCATCGAACCCTTTCCGGTAAACACCATGCTGCGGTAAAAGGCCTGCAGCGCGGCGTCGCTCTTGCCCAGGTACTGTTTCAGAAAGGCCTCGTGCACCGGCCCGCCCTTGGCTAGAACCGGCTCAACGTGCGAACCAGCCAGCGAGTCGGAGTCTTCAAGAAAGACGTTCTTCAGATCTCCTGCCGAGATCGAGTCTGCCTTGACACTCGGGTTGGCGATGACTTTGACCCCGGCGGCATGCACCTGGCATGCTCCGCAGAGGACCAATGCGACGGCAATGATGATGAGTTTCAGATTTCTCATGGCAATCTCCTTTGGATGGTCTCCTCTGCCTTTTAGAAGTTGAAGCTGGTGCGCAGCACAAGCATGTTGGTCTTGGGCTTGAGGCCGGCGGTGTTCCACTGCGAATAGAATCCCTGCGCGGCATAGATGTCGCCGTAGCCGTCCATGAAGTGGCCTTCCGCTTTCACTTCCCAGTGGTTATTCACGTCGTAGCGTGCCGTTCCCACTTCGTCCCGGATGTGGTTGCTGGCGGTGTTCTTCGGGTTGTTGGGGTTGTCCTCGTGGACGTTGGAATGATAGACACCGACTTGCAGCTTGGGCGTTACATGATAGGCCGCGGAGGCAAACCACGCCTCGGTGCTCTGGTTTAACAGCAGCCCTGAGCCCAAGCCGAACGAAGCAAAGAGGGGGGACCCAATCAACAGATTCTCTTGCGTGCTCCGGTACTCGCTGGCAAATTCCCATTTGCCACGGTTGTAGTCTCCGTATCCTGCCCAGACACGGTCCGGTGGGGTGTCGATGGTGTAAGCAGCTCCCGTGAACGGCCCGGTGAACCACTTGCCGCTGCGGTGCGTGGTCAGGTTCGCCCACGACGAGCCGAGCATCAAGCCCTTGACCGGGGTGGTCCACTTCATATCCCACCCTTCGGTGTGGCCGCTGATCGTCAGGATGTTGAAGCCCTGGGCGAGCGAGTAGTAGTAGTAGCCTTCGCGGGGATCGAAGGTCCGCGTTCCGCCGTAAACCGTATAGTCCAGCTTGCCAGCCTTCTTCAGCGGGATGCGCCCGTACACATCGCCACCGGTATGGGCGATGAACGTGCTGCGCAAGTCGGTGGGGTAAACGCCCTGCGGCAACAGTGCCCAGGTGTGCAGGAACTCCATGTCCTGCGTGTCGTTATAGAGGCCGAGCACCGTCTTCACTTTGCCGGCGCGCACGCCAAACCAATGGGCGAACTTGTAGTCCCCATAGGCCCAGTCCAGTTGCGGCTTGAAATCGTCCAGGCTGCCGATCTTGCGTGTATAGCCCTGTCCACCGATGCGGAACTTGTCCGTTACCTGCATGGAAACGTTGACCGCACCCTCGGTGAATGCCGGGCTGCCATCGCTGGTGTTCATGGTCAGAAAGTTGTTGTTGTTGGAATAGGCGAGTCCTTGTGATGCGAAACCGTGCACTTGTACCGTGCGGTTGAATGCCTTGAACTCTTGCGCGCCTAGGCTGACTGCACAGGTGAGAGCAATCAAAATGCCTCCGGCAAAATACTTCAGAACGAACTGCTTCATGGTCTGTCTCCTCAAGTCGTATCGCAGCGGGAAGGAAAAATCGGTGAATTCTGGAAACCAGGGGGTGCTGTCTTGTGCAGCACGCTCTCCTGGGGGCACAGTCTTGCTCTTTCAGCGATACGGGGTACCGTCTGGAAAAGCGGAATCGCTTGTGCGGTGGTTGTTTGATTAAGCCTTGCCAATCCTATCGGCGTTCTGTTCCTTTGCATGAGTAAACGGATGGGTTACTATCGGGCGGTGAACCGTTACATTTCCCAAAATTGCATTCGACGTCTTTCGGAGCGTTTTCGTCCGGTGACAGAACGCCATCGTCGTCAAGCGCCTGAGCGCCGACAAAGCCCGCCTCCTCACTTGCCGGCAGTGAGCGGCGGCAAAAGATCAGAATCGGTCTGTGCTTCGCAGGCGCAGCCCAAGAAGGGGGTTGCATCGCCGCCGGCGCCCGTCAGCCGGCGGAATATTTTCAGCGAATGCAACGAACCCTGCTCTCGATCTGCCCCAAGTTGGTTCACTTGACTGTGAGAACTTTCACGCCATCATGCGGAGTCGTTTTGCCGATGTAGCCGATTGCCCCTGCATTGTGTGCAACAAACTCCACCACGGCAGCGTCGCCATCCAGGCTCTTGGGCATGGAGGCCTGTCCGCTGAAGACCAGACTCCGCCAGCCGGCACGATAAGAGGAGTCGCTCTTGCCGATGTAAACCTGCAGAAACTCCTCGTGGACCGTGCCCGCCTTGAGCAGAATGGGCACTACGTTGGCTCCGCCGGGGAGCGAGGTCGCGTTGCCGGTGAAGACATCGCGCAGGTCGCTCTTGCTGATCTCGGTCGCCTTCACCCCAGGGTTGGCGATGACAATGACCTGGGCCTTTGCGTGGATGGCAAAGATCGACGCGGCGGCCAGGAGCAAAATCCCATACCGTGAATTTTTCATTTCGATGTTCTCCTTTCTTCCGCGTTAGAAGCTGAACCCTGTCCGGACTACAAGTGCGTTGGTGTTTGGGCTGACTCCCTGGGGATTAACTTGCGGATAAAACCCGTCGGGGTAGTAGTAGCCGCCATAGCCATCCATGAAGTGGCCTTCGACCTTTGCATACCAGTGGTTCTTCAGATCGAAGCGGGCGGTGACGGCTTTGTCGTAGAGATGGCGGGAGGGATCGCTTACGCTTGCCGCAAAGGACTGCCCCGGCACGTCGATCGTCCCGCTGATGGTGAAGTGAGAGTAGTAGGAGCCAAACTCCAGCCAATTGTTGATGCGGTAGGAGCCGGCGAGATACCAGGGCCTAAGGTCAACCACGACATTGAAAGCGCCGCTGAAGATCTGCTGATTCCGGTAATAGCGGCGGTACTCGCTGTCGAGGCGCAAGTTACCTTTGCCATAGGTTCCGTAAAACTGATTGACGTAGTCTTTGTTCGAATGTTCCTCGTAGGGCACCAGAACATTCGGACCGCCCAGTGCGACGGATGGGTTCAACTGCCCTGTGCCGGTGATCGTTTCGTTCAAGCGAGAGGCGCCCACCATCAGCCCGGCAAGTGGCGTCTGCCAGCGAAGATCGCCTCCGACCACCGGTCCGCCATACTTCTGGATGTGGATTCCGTGGATCTGCAGGTTGTACGGGTATCCTCCGTAGATGCTGTCGCGGCGATCTCCCCCGTACACGGTGTAAGAAAACTTGCCGATCTTCCGTGTCTTGATCGTTCCATAGATGTCTCCACCGAGGTGAGAGAGAGTCGCGTCCCGCATATCGATGGAATAGATGGACTGAGGGAGAAGAGCGAAGGTGTGCGCCGAGTCCACGTCTTGTGTGTCGTTATACAGGCCCAGTACGGTCTTTACCTTGCCGCCGCGAATGCCCAGCCAGGGCTTGACCTTGTAATCGGCAAATGCCCAGTCCAGTTGCGGATGCCACTGCCCCAACTGCCCGACATTGCGGTCGTAGAACTGCGCGCCGGCGCGGAAATGCGTGGTGATCTGCATCGAGGCGTTGGCTCCGAAGTCAGTAAATTCTCCACTCCCAAAATTGCTGGTGTTCATGGTCAGCCAGTTGTTGGCGTCGGTGTGGATGAACCCCTGGGTGCCAAAACCATGCACCTGCACGGTTTTTGATCCCACCTTGAATTCTTGTGCGCGTAGGCTGGCTGCGCCGGGAAGAGCAATCAGAATGCCTCCGGCAATAATCTTCAGAACAATTCGTCTCATGGCCCATCTCCTCAAATTGAATCGCAGTGGGGAGGTGAATCAGTGGTTTTCAGAAACATGGTGTGTTGTCTTGCGCAACATTCTCTCTCGGGGCACAACTCCGCCGATCCATCGATACGAAGTATCGTCTGGAGGTACAGCATTGCCTGTGCGATGAACGTTTGGTTAATCCTCGCCGATCCTATCGGCGTTGTGTTTCTCGGCGTTAGACCAGGAATGATTACTTTCGCCGTAGGAACAACCGCTTGTTCCCAATCTGGAATGCGGCGTGCACTTCAATCTCCCCTCCTGAAGGTGATGCGCGACGCCCTCCCCAACCGGGTTTTCTGGGAATCCTGTCCGCCGTGGGCGCGATGTGCCCCTGCACGATCCCGGATAGGAGCGACGAATACATCCTTCACCTTTTTGGCGCGACAGGATTCTTATTTCCCGCGAAGGGTTTTGCCTCTTCGCAAGCCATCGAATCCCGTACGGCGCAACCGCCCGCGACGCAGAAGAGGCCCCCGCCCAGAGCCACTGCCCGCGACCTGCAATGGAGCTCAATTGCGGTTCCGCGATCTGGAGCGAATCTCATTTATAATCAATAAGTTTTGTAGCGCCCAACGGGGAGCATCCGGAAGCCGCGGCTGGGTGGCGGCGGGGGACAAAAAAAACTTGAAAAAAAGCCGTCCAGGACCGTTTGCAGGGGCTACATTCTTATTCAGAAAAAAGATCAAAAGAGCGAAGAAACAACGTAAATCTCCGCATTTTTCTTGAAAGGGCGCCAAATGCACATTTTCCGTTCTTCTGCCTGCCGCCGTGGGCGGATCGCCGCGCGGCTGCTGCTCGCCGCTGGTCTCTTGTGGGGGGCGGCGGGAGATTTGGCGGCACAATCCACCTTCGGAACCATTCTGGGGACGGTGCGGGATCTGAGCGGGGCGCTGGTGGTGGGGGCGCAGGTCACCCTGGTCAACTCCGGCACCGCTGCCGCGCGCTCCGTCGAGACCGACGCCGGCGGCAACTACGCCTTTCGCAACATCGACGCCCAGCGCTACGCCCTGACCATCGCCGCCCCCGGCTTTCAAAAGGAGTCGCTGCCGGAGATCGTGCTCACCGCCCGCGAGACCCGGCGCATGGACGTGACCCTCAAACTGGGCGCGGAGACGCAAACCGTGGTGGTCCTGGACCAATCCCTGCCGGTCATCTCCACCGACGCCAGCAGCCTGGCCGAGACCAAGGTGGGCGACGAGCTGGTGGAACTGCCCGTGGCCATCTACTCCCGCTCCACCGGTTCCACCAGCCCCATCTCGACGCTCACCACCGAGGCCGGCGTGCAGACCGACGACGGCGGCAATCTGGCCGTCCTGGGCACCACCGCCGCCCTGCTCAGCGTCACCATCGACGGCATCTCTTCGGTGGGCGTGGAGTACTCTGGCCCGGTCAACGAGATGTTTCCCTCCTTCAACTCCATTGAAGAGATCAGAGTCTCGGAGTCCAACAACAACGCCGAATTCAGCGGCGTGGCCGACATCACCACTGTCTCCAAAGCCGGCACCCTGCACTTCCACGGCGGCGTCTTCGAGAACCACGAAAACACCGTCCTCAATGCCGGCAACACCTTCGCCCTTACCAAGCCGCGTATCCTCATGAACGACTTTGGCGGCACCCTCGGCGGCCCGCTGAAGCTGCCCCGCCTGCCGATGGGCCAGAGCTTCTTCTTCGCCAGCTTCGAGGGCCTGCGCTTGCCCCGCCAGACACCCATCACGCTCAGCGTGCCTTCCCTTGACATGCGCGCCGGCAACCTGCAGAACTATCTTTTGCAGACCTATTGCCAGCCCTCGCAGGGCAATCCGCATCCCTGCCCCAACGGCTACACGGTCTACAACCCCGACGGCAACCTGCTGGCCTCCACGCTCACGAACGCCGTGGCGCCGGTCTCCCCCATCTCCGCCTCGATTCTCAATGCGCTCTTCCCCAAGCCCAATTACGGCGATCCGGCGAGCTTCAGCAACAATTTCCAGACCAATTTCCCCGCCCCTGTCTCCACCAACCAGGGCGACATACGCATTGACCGCACGCTCTCCGCCCGTCAGAGCATCTTTGCGCGCTTCTCCTACAAGAACCGCCAGGTGATTACGGCGCCCATGGCCTCGTGTACTTTTTCTTACTGCGCCGAGGCGGGCAGTCCCCTGCAGGGCGGCTACAACACGCCGGAGATCGACGAGGGGCTCACCCTGGCCCACAACTACATCTTCTCCACTTCGCTGATGAACGAGTTTCGCGGCGGCTACAACGCCCAGCACACCTCCGAGAACCAGAACTACTCCACTGCCGCGCTGCTGGCCCAGACCGGGCTGACCGCGCCGCAGCCCGATCTGGACTGGAGCGAAGCGCCGCAGGTGCTGATCAACGGCTTTCTCTCCACCGGCGCCGGCAACCCCGGCGTGCAGCGCGGCCAGATCATCCAGTTCCTCGACAACCTCACCTGGACCCGTCAGCGCCACACCTTCAAATTCGGCGGCGACTTCAAGCGCCTCACCTACCACGACGACAACATCTTCGGAAACTACCGCTCCGGCTGGTATGTCTTCAACGGCAGTTCGCAGGTGGTCTACGGCTCCTCCGGGGCCACCGATTCCAACGGCCTCCCGATCACCGCTGGCGAACCTTATGCGGGCTTTCTGCAGGGTTTTCCCGACTACACCGAATTCAGCACCACCAACAACCCCACCATGAACGGCCTGGGCTACGCCTACGCCGGCTATGCGCAGGACGACTGGAAGATTACACCTCGCCTGACCCTGAATCTGGGCCTGCGCTATGAACTTCATCCGCCCATGCACGATGTGAACGGCAACACCGCCGCCTTCGCGCCGGATTACTCCGGCACAGTCAATGGTCAGGCTGTGCAGGGGGCCGTGGTGGTTCCCGATCAGGCCGCCTGGCAGCAACGCTCCCTGGATTTTCAGAACGCCATCGCGCCCACCCCGATCCTGACCGCCGCTCAGGCGGGAATTCCATCCGGCCTTCGTTACACCGACTACACCGACTGGGGTCCACGCCTGGGTTTTGCCTGGCGCCTCCTGGGCAACGACAAGACCGTCCTGCGCGGCGGCTGGGGACGCTTCCTGGAGAGCCCCATGGGCTTTCAGGTCTATGCCGGCGGCGCGGTCGCCACCAGCAATCTGGCTACCTGGAGCCAGGGCTACGCTGCCGACGGCGTGACCCCGCTGATCAGCTTCCAAAACCCGCTCAACAGCCAGGCCGCCGGCGGCAGCGGCGCCGCCAACTTCAACTACGCCTTCCCCATTCACTACAAAGACCCCTCCGTGCAGCAGTGGAACCTGACGGTGGAGCAGGATCTGGGCAAGAGCATGGGCGTGCGCTTCTCCTATACCGGCAGCGCTGGCCGCAACCTGGAGGCCATGGTCGATCTGAATCAGGTTCCGGCCAACACCCAGGGCTACACCTTGGCCGGGGCAAATCGTCCCTATCCGAGCTGGGCCGTGATTCAGAGCGTGGCCAACGCCGCCTTCAGCAACTACAACAGTGGCGCCGTGGAGCTTTCGCGCCATAGCGGCAAGGGCCTCACCTTCGACGCCAGCTACTCCTTTACCCGCGACCTCTCCAATGCCGGCGGCGCTACGCCCTCGGCCTTCGCCGTGGCCGGGGGCAGCTTTCTGACCGACCGCTTCCATCCGGGCCTGGACTACGGCAACGTCATCTACGACCGCCGCCAGCGCTTTCTCAGCACATGGCTCTACGATCTGCCGCTGGGGCGCGGCCAGCATTGGCTGCACGCAGGGGCGCTGACCAACGCGGCGCTGGGCGGCTGGCAGTTGGGCGGTGTCGCCATTCTGCAATCCGGCCCCTTCCTGACCCCCTTCCAGCAGTCGGTGGACCCCGCCAACACCAACATCCTGACGACCGTTGGCCAGGCGCGCCCCGATCAGTTGCCCGGCGTTTCTCCCTATGCCGCGCAGCGCACTACCAGCCATTGGCTGAACCCCGCGGCCTTCTCTTACAGCAACCTGCAAACCGCCAGCGGCATCGGCATCGGCCGCTTCGGCAACGCTCCCGTGGGCAGCGTGGTCGGCCCTGGCACCGACAACTTCTCGCTCTCGCTGATGAAGAACCTCTCGGTCACCGAGCAGAGCCGTTTTCAGTTCGGCGTCGAGGCCGCCAACGTCTTCAATCACCGCAACTACGAACCGCCCAACATGCAGGTCGACGCGGCCGGTTTCGGCTCCATCACCGCCCTGCAGACCGCCGAGGGCGCCGGCCCCCGCAGCCTGCAACTCTCCGGACGGTTCACCTTCTGAGTCTTTCTCCAGCGCAAAGCAACGGGCCTTGGAAGATGATCTTCCGCGGCCCGTTGCTTTTGGTGCTCAAGATGACTGCTTCCTGCTGGCTCTATGGTCCTTTGACTGGATCAGTCCCAGATCGCTCAATCTTACTTCCCGTTCCCCTCCGTCAGTGTAATAATCCGATCCACGCCGGGCACGGTGAAGTGTTCCACCTTGCCGCTGGGCCAGTGGACTTCAAGCTCGTCCACTTTTGTGGCCTGGCCCAGGCCGAAGTGGGGGCGCGGATCGTTCGAGGAGAGATAGCTGCCGCCGCTGATAACGTCCCCGCGCTGCTTCATGCCGTTGGCGGTCAGATAAACCGTCGCGCCGACCGCGTCGCGGGGGCTTTTCGCCCCGCCCACCAGCTTGAACTCGATCCAGTGGTTCTTGTCCGCGCTGACGTTGCGCAAGAGCAGCGGGTGGCCGTCCATGACGTTGATGACCGCATCCAGCTTGCCGTCGTTGAAGAGGTCGCCAATGGCCATGCCGCGTCCGGCGACAACTGCCGCCAGACCCGTGCCCTCGACCGCCGGAACCGGTTCGAAGCGCTTGCCCTCGATGTTGCGGAAGAGCATGGGCCGCTGCTTCCAACTGGTTCCCCAGTTGTACCGGTCGGCCTGGGGATAGACGTGGCCGTCGGCCATGAGCAGATCCTTCCATCCGTCGTTGTCGTAATCGATGAAGGCGTCGCCCCAACTGAGGAAAGGCACCGAGATTTCGCCCAGGCCGAGCTGGTAGCTGATGTCGGTGAAGTTGGCGTCGCCCTCGTTGCGGTAGAAGGGCTTGTAGTCGTCGCTGAAGGTGGTGTTGAAGATGGCCAACATGCCGTTGTTCTGGTAGTCGCCGACAGCAATGCCCATCGACGCGGTCTCGCGCCCCGCCTCGTTGAGCGCGTAGCCCGAGGCGTAGCTCACGTCCTCGAAGCTCCCGTCGTCCTTGTTCAGATAAAGATAGTTGGGGGTGGAGTCGTTGCCCACCAGCAGATCCGGTTTGCCGTCGTTGTTGATGTCCACAAAGAGAGCGCCCAGCCCGTAGTAGCCGGGCTTGTCGGCCACGCCGGCCTTCTCGCTTACATCCGTAAAGGTCCCGTCGCCGTTGTTGTGGAAGAGGTGATCGGGTTCGCCCTTCAAGCCGCGCGGCCCGCAGGCCACCGCTTCGCCGCGGAAGGTGCAGAAGGCGTTGGTCGCGCCGTTCTCTCCGCCGCTCTGGGGCAGATGGTCCCAATCCCAGTGCAGGTAGCCGGCCACAAACAAGTCCAGCCGCCCGTCGCCGTCGTAATCTCCAAAGGTCGCGCCGGCCGACCAGTTGCCCAGGGTGACTCCGGCCTTCTCGGCTACATCGGTAAAGGTGCCGTCGTGATTGTTGTGATAGAGCCGGTTCTTGCCCACATTGGTGACGTAGATGTCGGGCCAGCCGTCGTTGTCGTAGTCGGCGATCACCACTCCGGTGCCCCAGCGATCGTTGGTGACGCCGGCCTTGGCGGCCACATCGGTAAAGGTGCCGTCATGATTGTTGTGGAAGAGCGCGGCGTGCGGCGGCGTGGCCTTGCCGGTCAGCGCGTCCACCGTCGAGCCGTTGACCAGATAGATGTCGAGCCAGCCGTCGTTGTCGTAGTCGATCAGGCCCACGCCCGAGCCCTTGGTTTCGACGATGTAGCTCTTTGCCGCTGTGCCCATGGTGTGCGTCCAGCGGGTCAGGCCGGCCTTCTCCGAGACATCCTGAAAAATGATCGGACCGCTTTTGACAAAACCACCGGCGGTAATGGGCGGTTGCCGATTGCCGACCAGAGCTGACGGAGCGGAGGTCGAAGAAGCAGCAGACGAAGTGGGTGTACCCAGTCTCGATTTTGAGGCCGGGACGGTCGAATCCTGGGCGGGGGACGGGTTTTGCCCTGGGGGAAGAGCACCGGGAGCGGCGGCCTGAGCAGAAACCAGCGCGGGAATTCCCGCCGCCAGCACTCCCAGGAGGATGGGGTAGCGCAGAGCCTCAAGCATGGCAGCAAGTATACGGGGAGGGAGGGGCTACTGCGGATCGTCCAAAAGGTGGAGCAGCGGATCGGCGCCTGGCCGGTCAGGCAGACTCCGCCTAGCGCGCTTTGGCGATGCGAATCGGCGAGAATCGTTTCGCGGGCGCGACGGCGGCTTCCGCGGCCAGGTCGGCGATGCTCGAAGCGTTCAGCACGTCCATCATGGCCTTCTGCGCCTGTTCCCATACCGGATGCGCCGGGCAGGTGTTCTTGCGCGGACACGACCGGCCTGTCGGCAGACAGATATTCAGCCGGATGGGCCCGTCGATGGCCTCGATTACCTCGCGCACGCTGGCCTGACGGCCGCGCGGCAAGAGCAAAAAGCCGCCCGACTTGCCCCGCCGCGAGACCACCAAGCGGGCCTTGGTCAGCGCCTGCAAGACTTTGGAGAGAAAGCTCTCCGGTGCATCGATGGTCTCGGCCAGTTGCGGCAGCATGGCGCGCTCTTGCGCCGGCTGTGCAGCCAACTCGATCATCACGCGCAACGCATAGTCCGCGGCTCGGGTCAACTGCATTGACGAGTTGATTCGTTTCGCGCTCATGGCATTCATCCTCTTCTGTGGCGCTGCACTTACTGTGTGCACCATCTTCAGGCTGCTGGGTGGTGGAGGGAGCCGGGGAGCTGCACCCTCCCTCCGGATAGTAACCGGAGGTGCATCACGCAGCGATGTATTGATTATCACAGACGATTGATTCTTGGGGAGATTAGTTTCCATCATGAAGCGATTCTGGATGAAAAAGGTCCATTTTTTCGCCGCCGCGCCTGCAAATTGCCACGCCGCGCCGCCGCGTCCGTCTTTTGGAGGCAAACCGTCCTGAATCGCAGAACGCCTCCGCTACCGGGTCAGCAGCGCCGGCCGGGCAGCAGGCGCACACAGGAACGACCGGCAGGGCTGGCCGCCGGCATTCCCGGCTGCCGCACACCGGCAGCAGTGAAAGGAAGTCTTCGATCGTCATGCATCCATTTCCCGCTGTAGATCCCATTCCCTTGCCGGCCCCGATATGGCTCTTCAAGCTGTTGCATATCGTCACGCTGGCCCTGCACTTTGTCGCCGTGGAGATGCTTTTGGGCGGACTGCTGCTGGCGGTTCTGCTCAGCCTCTTCCGCAATGCGCCGCAAGCCAGGGTGGCGGCGCGGGCGCTGGCCCGCCGCATGACCGTGGTGATGACCTTCGTGATCAACCTGGGCGTACCCCCGCTGCTCTTTGCGCAGGTGCTCTACGGGCGGGCGCTGTATACCAGCAGTGTGCTGATCGGCGCCTGGTGGATTTCGATCATCGCCATTCTGACCCTGACCTACTGGCTGCTCTATCGCTTCAGCGCCCGTTTGGAAGCGGGTCAATCGGCTTGGCTGGCGGGCGGCAGCGCCTGGATTCTGGCCGGCTTGATCGCCCGTCTGCTCTCCACCAATATGACGCTGATGCTGCGCCCCGAAGTCTGGCAGAAGATGTACGCGGCCTCGGCCGCCGGCATCTATCTGCCCACCGGCGACCCCACCACCGGAGCCCGCTGGCTGCTGATGCTGGCCGGCGGCGTCTTTATCGGCGGATTATGGCTGCTCTACCTGGCCGGACGCAGCACCTTCACGGCCTTGGAAAAGCGCTTTCTGGCCGGGCTGGGCGGCAAGGTTGCGGCGGTCTTTGGCCTGATTTATCTGGCCGCGGGCCTGTGGGTTGCGGGAATGCAGCCGGAGGCGGTGAAAGCCGGGCTGGCCGGGCAATCGGTCTATTCCTTCTACAGGTTCTACGGCATGGCCGGCTACGGCTGGCTGGCGCTGGGGTCGGTGGCCGTGCTGCTGGCCGGGATAGCTGGATGGATGCGGATCTCTTCGGCGCTGGTCAGTTGGAGCACCGTCCTGCTGGCGGTGCTGATCGAGATCGTCTTTGTGGTCTATCGCGACGGCGTCCGCGACCTCACTCTGCTCAGCAAGGGCTATGACGTGTGGGATCGCGTGGTGGTCACCAACTGGAGCGTGGTGGGAATCTTCCTGGTGCTCTTTGTGGCCGGCCTGGGCGTGATTGGCTGGCTGGTGTCGGTGGTGGCGCGGGCCAAAAAAGTCATGGAGGGAGCGGCGTAATCATGAGCGAGCAGACAAATTTTACTCCCAACATTGTTTTGCAGCCGGCGCTGGAGCCCGGCGAGATCCGCACCCGGCGCGCCTTCATGGTCGCCGCTGCCGCCGCCGGAGTGGCGTATACCGCGATGATGGGCTACCCCATCTATCGCTATCTGGATTCGCCGGGAGAGATGGCCGCCAGCATCTCGGCCGTCACCCAGGTCACCCTGAAGGATGCGCAGAAACTGCCGCTGGGATCGGTCTTGATGTTCAAGTTCGGCCCCTCGCCGGCCATGCTCATCCATCATCAGGATGGACGCTGGATCTCGCTGACCGCCGTCTGCACCCATCTGGGCTGCACGGTGCAGTATCAGCCCGACCGCGACCGGATTCATTGCGCCTGCCACGGTGGTGAGTACGATCCCTATACCGGCGTCAACATCAGCGGTCCGCCGCCCCGCCCGCTCAAACTCTTCAAAGTCGCTGTCAACGACACCGGCGTGGATGTTTCGCGCGCCTGAGGCAAAAGGATAGAGGCATGACGACCAAGACCAAACCGATTCCCAATCCAATTTACGACTGGGCCGACGAGCGCCTCGGCCTCAGCGAAATGGCCGCCTTTGCGCGCCATAAGCAGGTTCCAGTCCACGCCCAGTCCTTCTGGTATTACTGGGGCGGAGTCTCGCTCTTTCTCTTTCTCGTGCAGTGCTTCACCGGCGTACTGCTGCTGGTCTACTACCGGCCTGGCGCAGAGGCCTACGAGAGCGTTCGCCAGATCACCTTCGTAATGCACTTCGGCTGGCTCATCCGTTCGGTCCACGCCTGGTCCGCCAATCTGATGATCTTCGCCATCGTGGTGCACATGTTCTCGGTCTTCTTCATGAAGGCTTACCGCAAGCCGCGCGAGTTCGGCTGGTTCAGCGGCATGTTGCTGCTGGGGCTGGCGGCGATCTTCGGCTTCAGCGGCTATTTGCTGCCCATGGACGAACTGAGTTACTTCGCCACCAAGGTCGGCATGGAGATTCCCGCCGCCATTCCCTGGGTGGGGACGTTCATCGCCAACATGCTGCGCGGCGGTCCCGAGGTGGGCGAAGTCACGGTGCAGCGCTTCTTTGCCATGCACGTGGTGGTGCTGCCGGCGCTCTTCATCCCGTTGCTGGCCTTTCACGTTTGGCTGGTGCAGAAGCACGGCAACGCGGTTCCTCCCAGCGAAGAAGCCAAGCCCGCCGCGGAGCGCAAGAGCGAGCCCTTCGTGCCCAACTTCCTGCGCAAGGATCTGGCCATGTGGCTGGTCGCGCTCAACGTCCTTTCGCTGCTGGCCTTTGTCTTTCCCTGGTCGCTGGGCAAGCCCTTCGATCCGCTGGCTCCGGCCCCGGTGGGCATTCATCCCGAGTGGTACTTCATGAGTCCCTTCGAGATGCTCAAGCTGATCGGCATGGTGTTGAAAGGGACCATCGGCGAGATTCTCGGCCTGCTGCTCTTCAATGGCGCGCTGCTGCTGTGGCTGCTGATTCCTTTCTACGATTCGAGCAACCAGGCCGGGCGGCGCGGGCGTCATGCAACCTGGTTTGGCCTGATCGTCATTCTTGCCCTGCTGGGCACCACCGTCCTGGGTTATTGGACGTTGAAGTAGAACAGCTTCTAGCTTCTAGCCTCTAGCTTCCAGCCCGTTGTGCAGATTTGAAGTGCATGGCTGCGACAAGGATGGGCACGAAGCTAGTAGCTAGAAGCTAGCAGCTAGGAGCTACGCATGAACTATCCTTTCTGGGACATTCCGCATCTCGGCTCGATGTGGGTGATCGGCATCATCGCCATCTACCACGTCATGATCTCGCAGTTCGCCGTCGGCGGCGGCTTCTATCTGCCCATGGCCGAGCGCAAGGCGATGCGCATGAAAGACGAGAAGCTGCGCAAGGAGTGGTTGGCGCAACTGGCCAGTCATTCCAAGTTCTTTCTCATCGTCACCGGCGTCTTCGGCACGGTCAGCGGCGTGGGCATCTGGTTCGCCATCGGCCTCACCCATCCCGAGGCCACCAGCACGCTGATTCACAACTTCGTCTTCGGCTGGGCGATGGAGTGGGTCTTCTTCCTGGTCGAACTCTCCACCATCGCCGTCTACTACTACACCTGGGGCAGGATCGACGAGAAGCTGCATCTGATGGTGGGCTGGGTCTATGCCGGCGCTTCGGCGGCTACGCTGATCATCATCAACGGCATTCTGGCCTTCATGCTCACGCCGGGCGACACCTGGCTGGGCGTGGCCGGCACCGGCGCCGAGGCCAGCAAGTTCTGGAACGCCTTCTTCAATCCCACCTACTGGCCCAGCCTCTTCCTGCGCGTCTGCGTTTGCGCCTCGCTGGCCGCGGTGTGGGCGCTGATCACCTCGAGCTGCATCGACGGCGACAAGCAGCCGGAGCTAAAGACGAGCCTGGTGCGCTGGAGCGTCAAGTGGCTCATTCCCTCCTTTGTGCTCACGCCGTTTTTGATGGGCTGGTATCTGTGGATGGTGCCCGCTTCGCAGCGCGCCCTGCTCACTCTGGGTATGGACACCATGAGCCCCGGCACCTTCTCGATGGTCACACGCATTGCCTTGATCACCATCGTGACCTCGGCGACGATCATCGGCGTGGCTTACTTTCTGGCCTATAAAAACGCCATCGAATTCAGCCTGCCGCACGCGCTGGCCCTGTTGCTGCTGGCGCTGATGGCCACCGGCGCGGGCGAGTACTCGCGCGAGATGCTGCGCAAGCCCTACGTCATCGGCCGCTGGATGTTTTCGAACGGCGTGCGCGTGCCCTCTGTCAGCCGCATCAATCAGGAGGGCTATCTGGCCCGCTCGAATTGGACCTGGAACGCCGATGGCTCGCTTGCGCCTTCGTCGTACTCACGCGGCGAGGCCATCTTCCGCGGCGAGTGCGGCAGTTGCCACACCCTGGACGGCTACCGTCCGTTGCGCGAGCTGCTGGCCGGACGCGACCGCACCAACATCGGCAACTTCATCCAGATGCTGCACGAGTACAAGGCCGACTCGCCTTACCACCACTACATGCCGCCCATGGTCGGCACCAAGCAGGATGTGGACGATCTGACCGGCTTTCTCGACGCCAAGGTCAACCCGCCCGCCGCCTCCGCGCAAAAGGCCGCACTCAAGTAACCCTCAGCCCATCCCCAACAGTAAAGGCTCGCGCAATGCGAGCCTTTGCCGTTCTGGAGGAGGATTATGGCGTCGTGTTAACGTTGAAAGCGAAAGATCGGAACTTTCGCCCGCATTGCGAGGCGTCATCGGGAAACGGGAGAAGCTAATGATCCGGCTGCCACAGGACATTCTGCGCTGTATCGGCAATACCCATATGTTGGCTCTGCGCAGGGTTGTGCCCGAGAGCGGCGCGCGCATCCTGCTCAAGCTGGAGAGCGAAAACCCCACCGGCAGCATGAAAGACCGCATGGCCCTGGCCATGATCGAAGGCGCTGAAGAGCAGGGCCGCCTGCATGTGCGCGGTTCTGTCGTCGAATATACAGGCGGCAGCACCGGCGTCTCTTTGGCGCTGGTTTGCGCGGTCAAGGGCTATCCTCTGCACATCGTCACCTCCGATGCCTTTGCCAGGGAAAAGCTCGAGCATATGAAGGCTCTGGGAGCAAGGCTGCACGTCATCCGCAGCGAAGCCGGGCGTATGACCGCCCAGCTCACCCGCGACATGATCGACGGCGCGCGCAGAATCGCCTACGATACCGGCAGCTTCTGGACCGATCAGATGAACAACCGCGACCAGCTCCCCGCCTATCAAGAGATGGCCGAGGAGATCTGGGAGCAGAGCAACGGCAAGATCGATGGCTTTGTGCAGAGCGTGGGCACGGCGGCCTCACTGCGCGGGATCGGGGAATCTCTGCGCCGCCTCAACGGCCGCATCAAGGTTGTCGCCGTCGAGCCCGCCGAGTCCCCGGTTCTTTCCGGTGGTCTCTCCGGCGCGCACAAGATCGACGGCATCGGCGCGGGCTACGTGGTGCCGCTGTGGAGCCCGGAGATCGCCGACCAGATCGAGCGGGTCTCCACCGCCGAAGCGGTCGCCATGGTGGGCAGGCTGGCCCGCGAGGAGGGCATCTTTGCCGGAACCTCCACCGGCTGCAACGTGGTCGCCGCGCTGCGCCTGGCCGAGTACATGGGGCCGGGGGCGATCGTCGTCACCGTCATGTGCGACACGGGAATGAAATACCTCAGCAAATGAGATCGCGATTCCGTGCAGGATGGCGACTACAGTTCGAAATCATCGCAGCGACACATTCATCCGGCAAAATAGTCTGTGAAAGATTTATTCAAGGAGAATGTATGTCTCATTCCTCGCTGCGCACAGCATTTTTTCTTCTTTTTATCCTCATTTTCAACGCCGGTTCCAGCTCTTTGGCGGCGCAGAGCCGCTGGGTGCATCCCGGCCCGGACGGCAAGCTGGTCTATGCCCGTTCACCCCAGGGCGATCGTATCGCCGACTACTCCTTCGCCGGTTACGAAGGCGGCGGCGTGGCGTTACCCGCGGTGGCGGCGAAACGCAAGCTCGCTCCCACTGGAGCCGACGATACCTCCGCCATTCAGAAGGCCATCGACGAAGTCTCCGCGCTGCCTCTGGTGAATGGTTTTCGCGGCGCAGTCGAACTGGCCGCGGGAACCTTTCAATGTTCTGGGACGCTCACCATCGCCGCCTCCGGGGTGGTGCTGCGCGGCGCGGGCAGTGCGGCGACCACGATTCAGATGACCGGCGACCCGCATCTGGCTCTGCGCATCGGTGGCCAGTTGCAGCAGAAGGAAACCGGCGTGCGCACCGTCGTTACCGACGCCTACATTCCCGCCGGCGCAACCGTTTTGCATCTTGCCGATGCCTCCAAACTCCAACCCGGCGATACCGTAGTCATCGACAAACCGGTCACCGCGACCTGGATCCACTTCATGGGCATGGACGATCTCAACCGCGTGGGCAGAGAGGAGCATTGGATCGGCAAGGATCACCTGGAGGTGCGCCGCCACATCGCCGCCATCTCCGGCAACACCATCAAGCTCGACGTTCCGCTGATGGACAACTACGACACCAAATTCTTCGAGGGTATTGCGCCGGCTGTGCATGAGGTCGAAGCCAACGGACAGATCGCGCAGGTTGGCGTGGAGAACCTGCGCATTCTTGCTCCCATGCGCCGCATCGCCCTCGACGATCCCCACTACGACGGCCTCATCCTGAACGACGTGGTCGATAGCTGGCTGCAAGGGGTGAATTTCGAAGAGACTACCAACTCGGTCCAGATCGGTTCCGACGCCGAGCGGGTCACCGTGCTGCGCTGCGACGTCACCCAGCACGAACCCGTCACCAGCAGCGCCAAGCCCTTCGATTTCTCCACGAACGGCTCGCAGATTCTCTTCGACCGCTGCACCGGCAAGGGCGACGCCACCTTCTTTTTCGCCACCCAGGCCCGCCAACAAGGACCAGTGGTGGTGCTGCATTGCCGCTTTTTAGGCGACGGCCACATTCAGCCGCACCAGCGCTGGTTCACTGGACTGCTGATTGATAATTGCGAAGTCCCCGATGGCGGCATCGACCTGAAAAACCGCGGCGTCATGGGCTCGGGTCACGGCTGGGCCATCGGCTGGGCAGTGGCCTGGAACAACACCGCCAAGACCCTGGAGATGAACGAACCGCCCGAGGTGGCCAACTGGTCGATCGGCAATCGCGGCGATCAGTTCAACCCTCCCATGCCGGTGCACGGGCACGAAAAGCCGCAACTGCAAGGGGCATTCACCGAGTCGGCCGGCAAGCCGGTCAAGCCGCAGAGCCTGTATCTCGCACAACTGGCCGAGCGGCTGGGACCCTCGGCCTTGAAGAACATCGGCTACGAGTAAATCTCTGGCTCTCGCGCGAAGAGTGCCGAAACGCGCAGTGAGTTCTTATTCCTCGCCCAGTTCGTAGGGAATCCCGAAACGTCCAATCTGGATCAGCGCCTTGTCGCTGGGCGGCCAGATGTGCAGGCTCTCGACGCGGCTCTGCCCGGCGATGCGGCGGGCTTCGGCGGTGCCCACCAGCGCCCCGGTGGCGGCCGCGTGAAAGTGTACGCTGAGCGCATCGCCGCCGCTGCTCCGCGTCCACCCGAAGGCGTACTCGCCGGGCTTGAGGACGAAGCCGCCGATACGGATCGGCGTCTGCACCACCAGATAGTGCGAGTACTTGCCATCGGCAGAGTAGCCGGCAGTCAGCAGCACCACTCCGGCGATGTAGCGTCCGCGGCTGTTGACGATGCCGCTGGCGGTGCGCATCTCCGTCTCGATGTGTTCCCGCTCGACGGGCGCGCGCGCCGGCAGCAGCGCGGCCAGTTCTGCGTCCGTCGCCTGCCGCCAGGCCTTCTGCGCCGCGGCGCGCGGGGCCAGCAGCCCTGAAATCAAGAGGCAAATCGCCATTGTTGCAAGCAGTCTTTTTCTCATGGCCTTGTCTTTCTCAGGGATTCCAGCGGCACAATGCCGCGCTGGATGGCCGCCGTGGCCGCCTGGGTGCGGTCGCTGACGCCCAGTTTCCCCAGCAGGCTGTTGATATGCGTCTTGACGGTGGCCTCGGAGATCTCCAGCTCGGTGGCGATCTCCTTGTTGGCCTTGCCGTGTACGATCTGCTCCAGCACGTCGAACTCGCGCGGGGTCAGCTCTTCGGTGCCCATGCGCTCGGCCAGCTTCTGGGCAATCGCCGGGGGAATGTGCGATTTGCCGGCATGAACGGCGCGAATGGTGGCGATCAGCTCCTCGGTGGTCATGCCCTTGAGCAGATACGCCTTGGCCCCGGCCTGCAGAGCGCGGAAGATGTCTTCGTCGCCGTCGTAGGTGGTGAGCACGATGAAGCGCGCAGGCGGCATCTCCATGCGGATGCGCTGGATCACCTCGACCCCACTGAGCCGCGGCAGGCGCAGGTCCACCAGGGCCACATCCGGACGGTGTTTGCGGAACTGGGCGATGGCCTCGACACCATCGGCGGCCTCGCCCACCACCTCCAACCCCTCCGCCATCTTCAGCAGCGCCACCAGCCCCTGCCGCACCACGTGGTGGTCTTCAATCACCAGTACGCGAATCGCCTCGCGCTTTGCTTCATTGCTCACGATTGCTCCTTGAATTCTTTTGCCGGGAATTCTTTTGCCGGCGTTGGCGCTACCAGCCGCACCGTCGTCCCCGCGCCCGGCTCGCTGCTCATTTCCAATCGCCCGCCGATCGCCGCCGCCCGCTCTCTCATGCCGGTCAGTCCGAAATGCCCCGGCGTATGCTCTCCTCCGGCCGCGAAGCCGCGTCCATCGTCTCGAACCTCGAGCGCGATCTCCGCCGGCGTGTACTCCAATTGCACCGTGAGCGTGGTCGCCCCGGCGTGCTTCTTTACATTGTGGATGGCCTCCTGGGCCACGCGCAGAAACTCCTGCTCCACCTCCGCGGGCAGGGGACGGTAAGCGCCGAAGCTGCTGAACGAAGCCGCCAGCCTGGAACCATTCTCAGCCTCGGCCAAGCGGCGCATCTTCACCGGCAGCGTGCTCTCGATGGAATCCGGCGAACGCAGCGCCCAAATCGATTGCCGCGCCTCGGCCAGCCCCTCGCGCACATAGCCCCGCGTCACATCCAGATGCTGAGCGGCGGCCTCGGGTTTGTTCATGCGCAGCAACTCGGCGAGGACTTCGAGTTGTACGCTGATCCCCACATAGCCCTGCGCCAGGGTGTCGTGAATCTCGCGGGCGATGCGGCTGCGCTCCCCCAGCACGGCGCGGAACTCGCCTTCGGCCCGCTGCAATCTCAATCGCAGCCCGACAAAGATCGCTCCCATCGCCGCCGCCAGCAGCAGCGCCAGGAACCAACCCGTCTGATAAAAATGCGGGCGCAACTCGAAGGCCAGCACCGCGCCCACGGTGTTCCACACCCCGTCGTTGTTGGCCGCCTGCACGCGGAAGGTGTATTTGCCGGGCGGAATGTTCGTATAGTACGCCGTGCGCCGCGCCCCGGCCTCGGTCCAGCCGCGGTCGAAGCCCTCCAGCATGAAGCGATAGCGCACCTTCTGCGGCGCGGTAAAGCTCAGCCCCGCGTAGTCGAACTGAAAGTGAACATGCCCGGCGGCAATGCGCAAGGCGGGGCCTGCGGCCGGCAGCGATTCCACATCGTCGACCAGGAAGCGCTCCAGCGCCACCGGCGGCGGCGTCGCGTTGATGGGGAAGTGCGCCGGGTCCACCTCGACCAGCCCCTTGGGGGTGGCGAACCACAGCCGCCCATCGCGCGAGCGCCAAGCCGAGGGGTGGCTGTTGGTGGCCGTCTCCCGGCTGCGCAGCCCGTCGGCGGGGCCGAACTCGATCCAGTTCGAGCACATTGCCTTCTGTTGGACGCCGTTCATCTCGCTGCAATTGCAGCGGGCAATGCCTTTGCCGGTGGCGAACCACAGATGGCCCGCGCCATCGTCGAGAATGGCGTGAATGTTGATTCGGTCCGGTCCGGCCTGGCCCAGCCCGTTGTTGACTGCCGCCGTGAACCTCATCCCGTCCCACTGATTCCATCCATGGTCCTGGGTGCCGATCAGCAGATTGCCATTGGACAGCGCCAGCAGCGCGGTAATCACGTTGCTCGACAGTCCATTCGCCGTGGTGAAGTTGACGATCTTTCCAGCGCCGATGCGCGACAATCCGGCCAGCGTCGCCACCCATAAATCGCCTTTTGCATCCCGCGTCAGCGCGCCCACCAGATCGCTGCCCAAACCGTTGGCCTGGGTCAGGGTCTCCATCTTGCCGCCCAAGCCGCCGGCCCCACTGCCGGGATGAACCCAATGCGTCAGCCCGCGCCGGGTGCCGATCCACAGCGAGCCGTCGCTGTCGCACAGCAGCGAGCGGATGAAGTCGTCGGGCAGACCATCGGCGGAGGTGTAGGCGTCGATGCGCCCGGCATGAATGCGGTTCAGCCCATCTGGAGTGCCCACCCACAGATCGCCATTGGGCGCTGCGGCGAGCGAAAGAATCACATCGCTGAGCAGTCCGCCGCGCACTGTGAAGCTGCGCACCTTCGCTCCGGCTTGCGCTGAAGCAGACGCATTGGTTGCAGAGGAACCAACTGAATATGGGTGCCCCACCCTCGCCACGTTTTTGTTTTTGTGGCTAGGGTGGGTCTCCTCCTCTGCTTTGAAAGAGGGACGAAATGAGTTCAGACCGCCGCCGCTGGTGCCCACCCACAGCGTACCCGCGGCGTCTTCGACCACGGCAGTGGTTGCATCCGAAGAAAGCCCTTCGCGCGCGCCCATCGTCTGAAAGCGTTGATCGCGCAGAATGTGCAGCCCGCCGGTCTCCGTCCCCACCCAGAGATTGCCTTCGCGGTCTTCCATCAGCGAGAGGATCGAAGCCGTCGCCAGCGGATCGGTGACCGGAAGACTTTCCAATCTGCGTAATCTACTCGCCGACCATCGCACGAGACCTTGATTGGTGCCGATCCAAAAAGCACCTTCATGATCAACGAAAATCGTCTGGACACGGCTGCCAGGTAGTTCGCGGCCAACCGTCATGCGGGCTACAACACCTTCGTGGATCAAAGCCATCGCGGTGGTTTTACTCGCAACCGCCATTTGTCCCTCATGAAAGGGAGAGTGAAAATCCGCGCCGGTGTCGGGGAAAAGGTCAGTAAATAATGGTCCGCCCCATTGACCATGATCTCGTAAAAAGAAGCCTTGCGGCGTAGACGTCCACAGGATCCCATTCTCGTCTTTGGAGAGGAAGTTGATGACTGCGTTGGGCAGGCCATTGATACCCGGAACAAAACGATTTTCAGCGAGCCGTGCGAGACCTTGGTCTGTCCATACCCATAAGGTTCTTCCTTGGTCTTCGACCAGTGTCCGAACATTGCTTCCCGGCAATCCCTGCGCGGTAGTGAAATTCGTCACCCCCCCATCTTTCATCCGCGCCAGCCCGTCGCTGGTGCCGATCCACAGCGCGCCGTCGCTCGACTCCAGCAGGCAGCGAATATCGCTCGAGGGCAGCGCCGGTTTGGAGTTGCGGTCGAAGGTCACAAAGCTGTTGCCGTCGAAGCGGACCAGTCCCACTTCGGTTCCCAGCCAGACAAATCCGTCGCGGCTCTGGAGCAGGGTCTGCACGGTGTTCTGCGGCAGCCCGTTTTCCATTCCCCAGCTCTGCCGCGCGTAGCTGGCCAGCGGCGTGGAGGGCTCAAGCGCCCCGGCCGCCGGCAAAATTGCCAGCATGCCCAGCAGCAACGCCACGGCCAGCGCCGAGCGTGTGGATCTCCCCGCCCAGACGCAGCGCCGTCCGAGGTCTCCCCAGGTTTGGATGCGGGCCGTTTTTTTGATCGAGCAATCTTTCATCGGTGGTCAGGGCGCGCGCCGCACTGCCTCAGCGACAGGACGCGGCAGAATTGTGCGCACCTCCACAGTAATGGACCGGCTCGGGAAAGGGCAGTCCTTTGTGCCACTTCTCCACCAAAAGATGGAGTCCGCGCTCCCCCGAAGGGGCCATGACAAGCGGTTTGCAGCGCTCTACTCTATGAATGTCTCTTGATATGTGACTTCCGGGTGGCCGCTCTACTTAGAGCAGCCGCCCGATTCCTTTTTGGGGCATTTCAGGCGGCGATCCAGTCAGCCCAACGCTGAACGAACGATCAGCGGTAAACATCCCGGCGATTCCCGATCTTCACCACCAGAACACGAAGCCGTTTGTCCTGAAGGTCGCAGACAACGCGATAATCGCCGACACGATATCTCCAAAGATTGCCGAGTCGAGAACCCTTGAGGGCTTCGCCGATGCTGCGCGGATCGTCCAGCGCGGCAAGGCGTTCGTAAAGGAAGGAAAGGATGCGCTTTGCGATCGGCTGGTCGAGTTGATCGAGATTTCTCTGTGCTTGCGACGACAGTTCAACTTGCCATGCCATAGCGCTTCATCACATCCGAAAGCGGTGTGGTCGTGGATTGGCCCACTCGAACGGCCTCCAGTTCACGGTCGGCCATGGAAATATCTTCCAGATCGTCCATGTACGCCAGAATCGCTTCGCGAGCAAAAGCCGTCTTGCTCCGCCCGGTGGCTTGAGCCAGAGCGGCGAGGCGGCCTTCAACCTCTGCGGGGAGTCGGATTGCCAGCATGGAGCACTCCTGCGTTGTTGTTCCATGAGTATAACGCTCTTCTGTTCAGAACAGAGTTACTCGGTTCATTTGTAAGCCTCAGCCTTCTGCGCCGCTTCCGCCGCGCGCAGCGCCTCGTGGATAATCATCTTCAAATAGGTCTGGTAGCGCAGGCCGCGCTCGGCCGCCTGCACCCGCGCCTTGGCTATATCGTCAGGATCGAGACGGATGGTCGTCGAAGGCAAAGCAGCCCTCTTGGCGACCGTGCCGATACCGATGCGCCCTTCTTTCGTGGCCTTTATAAAGTCTTCGAGCAGAGCATCTTCGTTCGACTCCCACCAGGCTGCTTCTTCGGCTTCATTCGCGAATTCCTTGGTCTTCAATTCTTCCAACATTGCCGCTCCTCTTCATCGACAAGAAGTAACGCCGTTAGCTCTTGTTTGCCGGCCAAGCCGTAACCACTCGAATCTTTTTGCCTCGAATGGTCGAAATCACGATCGCGATTCTCCCATAATCTGTTTCGCCGACTTGAGCCACGCGCTCTTCGCCGCTGCGAAGATGAGATCCCAAATCAACAGGCCGGTTTTGCAGGATTTGTTCGGCTTCTTCCGGCGTCAGGCCGTGCCCGGCAATATGCCCAATGTTGCCGTCGTCCCACTCGAAAAGCAGCTCGTTCATCTCCTGATTTCCTCAGAAAGACGATTCAATCGTAGCTACAACGCAGCTATTTTGCAACTACTGCCGCAGTTCCACCAGCGTCGCCCCTTGCCCGCCCTCGTTTTGCGGAGCCTCGGCCAGCGTGGCCACGTGGGGGTGGCCTTTGAGGAACTCGCGCACTCCGCGGCGCAGAATGCCGGCGCCGTGGCCGTGAATGATGCGCACTCGCGGCAGGCCGGCCATGAAGGCGCGGTCCAGATACTTCTCCAACTCCTCGGTGGCCTCGTCCACGGTGCGGCCGATGAGGTTGATCTCCATGCGCATCTCGTCGCTGCTGGCGCTGGTCACGGTAACGTGGACGCCCTTTTGGCGGCGGGCGGCGGCCAGCGGATCGGCCTTCTCGTTGGCGCGAATCTCGGCCCCGCCCAACACTTCTGCAATCTCGTCGCGCTTGATGCGCATCTTGATCGGCCCCAGCGCCACTTCAAAGAGGTCCTTTTCCACCTCGCGCTGCACCACGGCGATCTTGTTCATGGTCTTGAGCCGCACCTGATCGCCGGCGGCCACGTGCTTAACCAGATGCGGCTGGGCGTTCTGGTCGCCCTGGTCGGCTCCGGAGCGGTGGGCCACGACGACTTGATTGAAGCTCTCCTGGAACTCCCGCCGCAGGCGCAGAATGCGCCGCTCGGCTTCTTTGGAGAGCTTCTGCTGGCCGACCCGGTCGTCGATGGCGCGCACATTCTCACGCATCTGGAACTCGAAGTCCTTGAGCAGCGAGGCCATCTTCTGTTCCAGCTCGCGGGTGCGCTTCTTCAACTCGACGTCGCCCTCGCGGGCCAGCTTGGCGCGCTCCTGGTTCAGGGCGTACTTCTCCAGGCGGGCGGCCTTGCGCTCTTCTTCCACCTGGGTCAGTTCGTTGTGCAGGCGGTCGAGAAAGCGGGCGATGTCCACCTGCTGCGAGCCCAGGCGCTGGCGGGCGGCGGCGATGATGTGGGCGATCAATCCCAGCCGCTCGGCGGTCTGAATGCCGGCCGAAGCGCCGGGAACCCCCAGCCGCAGTTGGTAGTTGGGAGCCAGCGTAACCTCGTCCACACCGGCGGCGGCGTTGAGCACGCCGGGCGTGTTGGCGGCAAAGACCTTGAGCGAAGTGTGGTGAGTGGAGATGAGCGTCCAGGCCTGCGCTTCGAGGAAGAAGCCGGCAATGGCCACCGCCAGCGCCGAACCCTCCTCGGGATCGGTCGAGCTGCCCAGCTCGTCCAGCAGGACCATACAATTCTTTCCCGCCCCCGCCCCGGCCAGCCGCGAGAGACGGTCCAGGTTGGTAATGTGCGCGGAAAAGCTGGAGAGCGCCGCCTCGATCGACTGCGCGTCGCCAATGTCGGCCAGAAAAGCGCTGAAGACCGGAAAGCTGGCCGCCTCGGCTGGAACCGGCAGTCCGGCTTGCGCCATCATGGCCAGCAGGGCGACGGTCTTGAGCGTCACCGTCTTGCCGCCGGTGTTGGGGCCGCTGATGATGATCTGGCGCTGCTCGGCGGTCAGTTCCAGGGTCAGGGGAATGACTTTGCCCCCGCTCGCGCGCAGGCGCTTCTCCAGCAGCGGATGACGCGCGCCTTTTAGCTCCAGCCGCTCCGGCGTCAAAAGCGGCTCGATGCAGTCGTACTCGCGGGCGAAGCGGGCGCGGGCCAGCAGACTGTCCACCAGCGCCAGCACCCGCGCGCCCTGGGCCAGATCGTAGGCGTAGCCGCCCACCATCTGGGTCAGCGCCATGAAGATGCGGTGGATCTCGGCCTGCTCTTCTTCGAGCAGCCGCACCAACTCGTTGTTCTGCTCGATGGTCTCCAGCGGCTCGACGTAGACCGTCAGCCCCGAGGAGCTGGCCCCGTGCACTACGCCCGAAACCCTCCGCTTCAGCTCGGCGCGCACCGGAATCACGAAACGGTCGCCGCGGATGGTGATGAGGTCTTCCTGGGTCGCGCCGTCCGCAGACAGCTTACGCAGGGCGGCGCGCAGGGATTCTTCGATCAAACGCTGCTGCCGCTCCTGATCGCGGCGAATGCGGTTCAACTCCGGCGAGGCGTCGTCGGCCAGGGTGCCGTCGGGCATGATCTTGCGCTCGATGCTCTCGGCCAAGGGGCGCAGATTGCTGGTCAGTGACGCGGAAAGCTCCGTGAGCATCGGGAGCCGCCCCGCCACACGCGCCGGCGGCGTCTGCATCAGCGACTGCCAGGCGGCGATGTCGTTGGCCAGCCGGGCCACGGCCTGCAACTCGTTGGCCTCCAGCGCCGCGCCGGGGATCTGCGCCTTGGCCGCCATCTGCGTGGGGTCGTAAAGCCCGCCCAGCGGAATCGAGACCTGCTCGCCCAGCAGCAGGCGCATCTCGCCGCAAAGTTGGTGCTGGCGGGCGATCCAGATCTCATCCGTCGAGGGACGCAGCCCCAGCAGATAGGTGCGTCCCACCGAAGAAGCAGCAAATCCGGCCACCAGGGCCAGCAGCGGCTCCCACTCGAGAGCGGCAATATCGGCGTCCAGCACCGGAGAAGGAATGGGATCGAGCAGCGGCATAAGGTTCAGAGACTATAGTACGGCGTTACACCGGGTGAGGTATGTGGATGCTTTACACTGGTCCTCGCATTCCAGATTGCGAGGATCGAGTGCGTAAATGGATTTTTTTGTTCGCCGCCAGCCTGTTTCTTCTGCTCAGCACTCCAGCCGTCGCCGAGATCGCTTCCATTCATGCGAGCGCACTACCGCAGGAATCGGCGGTTCTGGCTGCCCTCGACGATGCCCAACAAATGGAGCCCTACAGCCACTCCTGGTCATCGAACTGGAGGTATCCAATAACGAAAGACGAGGTAGCAACACGTCTGGGCAAGGATTTGGCCTTTCTGCTTCTGGCGCAGAAAAACCATCCGGAGAACACCGAACTCAATCTTTTGACCGGTCTGGTCGCTCATTTTGCGTATAACGTCGATGTTCCCAATAGTTACGATGCGGCGATGAATTCTCTGGCCCAGGCGAGCAAGCAGCATCCGGAAGATCTGCGCGGAACCTGGTTTCACGCCTCGATGCTCTGCCAGACCTCGCAGCCAAAAGGCGGCGCGGAGGAGTTTCTCTCTCTGGAGTCCAGCCATCCTTGGAACCAGTTGCCTATCGCTTTTTGGGATGACTATCTGGAGTGTGCGACCGTAACCAATATGCCCGCCCACGCACTGCGAGCTTCCAGCTATCTGACGCAATTGCATGCGCCGCTCTCAGCAATGCGGGACTTCCTGACCAACCTCGCACACAAGCGTTTTGTCGAATTCGATCCAAAAACAAAATATGAAGCGAAACAGATATGGTGGGGATCCAATGCCGACCACGATCCAGCGTTCACAGGAACCAGTTGTGGAATCAGTTTGCGCGCGCACCCTGACTGGAGTATCGAGAATATTGGATTGAGCGGAGAGGGATGTTTTGCGATCTTCAGCACGGGTCCGTATCCGGCCGTTGAAGGGAGATTAGCCCCGGAGATTCTGCTCATCGCAAGGCAGCCCAAGGAGAACGAAACGCTTCAACAATTCGCTGCCAAGTTCACATCCAAAGGGAAGTTTGAACCCATTACAACACCAAAATGTCCATCCCAGATTTGCATTTCGATGCGTGGCATCCAGCAAGGAATGTATGGAAAGAACGGAGATGGGCACGGCGAGATCGTTGTTTTCGAGCGCAATCAACCGGATTTTCCAGGATTGATCTTCGAAGCTCCAACACAAATTCCAAAATCTGACGGAAAGACAGGCAAAGAATTCTATCGCCCAAGCCAAACGCAGCAGCGTATGCCAGGTAAGCTTTACTATCTCGTACTGCTTGACACCGCTTCTTCGATTGAAGAACCCGCCACGAAGGATTTTGATTTCTTCCTGCAGAATCTTACGGTGGAATGAACTCGGTCTAAACAGATTTCTCCGTTCTCCACGCCGCCAGCGCCAAACCGATTGCCTCGTGAGCATCGTTCGCCACTTGCAGCAGCGCGCGGTTGTGCGGTTTGAGGAAGCCGGCGGTTACAGCGGTGTCGAGGAAGGACAAAAGGCCGTTCCAGTAGCCCGACGTATTGATGAGAATGCAGGGTTTCATGTGCATCCTCAACTGCGCCCAGGTGACGACTTCGAGCAGCTCTTCCAGGGTGCCGTAGCCGCCCGGCAGGACGAGAAAGGCGTCGGCCAGTTGCGCCATGCGCGCCTTGCGCTGGTGCATGGTGGGGACCAGTTCCAGCCGGGTCAATCCGGTGTGGGCGATCTCCCGGCCGCGCAGCACCTCGGGCAGCACGCCCACCACCTCCGCGCCGCTTTCGAGCGCCGCATCGGCCACCGCGCCCATCAGACCAATGTTGGCCCCGCCATAGACCAGGCCCAGACCGGCCGCGGCAATGGTCGCGCCCAGCGCCCGCGCCTCGGCCAAAAAGGCGGGATCGTTGCCGTCGGCCGATCCGCAATACACCGCCACGCGGCGGCTGGTAGTTCCAGATAAACTCATCGCGATTTCAGAATACCGGTTGGGGCTGCGCCGGCTTCGTCTGTCAGAAACTCCGCCGGGGTCAGGATCGCGATTCCCTGATAGGGATGAAGCGCCAGCAGGTCGGCATCGCCGGTAAGAATCAGATCGGCGCGGCCATACACCGCGACTTCGAGAAACTTGTCGTCGCGCGGGTCGCGGCAAGCGTGAATGGTCTTGTCAATCTCGATAATGATCGCGATTTCCTGGATGTGAAGGAGGGCAGCCTCGCGTTCGCTCCAGGGAATCCTCTTATCGAACTTCCTTTTGCGGAAGACAAGCGCCATCTCTGTAAGCACTGCTTCAGAAGCAAGAAGGTCGCATTCCCGCTCGGCTTTTAAAATGGCTTGCGCGGGAATCGAACCCTTGCGGAGAAAACCGCTCACAAAGACATTGGTATCGATGACGATGCGCCGGATCTGTCGATCGATCATTGCCGTTGGCTATCTTTCTGCCAGGATCTCGGCCAGAATCTCATCGGTCAAACCGTTCGCCTCGGCCTGCGCGCTCATCCTCTCGTGAAGTCGAAGGAACTCTTCGGACTTTGACTGACGATACTGAATCAATTCCTCATCGGAGAGCGTTTCGCGCAAACGCATGGCGCGCCGCGCTCCTTCCAGCATCTGCGCGACAATCTTCTCTGTACTGGGGTGATCCTTTTCTGCATTCTCGACCATACCGGTCGGTCCTTCCAGAGGTGCAAACTCGGGCTCCTTCAACCGATCAGGTAGACGCAAGGAAGCGGATCGAAGAGGAGTCGTGGCGCTCATGGATGCAGTATACCTCCGATTTCGTTGGCTTCGACACCCATCGTGCGAACGGCAACTGAACCAAACTCAGCGCGCTTGCAGAAACTCCGCCGGGGTCAGGATCGCGATTCCTTCATAGGGATGGAGCGCCAGCAGATCGGCATCGCCGCTGAGGATCAGATCGGCGCGGCCATGCACCGCGACTTCGAGAAACTTGTCATCGCGCGGGTCGCGGCAGGCGCGGATGGGGGTGGAGATCGAAACCTGCTCGGCATACAGCCACACAGAACGCAAAAAAGCTGCCAACGTTTCGGGATCTACATATCGTTCGAACTTCTTCCTCTGTAGCACGATCCTCAATTCGTGCCAGGTGGGCGTTGAAAGCAAAGTCGTCGCCTCAAGCCATGCCTTGCCCACTGCTTTACCTGGAACCGAGTCGGGTCGTAAATACCGGCTGACATACACGTTTGTGTCAATCACAATGCGCGCATTCATCGTTCATCGGCCATAAGCTGCTCAAACAACTCATCCGTCATTCCCTTGGATTCCGCATAACGCCCGGCTTCATCGGTCAAACGGATGAGTTCCTGGGCACGCAGACGGCGGATATTTTCATATTCCTCGGCGGAGATCAGCACGGCAATATCCCGCTCATGACGCTGAATGCACACCGGCTCGCGTTGGGCGGCATCGATCATTGCGGCGAAGTTCTGCTTGGCGTGTGTAGCTGAGACGGTAGGCATGAAAACAGCCTAGCAAAAAGGTTTATTTTGTACAAATAGACTATTTTGTACGAAATCTTCCTCTACCCGCTTGCATGGAAAGCCGTTTCTCTCTTGCCCACTTCCTGCGCTCCGCTGTCAGGCGAACAAACGGTACACTAGAAGCAGGACCCTTCCCCTCGGACGCCGCCTTGCAACAGCTCATCGACAAACTGAATCCGGAACAACGCGCCGCCGTGGAAGCCACGGAAGGCCCACTGCTCATTCTGGCTGGCGCCGGCTCGGGCAAAACGCGGGTCATCACCACCCGCATCGCCTGGCTGATCCGCGAGAAGGGCGTGGCTCCGGACGCGATTCTGGCCGTCACCTTCACCAATAAGGCCTCCAAGGAGATGGGCGAGCGCGTCGAAAAGCTGCTCGACCACTCCTCCATCGCCAAGCCGCTCATCGCCACCTTTCACTCTCTCTGCGTGCGCATGTTGCGCCGCGACATCGAAGCGCTGAAGGTGGGCGGCGAGGGGCTCACCCGCTCCTTCGCGATTTACGACGAGAATGACCAGCAGGCCATCGTCAAGCAGGTGATGAAGCGCATGGGGCTCGATACCAAGCAGTTGACCCCGCGCACCGTGCTGAGCAAGATCAGTTGGGCCAAAAACCATATGGTCGATCCGCAGGAGTATTACCTCGGCTCCAAGGATCCCAACAGCGAGCGCATCGCCCACATCTACAAGGCCTACAAGGACGAGCTGCGCAAGAACAACGCCCTCGACTTCGACGATCTTTTGTTGGAGGCGGTTCGTCTGCTCAAAGTCTCGGCAGAGACCCGCCTGCGCTACCAGCGGCGTTATCGCTATCTGCTTGTCGACGAGTACCAGGACACCAACCGTCCCCAGTACGAGCTGATGAAGCTGCTGGCCGGCCCCGAGCAGAACGTCTGCGCGGTGGGCGACGAGGATCAGAGCATCTACTCCTGGCGCGGCGCCGACATCAAGAACATTCTCGACTTCGAGAAGGAGTTTCCCAACGCCCGCATCGTCCGTCTGGAGCAGAACTACCGGTCGACGCAGGTGATTTTGGAGGGCGCCGGCGCGGTGGTCTCGAACAACCTGCGCCGCAAGGGCAAAAAGCTGTGGACCGATCGCCAGGGCGGCAGCCTGATCGGCTATTACGAGGCTCCCGACGGCGAAAACGAGGCGCTGTTTATCGCTAACCGCATCCAGGCCTATCTGCGCGAGACGGCCAACAGCGGCGAAGAAGCCCACTGCGCCGTTTTGTACCGCACCAACTCGCAGTCGCGTCTGGTGGAAGAGTCGTTGCGCCGCTTCAATATCCGCTACACCATGGTGGGCGGGTTCAGCTTCTACGAGCGCGCCGAGATCAAGGATCTGCTCTGCTACCTGCGCATGGTGCGCAATCCCCACGACTCGATGGCCCTGCAGCGGGTAATCAACACCCCGGTGCGCGGCATCGGCAAGACCACGCTCGAGACTCTGGAACGGCTGGCGCTGGAGACTGGCCTCTCTACCTGGGAGATTACCGCCCGCGCCATCTCCGAGCGGCTCATTCCCACCCGCGCCCTGATGGCGCTGGAGTCCTTCCGCCAGCTGATTCTTGAAGCGCAGGCCATGATGGACCCCGACTTTGCCGGCAAGCTGGCCGCCGTTGAAACTGAAGACGAGGACGCCGACACCGGTTTCGGCTTTGGCGCCGCCGCCGAAGAGCCTGTGGAAGAAAATACTCGCTTCGACTTCGGCGAAGCCCCGCAGACGCAAATGCCGCTGCTGGATATGGCCAGCTTTTCCCCCTTTGCCGCCACCGCGCCGGGCAAGATGTTTCTCGTTCCCGGCAAGAAGACCGTCGCACCCGCCGCCGAGACGCGGGCGCCCCTGGTCTCGTCTTTGAGACCGGGGATTTCGACTCCGCCCAATCCCGATTTCGAGTCGGATGCGGCGGAAGTGGCTGCCGATGAACAAGGCCGCGGAAACGCCTTCAAAACCGCGGGCGATGCCGCCACGCTGCCCGAGCTGATCCGCTTTCTCATTGACCGCTCCGGCTACATCAAGGCGCTGGAGACCGAAGGCACTCCCGAAGCCCTGAGCCGCGTCGAGAACCTCAAGGAACTGGCCAACGCCGCCCACGACGCCGAGGCCCGCGGCGAGACGCTGGCCGAGTTCCTGGACCACGCTGCTCTGGCCAGCGACACCGACCAGTTCGATCCCGAGGCCCGCGTCACGCTGATGACCCTGCACGCCGCCAAGGGCCTGGAGTTCCCTCTGGTCTTTCTCGCCGGGCTTGAGGAGGGCCTCTTTCCTCACTCCCGCACCCTCAGCAATCCCGAGGAGATGGAAGAGGAGCGCCGGCTCTGCTACGTGGGCATGACGCGGGCCATGAACACCCTCATCCTCACCCGCGCCCACTATCGCCGCCGCTACGGCAACGACGCGCCGGAGCAGAGCCTGCCTTCGCGCTTTCTCGAAGAGATTCCCAGCCAGTTGGTCGAAAATCTCGGCGGGGGCGCAGGCGTGCAGCCCTGGTCCACGCCCGGCTACCCCAATACCTATGGAAACAAGTACGCTGCCGGTCGCCGCGCCGGGCAGGGCGAAGGATTCGACAGCCACTTCAACTACGAAGACGAAAGCCAGGAGTCGCCCCGCGCCGCCGCCGTGAGTCCCGGCGGGGTCAGGAGCTTGACCGTCGCCCGGCGAGATCCCTCCAAGCCGTTTGTAGGCTCGTGGATGAAGCCCAAGGCCGCTGCCGCCCCGGCCACGCCGCCTCCAGCCTCAACGACCCAAAGCAAAAGCGCCCCCGTCGCCGCCCCTGCGGATGCCGGTTCCATCGACAACATCGCCCGCTTCTTCGGCGGCAAGGCCGGCGGCATGGGCAAGCCCGGCGCCCTTCCTCAACCCGTTTCCGCTAGTGAGTTGCCCCAACCCGCGGCTGCGGTCGGCTTTCGCAAGGGACAGCGCGTGCGCCACAGCAAATATGGCGACGGAACGGTGCTCTTGCGCGAGGGCGACGGCGAAGACGCCAAGCTCACCGTGATGTTTACTCGCCACGGCATGAAGAAGCTGATGGAGAAATTCGCCAACCTGCAAAAGATGTAACGATTCTTTCTCGGAAATGAAGAATGGCGGCCCAGTGGCCGCCATTCTCATCTCCTGAAGATTTGCAACGATCGACCTACCTACTCCAATTTCTGCACCGGCGTGTTGTCGGGCACCTTCATCTGGAACTGATCGTCGCTCAAATCCATATTCTCGGTGACCTTCTCCACGGTGAGTTCGATCTGGAACTCCTCTTGCGGACGCTTGATGGTGATCTTGGTAGGAAACTTGGTAGCGCCAAAATCCTGGTAGGTGGAATAGACAACCTGGGTCTCCAGGTTTCCCCCGCTGTCGTAGATGTCCTGTTTATGCGGCAGCAGATCGTCGCGGTTGAAGGTGATCACGCGCACCGGCGTCAACTGCAGGCTGCCGGGTTTGTGGCGGCTGATGCTCAGCACATATTCCGGCACCAGATACAAGTGCTTGCGGTTCGCATCCTCGACGGTCTCGGAGTCCGCGACCACCCCGTACCAGTCGTCCGGCTCGAGGCCGCGTACCACCATGGCGTCGAAAAAGAATCCTGGGCGGATATTCTCGACCTGCTTGAGAGACTTTTTCTTCAGTGAATTGGGACCTTTGAATGCCTGCTTTTGCGAGGGAATCCAGAGGGTGAACTCCTTGCCGTCGCTGACCATGTCAAACATGCGCGTGCCCAGCACCGGAACCTGTCCCAACACCCGCAGCATCTCCGGCTTGCGCAACAGAATGCGTCCAGGAATCGAGGTGTAGTCCTTGGCCAGACCCTCCTGAGCTTTGAGCACGCTGAGTTGTATCTCGACCTTGACGTTGAGCGTGTCGAGCGCCGCCCAGCGCTGGTTGAGCCGGTCGACGAGTACAGCCGCGGTGGCCGTCTCCGTGACCAGAGGCGGCTTGGGAACCGGCAGCTTGCGGGTAGTAAACCGGCAACCCGTGAGCAGCACGGGAAGCGAAAGAACCGCGGCGGCGGCCATGCGACAGGCAGGTTTCATCGGCTCCCCGCCTTCTTGACGGCATGGCGGTAGCCGGCCACGTTGTGGTTGTGCTCCTCGATGGTGGCGGCAAAGGCCGAGTGTCCCTGGGGGTTGGCGCCCGCTGCGACAAAGTACAAATAATTCGTCTGCGCCGGCTCCATGGCTGCGCGCAGCGAGCGTGCGCCGGGATTGGCCACCGGTCCCGGCGGCAGACCGGGGTGCAGATAGGTGTTGTAGGGCGTATCCAGCTTCAGATCGCTGGCATAGATCGCGCCCCGCCAGCGTCCTTCCAATTCCAGGCCATAGATCACCGCGGGGTCGGTCATCAGCGGCATCTTCTTGGCCAGACGGTTCTCGAAGACGCTGGCCACCAGCGGCCGTTCGGCGTCTACCGCCGTCTCCCGTTCGATCAATGAGGCCATAGTAACCAATCTATGCACGTTCCCTTTCAATCCAATCTGTCCGGCCACTGCCCGGAAGCGCCTGACCATCGCCGCGCAAACCTGCGCCGGGGTGGCTTTACGCGCGAAGTGATAGGTATCTGGAAACAGGTAGCCTTCCAGGCTCTTCGCCGTGGGGTCCAGATCGGCTACCAGCCCCTTTTGCTTCTCGGCAGTCTCAATAAAACCCTGTTTTGTGCCGATGCCCGCCTGCTCCAGCCGCGCGCCGATCTCAAAAAGACTCGCGCCCTCGGGAATGGTCACGGTGCGGGTGAAAACATCTCCGCGCGCAATTTTCGCATACACTTCGGCCACCGTGACCGGGTGATCGAAGCGATATTCGCCGGCGTGCAAGGTGCCCCGCTTCCACCAGCGCAGCAGGTCGAAGGCGTAGCGGCTGCGGACGATGCCCGCCGCCTCCAATTGCCGGCCCATGCGCAGCGTGGAGGAGCCCGGCGCCAGCTCGACAAAGCTCTCGGCCTCCGGACCGAAGGGGGTCAACAGCAGCCAGGCCAGCCCGCCGCCTGCAAAAAGAAGCAGCAAAAAGAACACCAGCATGAATCCCGTGGCGGCGGAACCTTTTCTTTTTCTTCCGTACCGTCTGCGGCGCGTCATTCCTTTGCGGATCTTCCTTCCTCCCTATGGAGACGGGAGAATCCCTCTCCAGGACTCTCTCCCTCTTCGATTGTACCGGGGAGCACGTTGCCGCACCGGGGTATTTCATCTTTCGAGTTGAGCTCCCTTGTCGTAGGAGGTCGATCTCAGGACGCGATGAGAAGCATCTGCTCGGATATTCTGGAAGCGATCGGGGCTTCATGAATCGGGAAATTCACAACTAAAGCCTCCATGACGGCGTTTCGGTTCTCTTCCTTCCCGCCGACATGATAAAAATGCTCCCGCGTTAAAATCTGAAATCTACTCCACATCGTTTTGATGTATTCGTTCTCCCGGTAATCGTTGTGATGCCAAGTGGAGAGGATGAATTTACCCGAAAACCCCGACATCGCCTTAAAGAGAGCAGCTTCGTTCGGTTCGCTCCAACCGTTGTAGTAATCGACGTGACGATCGATATAAGGAGGATCGCAGTAAACGATGTCCCGCGCAGAGGCTTCTTGGAGGGTTTTATGGAAGTCCTGACACTTAAAAACAAAATTCTTTGTGCGCAGGAGTTTCTCGATCCAGGCGATCTGGTTGACGATCTTGGTAACGTAGGAAGGTGCAAAGCGTTGTGGCTTTCGGCAAAAAGGGATATTCAACTCGCCCTTGCGATTAAACCGGATCATGCCATTGAAGCCCGCCCGATTCAAAAAAAGAAAATCCAGTGGCGAGTGGTGTTTGTTAAATCGGTCCCGCAATTCGTAGTAATGATCTTCGCCCTTTTCAAGCAGAAGTGTTCCTTCCGCTACCAGGAATCCGCGAACAATAGACGAGGTGATTTCACTGCGGGAGAGAGCGGTGTAGAAATTCACCAGATGCGGGTTCGCATCGCACAGCAGCGCATTGGCGGGCGCAATGTTAAAGGCGACCGCGCCGGTTCCCATGAATGGCTCGACCCAAACGCCCCTGAAATCGCGCGGGACAATGCTCTCGATCCATGGGACCAGCTTGGTCTTAATGCCCTGCGACTTAATGGGAGGCACGTTTACTTTCATGGCGTGGCCTTGCCTTTTCTATTGCGGGGAGGCACGACCAGGGAGACATCGCCTTTTCTATAGCGGACGAATTCCGCCAGATCGGTGATCCTTTTCGTTTTACCTTCCTTGCCCGGCACGTTGATCTTCCCGTAGTTCATCCAATAATCGTCGAACCACTTCTCCCCCAGTCGGGAAAACATGCCACGCCCGTTTACAATATCGTCAATATTCTTGATGCTCCCGATATTGGCGGTGTTTCCACTGCCGCGCTTGTCGCTGGCAATTCTCCACTTTTCCGCGACAAAGAATTGAAGATTCCGGACGACCGATGCAATCGATTTCAACTCATCTATGCGGCGAACCCGCGTTTCGTCAATTGTTGACCCTTCGACCCGGTCATACAGAATGCCCAGGCAGAAATGGCCCGCATATGAACTGTATGGAAACTGGATATTCTTGGTGCTGGTTCGTTGTATGAAGTATTCTCCATGTGAGCCAAGGGTAAAGCCGTTGCACAAGAAAGGTTTCTTTGGATTTCTATAAGTTGTCTTAAAATCCACCGCAAATCTGATTGATTCATCCTTCGCGTTGACGAATGAAATATCGGGATAATAGTTCTGATGATCGGCCAGAACAATCTTGTATCCGTTGGATTTTGCAAAATTCAGAATCTGAGAAAAAAGGTGAATCTCCAAAATCTTCGAAACAATTTTAGTGTCGGAAGAAATAGTGTAGATGTTCTGGAATACGTCAATAAAGCCGCGGACAGTCCACTGACCATCTCCGGTGGAGACATACTCCTCCAGAGTACTCGCGAACTCCGCGAGTCTCCCGGCAAATCCTTCTTTGATCTTAATCATATTTACCCGTTCTTGGCCTTGAGCAGTTCCACGGCCTTGAGCAGGGCGTCGTCGGTCTTGGCGGCGGGGGCAGGAGCGGATTCCTCTTCGTCGCCCTCGCTGGCGGGCGGGCCCACGACGACGGTGGGGACGACGGCCTCATCCTCGATCTTCTTGCCTGCGGGGGTCTGGTACTTGGCCACGGTCAGCAGCAGCGCCGAGCCGTCTGTCAATTCAAAGGTCTTGGCCACCGCGCCCTCGCCGAAGGTGCGTTCGCCCACCACGTCGGCGCGTTTGTTGTCGCCCAGAGCGGCGGCAGCCAGTTCACCCGCGCCATAGGTGCCGCGATTGATCAGCACGGCCAGCGGCGCGTCGGTCAGGCACTTGGCCGGATCGGCAACGAAGGTCTGCTTGGGAAACTTCTGACCCTCCAGCGCGGCCATGGTTCCCTGCTTGAGGAAGAGGTTGGCCAGGCGCAGGCCTTGCTGCAGGTCTTCGCCGGTCGAGTCGCGCAGGTCGAGGAGGATTTTGCGTCCTTTGCCGGCGGCCTTGATGCGTGCGGCAATCTCGTCTACCCGCGCCGCGGTGAGCAAACCGGCTTTGAGCGAGAGAATCGTGCCATTTTCCAACTGCTGTTCGCCCAGCGGCGGTGCGGCCACCACCGCCCGGGTCAGGGTGATCTTGTCCGGCTCGGGCTTACGTCCGCGCAACACCGACAGCGCCACGGTCGAATCCGGCTTGCCCTCCAAAAGCAGGCGAATCACCGCCAGCGAGAGCTCTCGTGTGGACTGGCTGCCGATAGACTCGATGGCGTCGCCATCGACCAGGTGTTCCTTGTCGGCCGGCGATCCGGGCAGCACGTTCACGATCACCGCGTAGCCGAAGCGCTTGGAGACGGTAATCCCCAACTGCGCCGTCCCGCTGGTGGGCCGCGCCTTGTAAATCTTGTACTCGGCTGGGGTCAGGTAGCTGGAGTCGGCGTCCAGCGCCTCCAGCAGCCCGCGCAGCGCGCCCGTGGTCACATCCGCGATATTCGGTTCGGTGACGTATTCCGCCTGCACGTGCTTGAGGACGTCGCTGTAGACGTTGATCTGGCGATAGGCGCCATCCTGCTGGCCACCGGCATGAACGCCGAACCACTTGAACCCACCCAGAAAAAAGCACAGGGTCAGGGTGGCAAAGATCGTAAACGAGAGAACGAAGACCAGTCGCTGAATGATTCGGGACACGCGCACCGCCGGGGCAGCCTCTCGTGAAACCAGGCCGCTCACTCTATAGACGCAATGATACCGCAAGGGGTGCGAAGAGGGCAGGGATTTGGGACTGAGGGACTAAGGGACTGAGGGACTGGGGAGAAGATCTGAAGAGGTTGTCCTCCTTGCTCCCACCCAAAGAGCGCAGCCGCGGTCCTAAGAGAACAGGGGTACGGCCTCCACCGGGGCTCCCAGGAACAGCCTCTCGAACTCCTCGACCGGCAGGGCGGGGCTAAAAAGATAGCCCTGATAGGCGTGGCAGCCTAGGCGAGCGAGGAAGGCGCGCTGCGCCTCGGTCTCCACCCCCTCGGCGATGGTCGACAATCCCATGGCCCGGCTCAGAGCCAGGATGGTCTCGACGATGGCCCCGCTGCTGGAGTCGACCAGCAGGTCGCGGACAAAGGAAAGATCGATCTTCAACTCGTTCAGGGGCAGGCGCTTCAGGTAGGAGAGCGAGGAGTAGCCGGTGCCGAAGTCGTCCAGCGAGAAGCTCAGTCCATAGGCCTTGAGCCGGGTCATTTTGGCGATGACTTCTTCGACATTCTCGACCAACATGCTCTCGGTGAGCTCCAGTTTGAGCCTTCTGGGATCGGCGCCGGTTCTGTCCAGCGCCGTCAGGACTTGCTCTACAAAATCCGGCTGGTGCAACTGGCGGGCGCTGATATTGACCGAAACCGGAACCTTCGAACCTTGCGGATGCCGTTCCCAGGCAGCGATCTGGTGGCAGGCCGCCTCCAGAACCCAGTTGCCCAGGGGCAGGATCAGACCGGTCTCTTCCGCCAGTGGGATGAAGGCGCTGGGGGGAATGTTCCCTCGCAGGGGATGCTTCCAGCGCAGCAAGGCCTCGACGCCCAGCATGTGCGGCCCCATCCTTTGCGGCTGATAGTAGAGCTTCAGCTCGTAGGTGCCGATGGCCTCGCGAAGATCTTCCTCCATCGTGGCCCGGGCGTTGACGGCGGCCTGCAAGGCGGGGGCGTAAAAGCGGGTGGTGTTGCGGGCCGCCGCCTTGGCCTGGCCCAGGGCGATGTCGGCCTGCTGCAAGACCTCCTCGGGCTCCTTCTCTTGAACGCCGAAAATGGCGATGCCGATGCAGGCCGAACTGCGGCAATCCCGGCCCGCCAGCAGATAGGGCTGGGCAAAGGCCTCGATAATCTTCTCGGCTACGTCCTTGGCCTGGCTCGCGGCCTCTTCGGGAACCGCGCTCAGGTCTTCGAGGATGACCACAAACTCGTCTCCGCCCAGCCGAGCCGCCACGTCGTCGGGACGGATGCAGTCGCACAAGCGGCGCGCCGACTCTTGCAGCAGCAGGTCGCCGGTCTGGTGGCCGAGGGTATCGTTGGTGGTCTTGAAATCGTCCAGATCGATCAGCAGGAGCGCGTGGCGATGGCGGTACTGCGCACTGGCGGCCAAACTCTGGCGCAGACGGTCCATCAACCGGCGGCGGTTGGGCAGACCGGTCAAGGGGTCGAAGAAGGAGAGATTGCGAATCTCTTCCTCGGCGGCCTTGACGGCGGAAATATCCCGTGCAAAGGAGATCAGGCAGGGCTCGCCATCGATCTCGATCAAAGAGACGGTGATCCGTGCCCAGAAGATGGTTCCGTCTTTTCTCCTGAACTGGCACTCCTTATCTCGGATGGCTGCCTGTCGCCTGAGCTCCTGCATGAGTTCCTCCCGATCCGGGGGGTGCACCCAGAGATTGAGTCCCAAGGTTGTGTTGCCGATAACCTCCTCGTATTCGTAACCCGTGGTTTCGAAGAAGGTCTGATTGGCGTCGATGATCCTGCCGTCGCCGATGCGAGCGATGTTGACCGCATCGGGACTGGTCTGGAAGGCGTTGCGGTAGCGCGCTTCGCTGTGCCGCAAGGATTCCTGGATCGTGGCCAGGCGCTCCTCGGCGGCTTTGGCTTCGGTGATGTCTTTGGTGATGGAGAGGATGCAGGCAACGCCATCAAGTTCAATGGCCGAAACCGACAGCAAGCCCCAGCGCAGGCCGCCGTCCTTGGTTCGATAAGGTGCTTCCAGGTTGCGGCAGACCGAATCCTCGCTGATCGCCGCAACCAGCCTCTGCCGATCGGAAGGGTTGGCCCAGAGGCCCAGCTCCAGAGCCGTATGCCCGATGGCCTCTTCCCGGGTAAAGCCCGTGCAATTTACAAATGCGTCGTTGACATCGATGAACTTTCCATCCTCAAGACGGCAGATGTCGACGGCGTCGAGATTGGTTTGGAAGGCTGTTCGGTAGCGCGCCTCGCTGGCCCGCAGAGATTCCGTGGTTGCAGCCAGACGCTCTTCGCTCTCCTTGCGCTCCTGAATGTCCTCGACCACGGCAAAAAAATGCAACGGGATGCCCGCACCGTCGCGTTGCAGGGAGGCGGTCACCCTGGCCCAGACAAAGCTGCCGTCCTTGCGCAAAAAGCGCTTTTCAAAACTGGCGCTGGCAGCTTCCTCATTGCGAATGCGCCGCAGCACCGCAGCGGTCTCGGGGCGGGCTTCCGGCGTCGTGACCTCCTCTACCGTAAGGGTCGAGAGTTCTTCCTGCGAATACCCAATCATCCGGGCAAACTGGGCGTTGCCGCGCAGAATGCGGCCTTCAAACGAGGCTTGAACAAAGCCCACGGCAGCCTGCTCGAAGGTGGCCCGGGAGCTCTCCTCGCTATCGCGCAAGCGCGCCTCGGCCTGCTTGTAGGCAGTGCGATCCAGCCCGTAGGCCAGGCTGCGCCCGCCAATCATCAGAAAGCCCCATTTGACGATCTTCTTGCTTCCATCCTTGCAGGTAACTTCTACTTCGATGGGCTCGAAGGGGCTGTTGGTCTCGAAGGTGCGAGTCACCTTGCGCTGCCACTCCTCCTTGACCCAGAGGCTATACTCCGCATCCGGATAGGCCAGCGGCCACCATTCGGCTATCGTGGGGATCTCTTCCATCGTGTAACCGAAAAGCCGGGTAAAAGTGGGATTGATGTATTGAATCCGCTCTTCGGGACCCGACAAGAGCACCATCGCCAGCGGGGAGCTGTCGGTGATGGCGCGGAAGAGATCTTCGCTGCCGGCCAGGGCCGCCTCGACCTGCTTGCGCTCGGTGATGTCTTTGCCGAAGACGGAAATGCCGGTGGCTTTTCCGTCCACTACGATGGGATTGAAGGCCAATTCCAGCGTTCGGCCATCCACCAGGGAGTACTCGGTTCTAAAGGGTCCTTCACGCAGAGCGCGGTCGTAAAGGGGCGTCCAAAGCGCGGCCCGCTCCGGCGGCAGGTCGTCTTCGGCCCGCGTACCTGCCTGGATGCGGACCCCGAAGTTCTTCTCCAGGTTCTCGCGCAGAGCATTGTTGAAGACAACTTTGCGATAGTCCAGATCGACAGACCAGATCAGGTCATCCGTGCTTTCGATCAGGGCCGCAAGGTTGGCCTCTGCTTGGCTGCGGATTGCGTCCATCGTTGTCCTCGCCGCCCTCTGTTTTCCCACCCGGAGTTGCGTGGCCCGCAGATGGGTCTCTGCCTTCAACCAGGATGAACGTGGGTTTGCTGGGACCTAGGATACAGCTTTCCCCGCATAGCCGGCTTCTCTGTTCATCGGATCATTCCCCAAGACCCTTACCTGCGATGGGCATCTTTCCCGAAAATTCGTCGTCCCGCTGTCCCGTCACGTCACTGCCGGTTAAGGTTGTAGTTCATATAGACGACATGGCTTTGCTGGTACTCTTCCAACCCGTGGCGGCCATCGGCCCCGCCCATGCCCGACTTGCGCCAGCCCGAGTGGAAGCCGTGCAGCGCCTCGAAGTTCTCGCGATTGACGTAGGTTTCGCCGCACTGCAACTCGTTGGCCGCCCGCAGCGCCACATCCAGGCTGCCGGTAAAGATGGACGATGCCAACCCGTAATCGCAGCGGTTGGCCATTTGCAGGGCCTCATCGAGGTTGGCGAACGTGGCGATCGGCAGCACCGGCCCGAAGATCTCCCGTTGCATGATGTCGGAGTCGGGATGGCAGCCGGTCAGCACCGTGGGCGGATAATAATAACCGCACTTGAACCCCTCGGACTCCCCGCCGCAGCTCAACGCGGCGCCGTCCAGCAGCGCCCGCCGCACCGCCGCTGAAACCGCCTCCAAATGCCGCTTGTCCACCAGAGGCCCCATCTCCGTCTCCGCGGCCATGGGGTCGCCCACTACCGTTCGCTGCATGGCGGCGGTGATCTTCTCGATGAACTCCGCCGCTACCGCCTGGTGCACAAAGACCCTCTCCACGCAGTTGCAGGCCTGACCGGCATTGAGGAGGCGCGAGGTGCGGATGGCCTGCACCGCCAGATCCACATCCGCGTCGTCCATCACGATCGCCGCCGCTTTGCCGTTCAACTGCAGGCTGGTCTTGGTGACGTTGTCGGCCGCCGCGTGCAGCACCGCGATGCCGCTGGCCGCGCCCCCGGTCATGCTGACCATCCCCACCTTGGGGTGGGCGGCCAGCGCCCGGCCCACCACCGCGCCACGGCCGGTCACAATGTGCAAGATGCCCCGCGGCAGCGACGAAAGCGCCACCATGCGGGCAAACTCCAGGGCGCTGTTGGGGGTTTTGCTGCTGGGCTTGAGCACGATGGCATTGCCGGCCATCAGCGCCGGCGCCAGCTTGCGCAGCATTTGAAAGAAAGGAAAGCTCCAGGGCAGAATCCCCGCCACTACACCGATGGGCGCCCGGTAATGCAGAATGTTCTCGCCGGGCCGATCGCTCGACAAGAGCTCGCCGTCCATGCGCCGGGCAAACTCCGCCATGTAATCCATGGAGTCGGCCGCGCAATCCACCTCCACCTGGGCCAGGGAGAGGATCTTGCCCTGTTCCTCGGTGATGATGCGGGCCAAAAGATCCCGGTTGCCGCGAATCAGCCCGGTCAGCTCCCGCAGGTACGCGGCGCGCCGGATCGCCGGCAGTGCAGACCAGCTCTTCTGCGCCTTTTCCGCGGCCGTCACCGCCCGGTCCACATCCGCTGCCGTGCCGTTGGGAAACTCCGAGATCGCTTCTTCGCTGGCCGGGTTCACCACCTGCAGCAGCTCGCTCGACGAGGTAAACTCGCCGTCGATCAGCATCTCATAGCGTTTCATTCTGCTCAGAGCGCACATGAAGGTCGGCCCCTTCCGCTGGTGAAGTTGTTCTTTGGATGCCTGCCCATCATAGCCACCTGCCGCGGCAAAAAGCTAGCGCCGCGCGCACCCTTTCGTCTGCGAAAGGACTGTTTTGGGGCTTTTCAGTTCCACACCGGCATTCGCCGGCCCCTGGGCGATGAAATCGCAGCGCTGGCCGCCCGGCCGGCTGGTATCTCCTCATGGCCAGCGTCATCGATCGCTTGGTCCTGCGAGCGGCCAACATCTGTTACGCCCGCGGATCGCCCGCTAACTAACGATGCGCTATAGTCTCAGCAGAGGGTGTTTTCTTTCCTGTCCCACAGGAGATTCCCGCATGGGCGACGCGAATGCCAGGATGCAACGGGAGAAGATCGAGAAGGCGCTAATGGGCGCCGCGATCCTCACATTGCTGATTGTGGCTGTGGTGTATGGACCGCCGGCGTGGAGGATGCGCAGCCCTCAACAAGCCGTTCGCTCCTACAACCGTGCGCTGGTGAAGAAGGACTACGCCGTGGCCTACGATCTGCTGGCCGACGAGACCAGCGCCGCCGGCAATCTGGACAGCCTAACTCAAGTGCAGCAGCAACTCATTGAAAAGCATGGCGCGCTGCGCGGCTTTGAAGAAGGCCCGATGACCACCCGGCAAGACTCAGGCATGAAAGAGATTCATGCCACTCTGATCTACGAGAAGGACAAGGTCCCCTGCATCTTCCTGGTGAAGAAGGAGAACCTCCTGTGGAGAATCTACTCCGCTGCCGAGGAGTGAGGCGCGCGGCCCACAAGGGCGTTTTTCGCAGACTTCGCCTGCTAATTGCGCCCACCTTACAGCCCATGCAACCCTGGCCTTCAGGGTCATTCGAGCGCGGCTGGGAATCCCTACACGTGGTCTCCCAAGCCCAGCGCCTTCAGCTCTTCCATCTGCTGCTTGAGCCGGTCCATTTGCTGCTGTAACTGCTCGCGATCCAGGTTGAGCTGGGGCAGGTTCTGGCGGAGCTGCTCCAGTTGCCGGTTGATTTCTTCCCTCTGTTTTGGATCGAGATGAAAGTCTTCCGGCTTGAAGCCCTGCCGCATCTCTTCCATCTGCTGGCGCAGTTGGTCGAGTTCTTTAGGGTCGAACCGCGGTTCCTGCTCAATCTGCTGGCGCAGTTTCTCCGCCTGCTGGCGCAATTGTTCGGCGCTCAACTGATTCAGATCGATCTCCAACCCCAGTCCAGCCAACTCCGAGGCCTCTGCGCCGGGCAAGAGCTCCCCCGGCGTCAGCTCGCCCTGGTGGCGTTTGGAGTCCACTTGCAGGGTGACGGTCTGCTGCTTTTTGTCGCGCAGAATGGTAATCTGCACCGGCTTGCCCAGGTTGGAGCGCAGCGCCCGGTCCCAATCGGAGAGGGTGTTAACGGGTTCGGCGCCTACCTTGAGAATCACATCGAAGGCCTTCAGCCCAGCCGCGGCCGCCTCGCTCTTGTGCGCCACCTGCTTGACCATCAAGCCATTGGAGACGCCCATGTACTCGGCCATCTGCGAGGTCAGCGGCTCCATCAGTGCGCCCACATTGAGCCCGCTGCCGAAGCTGGGCATGTGGAATCCGCCCGGCAGCGGCGCGTCGCCTCCGCCCGGCATCATGCCGAAACCCGGCCCAGGGGCGAAGTCGTCGCTGCCGCCCTTGCCCAGACGGTTCCAGATCTCCTGCTCCATGGCGTGGCGATCGGCCAGTTGCGCGGAGAGGGTTTGCAGGTTGCCGTCGCGGCTGATCTCCAGGCTGATCTTGCGCCCGGCGGGCAGCTCTCTCAACATGCGCCGCAACTGCTCGGCGCTCTCCACCGTCTGCCCGTTGAGCTGCACCACCACGTCGTTGATGCGCAGGCCGGCCTGCCCGGCAGGGGCGTCGTGGTCGATCAGGGTGATCAACGCGCCGCGCACTTCCTTGAGCTTAAGCGCCTGGGCCTTGTCGTTGTCCACATCGGCCAGATCCACGCCCAGGTAGCCCTGCGAGCCGGAGTGGCCCATCAGCAGCGGGCTGGGCTCCTGCAAATACTGAATCAGCGTTCTGCCTTGTGCCGCGGCGCTTGCCGCCCAGGCAATCCCCGCGCTCACCACTAACCCGGCAACCAAACTACGAATAGGCCTCATCGAGTGATTCATCTGAGTGCTCCTGTGTCTCTCCCCGCTCCCCGCACTCTGTTCGAACGATGCGGTGGGTCAAGGGTCGAGGGTATTACTGAATCTCCGGCATCTGGCTCAAAACCTGCCGGGAAACTGTGCGAATATGGGGATTCTCGTCCGTATGGGCCACCGTATGCAGCACCTGGCGGACGCTGGTGTCGGCGTCGACCGGCTCGAGCAGGTTGATGGCCGCGGTGCGGATGCGGGCGTCGGAGTCATTCAGCAGCGCCTCCAGCACCGCATTCCGCACCTGCTGATCCTGGCTGACGTAGGGCTCCAGCCCCTTGAGCGCCTTCTCCCGCACGCCCACATTCTTGTCGTAGCGCAGCGCCACCATCAGGGCGTCGCGGATGCCGGTAGCCTGGCAGCCGTGCCCGGTGCGGCACTCGGCCGCCAGCAGGCCCACCGAATCGTCGCGCACGCCGGCCGAAGCCGCGTTCTGCGAGGCCAGCATGAGCAACTGGCGAATCGCCGGATCGTCCATCGATCCCTGAATCTGCTGCGGAATCACCTGGTTGTAGCGCACCTCGACCAGCCCGCTGTTGGGCTGGCGAACGATGCTCGAGATGTTGGCGATCTCGGCCGGCGCGGCCGTGGGCAGCGCCCTGGCGGTTTGGGCCAACTGCTGCGCGGCCATGCGCTCGGCGCGGTTCTCGGCAACGCGGAATCCGCCCAGGCCGCCCGCGCCCAACCCGGCCAGCAGCAGCAGCGAAGCCGCCAGTGGAGCCGCCGTCAGGCTGGCCAAGCCGTTGCGCGCCCGCTGGCGGAAGCGCTCCAGCCAGCCGCGCGGCGGCAGAGCGTCCAGCGCCTCATCGAGCCGCAAGCGGGAGCGGGCCACCAGGTTGGCCTCGGGCTCCAGCACCGCGTAGGCGTCGGCCAGAATCTTGAGCGCGTGCAACTGCTCCCGCTCGCCGCGGCACTCCGCGCACTCCAGCAGGTGCCGCTCCAGTTCATGGATCTGCTCGTCGGGCAACTCGCCGTAAGCGGCGGTCACAATTCGCTCGTGAGCCAATTCGCAATTCATCGCTACGTCCTCATAGCCTCAAAACAACGCGTCAACGCTTCGTCTATCCGGCTCCCCGCGTGCGGGGATGCCCGCAGCGTCTATCTCAACTCCGCCAACTGCGCCCGCAATTTCTTGGTGGCGCGGAAGAGGGTATTCTTGGCGGTCTCTTCCGTGGTGTTCAGCATCTCGCCGATGGTGCGCAGGCGCAGGCCCTGGTAATGCTTCAACTCGAAGACCATGCGTTCGCGCGGGGTCAGCTTGCCCAGCGCGCCTTGAATCTTTTCGCCCATCAGCTTGCGGTCCAGTTCGCGCGCCGGATTCGAGAAGGCGCGCTCGTCCGAGACCGAAGCCAGCAGATCGATCTCCCCGCCGCTGTGGTCCAGAACCACCGCGTGGTCCTCGCGCCGGGTCTTGCGGCGGCGCATCTGGTCCAGACACAAATTGGTGACAATGCGGTAGATCCAGGTGTAAAAGGAACACTCAAAGCGGAAGTTGCCCAGATACCTGTAGGCCTTCAAAAAGGCCTCCTGATAGATGTCTTCGGCGTCGTGCTCGCTGCCCGTCAGATGCAGCGCCAAGCGCAGCACCTGCTGCTCGTACTGGCGCACCAACGCGTCGAAGGCCGCCCGCGAACCGCTCTGCGCCTCGCGGATCAGCTCCATCTCCGGCGCGCGGTCCTGGACCCTGCTCTGCATCCGGCTCTGCGCCGCATTCGCTCCGTTGCTTGCCGTCATTCCAGCCATGCCTGGGGAGGATTGTACCCTCCTGGCGGGCGGAGCTGCCAAAATCGCAGCCGGCATTACCGGAAAAGTGGAGAGAACTGCCGCGTCGCTGGCCATCAGAATCTTCACTCCGGGGAGAAAATCAATCCGCACCCGTGTAGACGTGCAAAAGCGAGTGAGGTAAGCAGGAGCCTACCTCATTCTGTCCCTCCGGGACGACCCGCGGGTTGGCGAACGATTCCCCAGGTTCCGCTGCGCTTCACCTGGGGCTACTCTTCTCAGCGCCCCACGGGCGCATTGCACCCGAAAAAGGAACAGAGATGCGATTCGAGGCTTTTCTCTCCGCTTGTTTACCCTCGCGGGCCAAAGCTGGTTAACTTGGAAGGGGAGCGGGGGGAACGGAATGAGGATACGGAGGAAATTCGCTAGTTTTGCCTGTTTGGTTCTGATTTCTCTCTTCCTGCCGTCCGTATCCGGGCAACGGTCGCGTCAAAAGGACGACGTGCATTGGTGCGCAATTCCAGTGCTTTCCGTATGGCGCGAAGCAAAATTCTCTGCGGTTTTCGGTTTTGAAGTCGATGAAACCGGTAAGCCAATCAGAATAGAGAGCTTTAAGAACCCTCTCTTTTTGAAAGATGATGCGCCGTTCATTGCCTGCATCTCCAGTTGGTCTCTTCCGACTGCATCTGGAAAGGGAACGGCGACTTTTGTGTGGGAATGGGCCTGCAAAAGCATAGAAATCTCAGTCAATGGAGGTCACAAGTCCTTTCCCTGTCAGCAGCCAAAACCCACTTCGCAATCCGATCCCCATCAACCGTAAGCAGGAGGTCCACCGTGGAAGCCAACGAAGCACAGGAATTGCAGGAACACGCCGAGCACGGATCGCACGATTCCGGGCTGCGCCCCGTAGCCCTCACCATGACGGTATTGGCCGTGCTGGTGGCCCTCACCACCGTCATGGGCCATCGCACCCACACCGAGGCGGTGCTGAACCAGGCCAAGGCCAGCGATACCTGGAACGAGTATCAATCCAAGAAGATTCGCGCTTATAACACGGAATTGGAGACCAATCTGCTCAACGTGGTGGCCGTCGCCGACTCGGACGGCGCAAAAAAGCTGGCCAAGGGTTACGCCGGCCATCAGGAAAAGTGGGCCGAAGAACTCAAGGAATTGACGGCCCAAGCCCAGGAACTGGAAGCGGAAGTATCGCTGGCCGAGCACAAGGCCAAATTCTTCGACCTGGGCGAGGCGCTGCTGGAGATCGGACTGGTGATCACCTCGGTTACTCTGCTCACCCGGCGGCGCGCCTACTGGTTTGCCGGCATGGCCTCTTCGGTGGGCGGCATCGCCTCGGTGCTCTACGCGCTATTGCTGAAGTGAGACCTGTTGAATGCATTCCCTGCACGGGCCAGGGCAAACGCATCTTAATTCCGCTGTCGAACCGGTTTTGGATTGCGAATCGAAACAAAGGGCAGTTTGGGGAGGGAGCAGGGGCCTTCAGGCCCCTGAATAGGGCGATGGATGGAGGTGCCTTCAGGCACGGGCCATTTTGCAACTGCGAGCAAAGACCCGAGGCTAAAGCCTTTCGTTTTTGCCGCTGCTTCAGGGGTCTGAAGACCCCTGCTCCCTCCGTAAAAAAACAAAAGCAATGTTTACAACTGTTTCACTCGGAAAACGGTTGATCGATTAAGATGCGTTTTGCCCTGCTGCACGGGCAGGGCAATCGCATGAATTCTTTCTACCGCAGGCAGAGCAATCGCATGAATCCGAGTTTAAGAGAATGGCCCTATTCTTACCGCGCCGGAGGCGCAAGGGTGGTTAGCCCAGCGCTTCAGCGCTGGGAAAGCAGCCAAGAAACGCCTCCGGAGCCCTGTAGGGGCGGCGCAAAAAGCCGATTTTGTCATAAGATTCGCGTTCATGCGATTGCCCTGCTGCACGGGCCGGATCGGTCTCTTGCAGGGAATGTGCTGTGCTACACTTCTGGCCATGAAAAATCTCTCTTTACTTACAGCACTGATCCTGGGAGCCGCGCTGCTCCACGCGCAAGCGCCCAGCCCATCGCCCTCGACCGGGAAGACCCCGGCAACGTTGGCTGAAACCAGCGTCTTCAGCAGCGATTGGGGATTCGAGCTTACCTATCCCTCGGATTGGGTAGTCACGGATCTGAGCCCCGTGCAGCCGGTGATCAAGATGGAGAGCGAACTCCGGAAAAACTGCTGGCAGCGGCTCTTTCATGCCAAAAAGGGCACGCCCGCGTCCACGTATTTAGTACAAGGAGAAACCGAGCAATGTCTGGGCCGTCCTCTGTCTTTGGTGGATTTTGCCGCGGATACCATGGTTTCGCTGCGCAAGCTGCATCGTCTCAGCAATACAGAATACGGCGCGTATTCGATCAAAGGGGTTTCATTTTGGGTCTTGCGCACGAACGCCGCCAAGCCCGACCATCCCGAAGATACGCAAGTTCTTGAAGAGGTCATTGCCGTCCTGCCCAAAGGAATGGTCATATGGTCGGCGTATTGCAAGGACGAAGCGGCGCAAAAGGCGTTTGAACACACGCATCTTCGCCTGGCAAACGGGGGCGACACCGAGATGATTCCCGCCAGTGCATTTGGCGCGGCCACGCCTGCGGAGAACAAGCCGCAGGAGAAGAATTAATCGTTACTCCGCCGGTAACTGCTCCAACTCCTCGACCCTCTGCGGTTTCTTTGTCACCCGCGCGGTGGTCAGCAGAAAGACCGCCACCACGATCAGCGCCATGCCCAGGAACTCCGCCCGCGCCGGCCGTTCGTGCAGAAAGACGATGCCCAGCACCACGGCGACCATGGGATTCACATACGAATACGACGCGACCTTGGCCACCGGAACGTGTTCGATCAGATAGACAAACCCCGTATAACCGAGCAGCGAACCGCCGGTGATGAGGTAGGCGAGCGACCCGGCGGCGCTGGCGGTCAAATGAAAGGCCGGCCACTCGCCCAGCGCCGACCCCAAAGCTGTACAAAGCACGCCGGCAATCAGCATCTGCCAGCCAGCGGCCACAAAGCTGTTGACCTCGAGCCGCGCCCGCCGGGAGTAGATGCTGCCCACCGCCCAACTGAAGGCGCCGCCCAGCAGCGCGGCCAGGGCCAGCAGCAGCGTGACGTCGCCGTGCAATCCCTGATGGAGCGAAGGCCAGAGCAAGGCCGCCAGGCCGAGAAATCCCAGCAAAAGGCCCATCCAGCCGCGCCGCGGCAGGGGCTCGCCGCCGGGCAGGAACATCTCGATCAGCGCGATATACAGCGGCATCACCGCCAGCGCCAAAGAAGCCAGCCCGGAGGGCACGGTGCGCTCCGCATAAACCAGCCCCACGTTGCCGCCGCCCAAGAGCAGCACCCCCACCACGGCCAGAATCAGCATTGCGCGGGGAGGCCATAGAACGCGGTATCCCCGCCAGGCGCACCAGGCCAGCAGCAGCGCCCCGGCGGCCAGAAAGCGCGTTCCCGAGAGCAGCAGCGCCGGCATATCGGCGGCGCCGATGCGGATCGCCGTGTAGGTCGAGCCCCAGAAGAAGTAGACACTGGCAAAGGCCAGCACGATGGATGCTTTCGAGGCAGTATTGCGGGGTTGATTCAAGCCGTTCCCGTTCGTCATAAGAATGAATCCATCGTAGACGGGCCAGGCGGCTTGTGCATCCCGGTTCTTGCTTTGGATGGATTCGTTGGGCGTCGCTGCAAAATAAAAATGGGGCGGGCAGCCTGACTCAGCCTGCCCGCCCCGCATTTTCCTTCATTCAATCCGTTGCCGCACAGACCTTGGTCAGAGGGCCTTTTCCTCGATGCGCATCTTGGCGATCTCGGCCGCGCGGAAGGCGGCGCGCTCCAGATTGTGCGCCATCTCCTGCGTGGCCAGGTGCTGCTCTTCCGAGGCGCTGGCCAGTTGCAGCGAGAGCCCGGAGAGGTCGTCCGTCTGATGGACAATCCGGTCAATCGCCGACATGGCGCTGCTGATGTCCACTCCTATGAGGGAGACCTTGGCCTGAATCTCGCCGGTGGCCTTGGCGGTCTGCTCGGCCAGCCTGCGCACCTCGCCGGCGACCACCGCGAATCCCTTGCCGTGGACGCCGGCGCGGGCTGCCTCGATATTGGCATTCAGCGCCAAGACGCTGGTTTGGGTGGCAATGCCGGCGATCAGATCCGCCACTTTGGCCACCCCGGCGCTGGAGCCGCGCAGTTTGTCGATGGTCGTCTTGCTCTCTTCGCTGGCCTCGCGCGATTGTCCGGCCGCGGTGGCGATCTTCTGCGCATTCTGGGCGATCTCGCCAATGCTGGCCTGAATCTGCTCGGTCGCCGTGGCCACCAGCTGGATGTTGCCGTTGAGGTGCTCGATGTCGTTGCGTTGCGCCTCCTGCGCCTTGCGCAGCGCGTCCATCGTCTGCTGGGTGCTGACGCCCCACAGCACCACCGCGCCCACATATGCGCCGTGCTCGTCGGTCATCGGCTCGACGTTCAGATCGAGCTTCACCGGCCCCAGCGAGATAGTCGCCTTGTGAGGAAGTTCGTGCCTCTCCTGATGCTGCTTGGCGCCCAGGATTCTGTCGATGTTCGGCGGCGACTTGTGAAAGATGTGAATCGAGTTGCCCACGATCTGATCCACCTGAACCGGCAGATACTGCTGCAAGCTCCGCAGCGTCTTCTTCGAGGCCTTATTCAGATAACGCAAGGTCAATTCGCGGTCGCAAAACATTGCATTGCAAGGCATTGCGTCCAATGCATACTCAAAAAGACGATTTGATTCGTAGCCCGCATCCGCCTCCGGTGGCGCATCGAGTACCGCCGTAGCAGACATTCCATGAGAACCGCGCTGGGAAAATAAACCGCCAAGAATACCCTGTGACATACCGAATCCTTTCTTCAACGTCAGAATACTCATCGTCAAAGTGCCGGATTGGGTTAGCGAATTGGTGAAAAAACCTGCGGATTGTACACTTTAAAGTAAAATTTCCGGCCCGGTCCCCACCCTGGGCGTTTTGCCGGAAGGGATTTTCCGGCTCAGTAATTTCTGAATGGTAGACTCTCAACTAAATGAAAACCTGCACGTCAGTCCTTATTCTATTGACGATATGGATTGCCATTGGGGCTCGTGCGCAAACGGAGCGGGGCGGTCCATCCCATCCGTCTGCGGCTCCAGAGCATCGCTTCTCCAGCGACCTCGGCTTCGATCTTTCCTATCCGGCGGAGTGGACCACCATCGACCTCGGTCCCACTTTGCCGGTGGCCAAAATGGATCTGGACAAGCAGTCGGAGAGCGATCCGTACCGGCGCGGTATCGAGTGTGCGCAGACCATCTTCAGCGCCCGGCTGGGCGAGCCGCGTTCGATCTTTCAGGCGGGCGCTGTCACCACCGAGTGCATGGGCGGAAAGCCCGACCTGGATGCCTTCACCACGCGCACAATGAAGTCCTTGGGCGGCCGTTATCAACTCAGCGAGACAAAGTATGCGGCTTTTGCCGTCGAGGGTCAGACCTTCTGGGCGATGCGCACCTCGGCCGTCGATCTCCGGGATGCGACGGATGTGCAGACCATCGAGTATCTGGCTACGGTCTTGCCCGCCGGGTTGGTCTACTGGTCGGCCCATAGCCTGAATGAGCAGGCGCGATCCGGCTTCGAACACGCCCATCTTCATCTGACCGGCGGAGTGGAGACAGAGCTGATTCCCGCCGGCGTCTTTTCCGGCAAAGCGTCGCCGCAACAGGAGTTCACCAGCCTGGGGACGGCTGCGGCGTTCATCAGCCGGGTTCCCACGCTGGCCCATGCTTCGCACCATTTCGTGAGCGGTCTGGGATTCAACTTCGAGATTCCCTCCAATCTGACGATCTTCGATCCCCAGCAATGGGAGGAGGCGACACGGAGAGATGCGTCCGGACAGATCGTGCCCAGCAACACACCGCCCTCCCACCGGCGTCGCACCCTGCTGATGACGGAGTCCGACGACAGTTTCAAACGGCTGCTCCTGACGTCCTGTACCCGGGAGTGCCTGGGCTCCCCAATCTCAATCCCTGATCTTTCTCTGATCATGGCCTCCGACGTCCTCGATCTGGCTCGAAAATTTACGCTGAGCAAGCCTGAATATGGCTCTTTTTCCGCCGGCGCACATCGCTTTTCGGTGATGCGCGCCTCCGCAACGGAGTTGAAGCGCCCCTGGGAAGCGCCCAAATACCTGACCCTGGTCATTACGCCCGTTGAGGGCGGCGTGGCGGAGTTCTTTTTGCAGGGCAGGACGCGGGCGGACCTGGATGCGCTGCTCGCCTCCCGGCTTCGATTCGAGGATGGAGCGGAAACCGAGCTGACTCCCGCGGAAGCCTTTTCCCTCAAAAGGCAGGCAGCACCGGAATTTACCAAATCGGCTCCAGAGGAGCCTGCGCAAACGGCTGCGCCGGCAGCAATCCTCCCAAACCCGCCTGCGGTTCCCCTCGACTACTCCGGCGAGCCCGTAGTCATCGAGCAACTCGACCATCTTTACACCGTGGCCGCCGATGGCACAGGCGTTCGCCAGTTCACACTTGCCGCCCGCGTCCAGTCGGATGCAGCCGTGCGCCAGTATGGCGTTCTCAGCCTTTCCTACGCCGCCAGTTCCGAGCACATCGAACTGGTTTACGTACGGGTACGCCGGCCTGATGGTTCGCTCACCGAAACGCCCCTCGACACCGCTGTCGATATGCCCAGTCCGGTAACCACCGCGGCCCCGTTTTACAGCGACCTCAAGGAACTGCAGATCCCCGTGCGCAATCTTCGCGTCGGCGATCGCCTGGAGTGGCAGGCCCGCATCGTCTGCACCAAGGCGGAGATCCCCGGCCAGTTCTGGGGAGAAGACAGCTTTGTCAGCGACAACGTGGTCCTCTCCCAGTCGCTTGAACTTCGCGTTCCCAAGGGCCTTGACGTGAATGTCTGGAGCCCTGCCAACAAGCCCCTTGAAACTACAACCCCCAGCGAGCACATCTACCGTTGGCGCGACGCGCAACTCAAGCCCACCGTCGGTCCGCAAGCCGAAGCGGAGAAGGAACGCGCAAAAAAACGCGTTTGGACCTCCGAAGAGGAGACCGAAGAGAAGGAAGGCGCCTTCCCCACCATCGCCTGGACGACATTTAAGAACTGGGACGAGATCGGCGCCTGGTATCGCGGCCTGGAAAAAGACCGCACCCTCCCTGCCGATGCGGAAGTGCGGAGCAAAGTTGCCGAACTCACTGCGGGCAAGGCGACCGAGGAGGAAAAGGTCCGCGCCCTTTATGCTTACGTCTCCACGCAGATCCGCTATATTGGCGTTGCCTTCGGCATTGGCCGCTACCAGCCCCACCGCGCCGTTGAAGTTCTGCTCAATCAATACGGCGACTGCAAGGACAAGCACACCCTGCTGGCCGCCATGCTTGAGGTTCTCGGTCTTCGCCCCGAGGCCGTTTTGATTGGCGCGGGGATTCGCTTCAATCAAGCCGTTCCTTCTCCGCGCTCCTTCAACCACCTTATTACCAGGGTCGTTGTAGAGGGCAAGCCGGTTTGGCTCGACTCCACCGCCGAGGTTGCCCCCTATCGCGTATTGAACCCTTCACTGCGCGACAGGAACGCTCTGGTCATCTCCACTTCCGGTCCCGCCAGGATCGAACGCACCCCCGCAGCCTGGCCCTTTCCCGCCGTGCAGACCATGGACGCAGCCGGCGTTCTGGACGCTACCGGAACCTCCAACGCACATATCGTTCTCACCCTTCGCGGCGACAACGAGATACAGGCTCGCGACGCCTTTCATCAGGCTTCGCCCGCGCAATACGACCAGATCGTTCAACAGCTCTCCTACAGCATGGGGTATAGCGGTGTTATCAGCCACGCCACAGTCTCCCGCCCCGAAGACACTACCGGCCCGCTGCGCATCGCCTATGATTACCGGCGGGAAAAGGCGGGCGATTGGGAGCACCTCAGAATTGTTCCCCAGGTCGCTCCGGTCGATCTGCCTCGCGTGGATGCAAAGGAGCCACCTGTCCATTTCATCGATCTTGGCCAGCCCCGTACGATGATCTCGACCTCGTCGATGAAGATTCCTGCTGGCTGGGGGGCCACGTTGCCCGCCGCTGTCCATGTTGAATCTCCCTGGGCGACCTATGCGGAGAGCTATCGTTTCGAGAACGGCACGGTCTTTGCCGAGCGCAAGATCGAAGTCCTCCAGGATCGAATCCCGCAGGCGGATTGGAAGAGTTATAAGAAATTCGCCGATGATGCCGATCTCGGCAACGAACTCTTTATCCAGCTCACGCCTTTCGGTTCTGTTTCCACCGCCAATCCACTGGGAACGCCAGAAAAGCAAGCTGTAGCGCCGGCCGCGGTGGAGGCGCCCGTAATTATCCTTCACTCTCTCGGCGACCCCCAAGGCGCCAAGCTCATCGCCGCCGCTCGCCTTTCCATCCAGCACCGCGACTTCGAGTCTGCTCAGTCGCAACTCGATCAAGCCCATTCGCTCAACCCTCAACAGATGAATCTCTGGACCAACTATGGCTACCTGGAATTCCAGCGCGGCAATATGACGGCGGCCGTCGCCGATTATCAAAAGGAGCTGGCTCTCTATCCCGATCACTTCGGCACCTACAGCTCGCTGGCCGAGGCGCAGAACATCCTCGGCCTGGAGAAGGAAGCGCAGCAAACGCTGCGCAACTGGGCGGCCGCACAGCCCGACAGCGCCGCGCCGGTCTCCGCGCTGGTGCTGATGCTTCTGGATGAAAACCATCCCGTCGAGGCAGTCTCCGCTGCAGATGCCGGCCTTACCCGCCTTTCGGCAATGAACCACTTCGACCAGCATTTGCAACTTCTCACCGGCGAAGCCCAACTTGCCGCGGGCGATCTGCAAAAAGGGCTAACCACGCTGCGGGCTCTGATCCGCACCACTACGGATCTCTACGCCATGAACGACGCCGCTTATCAACTGGCCAAGGCCGGCCTCGATCTGTCTCTCGCCGAATCCACGGCCCAGGCGGCGCTGGACGGGCTCACCGCGGAGAGCAAGTCCTGGACGCTGCAAACCAACATTCAGAATGAATTGGTCAAAAGCCGCCACATCGCTTCCACCTGGGACACAATCGGCTGGATTCTCTACCGCCAAGGCAAGATCGCCGCGGCCGAAAGCTACATCCGGCCTGCCTGGATCAACCGCGAGAGCGCCGAGATCGGCGAGCATCTGGCCGAAATTGCCCAGATCAAAGGCGATCCGGACGAAGCTCTGCGGCTTTGGGAACTGGCCCAGGCGACGTTTCCCAACTATCTCCGTCCCAGTGTCCGCAAGACTCCCGGCGCCACCCAGAAGGAACTGACCGAGCATATCGAGGCTCTGCGCAAAGCCGGCGTCAAGGAGCCAGCCGGGGACCCCGATGAGACCCTGCGGCAGTTGAGCACGGTCCCGCTCGGCCCCTCGGACGGCCGCACCGGCTCGGCAGAATGCCGCCTGCTGTTGAGCCATGGTGAAGTTCTGGATCTTCAGCAAACCGGCGAAAACGAGCTTCCCATAGCCCGCGAACGCATCCTGAGTGCAAAACTCCCCGCATTTTGGCCGAAAGGATCGGACGCCCGGCTGGTTCGCAACGCCATGATCCATTGCCGCGCCGGTGTCTGCGAACTCGTTTTTGAGCCATAATCTCTTCGTCGCGGGCAACCGGGCGATCCAGGGTAAAGGAGGAGGTCCGGTGGGTCTCTCTTCGTCAGACGCCGCCCTCCGCCCGCCCCATCCGATACAATGAGGCAGGGAGCGACCAGCATGGCACATGTAGTTTTTTGCGTCCGCAACAAGAAGCAGATGGAGGGTTTGGAAGAGCCCCCGTTCGACTCCGATTTCGGTCAGAAGATCTTTCAGAACGTCTCCCAGGCGGCGTGGGACGAGTGGGTGGAGCGGCAGAAGATGCTGCTCAACGAATACCGTCTGCAACCCTGGACCCCGCAGGCACAGCAGTTTCTGGTCGAGCAGATGGAGCAGTTCTTCTTCGGCGACGGCGTGGCCATGCCGGATCAGTTTGTACCCCCGGCGCATTAACCCGTTCCCTGCCGCCGCCAGGATTTTTCACTTTCCGGCGGCGAAGCGGCGTCGGAGCGCGGCACGAGTGGCCGCACTGATGTAAACTAAACAAGACCTCAAAAGTCGGCTCGTGAGAGCCGGCTACCTTGTGTCGGGACGTGGCTCAGCCTGGTAGAGCACTCGCTTGGGGTGCGAGGGGTCGGCAGTTCGAATCTGCCCGTCCCGACCATTTAGATTCAAGAAGATGTCGCAAGTCTCGCGCCCGGCGAGAGCACCGCGGATGCAGATTTTGAGGGCGGGGCAGAATTCGGGTTCAAATCGCCGGCTGGCTGGCCGGCTTTTTCATGCTCAAAAATGCGCAGGCAATGGCTCCTGCAGTGTATCGACGACGGAGTGCGATCCGATCGAAGCCCGGCGGGATCATTTTCTGGTACCGCGCCCACACGGTTGCGACACGCCGGAATGTTTTGTGCGTCGCGCACTGTGGGAGATCGGTTTTCATCTCCAAACCAGGTCTGTTGATCGGATAGGATAATCCGGCGATTCTATCGAATTCGGAGACTCGGTTTTGGAGTTTAAGCTATGCAAAATAAATTAATTGTCCTCCTGACGCTGAGCGCAGCGAAGGGGAAGGATCTGCGGTTTTACGGTAACCCATTGGGTGACGCCGGAAACACAGAACCTTCGCTTCGCTCAGGATGACAAGTACTTGGAACTATGGGTGTTATATGACAAAGAAAAACTCTGAACATGGGAGAAGTGGCCGGATTGAGGATAATCAGCCAACGGCCGGCCCTGCACAGAGGTTGAGTGTCCAAGAGATTCAAAGATATCTTGCTCCTGTCTCCCTCAATCCCGGTCCCAGATAACGGGAAGATAAGGTACATGAAGACTATGGGCAAGCCGTTGGAGACCGCGCACCAATTCTGAGAAGAAGCCAATAAGCCAGGCAAGAAGAATGCGCCAAATCTGCCGATAAGAAAAGCAACTGCCTTCCATGAGGAGGAACGAGCTATGCAGATCGGTGCGATATCATCGGGCGCTTCCAGCGCGAGGGTACTGAATCCCGTGGCTGTGCATCCAACAAAAATTGTTTCCTCTGCTTCCGCGTCGGCGCCGGCGCCGGCCACAGCGGGCAGCGCATCCAAGAGCGGCTCCGCTCCAACCGCTGCGCCGGCGCGGGGCGGGCACGGCCACGCCTCCGGGGGAGCGGGTGCGGCAGCGGCCAGCGCCGCGGCGGAGTCCATGGTGACCAGTTTCTCCACCACTGTGGCGGGCACCCACTATTCGGGAAGCGTTGAAGAATCCGCCGGAGAGTACGTGGCCTCTGTCGCAAACCTTCCAGGGGCCTCGGCCAGCGGATCGAGCGCCACCTCGGCGGAGAACAATCTAACCAGCCGCATCGACGAACTTGTCTGAAGAATCGGCTGGTCCGCGGCAGATGCTCTTCGCCCACTGAGGGGGCACATCAGAGCGGAGGCGGTGTGCGGGCTCTTGTCGAGTCAGGCCGGCGTAGCTTTCGCATTGCCCGTCGCGCCGGGATCATGCGTTCGATTCCTTTGACCGCATAGTTCCGTACCACGGAGGACGCCCCCGGTCTCGATTTTGAAACCGGGGAAAGTACAAGCTAAAAATCATTTTCATGCGGTCAGAGACCTCGTCGCCGGCGTAAGGTACTCGGGTCCGATGGGGTCGGTGACGGCGGCGGCGACGATGCGATCGATCTCGGCCATGGCTTCGGCGTCCAGCGCCCAGCCCATCACGCCCGCGACGGCGTCGAGCTGCTCGGGGCGCTTGGCTCCCCACAGAGCAACGGAGACACCGGGACGGTCCAGCACCCAGCGGGCGGCGAGTTCCAGCAGGGATTTGCCGAAGCGCTCGCGAGCCAGTGTGGCCAGACCCTCGACCGCCGTCATGTACTGGCTGAAGCGCGGCTCCTGGAACTTGGGATCGACGCTGCGAATGTCTTTGGCGTCGAAGATCATGCCCCGCTGCACGCGCCCTCCCAGCAGGCTGCGGCAGAGCGAGCTGTAGGTGAGCACGGCGATCTGGTTCCCCCGGCAAAACTCCAAAATGCTTTTACCCTTCGAACCTGGTCCATCGCCGCAGGCGGATTCGCCGTGCGCGCAGCACCCTTCCGCAAAAGAGCGCTCGAAGAGGTTGTAGGGAGGCTGATTCGAGGCCAGCGGAGCAACCGCGCGGAACGCCTCCATCTGCGCCACGGAGAAGTTGCTCACTCCCAGGGCGCGGACCTTGCCCTGGCAGCGGAAGCCTTCGAGCAGCGCGGCGGTCTCGGCGATGGGAACCAGCGGGTCGGGCCAGTGAACCTGGTAGAGATCGATGAAATCCGTACCCAGACGGCGCAGGCTGTCCTCGAGTTCCTTGCGCAACCGCGCTTCCGTGGAGTCGGTAAAGACCCCGGAAGAGGACCAGGTGAGACCGGTTTTGCTGGCGATGAAGAAGTCCTCGCGGCGTCCGTGTGCGCGCAGGGCCTGGCCAACGATCTCTTCCGAACGGCCGTGGCCGTAGATGGGCGCGGTGTCGATGAGGTTGATGCCGCGCTCCAGTGCGCCAAGGACGGTGGCGACGGCTTCCCGATCGGAGACCGCGCCCCATTCCAATCCGCCGATGGCCCATGTGCCCAGCCCGATGCGGGAGACGTTTTTGCCGGCAATCTCTGTGCTTTCCATAAAGGTCATCTTAATCCGTGCTTGAACTTTGAGATGCTATCGTGTGCAAAGAAGCAAAGAGCATTCTTGCGAATTCGAACTCAGGGGAAGCAGTGACTCATTCAAAGCGTAGACTCCTATGGCTCCTGGCGTTGCTGTTGGCGGCATCGGGCGCGGCGCGGGCGCAGGGCGGACCGCCGTTCATCACCGACGATCCGGGCACGCCGGGCAATCGCCATTGGGAGGTCAACCTGGGCTGGATCGCCGACCACAACCCAGCCCACGCCAACTATCAGTTGCCGGACTTCGACATCAACTACGGCTGGGGCGACCGCATCCAGCTCAAGTACGAACTGCCCATCGCCGCGGCCACGGACGCGAACAATACCACGCGGGCTGGGCTGGGCGAGTCCTTGCTCGGGATCAAGTGGCGGCCCTACGAGCACCACACCGCCGGCCAGCCCAAGAGCGACGAGAACATGACCTTCTCGCTGGGAACCTATCCCCAGGTCTCGATCAACAATCCCACCAGCGCGGTGCGGCGGGGAATCGTCGAGCCGGGGCCGCAGTACTATCTGCCCATGGAGGCCACGGCCAAAGTCGGCCCCATCGCTTTGAACGGCGAGATCGGCCGCTGGATCGGCAACGCGAACGTCCCCAGCCGCTGGGGGCGGGGTCTGATCGCCGGCCACGAGTTCAGCGAGCGGCTGGAACTCTATGCGGAGATCTACGACCTGCAAGACGTCAACCGCATCGGCGGCGCGCCCAAGCAGCGCGAGCTGACCGCGGACTTGGGTGGACGGCGCTCGCTGGACAAGAGCGGACACTTGCGGCTACTCTTCATGGGCGGACGTGGCATTCAGGCAGTGACGCGGCAGAATAGCCAGCCGAACTGGATCGCCTACCTGGGCATACAGATCCTGCTGGGGCCGAAAGACGCTCAATAATTTTGTGGGGAGTGTACGAGATGACGGAAAACGAGCAAGAAACGGAAGAGCTTTTCCCGGCTGAACCCGAGGAGACGATTGAGCAGCCAGCTTCAATGGCGGCGGAGCCGCCGTCCGCCGCACCGCAGGGGCTGCCCTACCGGCTGAACGCGGCGCAGGCGCGGGTGCTGGGCGCGCTGGTCGAAAAAGAAGCGACCACCCCGGACTACTACCCGCTCTCGCTCAATGCGCTGAAAAATGCCTGCAACCAGAGCTCCAACCGGGAGCCGGTGATGAATCTGGACGAGGAAGAGGTTCGTCTGGCGTTGCGCATCCTCGAAGAGCGCAAGCTGGCCGGGCGCGCCCGCGGAGCCGACGGCCGTGTCACCAAGTACGAACACTGGCTGGGCGAAGCCTTCAACTTCAATCGCGCCGAGACGGCGCTGATCTGCGTGCTGCTGCTGCGCGGGCCGCAAACGCCGGGAGAGTTGCGCGGCCGCACCGAGCGCATCCACGCCTTCGATGAGATCGGCGACGTGCTGGCCGGACTGCAAAAGCTGATGGAGCGCTCCCCGGCTCTGGTCGCTGTAATGCCTCGCCAGCCGGGGACCAAGGAGTCGCGCTACGTGCACCTGCTCTCCGGGCCGGTGGCCGGCGCGGGTCCGATGGCGGCGTTCGCGCCGGTGCAGCCGTATTTTGCCGTGGCTCCCGTAGGCTACGCTTCGCCGGCCAGCCTCGATGCCGGGGCCGAAGCGCGTCTAGCCCAGGTCGAAGCGGCCATGGCGGAACTGCGCCTGCAGATGGCCGAGATGCAGAAACGGTTCGACGATCTCTTTGCCTGATGGATGTAATTTTGTTTTCTCAGGAAATAAGGTTAGAGGGCTTGAATATGCCTCTGCAGGGGCTAAAGCCCTGCCGCTGTTGTCGCTGCTTGCGGCGCGGTTAAAGTCATGCCTAGAAACAGAGCTTTTGTCCTGAGAGCCTTCGGTTTCGGCATTCTCAATCGCAAAGAGGATTCCAAATGCGTGTGCCCAGCTTCATTCCGGGTATAGCCTATTTGATCCGCCCTATTCCCGTAGTGGGCCAACCGAAGGCGATATGGGCGCTGCTGGCGTGTCTGACCCACCGCTGGTGGTTGCCGCAGTGCAGGTGGCGCAGGATAGTATTTTCATATCGCTGACACGGTTTCTCAGGCCCGGTGCACACCGGACCCGATCCCGATCCCCTCAGCAGCGGTCAGGACGGTCGACCCTTGAAGATTCACGAATACCAGGCAAAAGCAATCCTCGCTCGCTACGGTGTAGCCGTACCCAGGGGCGAAGTGGCCAACACCCTCGAAGAAGCCTCGGCGGTAGCCAGCAAGCTCTTTCACGATGGCGCCTCGGGCGTTGTCGTCAAGGCGCAGATCCACGCCGGCGGACGCGGCAAGGGCGGCGGCGTCAAGGTGGCCCGCACCCGCGAAGACGCCGATCTGTACGCCAAGAACATTTTGGGCATGACGCTCATTACCCACCAGACCGGTCCGCAGGGCCAGAAGGTGCAGCGGCTGCTGGTCGAAGAAACCGCCAGCATCGCGCGCGAACTCTATCTGGGCATCGTGCTCGACCGCGTCACCGGCAAGCTGGTCTTCATGGCCTCGCAAGCCGGCGGCATGGAGATCGAAGAGGTCGCCGCCAAGACTCCCGAGGCCATCTTCAAAGAGACCATCGACCCAGCGGTCGGCTTTGGCGCATGGCAGGCACGCAAGCTGGCCTTCGCGCTGGGCCTGGCTCCCACGCAGATCAATGCGGCGGTAACCTTCCTGCAAAGCCTCTACAAGGCCTTCACCGAGACCGACGCCTCGCTGCTGGAGATCAATCCCTTCATCACCACCACCGACGGCAAGCTCTTCGCGCTCGACGCCAAGATGACCTTCGACGACAACGCGCTCTTCCGCCACGCCGAGATCAAGGCCCTGCGCGACACCGCCGAAGAAGACCCGCTCGAAGTCGAGGCTAGCAAGTTCGCGCTCAACTACATCAAGCTGGATGGCTCAATCGCCTGCATGGTCAACGGCGCGGGGCTGGCCATGGCCACCATGGACATCATTCAGTACGCCGGCGGCAGCCCGGCCAACTTTCTCGATGTGGGCGGCAGCGCCAGCCAGGAGCAGATCGAGCAGGCCTTCCGCATCCTGCTCTCCGACGCGGCCGTCAAGGCCATCTTCATCAACATCTTCGGCGGCATTCTCCGGGTGGACCGCCTGGCCACCGGGGTGGTCGCCGCCGCCCGCAACCTGCACGTCCAGGTGCCCATCGTGCTGCGGCTGGAAGGGACGAACGTCGAAGAAGGCCGCCAGATTCTCAAGGACTCCGGCCTCAACTTCCTTGTGGGCGCAACGATGAAAGAAGCCGCGCAACTCGTGGTGAAGGCAGCTTCTAGCGCCTAGCTTCTGTGCAAAGTGGTCAGTGATTAGTGGTCAGTGTTTGAAGGTGGCAACCATGGCAAAGTCTTTTCGCGAACTGATTGTTTGGCAAAAAGGCATTCGATTGGCAGTCCTGGTTTACAAGTTGACCAGCGACTTTCCCCGATCGGAGACCTATGGGTTAGTTAGCCAGATGCGCCGCGCGGCAGTCTCTATTCCAAGCAATATTGCAGAAGGCGCTGGACGCTTGAACACTGGGGAATACCGGCAGTTTCTCGGTGTTGCCAGAGGTTCCGCTTTTGAACTTCAGACACAGTTGACCATCGCAAAGGAATTGGAGTTTGGCAACGCCAGCCAGCGAGATGCTGCCGATGCCTTGTCTCACGAGATTGGAAAGATGATTTTTGGGATCATTGAAGCGATTAGTTGCGATCACCCACACTGACCACTGTTCACTGACCACTGATCCCTTTCACCGAGAAGCTAGGAGCTTGTTCATGGCTGTACTTGTAACCAAGGAAACTCGACTCATCGTTCAGGGCCTGACCGGCAAGGAAGGCACCTTCCACGCCAAGGGCTGCGCCGAATATGGAACCAACGTCGTAGGCGGAGTCACTCCCGGCAAGGGCGGCAGCATCCACGAGGGATGGCCGGTCTTCAATACCGTCTCCGACGCGGTCAAAGAGACCGGCGCCAACGCCACCATGATCTTCGTTCCCCCGCCGTTTGCCGCCGACGCCATTTTGGAAGCCGAAGACGCGGGCATCCCGTTGATCGTCTGCATCACCGAAGGCATTCCCACCCTGGACATGGTCAAGGTGTGGGCCAAGCTGAAGAATTCGGCCTCGCGTCTGGTCGGCCCCAACTGCCCCGGTGTCATCTCCCCCGGCAAGGCCAAGATCGGCATTATGCCGGGGCGTATTCACCTGGAGGGCAACGTCGGCATTGTCAGCCGTTCGGGAACGCTGACCTATGAGGCCGTCTACCAACTCACGCAGCGCGGCATCGGGCAGTCGACGGCCATCGGCATTGGCGGCGATCCGATTATTGGCACCACGCACATCGACGCTCTACGCCTGCTCAACGACGATCCCGAAACCGAAGCCATCATCCTGATCGGCGAGATCGGCGGCACGGCCGAGGAAACCGCGGCGGAGTTCGTCAAGCAGTACGTAAAGAAGCCGGTGGTGGGCTTCATCGCCGGCCAGACCGCGCCTCCGGGACGGCGCATGGGCCACGCCGGGGCCATCATCAGCGGTGGCGAAGGCACGGCTGCCAGCAAGATGAAGGCCATGGAAGACGCCGGCATCCACGTCGTCGTCTCCCCCGCCGAGATCGGCTCCATGCTGGCCAAAGTGGTTGGACGTTGAGCTTCCAGTTACTTGCCGCTAGGCCTCTGACCACATGAAGATGTGTTTCAATTTCTACTTTCCCCGGTCTCAAAATCGAGACCGGGGGCACCCTCAGTGGTACAAGACGATGCGGTCAAAGACCTAGCCTCTAGCTCTTTGTCGGTTGAACGAGCCGCATGGTTCGCCCATGCGGCTCGTTGTTGTAGGATGGGCTAGAAGCTGGCAGCTAGAGGCTAGGAGCTGTTTTTCATGAACGCACTGTGGACCGCGCAAGTACATCTGCTGACGCCGCCGAACGAGGTGGGCGACACGCGGTGCTACACCAACGTGGTTGCCTGGGGCCGCAGCGCGGCCGAGTTCGGCGCAACGATCAGCGCCATCCTCGGCCGCCGCAACTGGTCGGTGCTGAGCATCGTGCAGTGCCGTCGCGCCGAACAGTGCATCATCCTCACCGACGAGATCGCCGAGCAGATCGAAGAGGCGCGCAAGAAGGAAGGAAGTTGCATCTTCGGCACCCTGCACTACTACCCTTCGAAGAGTTCCTGAAATGCACAAAACGGCGCTCTTACTGAAATGAGTTTTCTAAAGTGACACTTTAAAAAACTCAAGAATTGAAATACTCGAAATGAGCGCCAATATTTTGTTTTTTGTTTGCGAATCGTCCCTAATGACGCGGACTTTAAGGATTGTAGAAGTGCTCTTTAGGGGCCTTCAGGCGCGCTTGTGCAGGAAGATTTCATGCGCAAATTTTTCCATTGTCATCGCCTCTGCGCCTTCCCGCAGAACGCCATAATCGGCGCCCAGACGGGAGCGGCGATAGACCACGATACGCCGCGCCACGCGTGCTCCCACAACTCGCGAGAGCGCCGCCATCGGCCCCGCCATGGACGGCTGCACAGTCTTGGAGGCCTTGGCCTCAACCATCCAGAAGCGCGCGTTGGGCTGGGGGACAAGGAAGTCCACCTCCAGCCCCTGCTGGTCGCGGAAGTAGTAGAGTTCCTTGCGCCGTCCGCGGTTGACCTGACTTTTGAGAATCTCTGCCGCCACCCAGCCCTCGAAGATCGAACCCAGAAAGGGGGAGCGGTCCAACTCCGCCTGACTGCGAATGCCGAGCAGATGGCAGACCAGCCCAGTGTCGCCCCAATAAACCTTGGGCGACTTCACCAGGCGTTTGCCAAAGTTTTCAAAATACGGCGGGATCAGGTTGATTTGTCCGGTGATTTCCAGAATGCGCAACCACTCGCCGATGGTCGGCACCGAGACTCCCAGCGGCGCGGCCAGATCGGAGCGGTTCAGCATCTGCCCGTGGCGGCTGGCCAGGAGGGCAAGAAAGCGGCGGAAGGCGGGCAGATCGCGCACACTGGTAATCAGTCGCACATCGCGTTCGATGTAGGTCTGCAGATAAGAGGCAAACCACAGATCGCGTTCCCGCGGACGCAGCACTACCTCGGGAAAGCCACCCCGCAGCAGATCCACTTTGGGCGTCTCGGTCAGGCTGAAGGGCAGCAGTTGCAGAATTGCGGCTCGACCGGCCATCGACTCCGTCACGCCCTGCATCAGCGGCGCCTCCTGCGAGCCGGTAAAGAGCCACTGGCCCATCTTGCGCGGCCGCGCATCGACCAGGGTGCGCACGTAGTCCAGCAACTGCGGCGCGTTCTGAATCTCGTCGAAGATCACCGGCGGGCGCAGGCTGTCGAGAAAGGCGCGCGGATCGCGGCGCACCCGATCCTGAATGTCTGGGTCTTCGAGCAGCACGTACTGCGCGCGCGGCAAAGCAGCGCGCAGCAGCGTCGTTTTGCCGGCTCGCCGCGGCCCCGTAACGACCACCGCGGGAAAGCCGCGAAGCGCCTTCAAAAGTACCGGAGCGAGCTGTCGAGGAATCTTCATTTGTTGAGAAATATATACCGTCACTTTAAAATACTCAATCTATCTCAATTGGAAACCTCCGCGATGGATCCCAGAAAACTTGGGAAACACCGCGTATCCACAGAAGATTATTTTAAGCTGGGTATCTGCTTGACTCAAACCACCACAAAATGTAGTATTTAAAGATGGACGAGGATTATCCACGGAGTCTGACGGAGCTTGAGGCAAGGTTTTCGACTGAGGAAGCCTGTCGTTCCTATCTCTATCAACTTCGATGGCCAGGTGGATTCACTTGTCCGCGTTGTGGGTTTGTGGCTGAGCCTCGAATCGATAGAGAAACTCTTCTTCGTTGTTCGCAGTGCAATCACCAAACCACAGTCACTGCCGGGACCATATTTCAAGATACGCGCTCTCCATTGACCGTCTGGTTTCGGGCGATGTGGTGGCTGACAAGCCAAAAGAATGGTACCAGTGCCTTGGGGTTGCAACGAATCCTTGGCCTCCGGAGCTATGAAACCGCATGGACATGGCTACATAAACTTCGTCGAGCGATGGTGCGACCTGGACGAGACCTCCTACATGGTCGCGTAGAGGTGGATGAATGCTACATCGGGGCTCCAGAAAACGAAAAACAGGGTCGAGGAAGTGTTGATAAAACGCTCGTGGTCGTTGCCGTCGAGGAAGACGGTAAAGGGATTGGACGAATCCGACTAAAGCAAATACCAAATGCATCAGGGTCTACCCTTATCCGATTTCTTCAGGAATCTGTTGCTCCCGGTAGCACAGTTCATACGGACGGCTGGAAAGGGTATAGGAGAGTGGGCTCGTTTGGATATGAACATGAAGTCACAGTTTTGAAAGGCAAAAAGGAATCTGCTTCAGAACTACTTCCTCGCGTTCATCTGGTGATCTCACTTCTGAGGCGGTGGCTAATGGGAACTCATCAAGGGGCTGTCAGTCATAAACATATGGATTTCTACCTGGATGAGTTCACGTTTCGGTTCAACCGGCGCAAGTCAAAGAACCGAGGCAAGCTGTTTTATCGACTAGCCCAACTGGCAGTCGCAATCGAGCCAGTGACGTTGGATAGTATCCTGCATTCGCAAAAGCACCATCCTCGAAATCAGTCGATTAAGAAACCACCATCGAGGGAAGAAGCCCCAAAAACACTTTCAGGACAAATAAATGTCGCTTAATTCGAAAATCTTAAAGGTCTATTTGTCGCTTTGAGCAACAGTGCAGTGAAAACGCAATGTGATAACAGTCCAAGGGAGATAAAAGTGGCGAAAAAGAGCAAGAACGAGCGAAACACTGAAAACTTGGTGCGAGATGAACTGCGACGGCTCGACTATTACGACCAGAACAACAACATTAGTGTTGAAGAGCAGAAGAGCGTCATAGATGAGGTCAAGAGATTATTAAAAAACGGAAGCAAGGGAAACAAGGGGGGCCGTGGCTGCCCCGAATTCTTGGTTAGCAATTCTGACACCCCGGACTTTTTGATTGTCTTTGAATGTAAGGCATCCACTTCTGACCACGAAAGCTCAAAAGTGATAGACATCTTGGCGGGTAAATCTTTTGAGGAAACCGATGATGAGTACGCTAAGCGCGTTCAGCGCTATGCCGCAGATGGCGTGCTCCATTACGCAAAATTGCTTTCCCGTTCCTACAACGTTATTGCTGTAGCGATTAGCGGGGAAAAGCAGAAAAGTGCAAGTATTTCTGTTTACATCCACTCCAAAAATGCCAAGAAGGCAGAGCCCCTGGTCAGCAAGGGAAACGGAAACTCTATCCACGAAATTCTGCCTTGGAAGGACTACCTGGACCATGCGGTATTTAATCCAGCCGTCCGCCAGGCGCGACTCGACGATCTGATGGCATTTGCGCGTGAACTTCATGTTTTCATGCGCGATTACGCCAAACTTACGGAAAGTGAGAAGCCGCTACTTGTAAGTGGCACCCTTATCGCTTTGAAGAATAAAGCGTTTGCAGCCTCCTATGGGTTACACGAAACAAAAGACTTGCCAGCCCGTTGGATTGAGACCATCAAGCACGAAATCGGCGTCGCCGAAATCCCCCAGGCCAAGAAAGACAATATGGCGCAGCCTTATGCGTCCATATCTGTTCATCCTGAACTTGCAAAAAAAAGCCAGAAATACCCCAATGGAGTACTTCATGAGCTCATCAAGCGGATCAACGAGAAAGCTGCTCCGCTTATGACCGCAGAAGAAGGGACTGACATTCTGGGGCATTTTTACGGTGAGTTCCTGAAATATACCGGTGGCGACAAGAAGGCGCTGGGTATTGTCCTCACACCGAGGCACATTACAGAACTGTTCTCGTTGCTGGCAAATGTCAATAAGGAGTCAACTGTCCTGGATATTTGCGCGGGCACTGGTGGATTTCTCGTATCCGCCATGTCGCAAATGATGAGGGAAGCCTATACCTCAGACGAGCGAGACAGAATCAAAAACGAGGGATTGATCGGTGTAGAGCAGCAACCCAACATGTTCGCTCTAGTTGCTAGCAACATGATTTTGCGAGGGGACGGGAAGGCTAATTGCGGTGGTCCCGGTTGTTCGGACAGTTTTCCTTGGTTCTTAAGTGGAAGTTCTGTTGTTCGGTTTAGGCTGCCAGGAATTCCGGCAGGCGGTTGAAGTAGACCTGGTCGGGCGTGAACCCT
>Ga0181535_10000046_pt1 | contig 175361 bp, 152 predicted proteins | sample PEATcosm2014_Bin_44_FD_119774 | JGI IMG/M metagenome (GOLD analysis project Ga0181535, IMG submission 119774) | Peatland microbial communities from MTU Mesocosm Facility, Houghton, MI, USA - PEATcosm2014_Bin17_30_metaG | ecosystem: Environmental > Terrestrial > Soil > Wetlands > Peat | place... | reverse complement strand
GCTCCGCTGCGGTCCTCGGATAGGTCTCCATGCTCCCTCGCATGGATCCATCCTCGCCGCCCGTCAAGCGGACACTTCACTTGCTAAAAACACCGGACATATTATGTGCTAACGACAACCGCCCGCTCGTCAGTTACCCGTTGATAAACAGTCGAACATGAACCTCGTGCGGACTTTTGGGGCAATAAAAGGGCGTGAGCGACCTTTGGCGGAGGTCAAATTGCCTAAGAACGTCCCTCGGGGGCTAAAGCCCATAGTTTTTAATTGATTCTTTGCGGCACGGCTGAAGCCGTGCCCTTTCAAGACGTGACTCTCACGAAGAAGCCCGGCTTTCACCGCAAAGCCGGCCTGTCACCAGGGCCGTTTGGGAACTTTTTGCAAAGCCGTCTGAGGGAAACGTTCCTAGACTTCGTCCTTGCCGGGCCGCATCATCAGGTTGCGAATCGCCTCGCGCGGATCTTTGCCGTTGTCCAGAATCATTTCCATCTGCTCGGTGATCGGGATCTCGATGCCGTGCTTGCGCGCCAGGCCCAAAGCGGCGCGGGTGGTCAGCACGCCTTCTGCGACCTTTCCGCCCAGGCTCTCCAGAATCTCCGCCAGCTGACGGCCCTCACCCAGCGCCTGGCCCACCGTGCGGTTGCGGCTCAGCGATCCGGTGCAGGTCAGCACCAGATCTCCGACTCCGGATAGCCCGGCCAACGTGTCGCGCTGGCCTCCACAGGCCACGGCGAGCCGCGTGATCTCGGCGATTCCGCGGGTGATCAGAGCGGCAGTGGAGTTGTAGCCCAGGCCGACGCCCGCTGCCACGCCGGCGGCGATGGCGATTACGTTCTTGAGCGCCCCGCCCAGTTCCACGCCGATTACATCGGTCGAGGTGTAGAGCCGCAGCGTCTCCGAGGAGAACTCCTGCTGAATGCGCGCAGCGATGGCTGCGTCTTCAAAGGCGACGGTGACGGCGGTGGGCTGTCCCTGGGCGACTTCGAGGGCGAAACTTGGCCCGGAGAATGCGCCGATGGGCAATGACAGGCCCGTTTCGCTCAGGCTCGCAGCGATCACTTCGGTCATACGCAAAAAGGTCCCGTTTTCCACGCCCTTGGTGGCGCTCACCACAATCTGGCCGGCGTGCAGCTGAGGGCGAAGCCTGCCCATCGTCGAGCGGAGAAAACCGGAGGGAATCACGGAGACGACGATTTCAGCATCGGCCACAGCCTCTACGCTGCCGGTGACTACGATCTCCTTGGGCAGAGGAAAGCCAGGCAAGAACTGGAGATTCTCGCCCGCCGCAACAATCTGGCTGGCTTCTTCGTGGCTATGCGACCAGAGGGTGATGTCATGGCCGCCGCGACGGTGGAGCGAAAGTGCAATGGCGGTTCCCCAGGCTCCTGAACCAAGAACGACAATGCGACTCATAGGGCTTTCTTTGCTCCAAAGCGGGATTCCGTGCCGCTGAGCAGGCGGCGGATGTTCTGTTGGTGTCTGACGATGATGATGGCGGCGACGAGGATCTGCGCAGCGATGAAGGCATTCGGCTTGTATCCGCTGACGAGAAGCCAGGCAAAGACGGGAAAACTGGCGGCTCCGAGGATAGAAGCAAGGGAGACATAACGGCTCAACGCCAGAATGACGCTAAAGACCGAGATGGCCGCGAGCGCAGCCCAGGGCGCCGCGGCGAGGAAGACTCCAAAACCAGTAGAGACGCCTTTGCCTCCCCTGAACTTAAGCCACACCGGAAAGATGTTTCCGAGCACGGCGGCCACCACGGCGATGGCCTGAGCGGTACGTGAGGGCACGCCCGGAAGCAGGAGCGCGCCGAGGAATCCGCCGAGCCAGACGGCCGAGCAGCCCTTGAGCACGTCGAGCACGAATGTGAGTGCGCCGAGGCGTTTGCCGCCGGAGCGCAGCACATTCGTCGCGCCGATATTGCCGCTACCCGACGAGCGGATATCGCGATGCAGAAATAAACGGACCAGCAGATAGCCGGTGGGAATCGAACCCAGCAGATACGCGGCCATGACGATGGACAGAATTCCAATAAACATAACGAGAGAGTTTAGCAGGTGAAACCGGATCCGGCGAGGGGGTTAAAAACCTTGAAAAATGGGGAAAAACAGAGCCGGGCGGGGAATACCCTCCCAGCCCGGCTCTGTAGAAACATCCTTCCCTGTGATCGCTTTAGAAGTGGTAGGCAACGCCCAGAGTCGGATTGTAGATGTTGTAGTACTTGTTGGTGGCGAACGACGAAACGCCGAAGGTGGGCACCTTGGTGACAAAACCGCGATACTCGCCGCGGATGTCGAAGCTGGGGCTGATCTCATAGGCGAAACCCGCGCCATAAATCCCGCCCACACTGGTTTGCTGCTTCGCGTCCAGCGTGGTGGTGCCGGAATTGCGGATGGGGAGGAAAATCAATGCGCCCGGTCCCGCTTCAAGGAACGGATTGAACTTGTGGAAATTGAAGGAACGCACGTACGCACCCGAGATTTCCTGGGTACGGGTAAGGATCCGGTAGGTGTTGGTGCTGCTTACCAAATACTTGATCGAGTTCTGGTAGGTGATTCCGTAGTTGGCTTCGATGGCGCTGGACGGGGTCAGCATGAAACGGTAGCTGGCCAATACGCCATATGCCGGGCTGGAGTGAACCTGCACGTCGGTTGAGGCGGCAATGAACGGCTCGATAAGCCCGGTTCCGCTGATGCTGATGTCCTGGCGGCTCTCCTGAGCGCGGCCTGCGGCCACGCCTACGGCCAACAGAAAGGCAATGATGGCGATCTTCTTCATTCGGTCCTGAACCTCACGACTGCGCAACCGTTCGGCTGGCAACGAGCTTGTCGAATCCGGTGCTCCGGTTCACGCCGGGCACCGCTCTCGCCATTGTAACTGGCCGGGCAGGGTTTGGCAGAACGGGGGCCTCGGAACGATCTGAGCCTATAGACGCGCCGGGGGCGAAATGGGCGTTCTCAACTCCTGCAAACTGCCTGAATTCGGGGCTTTCAGCTCCCTCGCTCCTCCTGGAAATAGAAGGGAGGGCCCTTCTCCCGGGCCAGCTTCCGCACCGTCCGCAAGAAGGCCTCGGCGGCATACGAGAGGGTCGCCTGGCGTCGGTGCACCAGTCGCAGCACCCGTTTCATCTCCAGTTCGTCCACCGGGACCCGCACCAGGATTCCGGCTTCCAGTTCCCGGGCCACGGTCAGATGCGGAACCAGCGCCACCCCGTTCCCCATGGCCACAAACCGCTTGATGGCCTCGATCGTGGGCAGCTCGATTCCCATATTCAGTGGGGTCCTGTAGCGCTGGAAAGCCTCGATTACCTTGCGGCGCAGCGGCGAGGTCACGTTATGAGCGATGAAGTTTTCCTTGCCCAGATCGGTGATCGAGACCCGTTCCGCCCCTGACAATGGGTGATCGGGGCTCACAATGAAGGCCAGGCTGTCGCCATACACGGCGATGGTGCGGAACTGCACCGGGTCGGCGCGGAACGAGATGACCCCGACCTCGAAGGTGCGCAGGTTCAGCTCCTCCTGGATATGGCTGGCCAGCATGCGGTGCACGGTGACGTTGATGTGGGGAAACTCGCGCCGAAAGGCGTCCACCGCCGGCAGCAGGTACATCGACGTGTATTCGTTGGCCGCCAGATGCAGGCGCCCGCGCTCCAGGTTCTTCAACTCGTCCAGCGCACTGGTAGCCTCGCGGCGCAGGGCCAGCAGGCGGAGGGCGTAATCGCGCAGCAGGGTCCCGGCCGCCGTCAGCGAACCGTCCCGCGCGGCGCGGTCGAAGAGCGTTTCGCCCACCGACTCTTCCAGCTTGCGGATCACCTGGCTCACCGCCGGTTGGGTCCGGTGCAGGCGCACAGCCGCCTTGGAGAAGCTGTGCTCCTCCGCCACCGCCAGAAAGGTTTCAAGCTGATTCAGGTCCATAAAGACTCCAGGGAACAGGGAACAGGGAACAGGGAACAGAGGACAGGGAACAGGGGTCAGGGATCAGGGATCAGAAATGAGGCTTGTGAAGGGTGGCGGTTTCCGACCCCGTTCGAAAAATCAAATAACAAGGACGCTGCACAGCTCTGGGCCGTCCGTTCCCTGAACCCTGAACCCTGAACCCTGAACCCTGTTCCCTGTTCCCTGAAGTATAAGCATGTTTTATCGCGTCTCCAACAATTATAACTTTGCGTTATATGCCACTCATACGAGACACTACCTGTGTTCGCATCAGGATCCCCCCGATAGGCGAGTGCATGATTTCAGATCAGGTAGTTTTTTTCGACACGACATTACGCGATGGCGAGCAGTCTCCGGGCTGCAGCATGACCACGCAGGAAAAGTTGACGATGGCGCACGCGCTGGAAGACCTGGGCGTGGACATCATCGAAGCCGGATTTGCCATGGCTTCCGAAGGTGATTTCGCAGCCATTGCCACCATTACCCAGGCCGTTCGCAAGCCGCGCATCGCCTCGCTGGCCCGCGCCAAAACGGAAGACATCGAGATGGCGGCACGCGCGCTTCAGTTTGCCGACCGCGCCCGCATTCACGTCTTCCTGGCCTCCAGCGACCTGCATCTCGAATACAAGCTCAAGATGAGCCGCCAGCAGGCGCTCGATTCCACAGCCGAGTCGGTAAGGCTGGCGCGCTCGCTGGTGGACGACGTGGAGTTCTCGCCGGAAGACGCGACCCGCGCCGACCGTGACTACCTGGTCGAAATGGTGCGCGTGGCGGTCGAAGCCGGCGCAACCACCATCAACATGCCGGACACGGTTGGCTACAGCACTCCGGAAGAGTACGCCGAGATTTTCCGCGAGGTGCGTGAGCGCATCCCGGCCATCGATGCCGAGGGCATCATTCTCTCCTCGCACTGCCACGACGATCTGGGCCTGGCGGTGGCCAACTCGTTGGCCGCCATTTCTGCGGGAGCCCGGCAGGTGGAGTGCACCATCAACGGCATCGGCGAACGCGCCGGCAACGCGGCTCTGGAAGAGATTGCGGCCGCGCTTTATGTGCGCGCCGACCGTTTCGGCCTGACCAACAACATCAAAATGGCGAGTCTGTATCCCGCAAGCCAGGTGCTGGGCCAGATCATCACCTTCCGGCCCTCGCCCAACAAGGCTGTGGTGGGCGACAACGCCTTCGCGCACGAGTCGGGGATCCATCAGCACGGAATGCTGGCCAACCCGCTCTGCTACGAGATCATGACCCCTTCGCTGGTGGGCGTGGCTAAAACGCACCTGGTGCTGGGCAAGCACTCCGGCCGCGCGGCCCTGCGCAACCGCCTTGAGCAACTGGGCTTTGAACTGACACGTGAAGAACTGCAGCAGACCTACTACCGTTTTGTGGCCCTTGCGGACCGCAAGAAGAACATCTACGACCAGGACCTGGTCGGCCTGCTGCCCGATCAGATTCGCGAAAAGCGGCACCAGCCGGTTTCGGAACTGGATTGAGAGCCTTGTAACAAGGCACGACTTTAGTCGTGCCGAAATGGTCAACCAAACGGACGGGGCTTTAGCCCCTGCGGACTTTTTCGAACGGGCACGGAAGTCGCAAGGTACGCATGAGCAAGCATCGGTTCGCGGAGTTGGCTTGGACTGCAATTGCATCGGCCGTCCTGATGCTGCTTACCTGGGACGCATTTGGCACTCGGATGGAATGGCTGGCGGTGCCGTTTTACGCGCCGGGATTGATGATCGCGAACCTTTTCTTTGCCGATGGCTTTCACTCCGCGGGCTTTTTGCAGGTGGTCTTCGGCCTCAATTTTGTTTTCATCTGGATTCTGTTTTTGGCACTTGTGAAACTGCTGAAAAGACTCTTCGCTTCAAAGGTGCAATCGGGCCTTTGATAACCGATCTCTGATCCCCGATCTAAGATCCCTGAACCCTGATTCCTGGAGAAGCATGAAGCTGAAAGTGTTAGTGACCGCCGGAGACGGCATCGGCCCGGAAGTAACAAACGAAGCAGTTGCTGTATTGAAGGACGTCATGGAACTGGGCGGCCATACGCTTGAGCTGGATTTCAAGCGCATCGGCGGTATCGCCATCACCACCGACGGAACGCCGCTGCCCCAGGAAACCCTGGATGCCGCGCTGGCTTCCGACGCGGTTCTCCTCGGCGCAGTTGGTGGCAACGAGTTCAATAAGATGTCTCCCGACAAGCGCCCCGAAGCCGGCCTTCTGGCGATTCGCGCCGCGCTGGGTGGATTCGCGAATCTGCGGCCCTGCCTGACCTTCAAGGAATTGTCGGCCAACAGCCCGCTGCGCCCGGAGATTATCGATGGCGCCGATATCATGTTCGTCCGCGAGTTGCTGGGCGGGGCTTACTTCGGCATGCCGCGCGAGTACAACAAGGAGACCGGCGTCGGCTTCAACACCATGATCTACACCCGCGCCGAAGTGGAGCGCGTGGCGCACGTTGCTTTCAAAATCGCCCAGGCGCGCCGCAAGAAGCTGTGCAGCGTGGACAAGGCCAATGTGCTCGAGGTTTCGCAACTCTGGCGCGCGGTGGTGATTGAAGTCGCGCAGCAGTACCCGGATGTCGAACTGGAACACCAGTACGTGGATGCGATGGCGATGCACCTGATGAATCGTCCGCGCGACTTCGATGTGGTGTTGACGGAGAATCTGTTCGGCGACATTCTTTCCGATGAGTCGGGCGTGATTACCGGTTCGCTGGGTATGCTGCCTTCGGCCACGGTGGGCGGCAAGGTCAATCTGTACGAGCCGATTCACGGTTCCGCGCCGGACATTGCGGGCAAGGGACTGGCGAATCCGATGGGCGCAATGATGACGGTGGCGCTGTTGCTTCGTCATACCGCCAAGCTGGAGAAGGAAGCGGCGGCGATTGAGACGGCCGTTCGCAAGCTGCTGGCCGATGGCTATCGCACCGCCGACCTGGTGCGCGGCAAGGATCACGGCTACACGATGCTTTCGACGACCGAAGTGGGTGCGAAGGTACGCGAGACGGTCAAGGCGTTGCTGTCGTGAATCGAAAGGAAGCGGGAGAATGCGCGTAATTATCCGGTTTTCAGTTGATGGTGAAAAAGACAGCAAACTGAGAAACAAGCTCAGAGCCGCCTTGAAGGCCAAGGGTATTAAGCTACGGAAAAAATACCGCAACCTATGAGGTGGATGAAACCGGCGGCATCGACCCTCTAAGAATCCAAGATGCAATGGACGGTTTTTGGGGTGTGCTAGACGCGCAAAAGAATCAATTGCCTGGGAAACTCGATCATTTTTGGATGTACGTGGATCGAAGGCCTGCGCCTGAAACGCCAGATAATGCCAGAGCCAAAAAGGCCACTGGTCAAGCGAAAGCGACCCTCAAGGGCAGAAAAGGAAAGTAAAGGACTATGGCAAAGACATTATTCGAGAAGGTCTGGGAGCAGCACCTGGTGGCCGAGCCTGAGGGCGAGCCCTCGCTGCTCTACATCGACCTGCAACTGGTCCATGAAGTTACGTCGCCCCAGGCTTTCGAGGGGCTGCGTCTGGCTGGCCGCACGGTTCGCCGTCCGGATCGGACTGTTGCCACCGTAGATCACAACGTGCCCACCACCAAGGAAGGCCGTCTCCACATCGTGGACCAGATTGCCGCATTGCAGATCGCGACACTGCGCAAAAACTGCGCGGACTTCGGCATCGAGTTGTATGACGTCGACAGCCCCGATCAGGGCGTGGTGCACGTCGTCGGCCCCGAACTGGGCCTCACCAAGCCGGGCATGACCATTGTCTGCGGCGACTCGCACACCAGCACCCATGGAGCCTTCGGGGCCTTGGCTTTTGGAATTGGCACCAGCGAAGTGGAGCACGTTCTGGCCACCCAGACCCTGCCCCAAGCGAAGGCCAAGAGCTTCCGCATCGCCGTCGAAGGCGAGCTGCCCCAGGGCGTCACGGCCAAGGACATTATTCTCGCCATCATCGGCAAAATTGGCACCGACGGCGCAACCGGCTGCGTGATCGAATACACCGGCTCGGCCATTCGTTCGCTGAGTATGGAAGGCCGCATGACGGTCTGCAACATGAGCATCGAAGCGGGCGCGCGCGCGGGCCTCATCGCTCCGGACGAAAAAACATTTGCTTACCTCAACGGCCGTAGGTTCGCCCCGAAAGATGCAGCGTGGCGTCCTAATTCAGAAACCGAGTGGAACAAAGCGGTGGCAGAGTGGAAGAAGCTGGTCACCGACAAGGGCGCAACTTACGACCGCGAGCTGGTGATCGACGCGGCTACTTTGGAACCCTACGTAAGCTGGGGTACCAGTCCCGGCATGGTGGCGCCCATCTCCGCAGTGGTGCCCGATCCCGCAGCCGCAGCCACCGAGCAGGAACGCCACGGTTTTGAGCGGGCTCTTGAATACATGGACCTAAAAGCCGGTACGCCGATGCAGGAAGTCGTCATCGACCGTGTCTTCATAGGCTCCTGCACCAATGGACGCATTGAAGACATGCGCGCCGCTGCCCGCATTGCCGCGGGTTACAAGGTCGCTGCAACGGTGGGCGCAATGGTGGTTCCTGGTTCGCAAGCCGTCAAGGCGCAAGCCGAGAAGGAAGGCCTCGACAAGATCTTCATTGAAGCGGGCTTCGACTGGCGCGAGCCGGGCTGCTCGATGTGCCTGGCCATGAATCCCGACATCCTCTCGCCGGGCGAGCGTTGCGCTTCCACAAGCAATCGCAACTTTGAAGGACGCCAGGGACGCGGTGGACGCACCCACCTGGTTTCGCCCGAGATGGCCGCAGCAGCCGCCATTGCCGGACACTTTGTCGATATTCGCAACTGGGCTGTACGCGAGGAGGTCAAGGCCTAATGGAAAAGTTCATCACACTCACATCTCTGGCCGCGCCTCTGGATCGTGCCAATGTTGACACCGACCAGATCATCCCCAAGCAGTTTCTCAAGCGCATTGAGCGCACCGGCTACGGCGACTTCCTCTTCTTCGACTGGCGTCAGAGCGCCGAGGGCGCCCTTATTTCCGATTTTGTCCTCAACGACCCGAGGTACACGGGCGCAAAGATCCTGATCGCCGGCAAGAACTTCGGCTGCGGGTCGAGCCGCGAACATGCGGCATGGGCACTGGAGAACTACGGCTTCCGTGCGGTGATCGCGCCGACCTTTGCCGACATCTTCTTCTCCAACGCGGGCAAGAACGGCATCGTGCTGGTTCGCCTGCCGGAAGATAAGGTCGCCGTGCTGATGGATCGCGCGCGGTCGCTCTCGCACTACAAACTCACCATTTCCTTGCAGGATCAGACAGTAACCGACAGCCTGGGCTTCCACGCCAGCTTCGAGATCGATCCTTTCCGCAAGTTCTGCCTCACCGAAGGGCTTGACGATATTGGTCTCACCCTTCGCCATGCGGCTGAACTCGACACATTTGAAGCAAAGCACGACGGGGCGGGATGGTTGAAGGCGAAGAGCTAGCGGAGTTAGCGCGGTTAGCGGAGTTGGCGGAGTTAGCACGCTGACGAGCCGACTTGCTAGCCCCGCTAACAACGCCAACGCCGCTAACTCCGCTCAAGACGCACCACCTGATTTCAGGCTCTGATCTCTACAAAGGAGTTCTTCATGGGAAACAATACGCAATCATCGAATGCCCATCTGACCACGCCCACCCGTTTAACCGGCGCTGAAATCGTGTGGGCCACGCTGGTAGGCGAGGGCGTAACAGACGTCTTCGGTTACCCGGGCGGCGCCATTCTCCCGGTATACGACGCACTGCGCAAGTTTCCCATCCACCACACCCTCGTACGCCACGAGCAGGGCGCGGCGCACATGGCCGACGGCTATGCGCGCGCCTCTGGCAAAGTGGGCGTCTGCATCGCCACCAGCGGACCGGGCGCAACCAATCTGGTTACCGGCATTGCCACGGCCATGCTGGACTCCATTCCCATGGTCTGTATCACCGGCAACGTCTCCAGCAAGATTCTGGGCACCGACGCCTTTCAGGAAGTGGACATTACCGGCATTACTCTGCCCGTGACCAAACACAACTTCCTCATCAACAAGCCGGAAGACATTGCCCCGGCCATTCGCTACGCCTTCCAGATTGCGAAGTCGTCGCGTCCCGGCCCGGTGCTGGTGGATATCACCAAGGACGCGCAGCAGGCCACGGCGATCTTCGACTTCGAAGCCGCCAAGCCCCGTCCGCATCGTCCCCACCCCATGCTCAAGGTAGAGGAGTCCGGCCTGGAGCAGGCTGCCGAGCTTATCCGCAATGCCAAGCGCCCGGTCATTCTTGCCGGCCATGGCGTTATCGAGTCTGGAGCCACGGAGCAGATCCTCGCACTGGCCGAGCGCGCGCATATTCCGGTAGCGCTCACCCTGCTGGGCCTGGGTGGTTTCCCGGCCTCGCATGCGCTCAACCTAGGCATGATGGGTATGCACGGCGAGTCGTGGGTCAACCACGCGATTCAGGAGTCCGATCTGCTGATCGCCTGCGGCATGCGCTTCGACGATCGCGTCACCGGCTCGATTGCGACCTATGCCCCCAAGGCAAAGAAGATTCATATCGAGGTCGATCCTTCGGAGATCAACAAGAACGTCAAGGTCGATGTCGGCCTGGCGGGCGACCTGCGCGCTGTACTGGAAGAGCTGCTGCCCCGCATCTCGGGCCGTGAGGGCACTGGCTGGCTTCGCTCCATCGAGGCCATCAAGGGCGACTCCGCGGTGCGCGACATCAAGAATCTGGAAGACGACGGCCATCTCTATGCGGCGCATGTGATGCACGATTTGTGGCGCATCACCGAAGGCAAGGCCATCATCGTCACCGACGTTGGCCAGCACCAGATGTGGGAGGCGCAGTACTACCACCACGAGACGCCCCGCACGCTGATCACCTCCGGCGGCCTGGGGACGATGGGATTTGCTTTACCCGCGGCCATCGGGGCGAAATTCGCTTGCCCGGACAAGGAAGTCTGGGTCATCGCCGGCGACGGCGGCATCCAGATGACCTCGCCCGAGTTGGCCACCATCGCCCAGGAAGGCATCAAGGTCAACATCGCCATCATCAACAACGGCTATCTGGGCATGGTGCGCCAGTGGCAGGAGTTTTTCTACGAGCGCAACTACGAGGCCACGCCGCTGGTCAGCCCGGACTTCGTGAAGCTGGCCGACGCACACGGCATCCCCGGACTTGCCGTGCACAGCCGCGCTGAGTTGAAGGCCGCGGTCGATCAGGCTCGCTCGGCACAAGGCGCGTTCCTGCTCAACTTCATGGTCGAAAAGGAAGACTCGGTGTATCCGATGATTCCCGCCGGCAATGCCTTGCACGACATGATCCGCCGTCCCGACAAGAATCCGCTGGTCGAGAGTCCGGACGACAAATGACAGGGAACAGGGATCAGGGGTCAGGGATCAGGGTTTTCCGAACTGCTCCATGATGCTGAAAGATTAGCAAACAGTTTCGCAAAGATGATTCACGGGATCTTGGAGGGGATCGAGGAGCAGGATGAAGTTCGAAGGAACTGATCCCTGATCCCTGACCCTGATCCCTGAAAGGCTTTTATGCTGCATACATTCGTCGCTTACGTGGAAGATCTGCCCGGCGTGCTGACGCGCGTGGCATCGCTGTTTCGCCGTTTGAACATCAACATCATCTCGCTCACCGTGGGCCGCAGCGAGCGCGTCGGGCTCAGCCGCATGACCGTGGTCGCCGACGCTTCCGCCGAGGCCGGTCACCGCATCCGGGCCAGCCTGTTTAAACTGGAAAATGTAGTGGACGTGGACGACATTGGCACCACTCCAAACGTGACCCGCGAACTGGCGCTCATTAAAGTTGGCGCCACGCCGCAGACCCGTTCGCAGATCTTCGAATTGGTCGAAGTCTTCCGCGCCCGCATTGTCGATCTGACGTCGGAATCGTTGATGATTGAAATGACCGGCGTCGAGAGCAAGATCGAAGGACTGATCCAGGTGCTCAACGAAAGCGAGGGCCGCATTCTCGAAATCTGCCGCAGCGGTAAACTCACCATGCGCCGCGGCCATCACACCAGCCGAGTCCTGCGCGCATTGGGCGCAGGCGAAGAAGTGGAAACCCCGGCCGAAGAAATCATCGAAGCCCTTCAGCCGGAGTAACAGAATTTTCATCCTGAGCGAAGCGCGGCGGAGTCGAAGGACCTGCGGTTGCTTTTCAGCAGGGGATGTATGGGTGCCCGCCTCGTTGTTGTTTCGGGCGGAATACCTCTAACCTCATTCCGCGAGCTTTTCGAGTTTCAGCGGCTCCACAAAAATCCAGACCAAGCAAAGGAAGAACCGAGAAAATCATGGCTAAGACTTATTACGATCAAGATGCCGACCTTTCCCTCATCCAGTCCAAGAAGGTAGCCATCATCGGCTACGGTTCCCAAGGGCATGCCCATGCTCTCAACCTGAAGGACTCCGGGGTACATGTGAAGGTTGGCCTCGCGGCCAACTCCAAGTCCATTGCCAAGGCCCAGAATGCCGGGCTTGAAGTCGGCACCGTTGCAGATGTGACCAAGTGGGCCGACGTAGTCATGGTGCTGGTTCCCGATCAGACTGCTGCCAAGCTTTATGCCGAAGAGATCGGACCGAACCTGGCTGCGGGCAAGATGCTGCTCTTTGCGCACGGCTTCAACATCCACTACAAGACGATTATTCCCGCGGCGGGAATTGATGTAGGCATGGCTGCTCCCAAGGCTCCCGGACATCGCGTGCGCGATATCTTCCCCGAGGGCGGCGGCGTACCCGGATTGATCGCCATTCATCAAGACGCGACGGGGAATGCCCATGCGATCAACCTGAGCTACCTCAAGGGCATCGGCTGCACCCGCGCCGGAGTGCTCGAGACCACCTTCAAGGAAGAAACCGAGACCGATCTCTTCGGCGAGCAGGCCGTGCTTTGCGGCGGCGTCAGCGCCTTGGTGAAAGCTGGATTCAACACGCTTGTTGAGGCTGGTTACCAGCCGGAGAGCGCCTATTTCGAGTGCCTGCACGAGCTCAAGCTGATTGTCGATCTGATGTATCGCGGCGGTCTGGCGTATATGCGCTACTCCATCAGCGACACCGCGGAGTGGGGCGATTATGTCAGCGGCCCGCGCGTCATCAACGAAGAAAGCATCAAGGCGATGAAGGGAATTCTGACCGACATTCAGGATGGGACTTTTGCGAAAAGATTCCTCGCCGACCAGAACAGCGGCCGCAAGGAATTTTTGGCGTTTCGCGAGGCCGAGGCCGCGCAGCCGATCGAAGTAGTCGGCAAGGCGCTCCGCGCGCAGATGCCGTTCCTTGATCCGGTGACGGTCGAGGAAGTATCGAAGAGCCGGTAGCTGCACTAAAAGGAATACGCCGGGGATTAAAATCTCCCGGCGTATTCTTGGTATATTGCATTGTTGTCAGTTGAAACGACTACGGCTCACGCCATTTGTCACGGCCGCCGACATTCGTGTTACGAACCCGCTCAACCAGGATCGTAGCATCCGGTGCGATTTCACGTGCACGCCCAATTGCCTCTGCTTGCGTAGGTTCAACTCCGCTCGCGCGCTCGGCTCCCGGCCGACGAATCGCATAATCACCTTGGGGACGTTGCTCAATGAAGATTTCCCGTTTCATGAGGTTTCTCCTTGTTTCAGCAATCTCAATTGCTGAAACTGTTTTTAAGTTCTTCTTGACAGCACGAGGGCGAACGGATAAGAATCCCAATCAGTTCGCGCCCACACCAACGGGCGCCGGGCAGTTGATACCGAAAACTTCCTAGGGTTCAGCGGTATCACCTGTTTACCAACGCCGCCTCCGGGCGGCGTTTTCTGTGCCTCAAAATCAGGCACTGGCAGATGAAACAATAGCGCTGCCAATTGTGCAAGTCAAATTGAAACCACAACATGCTGTGTTATGTTCACATTATGATATTTTGCACAGGCATTTGGCGCATAAGTTGCTAGTAAATTTAGGCTGTATCTGTGGAAAAGAGGTCCTTTACTCACAAAAATAAGTAGATAAGCGCCAAATCTGGATGGCCGGGGGCCTCAGATCCAAGGCTTTTGGGGATTTGGAAAGCACTCCCCCCCGCAGGGCCTCACCCCACCCGCCTCATCCCACGCTCCTTCTCCAGCCTCTCCGCCAGAAACACCTTGAGCAGAGACTGGTAGGGCACATCGCGCTTGTTGGCCAGAATCTTCAGGTCTTCGATCATGGAGACGGGCAGGCGCACGCTGATGGTGCGCAGCGTCGGCTTCAGGTTGGGCAGCTTCGCAGGTTTGGACTTCGACCAGTCCACGAATTCGGTCGATTCGGCCCCAGCCCCGGTGGCAGACCAGAACTCGAATTCCTCCGCCTCGCTCTTGAACTCAGGAATCTCTTTTTTCATGGCTCTCATAGACCTCGATTTCCCGCTCACTCATGTCGCGCACTGAGATCACGCGGATCAGCTTGGCGCGCACTGTGAGTGCCACGAACAGCCTGCGTCCGCACCCCGTTTGCCCCAATGCCCAGTAGCGCTTTTCCCGTTTTGAATGCCGTGGATCTGAGCGCACAATGAACGGATCGTGGAAGAACACATCCTCGGCCTCCTCGGGCGTTACTCCGTGGTGATCCCAGTTCTTCGTGGAATTCGCTTCATCCCAGTCGAAGCCGGTACACGCCGCAAGCGGATCTTTCGCGCTCATGCTTTGTATATATGACACATATACCGAAAGAATTCAACCAAATCGAAAACAATTCTGCCGGTTCATACCCTGCCGGGATCTCAGGTCCAGCGGCCAAGCCTTTGGTGATCCCACATTTGCGCGGTCCAGCAGTCTCCACCTGTAGCCATTTTCAGAGGGCGGCTCCGGAATCGCGCTACAATCCTAGCCATGGCGACCATCCGCATTTCGGCAGCCGATGCGGCCCGCGACTTTGCCGGGCTGTTGGCCAAAGTGCGCGCCGGAGCCGAGGTCATCATCGAAGACGGGGCAAATCCTCCTGCCATCCTGCGCTCGGAATTTCCCGCGCCCCGCACGATCTCCGAATCCATCGAAATTGCCCGTAGGCTTCAATTGGAAACCGGGGAGGCCCCGGAAAGCCGGAGGGTCGGGTTCCTGGAAGGAAAGGGCGATGTCGGGCCGGAGTTCTTTGACCCCCTGCCCGACGATGAGCTTCGCCTCTGGAACGGGGAAGGGGAATGAAGTTCCTGCTGGATACGCACACACTTCTGTGGGCGGCATTCAGGCGGGATTTGCTTTCACCGCGCGTAACCAGCATCCTCACGCACCCTGGGGACGAAATGATTGTCTCTGCGGCCACGGCATGGGAAGTTGCTACCAAGTTCCGCCTTGGCAAGCTCGATTTCGCTCGGGCTCTTGTGGAGAATTTCATCCCGCAGGTGACTGCGGTTGGCTATCGGCTGCTCCCCATCTCGCCGGAGCACGCCCTGCGGGCCGGACTCCTGCCCGGCGATCACAAAGATCCATTTGACCGAATGCTTGCGGCCCAGGCGATTCTCGAAGACCTGACGCTGCTGAGCAACGACACGCAATTCGACCAGTTCTCTATAAGGCGGGAATGGTAGCCGCAGCCAACTGTTTTTTGCGAAACACCGCTTCAAGATGACGGCTCACTCTCCGGCCGGCCATACTTTGCTCTCAACTCCCGAAAGACCTGCGTCGCAGGGATACTCGGTTCAGGATCGGCCAATGCTTCCTCGGCCATGCGAATCAGTTCGGCATCGTCCCAGCCGCAGTTGTCTGCCTCTTCTCGATCCAGCGCCGACAAGCCGGCCTGAATCACCTCATCCGTGGAGGCGTAGGCGCCCGCCTTGACCCGTTTCTCGACTGCCTCTCGAAACGGTCCCAGATTCACGACGACTGTATCTTGTCCCATGCCCATGTCGGCCTCCCCTTGACGGTCTCCAATGAAGAGATTGTACCCCTGTTCTGTTTGCCGGGTTTCAGGTGCGCCTATCCCGTTTCCGCGGCAGGGAGGCCAGAAACCCCAACCAGACTGACTTCCAGACCCCCTGACCCCTGAAACCCACTCCCTACTCCCACGGATTCACCACCGACTTCGCAATCTCCTCGAAGTGCTTCACATTCCGCGTGGCAAGGGTTGCATGGGAGGCAATCACGATCCCCGCGATCATGGTGTCGCGCACCTCAACCGGACGGCCTCGCCGGCGGCGGTTGGCGGATAATTCCGCTGCTCGATTGGCCGAATCGGAATCGAAATGCAGGATCCTGCCTTGAAGTGCGATTTGAAGAAGCTGCTCGAATTTCACTTCGAGCGCGGTGCGCCTTTTTCCGGCGGGCATTGCGAACAGGCCGGTGCGAATCTCGTAGACATTGATTGAGGTCGTCCAAACCGAGGAGCGGGGTTGGAGGTCCAGCCAGTGCGCGACCCGCGGCTCAGGGGCGGGTCCCATGAACTCCGAGATAACGTTCGTGTCGAGCAGGATCATGGCTCAAAGTCCGGAATCTCCATGTGCATGTCGCGAGCTTCGGTGATCGGCTCGTCGAGAAAAACACCACTGCCGCTGAAGAGCGCAACCATCTCCGACCCTAATCCCAGCTTTGTTGGCTCCTTTTCCCGCAGCGCGTCGCGCAGAATCTCCCGGGCTTCCTCTTCCATGCTGCGGCCATGCCGACGGGCGCGGCGTTGCAAGCGATCTTTGAGACGATCATCGAGGTTGCGAACCAATATCTGCGCCATTCCCGCCTCCAACGACAGCATGATAGCACGATAGCACGAAATCCGGCGCACAGGTCTTGTTTCCGGACCCAAGGGTGGCAGCTACCGTCCACGCTCGCCTCAGTACAAAAAGCTGGTCATGATCGGCGAGCGATCTACCGGCGCACGGCGCGCAAACTCTTCAAACTCGTCTGCAGGCACCGCGCGGCTGAAGTAGAAGCCCTGATAGGAGTGGCAGCCGAGTGCGGCCAGCAGATTCTTCTGCTCGACGGTCTCTACGCCTTCGGCAATCACGTCCAGTCCCAATGCGTGGGCCAGCGCCACCACCGTCTTGGCAATCGCCGCGTCGTTCGCGTCCGTGAGCAGGTCGTTCACAAAGGACCGGTCGATCTTCAGCGTGTCCAGCGGCATGCGCTTCAGGTAGGCCAGCGACGAGTATCCCGTCCCGAAGTCGTCCAGCACGAAGCCCACACCGCGGGCTTTCAGCGCAGTCATCTTCTGGATGACGTCATCCACATTCTCCACCAGCAAGCCCTCCGTCAGTTCCAGGTCCAGCTTCCTGGGATCTGCGCCGGCGCGTTCGATGGTCAACAAGACCTGGTCCACGAAATCGGGCCGCTGAAACTGCCGCGAACTTACATTGACGGCCATGCGAATGGAGCACAGGTTCGCTGTGATGGTCCATGCCGCCAGTTGCCTGCACGCGGTTTCCAGCACCCAGTTGCCCAGCGGTAGAATCAAGCCCGTATCTTCCGCCAGAGGAATGAAATCGGCAGGCGGAATGAAACCTCTCTCGTGGTGATTCCAACGAATAAGCGCCTCTGCGCCGACCACACGGCCACCGGGTCCGATCTGCGGCTGATAGTAGAGTTGGAACTGTTCTACGGCGATCGCCTGGCGAAGGTCCGCGTCCAGCGCCGTCCGCGCGCGCACCAACTCTTCCATCTGCGGGTCGAAAAAGCGGCAGGCATTTCGGCCCGAATCCTTCGACTTGTACATCGCCAGGTCGGCCTGCTTCAGCAACTCATCCGCCGAAGCTTCTTCGCCTCGGAACAACGTGAGGCCGACGCTTGCCGAGGTGGAGTGTGTCACGTTCCCCAGATCGAAGGGCTCATTCATTGCCGAAAGCACTTTCTCTCCCACAATCTCGACGGCGGCAGCTGCCTCCTGCTGCTTCATCCCGATGTCGACAACCACCACCACAAACTCGTCGCCGCCCAACCGGGCAACAGTGTCTCCGCTGCGCACGCATGACTCCAGGCGCACCGCCGCTTCGCGCAACAGACGGTCTCCACAATCGTGGCCCTGCGTATCGTTGAGGTTCTTGAACTTGTCCATATCGATCAGCAACAGGCCGCCAAAATTCTTCGACCGATTGCCGGCCGCCATCGCCTGCCTCAGGCGGTCCATGAACAGTTTGCGATTGGGCAGGCCGGTCAGTTGATCCAACCGCAACTCCGCCGCATCCTGGCTGTTGTCGCGTAGCACCAAGAGCGCGCGCGCCATTGCGCCCAACTCGTCCTCCCGATCCACGCCCGGGACCTCGCCCTCGAATTCGCCCTTGCCGACTCCGGTCATCCGTGCCGCAAGCCGCTTGAGCGCCCCGGCGAAATCCCACCCCAAAAGGAGCGTCCATATACCGGCGGCTCCGATCAACGCAAGGTCGATCAGGACAATCGAGAGCAACTTGTGGCGAAAGCCGGCTTGGATGTCGTCCACATAGGCCCCGGTTCCAACCGACCAGCCCCAGGGCTCAAAGAGGCGCGCATAAGCGATCATTTCTTGCGGCTGAGTTTGCCCATCTTTCGCAATTTGAAAAGAAGCGGGTCCCTCCTTGCCGTCGCTGTCACAGGCGTCGATCAGCCGCTGGACCATCTCGGCCACATGCGGATTTCGGATCGAATACGGTGGCTCCAGCACGTTCCGGCCTTCCCATTCCGGATGCGATCCGTCGACGATTCCGCCGCCGTCCATGGCCCAGATGAAGAAAAAGTTGTTATTGCCGGAGTGCATGGCCCGCACCGCGTTCCTAGCAGCTTCTTTGGCCGCCGCATCGGTTATCAGGCCTTTGTTTTGCCGATCGTGATAGAACACCACCGTGGAGTAGGCGGTCTCCAGCAGATTCTTGACCTCGGCGGTCCGCTGCTCCATCAGTGCGTGCTTCAACTGCTCCATTGAAGCGAGCAACATGCAGGCCTGAAAGGTGACTCCGATCGCCAAAACCAGCAGCAATCGCGAGGACACACTAAGGCGGGCACGAACCATCAAGAAATCTCTTTCAAGAGAGGCAAAGAAGAGTACCTCTTTCAAGTATCTATCGGCTGACGGGGTTGTTTGTATAAAGAATCTGTTTCTGGGCGTCAGGAAATAGCATTTGGCTCCGGATCAAACGTTTCAGTGCGCATCTTCAAGACTGCTCGCGGCGTCGGGAGCCCCGTCCGCAATTGGCCGGCTTTCCTGCAACTGAGGGCGCCCCGTTGCAAACACGCCGCTTGCTTTCCTACCACTTGAAACTCGCGCGGGTGGCGGCTCGTCCTGTAATGTGATGCGCGGAGGAATTTGTGATGCAATTAGGAAAGAAAGCTGCCAGCGCGCTGGCGGTTGCAGTACTGCTTTTGGGAACGTCGATGGCGTCTCACGCCGATTCTCTGACGGTAAAGACCGCAGAGGGCAAGGTTCACGGCAAGACCATCAACAATGGCAAAGTTAAAGCGTTTCTCGGGCTGCCTTACGCGGCGCCCCCGGTCGCCGATCTGCGCTGGAAGACGCCCCAGCCGCCTGCAAAGTGGAAGGGTGAGCGGGACGCCACCACTTTCGGCGCGCATTGCGCGCAGGGAAAAGTCTTCGACGACATGGTGTTTCAGGATGCCGCGCCCAGCGAGGATTGCCTCTTTGTAAACGTCTACGCCCCTGCCGATGCCGACAAAAAGAGCAAGCTCCCGGTCATGTTCTGGATTCATGGAGGAGGCTTCTCCGGCGGCGGCAGCTCCGAACCGCGCCATAACGGCGACTTCCTGCCCACCAAGGGTGTTGTCCTGGTCACCATCAACTACCGCCTTGGCGTCTTCGGCTTTCTTGCCACCGCTGAAATGGCCAAGGAGGCCAACGGCGCAGCCGGCAATTACGGCCTGCTCGACTCGGTCGCGGCCTTGCAATGGGTCAAGCAGAACATAGCCGGCTTCGGCGGCAATCCTGACAACGTAACCATCTTTGGAGAGAGTGCGGGCTCCTTTGCCGTCAGCACATTGATGGCGTCGCCCGCAGCCAAGGGGCTGTTCCAAAAGGCCATTGGCGAAAGCGGTGGCGCATTCAGCGGCACGCTTGCTTACGAGCCTTTGGAAGCCCGCGAAAAGGCGGACGGTGACTGGGTGGCTTCGCTCGGCGTCAAGTCCCTCCAGGAACTGCGCACCCTGCCCACCGACAAGATTCTCGCCGCGGTCAAGAGCAAAAAGGGCGGCTTCCCACCCGATATCGACGGAGTGTTGCTGACCGAACCGGTAGAGAAGACCTATGCCGACGGACATCAGGCGCATGTTCCGCTGCTGGCCGGCTGGAACCGCGACGAAGGCAGCTGGATGGGCAATGGCATGACCGTCGCCAAGTGGCAGGGCATGGCCGCTGGCCTCTTCAAGGAGCGCGCCGCCGAGTTCCTCAAGCTCTACCCCGGAGAAACCGACGAGCAGGCCATCGATAACGCAGGCGCCTACGGCGGAGATGCCTTCATCGCCTTCGGCACCTGGAAGTGGCTTGAAGCCCATCGGAAGACCGGCGAATCGCCCGTCTACCGCTACCACTTCGAACTCCGCGCGCTGCCCAGCAAGTTCCACCCCGGAACCTTCGCCTTCCACTCCGACGACATCGAATACGTCTTCGGCACTCTCGACACCCGCCCCGGTTTTACCCCCAGCACCGAAGACCGCAAGCTCAGCGAGCAGATGATGGGCTACTGGACCAACTTCGCCAAGACCGGCGACCCCAACGGCCCCGGCCTGCCCACCTGGCCCAAATACGACAAGGATGACTCGCTCATCCACCTCGACAGCACCATCACCTCCGGCCCGGATAAGCTCCGTCCCCGCTACGAGTTCCTCCTTCAGGGCATGCCCTCCTTCCACTTTTAGAAGTCAGGGAAGGGAATTGAAACACGAAAGGCCGCCCTCGGGCGGCCTTTCGTGTCGGAGGCAGAAACCATTCTGACGGGCAACAGGCGGATTTCGACCCAGTTGCGCGAAATCCGCCGAAACTGATGGGGCTAACTGCGGGGTGATTTCAGGGTAGGCGACGCCCGCGATGTCCGATTCACCGAGGTCTTTGCCATCCTCGGTCCCCAAGTGCGAGGGACCGAGGGCACCCTCATAGGTGGTTTGGGAGGGACGAACGACCGTGGCCACCCGCCCAACAGTCCCGATCTCTGGCTAAACCTCTAGCAGAGGCACGATCTCTCCAAATCGCCTGGAGCGAGAGAAGATCATCGAGCGCGACGTTAAAGTCTTCAACGCCGCGTAAACCGCGTCCTCAGCCGGCATAACCCGATCACTCAAGTCGCAAGCCCATTCAGCAGCGAGCACTCCGCATGCGAATGCAGAGCCTCATCCTTGACTTCGTTCGATTCTAGGGCGAATGAGATGGCCGCGGGGCGCTAATACAGCGGCAGGCGGTAGACATCGATCGCGGCTTTGGCGTTCAGGACATAAGCCGTGGTCGATAGGATCTTTGTCCCCGGTGAGCTGGCGCCCTTGCCTACGATCGCTAACGCACCCAACTGCTCCGGTTGGTCGATGTAGGTCGCTAGGTTGAGTTCACGCTCGGGATCTGGGGCGAGTCCGACCAACTGCACAAAAGTAAGCTGCTCCTTGATGGTCAGACGGCTGGCGAGGTTGGCCATCGACAAATCTGCGGGAACCGGGAGCGTTCCTTTCATGATATGTCCCCGTATTGGCCGAGATCGGCTGTGGCAACTGCGGCATTCAGCACCTTAAGCCTCTCGCCGGACGGGTCCGCATCCGTGTCGGTATCACCGAGCGCCTTTTGAAAAACTCCGAGCAGATCGGCCGTAGATGCGTCGCTGTCAGGCTTATACCCGGCAGCAACCAGAATCTTCTTGAGTGTCTTGCCCACCCTCACGACTTTGTCCGGGGTCGCGCCAATTGCGGCCGCGTGGAGCCGCTCGTAAGCCGAGCGCGCACCGAGGGCCCGCGCTGCCGGTTTGCTAATGCGTACTCTTTGCAGTTCCAGAAAAGCCTTGTCACTTCGAAGATCACCTGGAGCGTGCAGAACTCCTGCGTTGAAATTTAAGGTTGCGAAGAAGAGAAGCACCAAAATCGTCGGGAAGCCCATCACATACCAAATGTATATACGCTGAAGATCCTTATCGACGAAAGCCATTGCGGCCGTACCGGCAATCTCAGCTAGGCCAGCAAAGAGCGCAATGATCGTGAGCGGATTTTGGACTTTCCTGAGCTTTTCCAGCATCTGAACCGGCAACTCAATCGCGAAATGGAGTGATCTTGAAGGGCCTCGACGATTATATCCCGAGCCCCGACTAGGGCTTAGAACTTATCCGAAATGGCGCTCTGCCTGACTCGCTTTGGCACAGGCGCGGCGGGTGGCCCCGGTCCATCCAGCAGTTGAGGAATCTGGCCGGAGGCATTCTTGTGCGAAGCCATTGGAGGGCATCTTTCCGCCTTCCGCATGAAGGAGCGCTCTCGCCCTTGCCTGCAATCAAAAAGGCCGCCCTCGGGCGGCCTTTCGCACAACTGGTATGAACTTCTGCGGTTTAGTGAGCGATTCCGGAAGCGGCCGTGAAACCTGCCGCCTGCTCCTGGGGAAGGTTCACCGGCGCAGGCGTGGCGAAGGTGGAGTCTTTCGCGTTGATGGCATTGGAGTAATCCGGACCGAGACCGAGCTTCTTCAGGGCCCGCGAGTCCGGCATCAGCTTGGTCTGCCAGCCCTGGTCCGCCTGAAGCTTCTGCATGGCTGCGTTGGTGGCGGCGTCCCATTTGCCGGTGGCCTCGCCGTGCAGATAGTGCTCGCGGATCAGGGCCTGCTGGATCGCCGTAACGCGTTCCGGATCAATCGTTTGCTGTCCGCGCGTCTTTTTCGATTTCGCGGCGGCTTTGTGGGACCCGCGCGCATGTCCGCTGGTAGTTGCGCGGTGGCTGGTAGGCGCCCGGTGAGTGTGGGAGGCGAAAGCGGGAGAGGCTATCAGCGTCGCGGTAAGTACGAAAGCAAGACGGGCGCGAAGGGAAAACACGCTTATATCACCTCGGCCGGAGGGGGGAGTTCCGGGAACTTTCCTGTTGATTCTAACGGAATGCCGGAAACAGTCCAACAAAAAAGAAAGTATCGAAAGTGCGTTACCAAGGATGAAACAGAGGCGTTCGGGCCGTTTCCCGTTCCCGAACGCCTCTGCAAGCGAGCCTTCCTTTATTCCAGCGTGCCGCCCAGGTAGTTGACTCCGTTCCCCGGATGGCGCGGGTCAATCACCTCGAAGACCACGTCGTCATGTGGTTTCAGCTTCGCCGCCACGGCATTGAACTCGTCCTTGGTGGTGGTGGGTTGCTTGTTGACCCGCACGATCACCAGGCCTGGCTCCAGTCCCTGCAGGTCGGCAAACGAGCCGGTACGTACCGACTGGATCACCACCCCCTGGGTGTGAATCTTGGCGGCTGTGGACGGCGAGACGTCGCGCACCACCAGCCCCAGTTTGGTTTCCCCGGCGTCGCCCTTGTCGTCCTGGCCGGTGTCGGGTTCCTGGTTGTTCAATTCCGCGAATACCTTGTCGCGGTCGCCGATGGTCACCGTGGTGTCGGCTGTCTTGCCGTCCCGCAGATAACCCAGGCGGACCGTCGAACCCGGACGGCGGCTGGCAATCTCGTTGACGAGGTCATCGCCATCCTTGATGCTGCGTCCATCGATGGCGGTCACAATGTCGCCGGACTTCAGTCCGGCCTTCTCCGCCGGTCCGCCTGGTGTAACTTCCTGCACCAGCACGCCGTTCTTGAAGCCGTACACCCGGTTCACCGCTCCCGAAAGCCCCTGCCGGAAGGTAATCCCGATTGAGCCGCGCACCACCTTGTGGCTGGGGCTGATCAGGTCGTTGTACACCTCGACAACGGTCTTCGACGGCATGGCGAAGCCCAGGCCCTGGTAGCCGCCCGACTGGGTGAAGATCGCCGTGTTCACGCCGATCACTTCGCCGTTCATGTTCAGCAGCGGACCGCCGGAGTTGCCCGGATTGATCGCCGCGTCGGTCTGGATGAAGTGCTGGAACTGCCCCGGCGCACCCTGGTCGATGGTGCGGTTCTTGGCCGAGATGATGCCAGCCGTCACGGTCTGCGACAGCGCGTAAGGGCTGCCGATCGCCTCCACCCAATCGCCTACCTGCGCCGCGTCACTGTCGCCCAGCTTCACGGTTGGCAGCGGGCTGCTGGTGTCGATCTTGATCACCGCCAGGTCCGTCGCCTTGTCCACGCCGATCACGCGCGCCGGCCGGCCCTTGTCTTCGTTGTTCGGATCGGTCGAGAGCTTGACGTAGATCTTGTCGGCCCCGTCCACCACGTGATTGTTGGTGATGATGTAGCCCTTGGAATCGACAATGAATCCAGACCCCAGCGACTCGCGCATCTGGCCGTCGTTGCCGCCTTCCTGGTCCGGAGCCTGCCCACCGAAGAATTTATTGAAGAAATCCTGAAAATTGCCCTGTCCCTGCTGCTGCTGATCTTCATCCTGGTCGTCTGGTTGCTGCGGAGCTTGCTGCACATGCCCATGCGGATTGCGACGGCCTTTGACGCTGGAGTCCTTAGGCAACGTCTCGGTGTTGATATTCACAACCGCGGGTCCCACCAGACGGGCGATCCGCACGAAATCGTTCGGCGGTACCGAGGAACTGACAACCTTCAGCGGAGCAGCGTCGGAGCTGTTGGCCTGCTTCTCCTGCCCGCGCACTCCATGAGCGGCAAATGAACCAGCCACAATGGCCACGGAAAGCGTGGCAAGCAAAACGAAAGCGGAAGCAAGACGGCGCGAGCGCAACCGATCAAAAAGCGATTTCATGTTTTCGACGACCTCGATGGGTGACCGGCCTTTTTGCCGGGAATGTTCACAGCACCAGTTTTCAGTATAGACAGAGCCGGATTCGACTGGGTCCGTCTTGCGCGCTTAAAGGGTGGGCGCCTGCTGATATAGACGCGAATTTCGGCAAAGAGTCGCGGAGAATGCGCCCCGCCCTACGCTTCGTGGGCCGTCGGAACGTGCGGCTGCGGCGCCAGTTCGGTCAGCGCGATGCCGGCGAGAATCAGCAGCGCACCTGCCGCCGGGCGCGTGCCCATCCTCTCGCCCATGAACAAAAACGAGGTCACCCAGGCGAAAACCGGCTCCATGGTCAGAATCAGCGCGGTATGCGTTGGTGGAAGCACCGCCTGCACCCAGCTCTGAATCGAGAAGGCCGCCGCCGTCGCCAGCACCGCGGCAATCGCCAGCGCGACCGCCAGCCGAGGCGTCCAGGTCACCTGCGGATGCTCGATGAAGGGCAGGCTCAGCGCCATGAACAGAGCGCAGAAGCCCACCTGCAGCAGCGCCAGTTGCCGAAAGCCGATGCGCGGCGAAACATGGCTCAGCGCAAGGCAGTGGAAGGCGAACCCGATGGCGCAGCCCAGCGTCAGCACATCGCCCAGGTTGATGGAAGTCAGATCGGGCAAGATCCCTGCCATCCCGCCTCGCGCAACAACGGCAGCCGGTGCGGTCAGCAACACAATCCCGGCAAAGGCCAGCGCCGCGCCCGCAAAGGCGCTCCAGCGAGGCAGCCTTGCGCCCGGAGGACGCATGCCGGGAATCAGAGAAAAGAGCGGCACCAGCACCACCAGCAGACCGGTAATAAATGCCGACTTGGAGGGCGTGGTCCGCGCCAGCCCGATGGTCTGAAACTGGTATCCGAGTGCGAGGCAAAGCCCCACCACCGCTCCAGCGCCCACCTGCCACAGCCGAATCCCGCGCCAGAAGCGGTGATAAACCACCGCCAGCACCGCGAAAGCCAGCGTCATGCGAATCAAGTTGAACGCCGCCGGGCTGGCATCGGTGAGGGCGCCCTTTACCACCACGAAGGTCGATCCCCACACCGCAACCACCAACAGCATCAGCACATATGCGCGCAGTTTCATCTATAAGAATTATGTCAGCCGGGCGTCACTCTGCCCGCATACAGAGCTGGAAAGCCCATGTCCCTCGTTTTTCAGGACCTGCAAGAGCCAGACCCCGGTAGTGCCCGAAAAAACGCAAATTCGAGAAGAGAGGGGAAAAGGGAATTCATTTGAAGACCGAAGCACCTACTGTTCCGCCGCCCACTCCACCATCGCCAGACACAGGAGCAAAACCCTCCGCAGCCCGACCTCGCGGTTCTTGGCGCAGTACCACTCTGCCACCGTGTGCGCCCCTCCACCCGATCCGCCTGCGCCCATCGACAAGGCCGGCACGTTCAGCGAGAGCGGAATGTTGGCGTCGGTCGAACCCAGCAGAAGATCGGTTCCGAGACCCAGATGCCGGTCCACGGCGCGCAGCGTCTCCAGCAGCACGGAGTCGGAAGGCAGACCACCGGCCGGGCGGTCGCCAATCTTTTCTATATTCGCCTTGAGCAGTCCCCGGTCGCGGATACGTCCCGGCCTCACGAGGTCGTTCCAGTAATCCATAGAGTCCGTAACCGCGGCCTCCAGTGCAGCTTCCAGAACGCCTAGTTGCTCTGCCTTGGTGGAGCGGAAATCCACCGCGGCGGTTGCGCTTTCCGGAATCGAGTTGACGCTCGTGCCGCCGTGAATCGTGCCCAGATTGAGGGTTGTCCTCGGCTCCTCGGGCAGCTCCATCTGGGCCACCACGGCCAGCGCCGAAGCCAGCGCGGCGATCGGATTCGGCGTGCCCGCATCGGTAAAGCTGTGCCCGCCCGGTCCGCTGATCGTGACCTGAAAGCGCCTGCTGCCCAGGGCCTGCGTCACGGCCGACTCCGCGCCTGCGCCGTCCAGAACAATGTGCGCGGCGATCCGGCCCCCCAGCGTGTTTTCGGCGTACAGATGCCGCACTCCGCGCAGATCGCCTTCGCCCTCTTCGCCCACGTTGCCCATAAAGACCAGAGGCGCGGCCAGCTCGAATCCGGACGCTGCCAGCGCTTTCGCTACCGCCAGCATGCCCACTACCCCGGCACCGTTGTCACAGGCTCCGGGCGCTTCCAGACGGTCGGCATCGAGCTTCGGATGCAACAGGGTCTGGGCGGGAAAGACGGTGTCCAGATGCGCTGAAAGCACCACCAGTGGGCCGGAGCTCTCCGGAGGCAGATCGGCTGCGGGCAGAGTGCCGAAGACATTCCCCACCGCGTCCGTCTCGATGCCCGTCAAGCCGATCTCCGCAAACCGCGCCGCCAGCCACTCCGACCGCGCCGCTTCGCCAAAGGGAGGTCCGGGAATCCGCACCAACTCCGTCTGCCAGTCCATGATGGTCTTGGGATTGCCGTGCAGCCACGCAAAGGCCGCATGGACCGGCCGCAGTGCCGCCAACGCCGTCACCCGTGAAAATGCCGAATTGCGCACAAAGAACGCCATAGGGTTGGAACCAGCGTACCAGCAGCGCTGCGGTTAAAGCAGTTTCAGAGTTGTTTTACACCGGAAACACTCCTCTAAATTGGCTTTTTCCTCCCGGAGGTCCCGGCGCGCAGGCCTTCGTCCGCAGGGTGGATGTAATTGCCACCTTTCGAAGTGCTACAGCGGGCGCATAGTTTGTAGGACCGACTTAGACTGATTCTGCCGATCTATACTTGCTTCGAAAGAAGACGGAGGCAGTTCGGTGCGTAGATTGGTCTTGCTGGCGTTGGTGGCTGTCGTGGTTCTTCCTTCCAAAGCTGCTCAGAATCCTACCGGCATCACGGTGGAACAGTTACAGCAGGTACTCGCAACATCCGAGGACGCACATCAGTCGGATGCCGACCTTGCGCGTCAATTGTCGGGAATGGATTTGACCGAACGGCTGAGCACTGCCAAATTGGCACGCCTGAAAGCGGGCTTGCCGGGTGAAAAGGCTCAGCAGGCGCTGCTTGCCCTGGCCGACTCGTCGGTCTTTCTCGACCCTCCGGCAGCGGAGATTCCCGCAAACCCCACGCCCGATGCTGCCGCGCTGCGCCGGATGCTTGTTTCGGTTGTGAATTACGTGAATACGACCGTTCGCCAGTTGCCCAATTTCATGGCCACGCGCGATACGACCCGCTTCGAGGATAGGCCGCAAGAGGATATTCAAGGGTCGGTGGGCATGACCACCTTGATCTACCTGCCTTTGCATGTCGTAGGCAGATCCAATGTACTGGTGACTTATCGCGACGGCCATGAGGTGGTGGAGAAGGTTGCGGCGAAGACGAAGAGAGGCGAATCGCAGGAGCGAGGACTGTTTACAGAGGGCGTGTTCGGGCCGATCCTGAGCACGGTGGTGGGAGATGCCCTCAAGGGCAAAATAACATGGAGTCACTGGGAAGAAGGAACGAAGGACGCGGAGGCGGTCTTCCACTTCGATGTGCCCAAAGAAAAATCACATTACTCGGTGGGGTTTTGCTGTGTTTCGGGCGGTGTTGGCACCGAGACCCATGAGTCGGGAGACTGGGTTTCATTCGCGCCCCCCGAGCATGGGGACTGGCATTCGTTCGCCAAAATAGCTTCATATCATGGAGAAATTTCATTCGACCCGGCGACCGGCGCAATTCTTCGCATCACGCTGGAAGCGGATATGGCGCCCGAGGAAGTGGTGTCCAGAAACGGCATCATGGTTGAATACGGCGCTGTGGATATAGGGGGAAAGAGCTATATCTGCCCTCTGCGGGGCGTGTCTGTCTTGATGGCGCACTCGACTCACCCTGTGTTGGGGGTGATTCCTCCGAAGGATTACAAAGGGTCCACAAAGACATTCTTGAACGATGCTGTCTTTGAGCAATACCGCCGCTTCGGCTCGGAGGTACGCATCTTTGCCGGGAACGCCGCTGAACCGGAAGGCAATCCGTCTGGCCCGACCGCTACGGGCGCGGCCTCGACGAGCGTGCAACCCGCTTCGGCCGCTTCTACCGGTTCGCCCAAAGCAACGGAGATTAGCACTGCTCCCGCGGCGTCTGGCGAGATGGCCACGACCACCAAGGCTGCAACAGAGCCTGCGCCCGCGGTGGCCGCGATAGCCGAGGCGCCTCCGGCGTTAGCGGAACCTGAAATCAGCATTGGAACGGCCAGCGACCAGCCGGCTCCGCCGGCCTCCGCTGCCCTGGACCCGTCGCCCGGTTTCACGCTCAAAGTTACCTCGCGGTTGGTGGACGTGAGCCTGGTGGCCGACGACAAGAAGGGCCACCCGGTAAGCGGCCTGAAAGCGGAAGATATCGAAGTCTTCGATAACGGGCGCAAGCAGTCGATCAAGTTCTTCAGCTCGGTCGATGCTGTTGCGCCATCCCCTGGCAATGCGCCAACCGCTTCTCCGGATAACGCGTTTTCAAACCACGCCGCCGATGCAGCGGCGGGTTCCCAGGCGTCCGCGCCGGCAACTCCAAACAATGGCGCCGGAGCTACGATTCTGCTCATCGACGAGAGTCACATTGCGTGGAGCGACATGAATAACGCCCGTGCGCAGATGCTGCAGTTCCTTGCCGCCGCGCCCTCGGGCGAGCGCATCGGTCTCTACACCATGAACAGCCTCGGCTTTCGCGTGCTGGCGGAGATCACCACCGATCACGCCGCATTGAGCGCGCGGCTGCAGAAGTGGATGCCCACAGCGCAGTCCGCTGCGCAGGCTCAAGGCGAAGAGGCGCGCAACCGCCAGCAGTTCAATGAGGTGATGCACGTTGGCGACCTAGGCTCCGTGAACGGGAATCAAGCGAATGCGCCGGATGGTCTCTCCTTTGTCGATCCGCAGTTGCTCACGATGGGGAGCAACCCGGCGCGGGCGTCCATGGTTATTCTGGTTGGCGTAGCACGACGCCTTGCCGCTGTTGCCGGGCACAAGAATCTGGTTTGGGTATCGAGCGACAACGTCTTCGCCGATTGGGGCAATCAGGAAGTCGGCACCGACCGGAAAGCCGGTTTCCTTGACGGCTTTGCCCTGCGCGCGCAAGAGGCCATGAACGACGCGCATGTGGCCGTCTATCCCTTCGATGTTTCGCAACTGGAGACATCGGCGATCGCCGCCGACACCCAGCACCGCAACGTGGAAGTGACCTCGACGAACTCCTTAGCCGCGAATATTCCCACCGATTATTCGGGAGGCCGCATCAAGGCCGAGATGCAGCAAGATATCCATCCCATTCAATGGCCTGTGCGCCAGGTGGCGGAGGCCACAGGCGGGCGCACGATAAGGCGCTCCGGCGATCTGGTGGCTGCGCTTTCTCAGATCGTGGAAGACGGACATGGCAGCTATCTGTTGAGCTTTTCCCCAGATGAACAAGCGGACGGCCAGTACCACTCCATCACAGTGAAGCTGAGCGGCAAAGAGCGGGGCCTCACTCTGCGCTATCGTAACGGCTACCTCTACACCAAGGAGCCGGCCACGCTCAAGGAGCGTTTTCAGCAGGCGGTTTGGCAGCCTGCGGATGCGAATGAACTGACGTTGACTGCGAAAGCGCTGCGCACGGAGCAGGGCGCCAATCTGAAGATCGACATCGCAGCGGGTGGACTGGATTTGGAGCGGCTTTCCGAACGTTGGGTGGACGAACTGGATGTCTTCTTCATTCAGCGCGACGATGCGGGTCTCCATGCCCAGATGGAAGGGAAGACGCTGCGGCTGCGGCTCAAGCCCTCCACTTATGAGCAGTTGCGGTCGGCTGGCGTTCCCTTCGAACAGGCCGTTCAGTTGAAGCGGGGTATGGCTTCGCTGCGCATTCTGGTGGTGGACAATAACTCAGGCCGCATGGGTTCGGTCACCGTTCCCGCATCGGCCTTCGGCACCCTCGGAAAGTAGGGCGAACCTCCGGGGCAGGCGTTCCTCACGCGCCCCTGAGGCTGCTCTTGTAGTTCTCAGGCAAGAAGGGCGATTTTCCCGAATCCAAGGGAATCTCCTCAGTCGTCCGCCCCGCCGTACTCCACCTCGCACAGAAACAAGCCCTGTGCGGGAGCCGTGGTTCCCGCCGCCGAGCGACGCCGCGCCGCCAGCATTGCCGGGACTTGGTCGGCCCGCAGCAGCCCGCGGCCGATGTCCAGCATGGTGCCCACCAGGTTGCGGACCATATGGTGCAGAAAGCCGCTGCCCCGCACGCGATACACCAGAATCGAAGCCAGATCCGTCTCCCGCTTCTCCCATGTCGAAGAATAAATCGTGCGCACCGTGGAGGGGGCGGGCGGTTCCACGGTGAATCCTGGACGCGGCAACGGGCGATGAGCCGCTTCCTCAGCCAGTCGCCGCGCTGCCAAATCCGGGTCGGTGGCCGCAAAGCTCAAAAAGTCGTGCTCGCCTATGAATTGCCCAGCAGCCTCATCCATTGCTTCATAATCCAGCGGCCAGGGATACGTGCCGACATACGGCGCAAGAAACGGCGGGCAGATCCGGCTGGCGGGGCGCATGCCGAATTCGGACGCGGGCCAGTGCGCGGGTTTTTCTTCAAAGACGCGGTACTCGTAGGTCTTGCCTACCGCAGAGTGGCGCGCGTGAAATGCGGCGGCAACAGTTTTCGCTTCAAGAATCCGGATCGACGGAGGAAGCGTCCGGTTCAGCGCCATGCGCAGATTCTCCGCCGGAATCGGTGCGGCAAGCATGAAGCTGGCCACCTGGGCCAGCGCGTGCACCCCGGCGTCGGTGCGGCCCGAGCCCTGGGGCAGGGGAGTCTCGCCGGTGATCCGGCCCAGCGCCGCCTGCAACTCTCCCTGCACTGTGTTGTGGCCCGGTTGCACCTGCCAGCCGCGGTAGCCGGTTCCGTCGTAAGAAAGGGTCAGTTTCCAGTTGCGCAGGTTTTCCGTCCTTACTTCTGTCGTTTCTTCAGCTTCCGTCATCCCACCGCTCCGCGCGCTTCTTCTTCAAATGTATCCGTTTTGTGCCAGTTTTTCCTGCTTCAGGCTCAGCGATCAACCTGCATTTGGGGCCTGCCTGCCAAGGACGTCGCGACCGGGTGGGATATACTCATTTTTTTGCGGGAGTTTGCTGCCGGACGGTCGGCAGTCCGCGAAAATCAAGCCATTGAAGGAACTGGGGAACGAATAGACAGTCGCCTGCGTAAGTAGCCTTGAGAGCAAAACCAGAGTCCTTGTGTCCCGGTCAGTTGAGTGCAAGGTCGCCGCTCGCTTCACCCCACGGAGGAAACCTGTCTGTGGGGACCCCGGTCCTGATGGTCGCGTCAACTTTGGTGCAGTGCTTCCGGGATGCACCCACTCTGGTTTCGCTGTAGCCCGCTGACAGGGTTGGCGGTCGATGTCGGCTTGAGTTTGCTATAGGCCAAGAGAAATCACAAATTTGCGTCCGGAGAAGCTCTTCGGCCGTCTTGAAGAATGGCACCCCACATGCCTCAGCGATTCGTGGAGAGGAACCATGCATTTGTACGGTACACGTGTGTTTGAGCAGCAGGATGAAACCGCGAGCGAAATGATTGCCAAACCGGCGCGCGGACAGGCAGGCTACCGCTTGCGCGCGTTCGCAGCAGTTGTGCTCGCATTGACGACGGGGATGCCCTCGGGATTTGCCCAGCAGGCTACGGATAAAACAGCCTCCGAACTGCCCGCGGCGCCGACGCCCACGCCGACCGAGACGCTGAATCTGCGCCAGCAGCAGCGCGACTTCACCAAACCGGCTGCGGGATTTCGGGGCAACCCGATCAATATGTACCGGCCCACCACCATCGCGAAGGCCAGCTTTGACAACTCGGTGCGCCTCGACCAACTGGTCAAGGACGGCAAGATTTATCTGAGCCTCTCCGATGCCATTGCGCTGGCGCTCGAGAACAACTACGACATCGCCATCGCCCGCTACTACCTGGATATCGCGGACACCGATATTGCCCTCACCAAGACGGGCGCTGCGTTTCGCGGTGTCGGCGCAGGCGTGTTGGCCAATACCCTCGGCGGCAGCTCGCAGACGCTGGCGGCTAGCGGCGCTCCCGGCGGATTGTCCAACACCGCGGCAGCCGGCGCAAACGGCGTCACGCTGTCTACCGACGGCGCAGGACCGGCTCCGGAACTCCTCGACCCGACGCTCGGTGGAACCTTCCAATTCGAGAGAGCCGAGTCTCCGGCGAACGGCCTTTTCCAGCCCCGCGAGTTCACCAACACGGATTCCTACGACTTCACCTATAACCAGGGATTCGTCACCGGTACTTCGCTCGCCACTACCTTCAACAACAGCCGTATCACCACCAACGGCCTGAGCGCCTTCAGCCCACAGCTGAGTTCCAATTTCAAGGCTACCGTCACCCAGCACCTGCTGCAGGGCGCCGGAATCTGGGTCAACAAGCGCTACATGTACGAAGCGCTGCTCAACCGCAAGATCACCGACTCCACCTTCCGCCAGCAGATTCTGTACACCGTCAACCAGGTGGAGAACATCTATTGGGTGCTGGTGAGCGCCTATGAAGATGTGCAGGCCAAGACGCACGCCGTCGAGCAGAGCACCAAGCTGCTGGGCGACACGCGCAAGCAGCTGGAAATCGGCACCATGGCGCCGCTCGATGTGGTCAGCGCGCAGTCCACTGTTGCCACCGATCGGCAGGCCCTCATCAATTCGCAGAACAACCTGAACTACCAGCAATTGATCATCAAGCAGGCCATTGCGCGCAATCTGAACGATCCGGCGCTGGTGGCTGCCCCGGTGATCCCCACCGACCGCGTAAACCTCGATCTTCTGCCCGAAGAGCAGCAGACTCCCGAGGAACTTACCAAGCAAGCCTTCGAAAATCGCCCCGAGTTGGAACAGGCCGTGCTTTCGCTCAAGAAGGACGCGATCACGCTGAAGGGCGCGCGCAACGCCATGCTTCCGGTTCTGGACGCCTATGGATTTTATGGCGCCAGCGGCGTGGGCGGCTCACCGAACCAGGCTTGCAATTTCGAAGGGATTTCCTGCGCATCGACAACCACCTCGGGCTACTCCACCATCTTTGGCGATCTTTTCAACAGCAGCTCGCCGGACAAGGGCCTCGGCTTCAATTTGCAGATCCCGCTGCGCAATCGCGCCGCGCAGGCCGTTCAGGCGCGCTCGATGATCGAATACCGCCAGGCCGAGCTGCATCTGGAGCAGCTCTACACGGAGATTCACATGCAGGTGGTCAACGCACAGCTCGCTTTGACCAACGATCGTGAACAGGTGAAGGCTGCCACCGCCGCACGCGACTTCAACCAGCAGAGCCTGGATGCCGAGCAGAAAAAGCTCCACCTTGGGGCTTCCACAACGGCCAACGTTCTGCTACAGCAGCGCAACCTGTCCCAAGCGGAAAATAACCTGATTGCCGCGAATGCAAGCTACGCGCAGGCGCGCGCCGCTCTCTACCAGATGCTGGCTTCCACGCTGCAGCACTACGGGATCAACCTCAACGACGCAACCGCGGGCGTGGTCAAGTCCGCTCCCGTGGTTCCCGGCCTGGAGCCGGTCAAGGACGCGAAATAGCTGCTTTCTACTCCGCAACAGAAAGGCCCTTCCAGCGTGGCTGGGAGGGCCTTTCTCCTTAAAGGTGATTCGATTGCCTGTCGAGTTCGGCAACAGGCCGTTTCAGACCATCCCGCGACAGTCCCAGCCCGCAAGAGGCTCTTCAGCTCTCCCTCCCGCGCATCCATTTGGCGCGGGCCACGCGAAGCGTCTGCCGCACCGCAGGTGCTGCTAGCGGTCGGCGACCAGGTCCAGCAGGTTGAAGAACTCCGGAAAACTGATGGCGGCCGATTCCGCGCCGGTGATCAGCGTTTCGCCCTCGGCACGCAATGCCGCCACGCTGAAGGCCATGGCGATGCGGTGATCGCTGCCTGAGTCGATGGTGGCTCCGTGGAGCGTCTGGCCTCCCGGAACGTCGAGGCCGTCCTCGAATTCCTCCACCTCAGCGCCCATGGCGCGCAGGTTCTTCACCACCAACTTGATGCGGTCGGACTCCTTGACCCGCAATTCCTTCGCGTCGCGGATGCGGATGCCGCCGCTGGTGTAAGGCGCAATCGCCGCCAGCACCGGCAATTCGTCGATGAGCTGGGCTGCCAGGGCGCCGCTCACGGTAGTCGAGCCAAGGCCTTCGGGGGGAGCGGAAATTCGTACCGTACCTATCAGCTCGGCGTTCTTTTCTTCAAGATTCAGCACACCGATGTGTGCGCCTAGAGCGGTCAAAACATCCAGAAGCGTAGCCCGCGTGGGATTCAGTCCCAGCGAGTCCAGAACCAATCCGGAGCCGGGGAAGAGCGCCGCGGCACACAGAAAGAAGGCCGCCGACGAAATATCGCCGGGAACCGCCGCGTCGATCGCGTGCAGCGCCTGCGGTCCATCGATCGAAACGGAGTCCACGGTCCGGCTCAGCGTGGCGCCGAAGGCGCGCAACGCAAGCTCGCTGTGGTCGCGGGTGCGCACGCTCTCGCGTACGGTGGTCATTCCCTTGGTCTGCATGCCCGCCAGCAGCACGCAGCTCTTGATCTGGGCGCTCGGAACCGGCGTGGTGTAGTCAACTGCCGTCAGCGGTCCGCCCACGATGGTCAGCGGCGCGTGGCCCTCGGTCAGAGTGAGGCGTGCGCCCATGGCCTCCAGAGGCTTGCGGATACGCTCCATCGGGCGGCGGCTCAGCGACTCGTCGCCGAAGAGCGTGAAGCTGCCTTCCTGCGGCGCAAGCAGCCCGCTGATCATGCGCATCGTGGAGCCGGAGTTGCCGCAGTCCAGCAGATGATTGGCCGGCGTCACGCGTCCGCCCACTCCTGTTACTTCAACAACCCCGTCGCTGGTCCTGTTTACCGTGGCGCCCAGAGCTTCCATGCAAGCCAGAGTCGAGGCGCAATCCGCACCGGTGGAGAAGTTGGTAAAGCGCGAGGTGCCCTCGGCAAAGGCGCCCAGCAGTCCATAGCGGTGGCTGATGGACTTGTCGCCGGGCAGGCTGAGGCTTCCGTAAATGTTGCGGGCGGGACGGATCAGGCGTTCTTGAGCAGCGGTATGCAAAGGATCTCCGAAGCGAGGTGTCGTCCTTTAAAGTCTACAGGCTTCGCCGCGCCTCTTGGTGCCTTCGCGGCATAGCGCCAGGTGGTCCGGTGGCGCGAAGCCTGGGCTAGTGCGCTTCCGTCGGCGCAGCCGGCGCCGGCGCTGGCGGCTGTTTGGCTCGCTTGGCTGTGAATTCTCCGTCCACGTTGTATGGTTGGACGCTGACCGCTCCCGTGATCTGGTCAGCGTCGGTCACTGTTGCGCTATACCCGAGGGTCAAAGGAGATCCGTTGTAATCAATTTCGTATTGCCAGCTGACCTTGTTTCCGTCTACCTTGCCGGTCAGTTTGTGCTCGCCGGTCTCTCCCACGCAGGAACCGCTCAGGTCGGTTCCGGTTTGGACAAATGTGCAATCCGAAGTGCCCCCATTTCCCATCACAGTCGTCGAAACGGTCCATTTGCCGGCCATCGTTACGTCGGCCGCGAACGCAGTTGTTGCCACTGCGAAAAACAAGAACATTCCCAAACGCTTCATTCATTTCCCTCGCTTGTTGTCCGAATAGAATTCTCCATGACGCGGCTTCAGCCTGTCGAGGGCCAACCGGGCATTCGCGACATCCATTGCGCCCCAACCCGGCTCTGTTGACCCCCTCACCGCCGCGCGAGCGAACTGGCCGTCTACGCCGTCCCCTGCCGGTGGTCGAACGGAATCGCAACAAAGCGCGACCGTAAATAGCTGAACGACAGTGTGTCTTGCATCACACCTCGTCTTGAGTCCCTCGTTCTTTACTTAGCGTCACGGGAGAAAAGCGATGCCTTTACTGGCTTGGACAGACAGGTACTCTGTCGGTGTTAAAGAAATTGACGCGCAGCACAAGATGCTATTGGACATTCTGATCCAGCTCAATGAGGCACTGATGGCGGGGGAGACCGGTACCGTCACCCGCCCGCTCCTGAAGCGCCTGGTTGGCTCTACGAAGGAACACTTTGCCGACGAAGAGAAGTTGATGGCCAAAACCAAGTACCCAGAACTGGCAGCCCATCGTGCGCACCACGTCGAACTGACCCATCGAGTTCTGAAGTATGTGAGCCGCTACGACAGTGGCGAAGTCGCGATGAATTTGGAGCTGATCAAGTTTCTGCGCGAATGGCTTATCAACCATATTCTGAGGGAAGACATGGAGTACGGTCCTTGGATGAACAAGTGCGGCGTGTATTGACCCATGACTTTACGCATGGGATGGGTATTTAAACTTCGCCATTCGCCTTTGCGTCTGAATGGCGCTCCACTTCCCGCTCCCTGCCGTGGCAATCTTGCGCAGAGGCGGGTTCCGCTCCACCTGTTTAGCTTGAGCGAAAGGCTGGCCCCGAACCCGGCCCGATGGTACCCTAGAAGCGAAGTGTTTCCTTTCGTGGCCCCGTAGCTCAGCTGGATAGAGCATCGGTTTCCTAAACCGCAGGTCGGCTGTTCGAATCAGCCCGGGGTCACCATATTCCATTGAATTTCTTTGTCTTCGTAGATTCCCCGAGCTTTTGGGGGTTGCTATTCTGTGCCATTTTGCGCCGAATTTGACAGGCGAATGGCGAGCGTCTCAGGTTTCCATGAACACCTTGCGCGGCGCGCGCATATCGCCCAGTGCCGTCATCCCGGCGACGAAGCACTTCTGGTCCGCATCAGTGCCGCCAATGCGGAGAATCGCGGGGCCTACGGTTGGCCGCTCATCTGGCGGCAGCCGGTGACGCAAGGCATTCGCGTCGCCAAACTGTGTATGCATCGTCTCACGCAGAAGCATGACATTCAGACTCGCGGTAAGCGGAGGTTTCGCGTCACGACCACCGGCGGCCGACATGACTTGCCGATAGCTCAAAGCGCCGGATCGCAACTTTATGGTTGCAGCGCTCAACATTGCTTGGGTAGGCGATCTTACCTAAGTCGCGACCGACGAAGGTTGAGCGATACTCGCGTCTCGCTGGGCCAAGGATCGAACCGAACTTATCGATGGACGTTCGATGCTTGCCGTTCCTCATCTCCCTCTTGTGATCTCTGATCATAACTATTGATTGGACAAGGACGAGATGCAAGCGGATACTGCTTGGTCGGAGGGTACCGATATGGGCATCAAGTCAAGGCTCTTCAGCGGTGTCATTGCAGCCGCCTTTCTCTGCGTAGTGCCTCTCGGGGCTACGGAAAAGGCTCAGGTTGTATCCCATTCCAAGGACGTTGTCGTTGTCACGCCCGGCAGCCTGCCAGAACTTGCGCAACGGCATGGGATTGCGTTTCAACTCTATACGGAAAGCGGCGATGGTAGTTGCTACCTTTACATCGAGCAGCACATGGGTGAACGTCTCCTTGTGCTCGATGTCACCGATCCGGCACATATCAAACAAGTGAATGCGATTCAACTGAGAGTTCCCGGTCCTTTCGATTTTGTGCGGACATTGAAAAGCGCAGCCATCCTGGTTCAATTCCGGAACAATCTTGGAATGGCCGTACTGGATGTGCGAAAGCCAAAAGCGCCGGCGCTTAAGCGAGTGAGCGCACTCTTTAGTCCCGGCCATACCGAATCGCTCGGCGAAAATGCGTTTTCGATGGTGAATCAGCCTCGACACGACGTTCCAATTGTGCCGCGAGATTACCAGATAATCGATGCTTCAAACCCTAAGGACCCGGCATTGCTTTTCACCGTAAAGCAGGTGAACAACAAGATCGCGCGCGACGAGACGGGCACAACGTTTCTGCTGGGAGCCGAAGGACTGACAGTCATCCGGCGTCCACGCGTCGAAGAAAAGTTCAGACTCGCCGAGACTTACACCAATTAGCGGTTTTGCGATTCCATTGGCGCTCCCATGATGCCTCAGGCACCATGGGGGGGTGGAATTGCCAAGATCATTGTCCCAGGGAAGGCGTTCGGGTGATTTGCCTGGACTTCCGGCGGATCACCGCGAACAGGAAGCGCCTGCAATGCCTGATTCTGCAAGGTTTTCTCATTGCATGATTTACACCGCTTCAGAAAAACGATCTGCATCGGGGCTCGAAGTATTCGTGGAAATCCAAATCTTCTCGACAAGGACACGGACTCATATCTCCCAGCGCCCCCATCCGAGAATAAATGAATAGTTTTTCTTATCGACGATAAAGAGATCAGTGCAACCATTTGGCCGATTAAACAGTCGAATAGATGCTATTCTACTGGCGTGTCGATACCGCGACTGCTCGGGCCGCCGGTGCGGATAGGATTCGATTGGGTTTGGCGACTTTGCGCGATTTTGGGAAAACTCGAAAGTTCGGCCTCTTGGGGAGCCTCGCGCTCCTCGGATTGGCCTTTTGCGTTTTCGCATGGGGTTTTGGGTACAAGATGTCACTCTATGACCAATCGAGTGCCCTTTCCCATCGGATTCCCATAGCAAAGCTTCTGTCCGGCAACGAGCTATCGAGCATGGCGAGGTCCCCTCTCGTCATCAGGACAAAAACGTCTACCAGGGTCGTATACGCTGCGCCTCCTACCGTATCCCTGTTTCTGCTGCTTGCGATCTGCCTCGCGAATGCGCCGGCACTCGCAAGAGTGGGCAGACTGTCAAGTAAGCTATTGCATCTGCATCGCGCCATCTTCAATACTCTGTTTGTTCGTCCCCCTCCCGTTCTCGTCTAGTTCATTCCTCATCACAAATTCTTTTGTATTCGAATGAATATCAATCGGACGGTGCACGGCGCATTTTCCTTTGGAAGACGTTCCTGTTGCCGTGAACCGAGCAATCCCAACTTCATATTAGAGGTGCATTCGAACTATGCGAAAGCGAACCTCCTTGATCGTCGCCGCGGGAATCGTATTTCTCGTTTTGGCAGGCATCGTTGCGTACAATGTTTTGAATCGCCACCCGAATGCGCGCGCAGCGGAGGCACCTTCGGCCAAGGTGGCCGTCGCGGCCACCGGAGATATTGCGCACACACTTAGCCTTGCCGGACAGTTTCAGCCCTATCAAGTTGTCGATGTCCATCCCAAAGTCACCGGGTTCATGGTGAAGATCAACGTGGATATCGGCGACAGGGTTCGCAAGGGGCAGACTCTCGCGGTGTTGGAAGTTCCCGAGCTGAATGCGCAACTCAAGGGAACTGTCTTCGAGGTGCAGCGTGCAAAGGACGACCTGCTGCGCGCTCAACATGAGATCAAGCGGGCAGAGGCAGTTCATTCCGCGTTGCACGCGGATTATCAGCGGTTGCTCGAAACCTCCAAGGCGCAACCCGGCCTCATCGCCCAGCAGGAACTGGACGATGCCGAGAGCAAAGACCTGTCGTCCGCGTCACAGGTGGATGCGGCCAAAGCTGCTGCCGCTGCCGCCGAGCAGCACACGGAGGTGGCCCACACAGACAACGACCGGGTCCAGGCGCTCAAGAACTACACCAATGTGGAGGCTCCGCTGGATGGCGTGATTGTCTGGCGTTATGCGGATACGGGTGCTCTGATTCAAAGCGGCACCAATTCGAATGAGCAAGACATACCGATCGTGCGACTCTCGCAGAGTGCCTTGCTGCGCCTGCGGATGCCGATTCCGGAAAACGATGTGCAGTTTGTTCACATCGGCGATCCGATTCAGGTTCGTGTAGATGCGATTGGGCGTTCATTCACAGGCAAGATCGTGCGCTTTACTCGTGACGTGAACTTTGAAACGCGGACTATGGAAACCGAGATCGATGTCGAAAATCAAGACCTCTCCATCTCTCCCGGCATGTACGCGAATACCCAGATGCAACTCGCTGTCGCGGCCAACGTCACGACGATTCCTGTTGAAGCGCTGGTGCTCAAAGGGAACCGTGAATTTGTCTATACGCTGGATGCCGACAATCGAGTTCATATCCGCAGCGTAGAGGTTGGGCTGCGCGGATCGAAGCTTGCCGAGATCAAGAGCGGTCTTCAGGCAGGCGACAAAGCGATTCTGGGCGGCCAGGAGAATTATGCAGAAGGTGAACAGGTTTCGCCCATTCTCACGCAGACACAGTCTTCCGAGGTGATGCGCGAGTCAGGAGGCGTGATCGATATGAAAGCGGAGGCAGAAGAGAGCAACGGAGGTACGAAGTAATGCCAAGGTTTGCTCTCAGGTATCCGTTTTTCATCACTATGCTCTGCTTGATGGTCACTCTTGTAGGAGTGGTCAATACCGCCAAAATGCCGGTCGATCTTTTTCCGCGGATCGATATGCCCGTGGTGGTAGTGGCGACGTTTTACAACGGAATGCCGCCACAACAGATTGAAGCAGACATTACGAATACCTTTGAGAGATTCTTTACGCTGGGTGCAAATATTGACCATAGCGAGTCGCGCTCGCTTACCGGCGTAAGTTTGATCAAGATCTACTTCAAGCCGGGAACCGATCCCAATGCGGCGCTCAGTAATATTGCCAACCTTGCCATGGCCGATCTGCGCCGGTTGCCACCGGGAACATTGCCTCCCGTGGTGCTGGGCATGGATGCCTCAACGCAGCCAGTCTGCCTGGTAACCCTGAAGGGGCAAGGGCTGAATGAGACGGCCCTCAAGGACATGGCGCAGTTTCAGGTTCGCAACCAGATCTCAAATGTCCAAGGAGCGTCGGTTCCGCAGCCATACGGCGGAACGTATCGACAAATCCAGGTCTATGTGGACCCCGTGAAAATGGAGGCGCGCAACCTCAGCCTGAATGACGTGGTGGAATCAGTCAATAGCTCGAATCTGATTCTGCCGGCGGGGGACGTACGCATTGGCTCCAAGGATTTCAATATTTATGCGAATAGCCAGTTTACGGATGCGAAGGCGATGAACGAGATGCCTCTAAAGTCTGTGGGTAACGCCTCGGTTCTGGTCGCCGACATTGGCAAGGCTGTGGACTCGGGCGCACTCCAGTACAACATTGTGCGCATCGACGGTCAGCGTTCCGTTTATATTCCTGTATTCAAGCAAGGCGGCAACAGCAACACCATTACCATTGTCGATGGCATGAAGGATGCGATCAAGCATCTGGTCGATATTCCTGCTTCATTGAAGACCGCTGTGGTCTTCGACCAGTCGGTCTTTGTCAAACTCGCCATCAAGAACCTAGTGAAGGAAGCAAGCATTGGCCTGGTGCTGACCGGCATCATGATTCTGGTCTTTCTCGGCAGTCCGCGAGCAACCTTCGCAGTGCTGTTGTCGATTCCTCTCTCCGCACTGGTCTGCCTTTTGCTGACAAGCGCCATGGGCGGTTCGATCAACACCATGATTCTGGGTGGGCTGGCGCTGGCGTTCTCGCGCCTGATCGACGACTCTGTGGTGGTTCTCGAAAACATCTTCCGCTATATGGAGATGGGTTTTGCCCCGCGAGAAGCGGCAGAAAAGGGAGGCATGGAGGTTTCCCTAGCCGTGCTGGCGGCGACTTCAACCACGTCCATCGTCTTTTTTCCGGTCAGTTTTCTCTCCGGCATAAGCAAATATATCTTTACACCTCTCGCACTCGGCGTAGTTCTGTCGATCTTCGCATCGTACTTCTTTGCCATGACGGTAGTGCCGCTTTATTGCGCCAACTTCATCCGTCTGCGCGATGAAGAGCAGCACCCTGAAGGTCGACGGCAGCGGATCCTTGCTCGTTTCGATCGACAATTCAACGAGTACTTCCAACGGCTGCTCACATGGTATGAAGGATTGGCGAATCGTGCGATGAAGCGTCCCGGATTCACGGCAATTGTGATCCTTGGGGGAGTTGCGCTGACCATGCTCGTGCTTTTCCCGTTCCTGGGACGCGCCTACTTCCCACGAACTGACCCTGGCCAGTTCGTAATCGACGTGCGCATGCCCAGTGGAACGCGATTGGAAACCAGCAACGACTACATCGCCAAGGTTGAAGCCATCGTTCGCGATGCAGTGAAGCCGTCCGATCTGGATATGGTCGTTTCAAATATCGGCGTCTATCCCGACCTTTCGGCCATTTACACCACCAATGCCTCGATGAATACGGCTTTCGTGCAAATCAGCTTGAAGGAAGATCATCGGATTACCAGCTACGAGTACATGCAGCGGGTGCAGGATAGGCTCTCCCACGAGATGCCCGAGCTATCGACCTATTTCCAGGCTGGGGGATTGGTGGATGGCGTGGTGAACCAGGGCTTGCCCGCTCCAATCGACATACAGGTAAGTTCGATGGACATGAATGGGGCATACGCTCTCGCCAAAGATCTATCCCAGAAGATCAAGACCATGCCAAACGTTAGCGGAGTATACATTCCACAGGACATCGATTATCCCGGCATTGCGCTGAACATTGATCGCCAGAAGGCCAACCTGATCGGCCTTTCGGCGAAAGACGTGGTGCAGAATGTGATCATCGCCATGACCTCGGACGGTATGGTAGCTCCAAGCTACTGGATCGATCCGAAGAGCGGCAACAACTATATGGTGACGGTTCAATACGCAAACAATCTCATCAACAACATGTCGATTCAGGACCTCGAAAACATTCCTTTACGAGGCGTTCGCCCCGCCGGGGGCAACCCGATGCAGGATGCCCAGGGAGCCACAGACCAGTTGCGCGAACTCAAGAGTGGCGATCACTCTGCCGGGTATACGCCGCTGAGTTCAGTCTCCGAAATCAAGCAGATCACAACACCAACCGAGGTGGACCATTACCAGATTCGTCGCGTGATCGACATATATGTCTCCACCAAAACGGAGGCACTGCAACGGGTGGGAGGAAGCATCAGCAAACTGTTATCCAACACTCGAACAGACAAGAATACCGTGCTCAACCTGCGAGGGGCAGTGGTCAGCATGAATCGGTCGTTCGCCGAATTTGGAATTGGAATCCTCATCGCAATTCTGATGGTCTACCTGATCCTGATGGCGCAGTTTCGGTCCTTTATCGATCCCTTCATCATTCTCATGGCAATTCCGCCCGGACTGGCGGGAGTGGTGATGATCCTCCCGATCACCGGGAGCACCTTGAACATCATGTCGCTGATGGGAGTGATCATGATGACCGGCATCGTGGTCTCAAATAGCATTCTGATCGTTGAGTTTGCAGGGCAATTGCGGGACAAGGGCCACTGCGTAGCCGATGCTGTCGTGCAGTCCTGCAAGATTCGGCTACGCCCGATCCTTATGACCTCGTTAGCGACGTTGCTCGGGATGATTCCGATGGCGCTCGGCACGGAAGCCGGTAGCGAACAATATGCGCCGCTGGCGCGTGCTGTCATCGGCGGGCTTGGAGTGTCTGTAGTGGTAACCGTGTTTTTGGTACCGGCTGTTTACTTGATCGTTCACGGCAGGGACAAGTCAGAAGAGACGCTTGCAGGGGAGGCCTAGAAAATGACCAATCATGCAACTCCCCAGATGGATGCACACTCGCCCGAGGGACGATACGCGACTGTCGGAGACGATTTCATTGAGACGGGGCGGTTTGGAAATGATTGCAGTTTGCAGAGCAATCGTACAAGGATGACAGAAAGCGGAGGTGGCCGGTAATGCCCAAGTTTGCGCTCAAGAATCCGTTTTTTATCATCATGCTCTGTCTGATGGTTTCGCTCGTGGGCGTAGTCAACACTGTCCGTATGCCCGTTGATCTCTTCCCGAAGATCGATATGCCCGTGGTAGTGGTGGCTACCTTCTACAACGGAATGCCGCCGCAGCAGATTGAAGCGGATATTACGAACACGTTCGAACGCTTCTTTACGCTGGGCGCGAATATCGACCACAGTGAATCGCGCTCGTTGACGGGGGTGAGTCTGATCAAGATTTACTTCAAGCCGGGTACCGATCCCAATTCCGCGCTCAGCAATATTGCCAACCTGGCCATGGCCGATTTGCGGCGTCTGCCGCCAGGGACGCTGCCTCCCGTTGTGCTAGGCATGGACGCTTCCACACAGCCTGTTTGCCTGGTCACGTTGAAGGGGCAGGGACTCAATGAGACCGATCTGAAGGACATTGCGCAGTTTCAGGTGCGCAACCAGATCTCGAATGTCCAGGGCGCTTCGGTTCCGCAGCCATATGGAGGCACCTACCGGCAGATCCAGGTATATGTCGACCCTTTGAAGATGGAGGCGCGCAACCTCAGCCTTACCGACGTAGTCACGTCAGTCAACAACTCCAACCTGATTTTGCCTGCTGGAGATGTGCGCGTTGGATCGAAAGACTTCAACATTTACGCGAACAGCCAGTTTCCCGACGCGAACTCGATGAACTCGATGCCGCTCAAATCCGTGGGCAATGCGTCTGTTCTGGTCGGTGACATCGGCAAGGCGGTTGACTCGGGCGCGCTCCAATACAACATCGTGCGAATTGACGGACAGCGCTCCGTCTATGTTCCGGTCTTCAAGCAAGGTGGCAACAGCAACACCATCACGATTGTGGACGGCATGAAGGCTGCGATCAAGCACCTGGTCGATGTTCCGCAATCGTTGAAAACGGCGGTGGTGTTCGACCAGTCGGTTTTTGTGAAACTGGCGATCAGCAACGTAACCAGAGAAGCTGGGATCGGCCTTGTGCTGACCGCGGTGATGATCCTGGTTTTTCTCGGAAGTCCACGCGCCACAATTGCCGTGCTTCTATCCGTTCCGTTGTCCATGCTGGTTTGCCTGTTGATCTCCAACTACATGGGCGGGTCCATCAACACCATGATTCTGGGTGGGCTTGCGCTGGTCTTCTCAAGGCTCATCGACAACGGCGTCATCGTACTCGAGAACATATTTCGACACATGGAGATGGGGGAATCTCCGGCCGTTGCAGCGGAAAAGGGTGGAACAGAAGTCTCCATGGCGGTTCTGGCCGCTACATTCACAACGTCCATTGTGTTTTTCCCAGTGACGTTCTTTAACGGCATCAGCAAATACATCTTTACTCCGTTGGCGCTGGGCGTAGTGCTGTCGATCTTTGCTTCGTATTTCTTTGCGATGACGGTGGTGCCGCTCTATTGCGCCAAGTTCATTCGCCTGCATCCCAAGGGTGAAGATTTGAAACAGACAAAGCCCGGATTCTTTAGCGCGTTCGAGCGTGCCTTCAACGAGAAATACGAAAAAATGTTGAACTGGTACGAACGGTCGGCAATGAAAGCCATGCAACGTCCTGGTTTCACTGCCGCGGTGATTTGCGGAGGAGTTGTGTTGGTGCTGGCGGCCACGTTGCCATTCCTGGGGCGCGCCTATTTTCCGCGTACCGACCCAGGGCAGTTTGTTATCAACGTGCGTATGCCGAGCGGCACTCGCCTTGAGGTCAGCAACGATTACATCGCCAGAGTCGAGGGCATTATTCGGAGCGTTGTTCCTTCCAAGGATCTGGATATGATTGTCTCCAATATCGGAGTGTATCCGGATCTTTCCGCCATCTATACAACCAACGCCTCCATGGACACTGCCTTTGTCCAAACAAGTCTCAAGGAAAAGCACAGCGTTGGCAGCTATGTGTACATGAATCGTGTCCAGGAGAGGCTGGCGCGCGAGATGCCGGAACTGTCCACGTATTTTCAGGCAGGCGGCCTGGTCGATGGCGTGATCAATCAGGGACTTCCGGCTCCGATCGATGTCCAGGTAAGTTCCATGGATATGGATGGGGCCTATGCGTTGGCCAAGACTCTTTCAGCGAAGATCAAATCGATGCCGAATGTAAGTGGCGTATACATTCCACAGGATCTGGATTTCCCGGGAATCGCACTCAACATCGACCGTGAAAAGGCCAGTCTCATCGGCCTCTCCGCGAAGGATGTCGTGCAGAACGTGATTACCGCCATGACCTCAGACGGTATGGTGGCTCCTAGCTACTGGATCGATCCCAAGACAGGCAACAATTACATGGTGACTGTCCAATACGCGAACCGTTTCCTCAATAACATGTCGATGGAAGACTTCGAGAGTATTCCACTCCGCGGGATTCAACCGGCGGGCTACAGCCCGATGCAGCAGGCCCACGGGGCGTCAAGCGATGCGCCCGCATTCTGGAAAGGCGACCACATCGCCGGATACACGCCGCTCAGTTCTGTTGCGGATATCAAGCTGATCAATACGCCTACAGAAGTGGACCATTACAAGATTCGTCGCGTCATCGACATTTATGTTTCCCCGAAGACAGAAGCGCTGCAGGGAGTTGGGAGCGATATCAATAAGCTTCTGCGGAACACCAAAACAGACAAGAACACAGTGCTGAACCTGCGTGGCGCGGTAGTCAGCATGAACCGGTCGTTCGAGGAATTCGGAGTTGGCCTCATTCTTGCTGTGCTCATGGTTTACCTGATCCTGATGACCCAGTTCACTTCATTTGTCGATCCGTTCATCATCCTCATGGCGATTCCGCCGGGGCTGGCGGGAGTTGTCATGATTCTGCTGGTCACAGGGAGCACTCTGAACATCATGTCGCTGATGGGTGTGATTATGATGACCGGAATCGTTGTTTCGAACAGCATTTTGATCGTTGAATTTGCGGGCACCCTGCACAAGCAGGGACTTCCGCTGCTGGAAGCAGTTGTTCAGTCATGCAGGATTCGACTTCGCCCGATTCTGATGACCTCGTTGGCGACTTTGCTTGGCATGATTCCCATGGCGATGGGAACCGAAGCAGGGAGCGAGCAATATGCACCGTTGGCGAGGGCGGTTATCGGCGGTCTGGCCGTCTCGGTGGTTGTTACCGTCTTTCTGGTTCCCGCCGTTTACCTGATCGTTCACGGCAGGCATGACAAGAAACCTGCGATTGCCGGGGAGGCATAAGAAGGATGAAACGATTCAATACTCAAAGGCCTATTCGTCAGTTTCTCGCTGTTCTTCCGATCCTCGGTTCGAGCATTCTGTTTGGACAAACGACGAACGCGAAGACCCCGTTGCCGGATGCGCCGCAAGTGACTCTCATTGCTCTGGCGCAGCAAGCGAGCGCTCCGATGCCGCAGGGATCAGGCGATGCCCAGGCGACGCAAACTGGCGCCTCAGCCTTTGGCCAACTCCAGCGCCTGACGCAATCCGAGGCCGAGAAGCTTGCCATCAAGAACAATCCGCGAGTTAGTGTCGCAAGACTGCTTGCGCTTGCACAGCATCAGGTGGTTCGTGAAACCAGGTCCGCGGAGATGCCGCAAGCGACGGCTAACATCACCGCCGAGGATGCCGAGGATGCAAGCCGCATCTCCGCAGGATCGCTGACTGCGTCACGCCTCTTTGAACATGCAGCAGCCGGTGGGGAGTTTACCCAGCTCATTACAGACTTTGGAAGAACCGGCAATCTCGTGGCGTCTTCCAAGCTTCAGGAGAAGGCGCAGAATGCGAATGCCCTTGCTTCGGTCGAAGATATAGTTCTCACCGCGGATCGTGCGTTCTTCAACGCGCTTCAGGCTCAGGCTCTTCTCAAAGTCGCGCAACAGAACGTCAGTACGCGCCAGACCACGGAAACACAAGTTAGTGAGTTGACGAAGAACAAGCTCAAATCTACTCTCGATCTTAGCTTTGCGGATGTTAACTTGTCGCAAGCCAAGCTGTTGCTACTCGATGCACAAAACAATGTCGACATGACGATGGCCGCATTGGATGACGTTCTAGGCCTCGATCATCAAGTAAGTTATGAATTGATCGATAGCAATCAAACCTTGCAGGCGCCTCCGACAGACGCGGATCAACTTCTGCAACTTGCGTTTCAGCAACGCCCGGATCTGCAGGCTTTGATCTACAGCCAGCAGGCCGCCGTGAAGTTCAGCCACGCGCAGCGCGATCAGATGTTGCCGAGCATCAGCGCCGCGGGAACTCTGGGAAGTGTCCCCATACGACCAGCCGCGTACTACCTCACGAACTGGTGGGGCGGCATCGGCGTGAACATGAGTATTCCGATCTTCAATGGATTCCTCTATTCAGCCCAGGCAAAGGAAGCGTCTACCCGTGCTCGGGCAGCTTCCGAACAAAGCCGGGATTTGCGGGACAGGATCGTCCGGGATGTACGCACCGCCTGGCTTGCGGCGAATACGGCTTATCAGCGCGTTACTGTTTCCGCGGAACTGTTGCAAGAAGCAGATCTCGCGCTGAAATTGGCGCAAACACGCTATCAACTGGGTCTTAGTTCGATCGTTGAACTGAGTCAGGCGCAGTTTCAGCAAACAGATGCCGCAATCGGCAACACAGATGCCCAATACCAATACCGACTGGCGCTCGCAACTCTGAACTATCAGACGGGAGCAACTCCATGATTGAGAACTTCAAGCTGAAGGTCTTTCGCGTGGTCGCCGACAATTTGAATTACCGCAGGGCCGCGGATGAACTTCATATTACGCAGCCTGCGGTTACGGCACAAATCAGGTCTTTGGAAGAGAGCCTTGGAATCGCTCTTTTTGACCGCGTTGGCCGCGAAACCAGTCTGACATCAGCTGGGACAACGCTTTTGCATTACGTTCGCCAGATCGAGGCGATCAGCAACGACGCAATCGCGGCGCTTGTGCCTTTCGGTGGACTCGAAGGGGTTGAGTTGAGTGTCGGGGCATCTCACACCATAGCCGTTTACCTTCTACCTACCTTGTTGCCGCATCTCTTGCGGAAATGGCCGAGGCTCAGGATCCATCTCACGAGTGGAAGCACAAATGAAGTATTGCAGGCTCTGGCTTTGCATCAAATTGGAATTGCCTTCATCGAGGCACCCGCCCATCGTGCCGATCTAAAGATCGAAGTATTTGGTAAAGATGAGCTGACGCTGATTGTAAAGCCCGATCATCGCTGGGCAAAGAGGGCAGTTATCAGTGCCGTGGAATTGGTTCAGGAGCCGATTCTTCTGCGAGAGGCAGGGTCTGGGATGCGTCATTTCGTCGAAGACTATCTTGAACAAAATGGCATTCTGCGGCAACAACTTCATAGCTCGCTCGATATTGACTCGACCGAAGGCATCATTTCGGCTGTAGAGTCCGGCCTGGGCATAGGTTTTGTGCCCAGTCTCGCGCTTGATAAAGCGCTGAAGCTGGGAACGGTCAAGGCGGTTCGAATGGACAACGGTCCGATCCAGCGCGAACTGAGTATCGTTTTGCTCAATGGTCCGGATCCCAAAGGGCCACTCGGAACGCTATTGGAGATTGTTCGTGAGTACAGTGTGGATAAGCGAAACTCCGTGGCGACTAATCCTGTGTTTGGAGAAGCGACAAGAGTGCTGGTGATGAACGATTCGCGTTCCACCGGACATGAAAAGGCGACCTGCTGAATGAGTGTCCACTGGCTCACAGGCGTAAGCAGTTTTTCGTGCCCAGTTCCGGCAGCTTTCAATAGGAAATACAAAACAGGCCCATTGAGCCCGAGAAGTGCATATTCAACGCTGGTTTACAATCGATGATCATACTTGTATATTATTGATATTAGGTATGATAAGCGTATGAAAATGGTAGTACGTTTTGACTGGCTCGGAAACGGCGTCCGATTCCTAAACCGCGGTTCGGCTGTTCGAATCAGCACGGGTCACCATTCTTCCGCTACTTTTTCATTGCCCGTTTCGCCCGCGTCCGTCCCACCGCGCATTTTGACTTCACGCATGATCGCGGCTATAAGAATTGAAGCCCGCGATAACCGTTCGCGGACCTGTTGGCCTGTCCCGCTGTTTCAGAGCAGCGCCGTTCAGAATTGCAATCGCCAGGATGCTGGGGAATGCGGTGAAAATCCGCGACTGCCCCGCAATTGTGAGCGCACCGGCGCTGACCATTTGAGCCAGGGCAGGGAACCAGCCCGTCGGCCTTTGAACTGGCGGATCACTCCGGTTTCCAGAGGGACGGAACAACCACTGCCGGCGAATCTAGAGCAAGACCAGAGTCACCGTGTCCCGGTCAGTGTCGTGCAAGGTCGCCGCGCGCTCCACCCCTCGGACGAAGTCCTGTCCGAGGGGGCTCCGGTCTGATGGTCGCGTCGACTTTTGTGCAGTGCTTCCGGAATGCACCAACTCTTGTTTCGCGGTTGCGATTTGCCTGTGGGAAGGTGGCTGGGCACGACGCAAGTCAGGAGACCGGTCCTCGGCGCCGATACCCGCTTGCGTTTCGAGGGGAACCAAGGAGCAAATATGTCCTTTTACGCATTTCCGCGCGATCATTTGAGCCGCGCCCGATCCTATTGTGCTCTTTTCATCCTTTTGTTGACCTCTGCAGTGCTCTCTCAGGCTGCCGCCATTCATGGCGTGGTCACAGATCCATCCGGCGTGCGCATCCCCGGCGCGACCGTCTCCCTGCTCAGCGGTGGCAAGGTCGTCAACTCTGCCGTCACTGCCGCCGATGGCAGCTTTCAGATCCTGACCGGCACGGAGGGCCGCTTTTTCCTGGTTCTCTCCGCCAAAAGCTTTCGCCAGTTGGAGACCCCGGGCTTCTATGCCGGCCGCCTCGATGCGGTGGAGCGAAATCTTGTCCTTGAGCCTCAGTGGGTGCACGAGTCCATTGTGGTAACTGCCACCGGCACTCCCACTCCGCAGGCGCAGATCGCCGAAGCTACTTCGGTGCTCGACTCCTCCGACCTCGCCCCGCTTGAGGATCTGGTCCGCGGCCTGCGCACCACGTCCGGCGTCTTCGCCGTGCAGGACGGCCAGTTGGGCGCTCAGACCTCCATTTTTGTGCGCGGAAGCAACTCCGATGCCAGCAAGATTCTGCTCGACGGCGTCAGCATTGAAGACATGGGCGGCACCTTCGATTTTGGTCCGCTCTCCACCACGGCTATCGAGCGCGCAGAGATCTTCCGCGGCCCCGACTCCAGCGTTTATGGCGAAGGCGCATCCAGCGGCGTGGTCAGCCTGACCACCGCGCACGGAACCACCAGCTTTCCGTCCCTACTTTTTCGAGGCGACGCGGGAAACTTCAACTCCTCGCGCGAAGAAGTCGAACTGGCCGGGACGCGTAACAAGCTCGACTACCTGGGCGCGTTCAGCTGGTTGCAAACCGAAAACGCGCTGCCCATCGACGAGTATCACGTTGCCACTTCAGCGGCCAACCTGGGCTGGCAGCCTTCGGCCAACACCCAGATCCGCGGGACAATTCATTATGGGGTGGACGCCACCGGTGTGCCCAACGCCTATGGCTTTTACGGCATCAGCGACGACCGCAAGGAAGGCGACCAGGACCTCTACGTCTCGGGTTCGCTCGACAACCAGACCACCGCGTCTCTGCACAATCGGCTGGAATATGGCTTGGCCCGCAAGCGCGAGCAGTCGCGGCAGTGGTATCCGGCAGGCATTTGTGTGGCTCTTGACGGTGTAGGATGCTTCGGTCCTGCCGACTCATTTACCGGGGGCAATTTCTACGGCCTGCCCCTCACTATCCGGGGCGCGAACGGATACAGCGTCATGGGACCGGCCCTGATGAACTACAGCGTGGCCAACGGCAGCGTCTATCCCAACCGGCTCGATCTCATCTCCAACAGCGACCAGGCTCACTACCAGGGTGACTACCGCCTCACTCCCCATCTGCAGTTTCTGGCCGGCTTCAACTACGCCAACGAGCGCGCTGCGGAGCGCGAGCCCGTTTACCTTATCGATGAAACAATCCAGCGCTCCAACGACGACTACCTTTTCGGCGTTCACGGCGACTTCAAGAATCGTTTCTTCTACACCCTGGTTGGCGACGAGCAACACCTCCAGCAGATCGGCGACAATTTCTCGCCGCACATCGGAGCCAGTTTCTACGCTTTGCGCCCGCGCAATGGAATCTTCAGTGGAACCCGCTTCAACTTCAGCTTCTCCAAGGGAATTCGCGAGCCCAAACTGACGGACCAGTTCGGATCGCTCTATAACTTCCTCCAGCAGAACGGCGGCCAGTCGACTATTCAGCAATTGGGTATTTCGCCCATTCAGGCGCCGGCCACGCGCGCCTGGGAGGGCGGCGGCGAGCAGTCCTTTTGGAGCGAACGGCTCGTCCTGCGCATCAACTACTTCCACAACGAGTTCGGACGCGAAATCGAGAGCGTCGGAGCCGGCCTGATTCCCGCCCTGCTGCCCAATCTCTCTGCCCAGCAGCAAGCCGCGCTTGAGGCCTTCCTGCAGAACAACAATGCCTATTCTCTCGATCTGAATTCGCTTGCTTTTCGCGCCCAGGGCATTGAAGCCACCCTCGAAAGCGGTATCGGCAAAAGCATTTTTCTGCGCGGCGGCTACACCTATCTCGACTCCGTGGTGCAGCGCTCCTTCTCCAGCGACAATGCGGCTCTGCTGGGCGGCTATGCGCCCACCTTCGACGGCATTCCGGTCGGCATCTACTCGCCGCTCAAAGGCGCGCGCCCCTTCCGCCGCCCGCCCCACACGGGCTTCTTCACCGCCACCTACACCCATCGCGGACTCACTGGCGTCTTCGCCTCGGCCTTCTCAAGCCGCAGCGACGACTCGACCTTCCTCGGCTACTCCGACCTGAATCAGGGCAATTCGCTGGTGCTGCCCAACCGCAATCTCGATTTCGGGTATGCCCGCCTCGACCTGGGCGGCACCTACCAGTTGTTTTCCTGGCTGGCTCTCTACGCGAACGGACAGAACCTGCTCAGCGACCGACACATCGCCCCCATCGGCTTTCCCAGCCTGCCCTTCACCTTCCGCATGGGCCTGCGCATGGCGCTCGGCAAATCCAGCAGCGGTCATTGATCCGGCCTAAAAAACGTCCCCGCTCTCGCCGCACTTCATTCTGTGTGGCCAGGGTGGGGCAGCAAGGATCAAGCTTTACAAGGCGATACATTCACACCGCCCACGCGCTTACGGCCGATGTTCGCGCAGATTGTGGCTGTCGGCGGCTGTCAGCGTCATCCCGTACAGCACCTTGAATTGCTCAATTTCCTTCAGCGTCTGGGGGCCGAATGCGCCCTTGCCTTCAAACGCATGCAGCACAATGCCTTCCAGCAAGTCGCCGAGCGTAAGGTCCTTCTGCTCGGCAATGGCCTTTAGCACCTTCAGCATCCGCTTCTCGATCCGAACCCCGGTTTGAACCCGCTCTACCTCCACGGGCTCCCGTTTCTTGTCTTCCTGGCTCATGTTCTCCTCCTGGTATCTTGATATAAAAATACCACGGTAACAATGTAGGCGCAACTGCTGTCAAACGGGAATTGCTTCTCCCAAATCCCCCTGCCGGGGTTCGCCTACCCCACTCTCACCTGTTATGGTCAGTGAGGAACTTTATGAAAAACCCTCCATAGGAACCGCGAGCATGTGGAAGCGTTGGCGCATTCGGATCATTCTGTTCATGGCCGTACTCGGCCCCGGATTCATTACTGCCAACGTTGATAATGACTCCGGCGGAATCCTTACCTATTCCCAGGCAGGCGCGCAGTTCGGCTATTCGCTGCTCTGGACCATGCTCCCCATCACCATTGCCCTGATCGTTGTGCAGGAGATGTGCGCCCGCATGGGCGTAGTCACCGGCAAGGGGCTCAGCGACCTCATCCGCGAAGAGTTCGGGCTGCGACTCACCTTCATCCTCATGGTCCTGTTGGTGGTGGTGAACTACACCAACGTGGTCACCGAGTTCATCGGCATTGCCGGCTCCCTGCAGCTTTTCCACGTATCCCGATTTGTCTCCGTGCCCCTGTGCGCCGGGCTGGTCTGGTTCATGGTGTTGAAGGGGAACTACAAGACCACCGAGAAGATCTTTCTGGTGGCCTCGGTCATATATATCGCATACATATTTGCGGGCGTCCTGTCGCAGCCCGACTGGCACGACGCGCTGAAGGCGACGGTGAGCTTGCCGGCGCGCTCTGTGTGGGGCAACAAGGACTACATCTACATGGCCATCAGCATCGTGGGCACCACCATTGCCCCATGGATGCAGTTTTACCTGCAGTCGTCGATCGTTGAGAAGGGGATTCGCGTAAAGGACTACGCGGCCTCGCGGCTGGATGTGATTGTTGGAAGCCTGTTCACCGACATCGTTGCGTGGTTCATCATCGTGGCGTGCGCGGCCACGCTGTTTGTGCATGGAATGGGGGCCATCAGCGATGCGTCGGAAGCCGCCGAGGCGATGCGGCCGCTGGCGGGAGACTATGCGTATATCCTGTTTGCCTTCGGCCTCTTCAACGCCTCGCTCTTTGCGGCTTCGATTTTGCCGCTATCGACGGCTTACACGGTGTGCGAGGGCCTGGGCTTCGAGTCGGGTGTGGACAAGAACTACAAGGAAGCGCCCTTCTTTTACTGGCTGTACACAGCCCTGATCGTTGGCGGCGCGGCCACTGTGCTCATCCTGCCCCGGGAACGGGCGATCAAGTTTGCCATTCTGTCGCAGGCGCTCAACGGGATGCTGCTCCCGGTCATCATCATCCTCATGCTGATGCTCATCAACCGCCAGGACCTGATGGGCAAGCACAAGAACTCCCGCCTGTGGAACGTCATCGCCTGGGGCACCAGCATCATCGTCATCGGCATGACGATGGTGATGCTCTGGGGCATGATGCCCGGGCACTGAGAACTGCGCTCATACGGCAAGCTCCGGGCAGGCCCTTCAGTACATGCCGGTCTCAAAAGACGAACTTTAATTGCTCGGCCGGCCGCCACAGCGTAACTGTACATGTTACACTTCGGCTGTGATTAGGACGTTCCGGCATCGAGGCGTCGAAAAGTTCTTCAGGACCGGCTCAAAGGCGGGCATTCAGCCAAAACACGAAGCCCGATTGCGGATTCTGCTGACCACCTTGAACCTGGCATCGACGCCGCTTGATATGAACCGGGACGGTTGGGACTGGCATCCTCTGAAAGGGGACCTCAAAGGTCACTGGTCAGTGAGAGTCAGCGGAAACTGGCGACTAACCTTCACCTTTGAGGGCGAGGATGCAATCCTGGTGGATTACCTGGATTACCACTAAGGGGGCCATGAACATGCCAAAAATGCACAACCCGGCCAGCCCCGGCGAACTGCTGAGGGAGTTCCTCGGGAAGAGAACCGCAACGCAACTCGCCGAGCATATCGGCGTAACGCGCGCTACCATCTCCCGCATCCTCAATGGCCGCACCTCGGTTTCGATGGACTTGAGCATCCGGCTCGGAGAGGCCCTGGCGCTGTCCCCCGATTTCTTCTCGAAGGCTCAGCTTCAGTACGACCTGTGGGTCGAATCGCAGAAGCAGCGACACAAGATCAAGCCGATGGCCGCCTGAGCATTGCATCCAGGCATTGCATGCAGCAGAGGCTCGCTACTCGCTCGCAGGGGCTATTGTGGTTTCCCACCCTTGCGCCAGAGAAAAGCGCAAGGATGGGATCCCGGCAACGGAGACAGGAATCTCTGATCCTGTTTGGTTAACCAAAGAAATGGTTAACTGCTGAGAGAAGCGCCCTATAATTAGTGCATCGTGGAACCGCGCCTTCATCAGATCGTGCACTGTCGTTGCGGAACGCCCATGTGGCTTCTGCATGGAACAATTGAGCGACTATTTGTTTACCCAGATGCCCAACCGAACGATTCTCGTGCAATAGCCGTTGCGTGTAAACGCTGCAAGCATATAGATATTTACTTTCTGCACCAAAAGCACCCAAATCATGATCCAAGGAATGGGGCAATTCTAGCGGAACCCATTTACGGCGACACGGTCCAAGTATCAACGCTAAACTGCGATGAGGAAAAATGCCCAGCTCGTTTACCACTCTTCGCACAATGGCACCCTGCCACCAACGAAGAGGAGCGCAAGGCTGACATTGCAACTTGGTGCTGGGAGGAATTGCACTGCCCTGCGGGGCATTCAATTGAGAAACCGGATTGGACAAGCCAACTTTCTAGTTAAAACTTTACCGCTGCCCGAGTTCTGTAAACTGTTCGCCTCTTCTCCCCGGCTGGTATCCTGAAACGTGACCGAGACGCAGAACAATCCTCTTCCGCAGGCCCCGCTCGAACCCTCCAAGCCCCCGAAGTCCAAGCCCTCGCAGCGCAGATCCTGGAAGACCCGTCTCCGCTTTTTCCTCCGCTGGACTGTGCTCGCGGTCGTTTCTCTTTGGCTGTTTGCCGCGCTGCTTCTCGTCGCTTTCCGCTGGATCGATCCGCCCACCACCGCCGTGCACATCCAGCGCCGCTTGCAGGCCTTCATCCACGGCAAGCCCTACAATTCGCGCTACGAGTTCGTGCCCCTCAGCCAAATCTCGCCCGACCTCCAGCATGCCGTCATCGCCGGCGAGGATGCCCGTTTCTATCTCCACCATGGATTCGACTGGCACGCCATCGAACTCGCGGCCGAGGACGACATGGAAGGCGCCCGCATGCGCGGCGGATCGACCATTACTCAGCAACTGGTAAAGAACCTGTTCTTCGGAACCGGCCGGTCTTTTCTGCGCAAGGGCGCGGAATTCACGCTGGTCCCGGTGGCCGAATTCGTCCTCGGCAAGCGACGGATTCTGGAACTCTACCTCAACGTCATCGAGTGGGGGCCCGGCATCTACGGCGCGGAGGCGGCCTGCCATTACTGGGACAAGACCTCGGCCCGGGCAATCGGCCGACAGCAGTCCGCGTTGCTCGTCTCCATCATCCCCAATCCACGCAAGCGCCGCCCGGAGCGCATGACGCACCACAGCCAGATCGTCCTCCGGCACATGGCAGAAGTGGGCTGGTAATCGCAGCAGCACTGCCTATGGAATGGTGAGGTCGCGGAGGGCCAGGGGGATCTCCGCACAGCCGGCCGGGAGGCCAGCGCCACATTTCTTCGCTGCTGGTTAGAAATGCGCTGTCAGTCTTCGCGCAGCAGGATCAAAGGATCGACCGAGATTGCGCGCTGCGCAGGAATCCAGGTTGCGATGAGCCCGAGCAGCAGCATGGCGACCACAACGCCACCCAGGACAACCGGATCGCGCGGCGTCGCCTGATACACGATGAACGCGAGCACGCGACTCGCCAGAACGCCCAGAAGCAGACCAGCCGCCGAACCCAACGCCAGCAGCTTCAAGGGCCGTCCCAGCGCCGCTTGCAACACTTCCCTGCGCTGTGCGCCCAAGGCGATGCGGATGCCAAGCTCCTTCAATCGCTTGCTCACCGAATACGCCGCCATTCCAAAGATGCCGGTGATTGAAAGCAGCGCTCCCATGACTCCCAATACCCCCAGCGACACCGTGGCCATGCGCGGTCCAAACATGAGCACCGCCATTGGTTTGTCCCGCGTTTCGATCAGCACCGGCAGCCCCGCGTCCAGTTGACGCAAAGCGTTCCTCATCGCCGCGCCCAGCATCTGCGGATCGCGGCTTGAGCGCACCACCAGCTGCGTGGAGTTGGAGGGCGATTGCAGGATGGGAAGAAACATCGCAGGCTGCGGATCTTCGGTGAGGCTCCCATACTTTCCGTCCTCCGCAATGCCCACTACCTGGATGCGCGTCCCATCCCACATCTTGTAATAGCGGCCCAAGGCTCCCATTTCAGACCCAAAGAGCTTGCGCGCAAACTCGCGATTCACAACCGCCACGCGCGGCGCGTCTTTGTCGTCCTGCCAGGTGAAGATCCGGCCCGACAGCAGTGCAGTGCCGGCGGCGCGAAAGTACTCTGGAGAGATGTTGAATATCGGGGCAGCGGTCACCGCATTGGACGGCCTCAAATCCGAGGTAGTGTCGGTGAAGACCATCGAGTTGCCGGCGCCACCGCCCATGGGCACGCCATCGGCCAACCCCACAGACTCGACTCCAGGCAGGGCCTTCAATGCGTCGATCATTCGCTTTTGCATTGCGGGCACTCGATCCGCGCTGTAACCGGCCATTCCCAGGTCAGTTTCCGCCAGCATGACGTTCTGCACATCGAATCCGAAATTGGCGTGCAGCGAGCGCGCCAGTCCACGCACGGCAACCATGGAAGAAGTCACCAATACCGCGCAGATGGCAATCTGCACCACCAGCAGTACGTCGCGAAGGCCGATGCGCCTGCCGGCCTTGCCGCCCGATCCGGCCTTGACCACCTCATACGCATTGGTGCGCAGGACTTGCCTTACCGGAACCGCGCCAAACAGAATCCCGCTGATTAAAGCAAGCACGAGGGCCATTCCGTAGACCGTCGCATCGGGGTTGACGCCGATATGAATGGGCCATCTGGGAAAGGGCTGCCAAGCACTGAGCGCGCGCAACAACACAACGCTGCCGGTGAGCCCCACGGCCCCGCCCACGAGTGAAATCAATACAGCTTCGGTAAGCAGGCCGCGCAGAATACGTGTGCGCGTCGAACCAAGGGCGAGCCGTAAAGCAACTTCACGGGAACGGTCGGCTGCGCGCGCGGCAAACAGGCTGCCCAGGTTGGCGCATGCTGCCAGCAGAATCAACCCTGCCAGCAGCATCAATCCCGCCATGAACGCTTTTACCGGGCGTCCAAGAAAATCGCCATAGAGATTGGGGCGAACCAGGGCGAAGGTCATCTTGCTCTCGTCCTTGGGATAGGCCCTTTCCAGCTGCGTGCCAATCGAATTCAGATCGGCAACGGCCTGGGCCGGAGTCACTCCCGGCCTCAAATGTCCCATGGTCTCGAAGACCCAATGGTTCCCGCGCGCGGTCAGGTCACTGGCAGCCACCAGCGGGCTCTCCATCGGAATAAAGAGATCGGGATTGAAAAAGAGCAGGGTCCCATGGAAGTCCTGCGGCGCGACACCGAGAATGGTGAAGGGATGTTTGTTCAGCCGGACTACCCGGCCCACCACGCCTCGATCATCCTGGAAATGCGTGTGCCAATAGGCGTAGGTCAGCACAATGTAAGGCGCGCTGTCGGGGCCATGCTCGTCTGTGGCATGGAACATACGGCCAAGATAGGGCTGAAGTCCCAATGCGTCGAAGTAGTTTCCGCTGGCTTCTTCGGCCCATACGCTGGTGGGATCCGTGCCGGCATCCAGTCCCGCCTGAGCCACGGTGTAGGCCACCAGGCTTTCGAAGCTGCGATTGCGGTCGCGCAGGTCCCGATAGTCTGGATAGGACTCAGTGCCATCCACCTCGCCTCCATGCTGAAGTGCGTAAAGGCTTTGCGGCTCAGGCACATTCAACGGACGAAGAACGAAGGCATTCATGACGCTGAACACCACCGCATTGGCGCCGATGGCCAAGGCCAGCGTCAAAACCGCCGCGATCGTAAATCCGGGTGACTTGCGCAGCTGCCGCAGAGCAAAACGCACATCCGCCCAGATCGACTCAACCGTCGGCCACTGCCATACTTCGCGGCTGCGTTCCTCCAGCAGCGTTCGATTGCCAAACGCCCGACGGGCCTGCTGTTGGGCTTCCGCGGGGCTCAGACCCTCGCCCATCAACTGCTCCGCGCGCTCTTCAATGTGCAGGCGTATTTCTTCGGAGAGATCGTCGTAGAGCTTGGCGCGACGGAAGAAACGCGGAATCCAGTTCATGAGCTGCTCCTCTCAGATTTCCGGTTAAGTGGCGGATCAGCTGGCTGGGGATTCCCCCGGACTGAGGACCAGCGTGATGCCTTCGAACATGCGCTCGAAGCTGGATATCTGCTGCTCCAGATGGCCCAGACCGGAAGCCGTGATCTGGTAGGTTCTGACCCGCCGATTGGTGGACGAAACACCCCATTCCGCCTTCACCAGCTTGGCCTTGAGCAGACGTTGCAGCGCAGGGTAGAGCGATCCCTCTTCCACCTGGAGCAGGTTGTTCGACCGCTGCTGGATGTGTTGCACCAGCGCGTATCCATGTGCCGGTTGCCGGCGTAACGATTCAAGGATCATCATTTCGAGTGCGCCGGGAAATAAGTCGCGGGAAGTTGTCTCAGTCATAGGCTTGTTCGCTCACAGGCTTGCTTGCTCAATGCTTGTTCAGCACATGCCTAGAGTGAACTAGTATTGAGTTCCTGTCAAGGAGGAAAACGGACGAGCAGCTCTCGGCGACTGATTTCTGGGCCCAGCGGACGGCGGGTGGCACAGATCTGTGGCAATGATTCGACCAGAAACTGGTGCAAGGGCCGGCTTCCTGAGACTGGAAGGGATACACGTTCTCAGTTTGTTCAACCGAGGGCGCCTGCCCACCGCAGGTGGTCAAGCCACGGCCAAGCGCTTCAATTGAATCCGCCCAGCCGGAATCTGCGCCAGATCGTAATGCGCGTGCTGCGTAATCCAGCTTTCGGCGCTGCCCCCAAAAACCTGCGAAAGCCGAATCGCCATCTCCGGCGAGATGCCACGTTTGCCGTTCACAAGCTCCGACAGAGTCGTGCGCGTCACGCCCAGAGCGCGCGCGGCATCCGTAATTGTCAGGCCAAGCGGCTCAATGCATTCGCTGAGAACAAAGCTGCCGGGATGTGGCGGATTCTTCATCGGCATGGGGAAACCTCCTTAGTGGTGATCCAAATAATCAACCTCAAACGCATGGCCATCCGCAAACCGGAAGATGACCCTCCAATTGGCTCGTACCGTGACAGCCCAAAAGCCCTTGAACGGCCTTTGAGCGGGTGGAGGGCGAATCCGGGGATATTCATATCCTCCACGGAACTGGCGGCATCCAAGCGTGCGAGGATGTTGCGCAATTTGGTCAAATGTTCCGCCATGACGCCGCGAGGGTCGTCGTCCTCATACATGTGCTTCAGCTCCTTGTGGCGGAACGATTGAATCACAATTCAGCGTAATGCGTAACGTAACGGGCGCCAAGAAGGATTTCTGCCAATATGGGCGGGCCGGGGCAGCTTAAAGAAGCTTTCCCGCCGCCAGGTCCTTGATCAGCCCGCGGTCGGCGGCCAGAAAGTCATAGTCCGGCAGGTCTTCCAGCTTCGTCCAGCGCAGTTGCTTGAAGATGCGGTTCTCCAGCTCTCCACTGAAATCGTGCACCGCAAAAAACAGCAAGTCCACCGCGCCGCCGTGCCGATAGTTGTGCCGGATGTGGGTCACGCGGGGGCCGATGGTGGCGCGGATGCCCAACTCTTCGTCCAGTTCCCGGGCCAGCGCCGCTTCCGGGCTCTCGCCGGCCTCGATCTTACCGCCGGGAAACTCCCATTGCAAGGCCATCGGCTGGTCGGGACGTCGCTGGCAAATCAGCACCTCGCCGCCGCGAACAATCAACGCGGCAACCACATAGCGCAATGCTGGTCCGCCTGGCTTGGGGCTGAAATTGCTCTGGACGTCTTCCACGCTACCAGTGTAGCCGCAACCCCTTCGCTGCGGCCACCCGAAGCCAAGGGGATACTCCGGCCGAGGCCTGTTTCAACGCCGCGGCCTGCAGGGTCCTAACAGGCTGCGGAAAAAGGGCAGGATTCGAGTGAATCGGCTAAATGGGTCTTAGCAGGGGCTAAAGCCCAGACTCATTCCATTGGCTTTATCGGCACGACTAAAGTCGTGCCCTGATACAAAGCCAGATGAATTTGAGTTTTCCGTAGCCTGTTACGCTGCCGCCCGCAGGATCCTGTTTATTCGCCGCCCACTTTGGACGCGAAACCGGTTGCTTCGCGCGGCGCAAAATAGCCCCACCCTTTGCGCGCGGCACTCTCCAGCAGCCCGGGCGAGGGATTCACCGGGTAGGGATGCCGGGCAACCTCCAGCATCGCCAGGTCGTGGATCGAGTTACCAAATACCGCATCCGGGCGTTCCAGACCGGCACGCCTGAGCGAGGCCGCCTTGCCCTCGTCGGTCGGAACATCCAATAAGACAGTCGTGATCAGGCCGTCGACCACGGCCACTTCAGCCGCTAGCACCCGCTCCTCGGGAATGCCCAGGGAGCGCACGCCCTCGGCTACTACCCATTTATTCGTTGAGCTCACCGCCCAGATCTCCACCCCGGCCTCGCGCAGCTCTTCCACCAGCGCGATCATCTCGCTGAAGTATCGCGGTGGCACAAACCCCTGCACGAAGCGGGCCGCTGCCGCCCGCATTTCCTGGTCGCGGAGCCCCGCGTAAATCTGCACCATTTCGCCGCAGATCTGCAGCTCGCTGACTTTCCCGGCCTGGTAGGCGCGGTGACGCGTGTCAATCCAGTCGGCCGTGGAGCGCGAAACCAGCCCCTGCTCAATCGACCATTCCATGAATCCAACCCCGGAGTCACCGCTCCAGAGCGTTCCATCGCAATCGAAAACCGCCACCCGAGGCCGGTTCTCAAAAACCAGCTTCTTGAACTCCTGGGCGGACCATGCGGAAATCCCCATATGTGTCGCTGTCAAGCTTTCCTCAATTCCAGAAAATATGTCCAACTTTATTCTCATTCATAGGGCCCCGCTCAGGCATGTGACGGATGAACATCCATTGAATTCGCTCTGCCCATTCCCGCCAGGCCGCATATGCAACTGCTTCTTCCCATATTGGCTGCATAAGGATCCAAACCTTTTTGCGCTTCTCTATTGCTGAATTTGATTCCTTGATGAAACAGGTTCAGTCGCTCATCGGCTGCCGGTTGAAGTTGCCTCGCCGCGCGGATAATCAGGAGTGTGGAAACTCTGCGCAATCTCACGCTGCTTCAGGACTACCAGGTATATCTGCGCGTGGAAAAGGGGCTCAGGCCTCTCACTTGCGAGGCATACGACGGCGACCTGAAGACCTTTGCCGAGTTCCTCGAAGGGCGTCATGGCCTGCTGCTTACAGCCGTGCAGGAAGATGTGGCCGCGTTTCTTGAAAACCTGCGCGCCCACAGCATCGACGACCGTTCCAGGGCCCGCAAACTGAGCTGCCTGCGCGGTTTCTACAAATGGTTGCTGCTCGATCGCCGCATCCACCACGATCCCACCATCAATATCGAATCTCCCAAAGCCTGGAAGGTGTTGCCCAAGTCGCTGGCTGAGCCGGAGGTGGCTGAAATGCTCGATCGCGCCACTCTCAACGCCGCCCACCCCCAGGCCCGGGCCATCGACTTGCGCGACCGTGCAATTCTTGAACTGCTTTATGCAGGGGGACTGCGCGTCTCCGAGGTCACCGACCTGACCACCGGCGATCTGGCTCTCGACCTGGGCCGGGTGCAGGTGCGCGGCAAGGGCGACAAGGAACGCATTGTGCCGCTGGGACGGGCCGCCGTCGAGGCACTGGAGATCTACCTGCGCGAAGGCCGTCCCCATCTGGCCCGCATCAGCTCGGCCCGCAAGAAGTCTCCCGCGGCCAAACCGGGCCCGGCGCTGCTTCCCAAAGTCGAAACCCTTCGCAGCCAGCAGCCGCCGCAACAGGATCGCGTCCGGCTCTTCCTCTCCTTGCGGGGCATGCCCCTTACCAGGCAGTGGATCTGGCACCTGGTCAAGACCGCGAATACCGACGCCAGCCCGCACCGGCTGCGGCATAGCTGCGCCACCCATATGGTGGAGCACGGCGCCGACCTGCGCAGTGTGCAGTTGCTTCTCGGCCATGCCGACATCTCCACCACGCAGGTCTATACGCATTTGGCGCTGGGTCGCTTGAAGGCCGTTCACCGTGAGCATCACCCGCGCGGCAAGCGGATGCTTGCCGAGCCGCCGGAGCAAGCCATTCCATCGAAGACCGTTCAGAGTACAGATAATCACTCCGGCCTGCATCTGGTTGGGCGCGGCAAGGCCGGCACCGGCAAACAGGTGCAGTCCGCGCCGGTGAAAGTCGGCAGCAAGGAGTCGGCATGAGCGAGACGACCGAGGCCCCTCCCGCCGCTTCACTCGGTGCGCTGGTGGCCGGTTATCTCTCCGTTTTGACCAATGAGCGCGGCGCATCGGAGCATACTCTGCGCGCCTACCAGCGCGAGCTGCACGGCTTTGCCGGCTGGATTGCGAAGACCTTCGGGCCCGATCAGGGAGTCGAGCAGATCGAACACACCCACATCCGGACTTATCTGGGCACGCTCTACGAGCGCGGGCTTTCCAAGGCCTCGGCGGCGCGTTCGCTGGCGGCCATTCGCAGCTGGTTCAAGTGGCTGGCGCGGACCGGCCATCTGCAGCAGAACGCCGCTTCGCTGGTCTCCACTCCCAAGCTTCCCAAACGCCTGCCGCGCGTTCCGTCTATCGAGCAGATGAACCGCGTGGTCGACTCGGTGGGCGAGGATGCGGCCAGCTGGCCGGCCCGCGACGCGGCCATCCTGGAATTGCTTTATGGCTGCGGAATCCGCAATGCCGAACTCACCGCCCTGGACCTCCATGACATTCACTGGTCCAACGAAGCCGTTCTGGTCCACGGCAAGGGCAAGAAGCAGCGTTTTGTGCCTCTCGGCGATGCCGCAGCGATTGCTTTGCGTACTTACCTCACTGAGCGTTCAGCGCTGCTGGCCGCCGCCGGTCGCGAAAAACTACAGGCGACGCCGGCCCTCTTCGTCAATCTACAGTTGCGCGGCCTTGAAAAACCCGGAGGACAAGCCCGTCTCACCACCCGCAGCGTGGGCCGCATCGTCAAAAAGATCGCCATTCTGCGCGGACTTTCCGCCGACGTCCATCCCCACACTCTGCGTCATGCCTTCGGGACGCATCTGCTGGAAGAGGGAGCCGACCTGCGCGCCATTCAGGAGCTGCTGGGTCACGAGCGCCTCTCCACCACCCAGCGCTACACCCAACTGACCACCGCCCAGTTGACCGTCGTCTACGACAAGACCCACCCCAGGGCGCACTAGCCTTTGCCCGCGCCCCGGTGCGCGGCTGCGTGTGGGGCAAAATGGATCGTGTCCGAATTGCCGGTCGTTCGTCTGGAGTGCAAAATGCGCGGAGGACAGTCGGAAAGGCGACCTCAACGGGGTGGAATTGCCCTCGACTCTCGATTGTTCTACCTTTGGATGTCAGCGCACCGTTTGGATGCCCACATGTTATCTATCCTTCACCCCGAGATCATTCCGATTGTTCAAGACTACCCAATTGGTCTTTACCCGATTTTTGGCCTTGGCAGTAGTCCCAAGCTAATAATCAAGACGATGAAGGAAGGTCTGCTCGCGGCCAAGATCAACAATGGATTCAAGATCTACGTTTGCCCAATGACTCTCGGCGGAGTTGACACCGTAGGTTTGATTTCAGCCTTCTTTGACGACGAGGATGAGCCACTGGTGATTTGGACCGCTCTCTTCGATAACGAGCTCACGCGTCTATTGCTTAAAGCTATGGATTGCGACACATTGGATGTGCATTGTTTCGACGAACACAACCGCGAGTTGCTCGGTTATGTATCTAAGTTGGAATGCCCATCAGCGACGAAAGATCGTCTTAATGGTTCTTCGTATTGTACATTCGGTCTCGAATTGGCAAAATCTGCATTCAGTCAAATGTCAATCTGGTTCGGCAAACGCACACACGACGATGATCTGTCGGCGATAGGGGTCGAGTTCATCCAGACTCTTGTTCCAGAAGACCAACTGTTTCTGGACGCGCGCCCCGATTTTCACCTGTATCACGGCAGTCCTCAATTCAGCTTTTCACAGTTAAAGCGCCAGGAGCCTGGAACTTTTCAAGAACAGGACATAGCACGCCTTCTAAAGAATCTGTTTTCCCCCGAGCAGATATACCTGAACCCGCTTCGAATTACGGACAGAGACGAGATCGCGGATATTCTCGTGATTACTGAATCCGAGGTTATTGTGTTGCAGGCAAAGGATAGCCCCAATATCGAAAGAATTCTCAAGAATCCGCTTGACCGCAAGAAAGCTACGACTCGGAAGGCGCTCCGCAAGGCGATTAGCCAAGTGAGCGGCGCTATTGGTTATCTGAGATCGATGTCACCTCTAAAGATGGTTGTCGGCGGCGAGACTTGTGAGATAGACATCGGTAATCGGACAGTTCGCGCTTTGATCGTGGTAAAGGAGCTATTCAACGACGAATACTCGGTCTACACTGCACCAATTCTCAAGCTTTGGAGAGAAACCCAGATATCGTGTGTCGCACTTGACTACGCAGAGCTGCAGATGTACGTGACACATTTAAGCAACGCGGAATCTTTCTTTCAGGCATTGGATCGGGTTTTCTCGCATGCTGTCAAAACCGAACAGTTTCCAAGACTCCGCATCTGGTAAGCCGGCTCCCTGCGATCAGAGATACGTAGAACGATAGGTGCTCGAACGCCGCAGGGCCAGGTCGGACCCCGCGCCTGGATTGTAGCCTGCTCAAAAAATACCTTGTAATCAACCCGGTAAACCCGCAGGAATACGATGAACTGCGGTCAATGCCCCTCCTGCCCAAAAAGGCCCGGATCCTGTCCCAAGAAGCCGGAGTGTACCGGCAAAGCCCTGAAACCCGTATATTTGTGCTGTTTTGCTCCAGATGGATCTAGAATGTCTGCATGACTTCTCCCATATCTGTGCGACGCCGTTCCAAGACGCCCCCGCCTGGAGAAACCGGGCAGGAGGCACTCTATCTGCGTTCCCTGAGCGACCGGCACGTTACCGTGTCCATCAAACTGCGCGACGGAGAAGTGGTACGCGGATGGATTGAGTATTTCGACGATTCCATGGTTAGGCTGACACGCGATGGCCTGCCCAACCTGTTTATCTATAAACATCAGATCAGCACGATCTCTGAAGCAAGCAAAAGACGGTCTCCGCGCCATAAGGACGATGACGCCTCCAGCCCAAAAGCCGGGGCCGAGGGCGCTGAGACAGCATCGAATGGAGTATCCGATTGAGTTTAGAACAGGCTCAGGCCTTCCAGTGGGTTCCCCAGGCCTCCGCGATTGCTCGTGAAGCCGGCGCGCGTCTCAAGGAGTTTTTCGTACAGGGCGTCGAAACCGAATACAAAGGCGATGTGGATCTGGTCACCGTGGCCGACCGAACCGCCGAAAAACTGATCCGCGCACGCCTCAGCGAAGCATTTCCAGAACATGGAATCTTCGGCGAGGAAGGCACACGCGACCGTCTGGAAGGCGAGTTTCGCTGGTACGTCGATCCGCTGGACGGCACTACCAACTTTGCCCATGGCTTCCCGCACTTTTGCGTCTCGCTGGGGCTGGAGCAGCGGCCCGCGGGCCTCGAACCCGGCCACGACGGAACCCTGATGGCCGCCGTCATCTACGACCCCCTGCTCGATGAACTTTTCACCGCCGAGCGCGGCTGCGGAGCCTGGCTGAACGGCCGCCGCATGCGCGTTTCGTCGACGCCGGTGCTGGCCGAGGCCCTGGTGGCAACCGGCTTTCCCAGCCGCAAACGCCACGACAACCCCAACATCCACTTCTACCAGGAGTTCACCCTCCGCTCCCATGGCGTTCGCCGCGCCGGTTCGGCCGCTCTCGATCTTGCCTATATCGCTGCCGGCCGCATGGATGCCTTTTGGGAGTTCAACCTCAACCCCTGGGACACCGCCGCCGGGCTGCTTCTGGTGGAAGAAGCCGGTGGCCTGACGACCAACTTCGACGGCGGTTCCTGGCATCTCGACAGCCGCGAAATCCTTGCCTCCAACGGCCTGATCCACAACGAACTGCTTGGCTTCTTCGCCGACATGTTCGCCGGGCGCGACCTTTCTCCGATTCTCTCTCCCAGGGAATTTGCCGAGCAAAGAGACGCACGCGCCGCCGGTTGAAGCGGATTATATTTCGGTTGTACTTCTCCGTGATGGCGCAAAGGGAGAAGGGTCCGGGCCTAAACAGGCTGCCGAAAAGGGCTGGATTTCGAGCGGAACGGCCTGTAAACGTAGCTCAGGGGCTAAAGCCCCGTTCATTTTGTTGGCTTTTTCGGCACGACTAAAGTCGTGCCCTGACGCTTCTTGCTCTCCCGATGCCGTTTTTCCGCAGCCTGTAAAGGCCCCCGCTCGCTCCGCGAAATCCTTCTGGCAACTGTAATTCCAGACGCTTTTGCCTCGAATTCCGGACCCGCGACTTCCCTCTTGGCGCGGGCCGGCCGAAGGGCACACGCCGCGCCGCAGGTGCCAGAAGGGCGCGCGCCGCACTGCAGGTGCCACATGGAAAGACTTTCGTTTCAAGGGGGAGTCAGCGGCTGGGGTCCTGTGCTACTATCACGTCGAGACTTCAATCCCCGGAGATTTTAGATGGCATACGTGATTGCTGAACCCTGTATCGGCACCAAGGACACCGCCTGCGTGGACGCTTGTCCTGTCGATTGCATCCACCCCAAAAAAGATGAAGACGGTCACGGAGAAATCGATCAGCTGTTCATCGATCCGGTCGAGTGCATCGACTGCGGCGCTTGCGTGCCGGCTTGTCCGGTTTCGGCAATCTTCGCGGCAGACGATCTGCCCGAAAAGTGGGCCAGCTTTACGGAAAAGAATGCAGCCCACTTCGGCCGCTAATTAACTAAAGAAGCACCCGAACTCAGCCTCCACGCGCGCATCCCCGGCAAGGGCGATGCGCGTGTGTGTTTGCACTTCGCATTCCTTGATTGCCTGCCACTTTCTCTCACAACAACTTTTCGCGTAGTTCGGCGTTGAATAACACATCGGATCTGGACGCGGAGACAACCACCGCGACAGGGAAACCGAAAAGGAGTTTTTCCATGATCAAGAAGATTGCATTGGCGGTGTTGTTTTCTCTCTGCTTGATGCCTGCGGCTTCCTTTGCGCAGGACCACCATCGTGAAGGTCCGCCACCCCCGGTCGCTGAACGTCGTGGCGATCCTCCGGAGCGCGGATTTGTTTGGATCTCCGGCTATCACCGCTGGGAAGGCGACCACTATGTCTGGACCCCCGGCCGCTGGGAACGTCCCCCCCATGACCACGCGGTGTGGGTGGCTCATCGCTGGGAGCATCGGCACGGCGAATGGGTTCTGATTGAAGGTCACTGGCGCTAACTCGCTAGGCCAATTCAAGGTGAAACAAACTTCTAACCAACAAAAAGACGAGGTCCCGAACCCGGGGCCTCGTCTTTTTTAACCAGCAACCGAAGCCTAATCCCGCGCCTTCTTCCTGGCGCGGGCCGCGAGAAGCCGTATGCCGCGCCGCAGGTGCCCGGAGGTGGGTTACACTCAATCGCAAGCCTATGCGCGTTCGAGTTTTGACTCCAATTCTGCTCTTCGCCATTCCAGCCCTTTTGCTGGCCCAGAGCCCAACCAGGCAAGCTGCCAAAGCGACGGGAAAGATGACCAACACACCCCAGGCTGTCCATCGTTCCGCCCTCGTCATCGACACCCACGCCGACACACCGCAGCGCTTTGTCGATGAGCACTTCGACCTTGCCGATCCGCTGCAGGGCGGCGACCTCAATCTGGAGTCCGCTCATGCCGGCAACCTTGGGGCGGAGTTCTTCTCCATCTGGGTCGAGCCCACCCGTTACAAGGGGCAGTACGCCCATCGGACGCTGGAACTAATTGACGCAGTCAAGCAGCAGGTTGCCCGCCATCCGGACCAGCTCATGTTCGTGGCCACGCCGGGCGGCATCGAGGCGGCTCATCACGAGCACAAGATGGCCGTCCTCATGGGCATCGAGGGTGGCCATTCCATCGAGGATTCGATCCCGCTGCTTCGCCAGTACTACGCGCTCGGCGTCCGCTACATGACTCTCACCTGGGCCAATTCCAATAACTGGGCGGACAGCTCCGGCGACATCGACGACAAGTCCATCCCCCACACCAAAGAAGGCCTCTCCGAATTCGGCAAGGACGTTGTCTACGAGATGAACCGCTTGGGCATGATGGTCGACATCAGCCACGTCTCCGACAAGACCTTCTTCCGCACGCTGGTCATCACCCGCGCACCGGTCATCGCTTCGCACTCCGCCGCACGCGCCCTCTGCAGCGCTCCTCGCAACATGACCGACGACATGCTGAGAGCCGTGGCCAACTCCGGTGGGCCAAATTCGAAGGGCGGAGTCATTCAGGTCCCCTTTTTCTCCGGCTTCATCTCCCAGGACTACTGGAATGCCATGAAGGCACTGGAACCCGAAGTGGACAAGGCAGTGCAGGCATTCAAGGACAAGGCCAAGGCGGAGGGCAGGGAAGCGACGGAACTCGAAATCGAGAAGCTGCGCCGGTCTTATGCCGACAAGATCCCGCGCCCGCCGCTCTCCGCGCTCATCGACCACATCGACCACATCGCCAAGGTCGCCGGCATCGACCACGTCGGCTTGGGTTCGGACTTCGACGGCATTGGTGGACAACTCCCGCAGGGCATCGACTCCGCCGCCGACCTGCCCAGAATCACCGAGGCGCTGATGGCGCGCGGCTACTCCGCCGAGGATTGCCGCAAAATCTTGGGCGAGAACCTCCTGCGCGTCTTCCGCGAGGTGGAGCAGACGGCGAAAGAGCTGCAGGCCGAAAACCGCCCCCGCATCACCCAGAAGCAGCCCTACGACACCTGGAAGAAGTAATTGCCCCTTGTTTTCCTGATATGGTCCATTTAAAATGGACCATATCGGAGGCGAATCATGGCCACCCTTCCCAAGAACGAATCCGCCATCGGGGTCACCGAGTTCAAATCCAAGTGCCTCGGCCTGATTGACGATGTGGCGACAGGCAAAACGGACCGCATTATCCTGCTCAAACACAACCAGCCGATTGCCGCCATTGTTCCCATCGAAAAGTCCGATGCGGATCCATTCGAGCTGTGGGGAGCGATGCGCGATACCTTCACCATTCTTCCTGACGTCGACCTTACCGAGCCGATGGAGGATGTGTGGGATGCGTGGGATGCGAAAGTGTGGGACGTGGGAAAGTAGATGGCCGACCCAGTTCTTCTCGACACCTGCGCGGCAATCTGGATCATGAAGAAGATGCCCCTCGCAGCTCCCGGCCGCAAGGCCGTTCAAGGGGCATACCTGGCCAATGCCGGAGTATATGTTTCCCCTTTTACCGCTTGGGAAGTGGGAATGCTCGTCAGCAAGGGCCGTCTCACCCTGACCATCCCTCCCGACGTTTGGTTCGATTCACTGATTCAAATGCCTGGAATCCGCCTTGCCCCGCTCACTCCGAAGATCCTGATCGCATCCTCCACGTTGCCAGGCACTCCACCGTCCGATCCCGCTGACCGCATCATCGCGGCCACCGCCCGCGAACTAGGCCATCTGCTCATTACCCGCGATGCCCGGCTCCTCGACTACGGCCGCCAGGGTTACATACGCGCTCTCGGCTGCTGAACCTCGCTCTCGCCTCAGCTGTTATGCGACGCACCCGCACTATACTTGCTTATCGCAAAGTTGCTTATTCAAGACTGCTGATTTAGGAGAATCCCCGATGCGCCGTTTCGCTCGATTCGCCGCCATCCTGTTTGCGGCCGCTGCCTTGGTTGCCGCCCCGGTATTCCTCTCTGCCGAAGATGAAAAGCCCAAGACCGGCGACAAATCATCCGACAAAGCCTCCGAAAAGACATCCGACAAGCCAGCCGAGAAGCCCGCTCCTACGGAGGTTTCCACGCAGGGGGCGATCGATGTTGGAGGACAGCACATCGCCTATGCGGCCATCGCCGGCACCATCACCGTCGGCGCAACCGACGTGCAGGACGCACAGCTTGGCCCCGATGGCAAACCGCAGCCGGGCAGCCAACTCGCCCTCAACGAGCCCAAGGAGCCCAAGGATGCCGCTCCCCTGGCGCATATCTTCTACGTGGCCTATATGAAGAAGGACGCCAAGGCCGAAGAGCGGCCCATCACCTTCTTCTATAACGGAGGCCCAGGCAGCTCCACCGTCTGGCTGCATATGGGCTCACTCGGCCCCAAGCACGTCATCACCGACGGCGATCAGCACCTGCCCGCCGCGCCCTACAAACTCGTCGACAACGCCAACTCCCTGCTCGATACCTCCGACCTCGTCTTCATTGATATGCCGGGAACCGGCTTTGGCCGCCTCACCGGCAAGGACGCCGAAAAGGCCTTCTGGGGCGTGGACGAAGATGCCAACGCTTTCGCCCGTTTCATCGCCCGCTTTATTACAAAATACAGCCGCTGGAACTCGCCCAAGTACATCTTCGGCGAGAGCTACGGCACGACCCGCTCGGCGGTGCTTTCCGGCATTTTACAGAATGAAAAGAGCATCGACCTCAACGGCGTCATCCTGCTTTCGCAGATCTTCAACTTCACTACCGATATCGATGTCCCTGCGGGCAATCCCGGCGTTGATCTGCCCTATGAAATGGCTCTGCCCACCTACGCGGCGACGGCCTGGTACCACAAAAAGCTGCCCCAGCAGCCGGCCACGCTTGAGCCCTTCCTGAAGGAAGTCGAAGACTTCGCCACCGGTCCCTACGCCCACGCGCTCTCTCAGGGCACCGATCTCACCGCGGACGAAAAGCAGCAGGTCGCCGAAAAGCTCCATCAGTACATCGGGCTGCCCGTTCCTTATCTGCTCAAGGCCAACCTGCGCGTCAGCGGAGGCCAGTTCACCAAGACCCTGCTCGACGACGAGGGCCTCACCACCGGGCGCCTCGATACGCGCTTCAGCGGGCCTTCCATGGATCCCCTCAGCGAGCAGGCCGACTACGATCCGCAAAGCTCGGCCATCTCCTCGGCCTACGTCTCCGTCTTCAACGACTATGTTCGCCGCGATCTCAAGTACGGCGAGGGTCAGACCTATCTGCCCCAGGCTCAGTTCGGCACCGTGCAGTGGGACTTTGTGCATCGTGGCAATCCGGTCAGCCTCAACGTCGCCAACGATCTGGCCGAGGCCATGAAGGCCAATCCCCGCCTGCGCGTCATGGTCAACGGCGGCTATTACGACCTGGCCACTCCCTTCTTCGCCGCGCTCTACGAGGAGAAACACCTGCCCATTCCGCAGTCCCTCGCCAAAAACATCGAGTACGACTGGTACGAGTCCGGGCACATGGTCTATGTCCGCGACGAAAGCCTCAAACAGCTCCACGATCGCGTCGCGGCCTTCATCAAGAGCACGCTTTCCGCCACCAAGTAGGAGCTTCTTCCGCGGCCGGTCAACGCAGTTATCCGCACTGCGCAAACCGGCCGCATTCGCTTTTGCGCGCACTCGTCGCGGACAAAACTTGCGCGCGGAAGATCGAAATCAAGCGCCTCTGGCACCTGCTGTTTTTCTTCGTTTTTGAGTGGGCGCTTTTGCGGACGAATAACTTGTTCTATAAGAAAGCTAACTCAGGAAGAAAGGTAACTCAGGCGTACACATTCAACTGCGTGCCGACATACTCGCTGGTTTCGCCGCCGGCTCCCGCCATCAATGCGTTCGCAGTTTCCTTCGCGCTGGTAAACTCATCCTGACTCAGCGAAGACTGTAGCATGGGCGTTACTTGCGCGTTCTGCGCGTTGCCCTTGTTAAATGGGTTGTTCGGAGCGTTGACCGAGTCGTTCGACTTGTTGTGCGCCGACGAACGCTGCACCTGGAGGCGCTGCAGTTCGCTCTGATAGCTCACTTGTGGAGGACGCATATCGACCAGTACTGTCGCCATGGTGAACCTCCTCCGTTGCTCTCTAAAGATTCTTTCTCTTACCCAATCTCTTTATCGGGCGCTTGAGAAGAAACATTAGTGAATTCCAATAAATAACTCAAATAATTCCCATTTGCGCACTTTCTATACAGCTATGTGAATCGCTTCGCGACACTGTGTCTTATCCTGTACAAGTCGACCGTTTCTAAAGACACTACCGTCATCTTTATAGGTGCCCAACGCTCCCGCATCGGGTGGAATTCCACCCGACGCCCCGCCCAAAGGGGCGGAACCGTCGACCTCTAATCTTCGTCTGATTCTTCCAAGTCTGTTTCTTCGTCGCCGGGGCCCTCTTCGTCCGAGAGCTGCAGAAACCAGGGCGCACTCATGCGCGCCCTGTCGCCGAACTGTTCCGATTTCTGCATTCCTCGTTTCTCTCGAGGCGCATCCAGTCAAGCCGAGGCATTCACCAGCGAACCGGCCGAAAGGCTCTGCAGGAATCCGTCCAGCGCCGACTGCGCGCCGGTCATGTTTCCGCTGCTCAGCGATGCGCCGATCTGCGAGAGCAGGGAATCGAACGAGTTGCCGCTCGATGTTCCCGAGGTGCTTGAGGTCGAGTCACTTGAAGAGGTCATCAAGCTGGTCAGCGAATCGTAGGCCGACTGTGCGTCCTGCAGGTTCCCGGAGCTGATGGCGCTGAACAGCTTCAGCACATCCGTGCCCATCTGGCTGATCCCCGCCGTGCTGTCGCTGCTCGCTGCGCTTGTCGAGCCAGGCGCAGGAGCGCTCTGCAGCGCGGTGAGCGCCGTCTGCGCGGCCGAGATGTTCCCGCTTGAGAGCGCCGACGATACGCTGGCCAGGAACTTGCCCATCGGGCTGCTCGAATCCGCGTTTGCCGGGCTCAGCTGCTTCATTTCCGCCAGGTACTTTTGCGCATCGCTCGTGTCGCCAGATTTGATGGAAGACATCAGGCCGCTGAGTGCCGTGGCAAAAGCGTTCTGGCTGCTACCGGAGGTGGAGGAGGCCGATGACGTTGAGGAGGTCGAAGAGGCGGCGAGATCGGAGAACAATGAGCTCGTGTTCTGCAAACTGGAAATATGCATGGGACGAAGGGTCCTTTCGCTTTCGTTTCGAGGCGGGCGCAACCCTGCGCTCGCTGCCCGAGTCACCAGTGTGGACCGGAAAAGTGTCCGAAAAGAGTACACTTCTGCCCTCGACGCAAAAAAGCCGATCCCATTTCGGAATCGGCTCTGATTCGGTTCAGTTTCGGGAGCGCGTCAACTATCACTCGCGCCCCGCGTTTTTGTCTTTCTACTCTCTACTCCCGAATCCCTGTTCCCTGCCTCAAAGCTCCCTCGCCCTCTCGATCGCCCGAATCACCGCCTGCGCCTTGTTGATCGACTCCTGATGCTCCAACTCCGGCACCGAATCGGCCACAATGCCAGCGCCCGACTGCACATAGCCCTTGCCGCCCACTGCCAGCATCGACCGGATGGCGATGCACGAGTCCAGATTGCCCGAGTAGTCGGCGTAGAGAACCGTGCCGCCATACGTTCCGCGCCGCGCCGGTTCAAGTTCCTCGATGATCTCCATCGCCCTGACCTTGGGAGCCCCGCTCAGCGTCCCGGCAGGGAAGCAGGCGCGCAGAGCGTCAATTGCGCTCAGCTCCGGTTTCAGACGGCCTTCAATCGTGCTCACGATGTGCATCACGTGCGAGTAGCGCTCCACGAACATCAGCCGATCCACCTTCACCGAACCGAATTCGCTCACCCGGCCCACGTCGTTACGGCCCAGGTCCACCAGCATCACGTGTTCCGCGCGCTCCTTCTCGTCGTTGATCATCTCTTCGGCGAGAGCCTGGTCCTGCGCCTCGTCGGCTCCGCGCGGGCGCGTTCCGGCGATGGGCCGGTACTCCACCTTGCCCTGGTGAACGCGCACCAGCAGCTCCGGCGACGAACCTGCCAGCTCGATGGTTCCCACCCTCGCGGCCTGCTTTGCCTGCTTCGATCCCTTCCCTCGCTTCTCCGACTCGCCGCCCAAAGGACCTTCGGGCGTAAAACGCAAGAAGTACATATAAGGGCTGGGATTCACGGCCCGCAGGGCACGGTACACCTGGAAGCTGTCAGCTTCCGGAACCACATCGAAGCGCTGCGACAGCACCGCCTGAAAAATGTCTCCGGCAGCGATGTACTCCTTGGTGCGGTCGACGGCAGCCAGAAAATCCTTCTTCGCGGTCCGGTACTTCACCTTCAGCTTGCCCTTGCCGGGCCCGGAAGGCAGTTTGGGCAGAGGCCGAGCCAGCTGTTTTTCCAGCCTTTCCAGCCGCTCCACGGCCTTTTCATAAGCCGCCGCAGGCTTGCCGCGCAGCAGGTCGGCAGTCACAACCAGCCAGATCTCCTTGCGCACATGGTCGAAGGCCAGCACTTCGTCGAAAAACAGCAAGCAGGCGTCGGGCACGCCCAGCTCGTCTTTAGTCAGCGCAGGCAGCTTTTCTACCTGGCGGACTGCGTCATAAGAGAAGAAGCCCACCGCTCCGGCGGTGAAAGGCGGCAATCCGGGCAGTCGAGCCGGCTTGTGCCCGCTCAGCGCCCGCCGCAGCACCATAAAGATGTCATCGTCAAACTGGACTACCTTCTTGCCCTCGGTGATGGTGATCTCGCGGCCGCGCGCCACAATGCGCTTGGACGGCGTCAACCCGATAAAGGTGTAACGGCCGACCTGCTCCCCGTTCTCTACCGATTCCAGCAGAAAGCACTCGCGTTCCGACCAGGCCGCCCGCAGGAATGCCGATACCGGGGTCTCCAGGTCGGCGGTCAGAATGCGGCAGACAGGAACAAGCGTGTGCTCCTTGGCAAGTGCCAGGAACTCTTTGCGGCTGGGCTGAATGGGCTGACTGGATGCGTTCACATCCCCAGTGTAACTGCTCGAAAGCCGGGCAATCCACGGGGAACTACGTGCTGCAACTCCGTCTTTGGCACCGTCCCTACGGGACTCCGGAGATTCGAAGGGGCAATTTCCCAGCGCTGAAGCGCTGGGCTGGCAGACGCTGCGCCTCCGGCGCGGACGACAAGTCGCTTCCGGTATGGCGCGCTTCAATCCGGCGCCTTTGGCCTTAAACCTTGCGCCTTTGGTCTTCAACCAAGGGCCCTTGGTCTTCAACCACGCGCCTTATCTCTGGCGCGGACCACTCGAAGCAGTTTGCCCCACCGCAGGCGGCCACACGGCCAGTGCCCGCATCGAGGGTGTTTACTCTGACACGGGAAGCGTGAACAGCAGGCAACTCCCTTTGCCCGGCGTGCTTTCCGCCCACATGCGTCCGCCGTGCTGCTCCACGATGCTGCGGCAGAGCGCCAGGCCCAGGCCGGTCCCACCCAGGTCGCGCGAGTCCGAGGCGTCACCCTGCTGGAAGCGGTCGAAGATCCCCTCCAGCTTCTCCGGCGGAATGCCGCGGCCCTGGTCTTCCACCCGGAAGCAGATCTCCTTTGAAACTGTCCCCGGTTGGCCAGCGATCGACGGCGTTTCTTCGGCGGGTTTGGCTGAAAGCCGGATCATCGTCTGCGGGGGCGAGAACTTGATGGCGTTGGCCACCAGTTCGTTCAGCACCTGGAGAATCCGTTCCTCGTCGGCCATCACCACTGCCTGCCGCACCTCGATGCGGAAGTTGATGTGCGCCTGCAGGGCGGCCGAGTGCGCCACATCGGCGGCACGCCGCAGCAGGATGGCGGCGTCCACCGGCTGCCGGTTCAGCGGCAGCTTGCCCTTCTGAACGCCTTCAAAGTCCAGAATATTGTTCACCAGCTTGACGAGGCGGTCGCAGTTGCCGATCGCCATCTCGATCATCTGGCCGCGTTTTTCCGGCCGCTTCTCCAGCGTCCCGGTTGCCAGCAGTCCCAGCGAGGCGCGCAACGAAGTCAGCGGCGTGCGCAACTCGTGGCTCACCGTCGAGATGAACTCATCCTTCATCTTTTCCAGGCGTCGTCGCTCGCTCACATCCTGGAAGGCGACCACCATGCCGGAAATCCGTCCGCCCTCGATCAGCGGGGTGGCGCTGTACTCCACTGGTACCGCAGTGCCGTTCTGACGCCAGAACACTTCGCCCGTCATGCGGACGGTCTCATTCCGTTGCAATCCTTCCAGAATCGGGCTCGAAGACCGCAATGCAGGTGTCCCGTCGGCGTGGCTGTGCTGAATCGTCTCGTGCATCGGGCGGCCGGTCAGACGCTCCGGCGTATATCCAAGCACCCGCGCCGCCGCCTGGTTCACAAAGGTGACCAATCCATCCAGGTCGATGCCGAAGATGCCGTCCCCCACCGATTCCAGAATCAGCTCGCGCTGCCGCATGGCCATGTGCAGCGCCTGCTCCGACTCGTGTTGCTCGGTGACGTCGATGCCGTGATTCAACGCGAATGGACGCTCGCCCGGCAATTCCATCCGGCGGCTGCGCAATGCGATGCGCCGGAAAACACCGTCGCTTCGGCGCAGCGGCAGAGCCCCCTGCCACTCCTCATTGGTCGCAAGAGATTCCAGGCACTCCCGGAAGGTCGCCATCCCCTCGCCATCCAGCAACTCGTTCACCGAGCGCCCGTTCAAATCTTCCATGCGGTATCCCAACGTCTGGGCCGTCAGGGAGTTCAGCGAGGTCAGTCTGCCGTCCATGGAGCAGGTGAAGACGAAGCCCAGGCTGTTTTCCACCATCTGCCGGTAGCGGGTCTCGCTCGAAGCCAGGGCCGCTTCCATTTCCCGCCGCTCGGTTACATCCTGACCGCTCACAATCAGGTACTGGATCTCACCGCTCGGGCCGCTCAACGGCCGCAGCGTCCAACTCACCAGCCGAATTTGAACCGGCGGAGCCATTGTCGCCAACGCGGTGCTCTGATGCGGGGAAAGCGCCAGGCTGGTCGATGGTTCATTCTGCGCGTGGCTGGTCGCGTGGCTAGCCACGTGCCATGCCGTCTCATACGGACCTGAAACCAGCCCCGCGGACGCCGCCCGCAGCTTTTCCGCAGCCCATCCCTGGTCTTCCGGGCCCAGCACCACTTCCACAAAAGGCCTGCCGATGGCTTCGGTCATGCTCAGGCCGGTCAATTGCGTGCACGGCGAGTTCATCCGCACAATGCGGCCGGCCGTGTCCAGCACCGCAACCAGTGCCGGAATCGAATCCAGCGTCGCCGCCACAAAGCACCGCTCGATGGCCAACGCCCGTTCCGATCGCTGCCTGGCGCGCTGCGCCTGCTCCTGCGCCCGGATACGCATATAAAGCTCGATGCGCGTCATCGTCTGGCGTCCCAGAATCTGCAGGAATGTAGCGTGCTCCACGCTGAATCGATTCGGCTCCCGCGACAGCACCGCGAGCGTGCCCACTATCTGGAGATCGTTGGTCACCAGCGGAACGCCCACGTAGCTTCGGCAGGGGCGCGCTCCGGCCAGGGGAATCCCCTCTGGCGGAAATCGCTGGTCCCGGCCGGCGTCTCGAACCAGCAGCGGTTCGCCGCTCTCCAGCATCCACTGGCAGGCCGTCGATGCTCGCGGCTGCTCGGTCGCCTGAAACCCAAACCGCGACTTGAACCACAGCCGGCTGAAGTCCATCCAGCCGATGTAGGCATAATCGGCGCCGCAAAGCACTGCGGCCAATTCGTTCAGTTCGTCCAGAGCGGGGTCCTTGCTCCGGTCGAAAACGTCGAATTCGGATCGCAATGCCATCTGCCGATGCTCCAGATCTTTCTGATGCTTCCAGCGAGACCAGGTTGAATTTTCCAGTAACCGCAACGACGACTTCCGCCTCGGCGACGGGTCTTTGCCGCTGGGGTGGAAGTCGACGCGTCATCCAGGACGGGCCCCCAGCCACAGGTCCTCGTCGCCGGGGTAGAGAGAGCGGCGACTTTGCACGGAACTCAACCGGGCACACCGACTCTGCATTCGCTCTTGAAAGGGCTCGAAGAAACCTGTCCGCTTCCAGCCTCGTCCGCTCCCAGTATCGTTCAGACCATTCCGCTTGGCTCTTCCCCAAACGGGGGATACGCACGGATAAAATGGCGTATGTCCGAAGTGCCGGAGTGCGAACCAAAACGGCGCTTTTTAACGAGATGGGAAAGCCTTACTCGAAGCGTCTACGCATCATCCCGTCCGGCGGCGCAGTCACTTTCGGTCACTGTCCTCCTCAAACAGAAACGCATTCCCCTGCTGCAATCCTGCTCGCGCGCTATGAAATTGACCTGCCCACAAGGTCCCGGGACTTTTACACGAATCTCAACGGTGCGCGCCCACTCTGGTTTCGCTCTAGTAAAATCATCCTGAACTCCGCTCGATTCCGGCTTGGGAGGCCTCTTGCTCTACTGGCTGCTCTACGAAAAGCTCTTTCCGTTCTTTCATCCTTTTCGCATCTTTCGCTATCTCACCTTCCGCACCGCCTTTGCCTCCGGTACTGCGCTTCTGATCGCCCTGTTCATTGGTCCTTACGTCATTCAGAAGTTGCGCGAGTTCCAGATCGGTCAGTTCGTCCGCGAAGATGGGCCGCAATCCCATTTGAAAAAGTCGGGCACTCCCACCATGGGGGGCGTCCTTATCGCCATCGCCGTCCTGCTGCCGACCGTGCTCTGGTCCGACCCCGCCAATCCCTTTGTCTGGATCACGGTCTTTTCCACGCTGGCTTTCGGCGCCATCGGCTTTGCCGACGATTACATCAAGGTCGTTCAGCGCCGCAGCCTCGGGCTCACCGCGCGCGCCAAGCTCGGCTACCAGTTTCTGGCCGGGGCCGGGGTGGCCATTGCCCTGGTGGTCATGCAGCAATTCGGCAAGTTTTCCACCCAATTGACCGTTCCCTTCATCAAGCAATGGCGTCCCGATCTGCAATGGCACTGGCTCGGTTCCATCCCGCACCTTGGATTTCTCGCCTTCCTGCCCTTCGTGGTCATCATCACCCTGATCCTGGCCTTCTCCTCCAACGCCGTCAATCTCACCGACGGACTCGACGGCCTGGCCATTGGATGCACCATCATCGCCGCCGGCGCACTGGCTGTGCTCACCTATGTCAGCGGCCACGTGGTCTTTGCCGATTACCTGGAACTGCAGCGCATGCCCATGGTCGGCGAGCTTACGGTCTTCTGCGGCTCAATGGTTGGCGCGTCCATAGGGTTTTTATGGTTCAATGCCCATCCAGCCGAGATCTTCATGGGCGACGTCGGTTCGCTGGCCCTTGGCGGCGCTATCGCCACCGTCGCGGTCATCATCCGCCAGGAACTCTTGCTGCCTTTCATCGGCGGAATCTTCATCCTGGAAGCCGTCTCCGTCATGTTGCAGGTGGGCAGTTTCAAACTCCGCAACGGAAAGCGTATCTTCAAGATGGCGCCCCTGCATCACCATTTCGAGCAACTGGGATGGCATGAATCGAAAGTAATCGTCCGATTCTGGATTGCGGCCCTGGTGTTTGCACTGTTTGCTCTCACCACCCTTAAACTCCGCTGACGGCAGTCCGCGCCGTGTCCCTTGCGGTGCACAATTGAAACAGGAACGGGCAACTCTCCTTTGCAGGCGCCGTTCCAGCCCGGTCTTCGCTTCGAGCGCCATCCGGCCTCTGGACAAGTTGAACAAGTTGGACAAACTGAACAAGCTCAAGCTTTGAGGATAGATTCCATGATGAATTTGAAAGGCAAAAAAGTTCTGGTTGTGGGATTGGGGAAGTCCGGCCTTGCTGCTGCCTTGTTCCTGCGCCGCCACGGCGCTCAGGTCACTGTCTCCGATACGCGCAGCGCCGAGTCGCTCGCCAAGGACATTCCCGCGTTGCTCGACGAAGGAATCATGGTTGAGTCCGGCGGCCACGGACTGTTGACCTTCCGCCGCCAGGATCTGATCGTGGTCAGCCCCGGCGTTCCTCTCGATACACCCGAACTCGTCCAGTGCAAAGGCTTTGGCCTGCCCATCATCGGAGAACTCGAGCTGGCTGGCCGCTTCCTCAAGGGCCACACCATCGCCATCACCGGCTCCAACGGTAAGACCACCACCACCGCGCTGCTCGGCGAGATTCTCAAGGAATCCGGCCAGCCGACTCTGGTTGGAGGCAATATCGGCATCCCGGTTGTAGGCCTCATCGACAAGAGCAGCGACGAGTCCTGGTCCGTTCTCGAGGTTTCCAGCTTCCAGCTTGAAAGCACCGAGGAGTTCCGGCCAGACGTCTCGGTCATCCTCAACATAACTCCAGACCATTTGGACCGTCACGGAAGCTTTGAGAACTACGCCCTCGCGAAGGAGCGCATCTTCGCCTCCCAGACCGCCGAAAACAGCCTCGTCCTCAATGCCGACAACGCCCGCGCCGCTGAAGCCGCCACCCGCACCGCCGCCAGCGTTTACTGGTTCTCCCTTGAGCATCCGGTAGCCCGCGGAGCATGGTTGGAGCACGGCTACGCCGTTTACCGCGCCTCCGAAGACGCCCCCATTGAAAAGGTCGTCGCTCTCAGCGACATCCCGCTCAAGGGCGCGCACAACGTCGAGAATGTGCTGGCTGCAGTCTGCGCCGCGCGCTTGGCCGGCGTCTCTGCCGAGGTTATTGCCCGCGCCATTCAAAGCTTCCACGCCGTCGAACACCGTCTGGAGTACGTGGCGACACGCAATGGCGTTGACTTCTACAACGACTCCAAGGCCACCAATGTGGATGCCACCGCCAAGGCCCTCGCAGCCTTCTCTTCCGGAATCCACCTGATCCTCGGTGGAAAGGATAAGGGCTCGGACTACACTCTGCTCGCTCCCTTGCTCCGCGATCGCGTCCGTGCCGTTTACACCATCGGCGCAGCCGCCGACAAGATCGAGTCCCAGTTGCGCGGCGTGGTCTCGCTGCACTCCTGCGTCACTCTCGAAAAGGCCGTACGCGCAGCTACCACTGCCGCGCATTCCGGCGATGTGGTTCTGCTGGCTCCCGCCTGCTCCAGCTTCGATCAGTTCGAAAGCTACGAGCATCGCGGCCGCGTCTTCAAAGATCTCGTCAATCTCGTCAAGGCATAGCGAAGGCGAACCATATGGCGAAACTCGTAGGCGTGGACAAGTGGCTGTTCTTCACCACCCTGTTGCTTGTCGTGGTGGGCCTGGTGATGGTCTTCTCCGCGTCCGCCGTGGTGGCGCAGGAGCGTTTCAACTCGCCCTACACCTTCGTCGGCCGCCAGGCCATGTGGTCACTGCTGGGCGTCGCCTTCATGCTCATCCTCATGCAGGTCGACTACGCCATCTACAAGTCGCCCCGCTTCATCTATCCGGTCCTCTGCATCACTACTTTTCTGCTGGTGCTGGTTTTCTTCTTTCACGACTCCCACAATACCCACCGCTGGTTCCGCTTCGGCGGCCTGCTCACCTTCCAGCCCTCCGAAGTCGCCAAGCCGGTCATGATCCTCTTTCTGGCCTGGTTCCTGAGCACCCACATGGACTCGATCAAGGATTGGAAGCATACGCTGCTGCCTGCGATCCTCATTCCCGGCGCTTTCATCGGGCTGATCCTCAAGGAGCCGGACCTCGGCACGGCGCTGGTGCTTTTTGGCGTCACTGTCTTCATGTTGATTCTGGCCGGCATGGAGTGGAAGTATCTCGCCGTGCTCTTCGGCGTCACACTTCCCGTCTTCGCCCTCATGCTGATCTTTGTTCCCTGGCGGCTCAAGCGCATGCTGGTCTATCTCAATCCCGATTCCGACCCGCAGGGCGCGGGCTTCCACATCAACCAGTCGCTCATCGCCGTCGGCACCGGCGGCCTGACCGGCCGCGGCTACATGGAAGGCGTGCAGAAGCTCTTCTATCTGCCCGAAGCGCATACCGATTTCATCTTTGCCAACATCGCCGAAGAGCTGGGATTCATCGGCGGGGCCTTCATCGTTCTGCTCTTCGTGGTCTTCGCTGTCCGCGGGTTGCGCGCCGCCTTCCGCTCCCAGGACCCATTCGCCCGCCTTGCCGCATTCGGAATTACGACGGCCATCGTGTTGCAGGCGTTTTTCAACATCAGCGTGGTGCTCTCCCTGGTTCCCACCAAGGGCATTCCGCTGCCGCTCATCTCCTATGGCGGAACCTCAGTCTTCGGAACCCTGGCCAGCATTGGAATTCTGCTGAATATCACGAAGAAGGTCGATTGATTGAAGCAGGGACTGAGGGACTGAGGGACTAGGGAACAGGGAACAGGGATCAGGGATCAGGGATCAGGGACTAGGGAATAGGGAGTAGCTTTCTAGGCGTGGGAAAGCCAGCAGAATCGCCCCGTAAAACTGTCATCCTGAGCGGAGCGCAGCGGAGTCGAAGGATCTGCGTTTGTCTTTGTTTTTTGACGAGATGTTTTTTGACCTAACAAGAGGAGTTTCAATTGCGCGTACTCATCGCCGGTGGCGGCACTGGCGGACACATCATCCCGGCGCTTGCCGTGGCTCGCGAACTGGTCGAGCATCACGACGCTGAAGTACTCTTTGTCGTCACCGCGCGCGGACTCGAAACGCGTCTGGTTCCGGATGCCGGGTTCAACCTCCGGTTGATCAATGTCGGACCGCTCAAAAACGTCTCGCTTCTCACGCGCCTGCGCACCCTCACCGACTTGCCCAAAAGCATCTTCGCCTGTCGCCGCATGATCCGCGAGTTCGACCCCGGAGTGGTCTTCGGAGTCGGCGGATACGCTTCCGGGCCGGCAATGGCCGCTGCTCTTCTGGCCCGCGTTCCCGCCATGGCCTTCGAGCCCAACGCCATGCCCGGCCTCGCCAATCGCCTGGTCGGCAAAAGAGTGCAGGCTGCCGCCATCAATTTCCCCGCCGCTGCCCGCTGGTTCTGCAACGCCGAGGTCACCGGCATCCCGGTCCGTCCCACCTTCTTTACGCTCCAAACCCCAGCCGATGCGGCTCCGCGCCTGCTCGTCTTCGGCGGCTCGCAGGGAGCGCGCATTTTCAACGTGAACCTGCCCAAAATCATCCAGCCGCTCCTTGAAGCCGTTCCCGGTCTCACCGTCGTGCACCAGAGCGGCGGACGCTCCGCCGAAGCCACGCAGGCAGCTTATGCCGCCAGCGGGGCCGATCCCGCGCGCTGGCAGGTTTGCGGATTCCTCGACGACATGCCCGCGCAGTTTGCCCAGGCCCGGCTGGTGATGGCGCGCAGTGGAGCTTCCAGCGTGGCCGAACTCGCCGCCGCCGGCAAACCCTCTCTGCTGGTCCCTTTTGCAGCAGCGGCAGACGAGCACCAGAAGCGCAACGCCGAGGAGATGGTGAACGCGGACGCTGCAATCATGCTCACCGAGTCCGATCTGCAGGTCCCCGGCAAGCTGTTGGAGACCCTCGTTGAGCTGCTCTCTGCGCCCGAGCGCCTGGCCCGGATGGCCGCAGCCGCGCGCACCCAGGCGCGTCCCGGCGCAGCCCAGCGCATCGCCGCCCGCCTCGCGGAACTCGCTTCCGCCAGCTGAGAGTCTCCATTTGACTGTCCGGGGATACGAGTCCAACCAATCCATTCGGATGCCCGATCTTTACCGCGATTTTGACGGTATGAGCGGGTAGCCAATCTCCCGGCTTAGGGCTGAACCCATTGAAGGCCATATGCCTGTTCTGCTTCCGGCGCACGTGCGTACGTTTTGCGGCAACTCATTCTGTGTCTGGCTGCAGAATTTCTTTTGCGGAAGCCGGAACTCGGGCATAATGTGCTCATTGTGAAAAGACTGAGCCTGGGAATCTTTCTGTGCCTTTTTGCGGCGGTCGGCGCATTCTGTCAGAAACCCGTGCCGCGAGCCTCCATCGCCTTCAGCTTTGCTGTCGATGGGGAAAACGTCCCTTGTCTTCATCGCGCGATTGAGTTAAGGGCCGATGGCCGAGTCATTCCTGTTCGCGCAACGGCATTCGGTTTCGTCATTCCGCCTGTATTCAGGAGACTGGCAGCAAAAAAGGCCTTGGCGGGCCGGAAGGTCGACGTTCGTGTCACCTGTGGGGGCCAGGTATTCGAATTTCCTCAAGAAGATGCCTCGAACATTGTTCCCGGCTCCTGGCGCCTCGAGGTCAGCTACCCCACGACATGGTTGACATCTGCCGTGGAGAGCCCGGCGCTGGAGCGCGGCACCTGGTTCAGCTCCATGGCTTGGGAGTGCAAGGGATGTCGACCAGCCCCCAAGACAACCGTCCCCCATTACGACCTTCCGACAGCATTTGCCGATCGCCTTCGCAGCGAACAGCCCCAGGCAAAGGGAGCGCGGGCAATGCAGATTGCCTACGCCCTGGTGGTCTTCAATATCGAGGCGGAGACAAATCTTGCCTTACTCACCGACCAACTGAAAAGTTGCCTCTCCGCTACGGGAAAGCCGCCGGACAACTCGGTTTGCAACAACCCATTGTTGGCCGAAGATCTCGTGAACCTGTACTGGCGTGGCGACAGTGAATTGCTCGACCCTTTGCTTCAGTTGGCCGACTCCCACACCGATGTCACCGCGGAGATGGGAGACTTCTACGCGGATCTGCTGGATCGCCGCCCGGATCAAATGCTGGGCGGGTTGAAGGGGCTCGCTCCGGAAAAGCAATTGTCGGTCTGCGTCCGCGCCGGGGAGAACGAGCACGAGGGCAGCGATGCAAGATTCCGGCGCATGCGTGCCCATCTGCAGGCCGCGGGAACCGATGCCGCTCGTCAATGCCTCCAGCAAGCCGAAGCGGCCTTCCACTGATCGGAAGGCCTCAATTGCTCGGGACGTCGTCTGCCCAAAATCCGACGGCTTATACGAGAATGGAAGAATGAACTCCATGCGCATCGATAAATGGCTCTGGGCATCCCGTTTCTTCAAGACGCGGGCGCTGGCTTCAAAGTCCTGCGACCTGGGCCGCATCAGCTGCAAAGGTATTGAGGCGAAGCCTTCCCGCGAAGTCCGCGTGGGCGACATGGTTCGCGTCAAAAACGAGGGAGGGGAATTTGTGGTTGAAGTGCTCGCCTTGAGCGAAATGCGCGGACCGGCAGCGGTTGCGCTGACCCTCTACCGCGAGACCGAGGCTAGCAAGGAAGCGCGCTTGAAAGCCGCCGCCGAGCGCAAGGCGATGCAGGAATTCATGCCCATTCCCGAGCACCGGCCTACCAAACGCGATCGCCGTTTGATCCACAACTTCCGCGGCGAACGTTGAGTTCCATCGCGCGCGATACCATAGGGGTGGCCGGGCCTTTCATTCCGATCCTGGCCCGGTGCTCTCATGCGATTTGAACTTTTTCTGGCGGCGCGCTATCTGAAGGCAAAACGGCGGCAGGCCGTGGTCGGCGTCGTGACCACCATTTCCATTGCCGGGGTTGCCGCGGGCGTTGCCGCGCTGATCATCGCCTTGGCCATCACCAATGGCATGCGAAACGATCTGCAAGGCCGGCTGCTGGGCGCCTCCGCCCACGTCGATCTGATGCGCGTTGAGTCCGACGGCATTCGCGACTGGGGGCCGCTGGTGGAGCGGCTGCGGAGGCTTCCGCATGTGACCGCGGCCGCGCCCGGAATCTACGGGCAGGTGCTGGTTTCACGCGGCCCGCGCGCCGGATTCGCCTTGATCAAAGGCGTGATTCCTGCCCAGGAACGCTCCGTCAGCAATATTCTCGATTCGGTTGTCTCCGGCTCGGCAAAGGATCTTGAGCCTCAGGCAGCGTCTGTGAATTCAATTGTGGATAAGGGGCCGGGCGCCATCAACGCGCTCTATCCCGCCTTGGTCCTCGGGCGCGACATAGCCGACCAGATCGGCGCGCAGGTGGGCGACAGCGTGCTCGTCACCAGCCCGCAGGGCGAGCTTACCCCGCTCGGCCTGGCCCCCAAATACCAGCGCTTCCGCGTCGCCGGCATCTTTCACTCCGGATTCTATCAATACGACGCGTCAATGGCCTTCATGCGTCTGGCGGATGCGCAAAGGCTCTTCAGCGAGCCCGATCTTCTGTCGGTAATCAGCTTCAAGGTGGACGACATGTACCGCGCGCCGGAGATCGGCAAAACCATCGAACAGGCCGCCGGCAAGGGATACATGACCACCAACTGGATGGAAGTGAACCGCGAGCTTTTCCGCGCGCTCAAGTTGGAACAGGTCGTCACCTTCATCGTGATTGCTCTGATTGTGGTTGTAGCGGCGCTGAATATCCTGATTGCGCTGACCATGATGGTGATGGAAAAAACGCGCGATATTGCGGTGTTGATGAGCTTCGGAGTAGATCCCGGACAGGTGCGTCGCATTTTCCTCATGCAGGGAATGTTGATCAGCCTCATCGGCACGGCGTTGGGCCTCGTGCTGGGCTATACGGCAGCTTGGGCCGGCGGGCATTACCATTTCATTCATCTCTCGGCCGAGGTCTATTCCATCGATACTCTACCTTTCGCGTCTCGACCGCTCGATGGATTGATCGTGTCCATTGTCTCGGTGGGAATCTCGTTGCTGGCAACGCTCTACCCATCTTCCGCGGCGGCGCGGGTACGCCCCGCAGAGGCGCTGCGCTACGAGTAACCGCAGCCCCTGAGCAGCAGCAGCGTGGCGCGCGATTCGGTGCTTATCAGAAATTGCAATCCATGTTGCCTTGGTGTCTTCCTAACGTCCAGAAAGGCTATGATGTTGGGTGCCGAAACTTCTTTCGCGACGGGAAGCTGGGGAAGCAATGCAAGATCTTCAGAATGCGATCAAGGCCGTGGTTCGTAGTGCGTTGAGTTTTCTCGCGGGCCTTATGCTCTTGTTTCTCGCTGCCGGACTGACGGCCTGCGGAGGAAGTTCGTCCAGTTCCACTGTTACTCCCACTCCGACGCCCACGCCGTCTACCGATCCCGATACCAGGGCGGACGCCATGCTGGCGCAAATGACGCAGGCAGAGAAGCTGCAAATGGTGCAGGGCGGGGTAACCACCAACCTGACCTATGGGTATACCGTGCCGTTGGGAGCTGCGGGATGGGTTCCGGCCAATACGCGCCTGGGGATTCCCGCGCTGTATCTTGCGGACGGAAGCGTCGGCGTGGGGAACGGCATTGGACCGGCGACAGCCCTGCCTTCGTCGCTGGCCAACGCGGCAAGTTGGGACCTGGCCGAAGCCACCAAATACGGCACCGTGATCGGAACGGAGTTGGCGGACTACGGCGTCAACGTGAATCTGGGCGGCAACGTCAACCTCATCGGCCGAGAACCGCGCGACGGACGCAGTTTTGAAACCAAGGGCGAAGACCCGATTCTTGCCGGCAAAATCACGGCCGCGCATATCTCGGCGATCCAGGCCCAGCACGTCATCGGTGGAATCAAGCACTTTTCGTTCAACGATCAAGAATCGGGCCGGACTACTGCCAACGCGGTGATCGACGAACGCTCTGGCCGCGAGTCGGACCTTTTGGCCTTCGAGATCGGCGTCAAGGACTCCAATGTCCAGTCGGTGATGTGCTCCTACAACCTGACCAACGGCCAATACGATTGCGAAAACAGCCACCTGCTGAACGATGTTCTCAAGGGCGACTGGGCCTTTCCCGGCTTTGTGATGTCGGACTGGTGGGCTACGCAAAGCACAGCAGCGGCGGCCATCAATGGCCTGGACCAGGAGCAGCCGAACGAGCAGTATTTCTCGTCGCTTGGCAATGCCGTCACCAGCGGATCGGTGCCGCAATCGCGCCTCGACAATATGGTTCATCGAATTCTTCGCGCGATGTACGCCGTGGGCATCTTCGACCACCCGCTCACCGTACAGCCGATTTCCGGAGTTGCCGATGCCGCTACCGCGCAGGAGATTGAAGAAACCGGGGCGGTGCTTCTCAAAAACAATTCCGGGCAACTGCCTTTGAGCGCATCGCTCCAGTCCATCGCGGTGATCGGATCGCATGCCGATGTGGCCGTGCTCTCCGGCGGCGGCTCGGCGCAGGTGCAGCCCGCGGGAGGCAAGCTGACAGGACCGTCCCCATGTCCGCCGTGCTGGTCTCAGGTGACCTGGGATCTTTCGTCGCCGCTGAATGCAATCCAGGCCAAGGCGCCAAATGCCAAAGTGCTGTATGCCGACGGCTCGGATGCTGTGCTGGCCACCGCTCTGGCTGCTTCGTCGCAGGCGGCCATTGTCTTCGTGAGCCAGTGGGCCAGCGAAGGGATGGATGAGACCAGCCTGGCGCTCAACGATCTCACCTCGGCAACCCCTATTGACCAGGATGCTCTGGTAGCCGCGGTGGCCGCCGCCAATCCCCACACGATTGTTGTGGTTGAAAGCGGGAGCGCGATTCTGATGCCGTGGCTGGGGCAGGTTGGCGCAGTGCTTGAAGCGTGGTATCCCGGCCAGAGCGGCGGACCGGCCATTGCCGACCTGCTCTTCGGGGTTGCCAATCCTTCCGGCAAGCTGCCCATCACTTTTCCTGCCAGCGATGCGCAATTGCCACGCCCTGCCATCCCGCAGCCGCCCGACGGCAGCACCCCGTTCAACGTGAATTACACCGAAGGCTTGAATGTCGGCTACAAGTGGTTCGACGCGAATGGATTGACTCCACTCTTTCCGTTTGGCTATGGGCTCTCTTACACAACCTTCTCGATCACAGCGCCCGCGGTCGTAAACAATCTCTCCACGGCCAGCAAGCCGAATTTCCAGGTAACCTTTACCCTGACCAACTCCGGTGCTGTCGCAGGCGCGGAGGTGGCGCAGGTCTATCTGGGCTTGCCCGCCGCCGCCAATGAACCTCCCAAGCGCCTTGTCGGATGGCAAAAGGTCTCTCTGCAGCCAGGGGCAACGCAGCAGGTGACCATCGAAGTGGATCAGAACGACTCGTCGCACCCCATGTCCTACTGGAACACATCCGCCAACAGCTGGCAGGTTGCCTCGGGGACCTACACTGTCTACCTGGGTAACTCTTCCAGTTCAGCGAGTCTTGTGAATGCGGGCGCCTTCACGGTGAATTAACCGCCCATCAACCTTCGCCGTTTTCGTCCCTTCGCAATTGTGGTTTCATAGGAGAAGCCGGTTTACTCCGCGTCGTAGCGAGGCTCCTCTGTGACTGAACATACTCCTGTTTTGACAACGGATGGCAAGCAAGGGCCTGCGCTCCGCCTGCTCGGCATCCGCAAGGGATTTGCCGATGTTGTCGCCGTCGATGGCCTGGACCTTGAGGTTGCGCGAGGAGAGTGTTTCGGCCTGCTCGGCCCCAACGGCGCGGGCAAAACAACCACCATTGAAATCTGCGAAGGTTTGACCACGCCCGATGCAGGGAGCGTCGAGCTGCTGGGAAAAAACTGGGCGACGGAAGCCGACGACTTGCGCCACAGGATCGGCATCCAGCTGCAGGAGACGCAGTTTCCGGCCAAGCTATCGGTGGAGGAGACTCTGCGGCTCTTCCGCAGCTTTTACCGGCACGGACTTCCCCTCGAAGAGTCGATCCGCATGGCGCAGCTTGACGAGAAACGAAAATCTCGAGTCGGTGGATTGTCGGGTGGCCAGAAGCAGCGCCTGGCCATGGCTTGCGCGCTGGTGGGAGATCCCGAACTGCTGTTTCTGGATGAGCCAACCACCGGCCTGGATCCCCAGGCGCGCCGCCACTTGTGGGACCTTGTGGATGAGCTGAAGAGGGCGGGGCGCACGATCATTCTCACCACTCACTATATGGACGAGGCGGAGCGGCTCTGCGATCGTGTCGCCATCATGGATCATGGAAAGATCATCGCCCTCGGCACACCCCAGCAACTGATTGCTTCGGTGGGCGGCGAGCACGTTGTGGAGTTTGCCGTCACCACGAAGCAGGGCGGCTCCGGGCGCGAACACCATCCAGTCGATATAACTCCGCTCCTGGCTCTCGCCGGCATTCAATCGCATCGCGTCGATGCCGGGAGCCATCAGCTTTCGGTGGATGAGTTGCATACGACTGTTCCCCGCATCTTCGCAACGCTCAATGAACAGGGTCTGCACCTGAGCGAGTTTCGAACCCACTCGGCAACCCTCGAAGATGTGTTTGTCGGCCTGACGGGAAGGACATTGCGCGATGAGTAAATTCTCTGAAGGCTCGCTTTTTCAGTTGACCTTGTCTCGCTTCCGGCTGTTTCTGCGCGAGCCGGAAGCCATCTTCTGGACATTTGGTTTTCCCATCCTGCTTGCCATCGGCCTGGGCATCGCCTTCCGCAATCGGCCGGCGGATGTGCTGCAAGTGGGCGCGACAACTGCGCAACTGACTCAGGCTCTGGATGCCGATAAAGGTCTGACTTCCTCCACCATGGATCTGGACGCCGGCACGCGTGCGCTGGCGACAGGCAGGATTCTGCTTCTGGCCATTCAGACGCCGAGTGGGGTGGATTACAAGTTCGACATCACCAACCCCGATGCGCGAACGGCGCGCCTGCTTGCGGATCGGGCCATTCAAACCGCGGCCGGACAAAAGGACGCAGTGCAGGTGCGGAACGACCTGGTGCATGAAACCGGCGCGCGTTACATCGACTTTGTTGTCCCCGGCCTGCTAGGCATGAACCTCATGGGCTCGGCGATGTGGGGACTGGGTTTCTCCATCGTCGAAGCGAGACAAAAGAAGCTGCTCAAGCGCATGGTGGCTTCTCCCATGCCGCGCTGGCAGTATCTCTTTTCATTTCTGCTGGCCCGCCTTGTGATGCTGGTGATGGAGGTCGTGGTTTTCCTAGGATTTGCGCGGCTTGTCTTTGGCGTTCCGTTTCGCGGATCGCTGCTCGAATTGGGCTTCCTGTGCATCCTGACTTCTCTTGCTTTCTCCACACTGGGTCTGCTGGTGGCGTCGCGTGCAAGTACCATCGAGGCTGTGTCTGGCTTGATGAACCTGGTCATGCTGCCGATGTGGATTCTCTCCGGAATCTTCTTTTCCGCCACCCGCTTTCCGGTCGTCATCCAGCCCTTCGTCCGAGCTTTGCCTCTCACCGCTTCCATCGACGCACTGCGGGGGAACATGCTGCAGGGAATTGGCCTGGGACAAATGGCCTCACAGGTCGGGATTCTGCTGGCTTGGTTGATCGTGTCGTTCACGGTCTCCCTGCGCATCTTTCGCTGGAGATAGAGGCAAAGTATTCATGAAGTGGCGACCGACGCCGGATCCGTTGCCTCTCTTTGGTAACTATTTCCTGAGACCAGTTCGCGGATACAAAACGTGAAAACAGCACATCGCAACGATGAACACCAGCATCGTGATCACGCTGGCCTCCGGGCCCACTTCTCCGCCAGTCAACCACGCTGGTCCATGGAACGATGATTTAAGCAAGGTCCCTGACGCTGCAAACCCGCTGTCGCGGACCGAGAATAGAAAAGTCTCGGCGTAATCACCGGCCGCATGAAAGCCGATGGCAAACCATAGGGTGCCCGTTCGACGCACAGTCAGGCAGGCAAACATCGCGAACAAAAAAACCTGCAAAACCCCAGCCAGATTCTCACCTCGGTTGAACAGGTGCATGGCCGCGAAAACGAGGGACCAAACCACCGCGGACGGCCAGAACCCAATCGCTTGCGCCAGTGCGCATTGCACATAGCCGCGATAAAGAAATTCCTCGGCAAACCCGACCAGCAGAAAGCCCATCGCCCATAAGCTTGCGTACTTCAAAAGAACCGGCCCGTGAAGCGCCAAGCCTTCCAGCGAAAGGCCGTGCAGCGCCGCGATGAGCAAAATTCCGCCTGAGAAGACGCAGAGCCCCCAGAGCAGTCCCCAGATGAAATGCTTGCCAGCTCCCGGACGAAAGGATAGCCCGTAGTCGCCCAAGCCTTGCTTCTCGATGCGCGCCATGACTAGGCTGCACACCAGCAAACAGATCGCGGTTGGAATCTCGGTCAGATACTCGAAGCTGGGGGAAAGAAAACCCTGATTGTAGATCCGCGCGGCGGCTGGGACGCGCAGGATACCGACTCGCAATACGCCGAAGACGCTTCCCACGAACATCAAAAGGAATATCGTCAGACGCCAGCCGGTGCGAATGCCTCGGCTGCCTACGAAAATCTTGCGCCAATTCGATGCAGAGTCAGTGGATTCGTTCACAGCGCCCTTCGGAATGATTTCATCGGTCACTTCAGTTCGCATCCATGCTGGGACTATGTCACGAATACGTCCACAGAGTAAAGATCGGTCCTGAATTTGGGCTCCGGGAGATGAATCGAAACCGAAGCGATGGATTCACTGCCGAATCGACTTTTGTTCGGGATGCGGACAGCCGTATTCGGCTTTAAGAAGCTGGCCTCCTGCGGGTACTATCCTGATATTCATTGCAGGGGACTTCATGTCACGACTTTATTTGCCGGATCTGCTCTTTGTGGCCGGCCAGGCGCATGCCGGAAGAGGGCTTCTCGTCGGTCCCGATGGCAATGTCATCGGGCTCGCCGGGCGGGAGCAAACGGCCGGAGTCGAAACCGTCCGATTGGCGGGGAAAGCGCTGCTTCCGGGTTTGGCAAATGCCCACTCGCATAGTTTCCAGCGCCTCTTTCGGGGCCGCGCCGAGGGCCGTAACATCGGCGGAGACACCTTCTGGACCTGGCGCGAGCAGATGTACCGCGCCGCGGGATTTGTCTCCCCGGACGACCTCTTCGACGTAGCCCGCGCCACATTCCTGGAGATGCTCCGCGCGGGCATTACCGTGGTGGGCGAGTTTCATTACCTGCACAACGATCCAGCCGGGCATCCGTATGCGGACCCCAACATCCTGGCTTTGGAGGTGATCCGGGCCGCCGGGTCGGTCGGCATCCGCATTTGCATGTTGCGCACGGCCTATCTGCGCGCGGGCTTCCAGCGTGAACCACACCCCGGGCAGGCCCGCTTTTACGAGAGCGGCAGCGCATACCTGCAGAACCTGGAAGGCCTGATTTCAGCCGTTGACGGGAGGGCGCTGGTCAGCGTCGGCGCTGCTCCGCACAGCATTCGCGCGGTCCCACTGGACGTAATGGAAGAGATCGCGTCCTATGCCCGGCAGCGCGAACTTCCGCTTCATCTGCACATCAGCGAGCAGCCCGGCGAGAACGACGCCTGCGTGGCTGAGTACGGACTGACGCCGGTTTTGCTTGTGGCCGGCCACGGAATTCTGACCCCGAAGACCACGTTGGTCCATTCGATCCATCTGACCGTTGCTGAGTTCAATCTGGTAGCCGAGTCGGGCGCAACCATCTGCTCCTGCCCAACCACCGAGCGCAACCTGGGCGATGGCATCTTTCCCGCGGACCGCGTGGCGCGGCTGGGCATCCCGGTGGCCTTCGGGACCGACAGCCAGGCGCAAATCGACATTCTGGAAGATGCGCGCGAACTGGAATATCACCTGCGTCTGCAGCACCGGGAGCGCGGAATTCTCGACGGCCTCAACGGCGAGGAAATCGCCAACCGCCTTCTTCAGTCGGCGACGGCTTCCGGGTATCGCGCCCTGGGGATTGCCGGGGGAAGCTTGGCCGCTGGCGAGTCGGCGGACTTCTTCACCGTTGATATGGACGACGCCGCGATTCTGGGCATCGACCGCGAATCGTTGGCCGCGCAGACGGTCTTCAATGTGGGCCGCAGCGCCATTCGCGATGTCGGAGTTCAGGGATGTCTGGTTATCGAGGATGGCCGGCATCCGCTGGATCAGGAAATCAGCACAAGCTATCGCGCTGTGCAGAGACGTTTTTTGAAGCACTAGAGGAGAAAAGATGAGTTTTCAAGCGCCCGTAATTCGAGCGCCCCGTGGCAGCCAGTTGCGCTGCAAGGGCTGGCAGCAGGAGGCCGCGTTGCGCTGCCTGATGAACAATCTGGATCCCGAAGTGGCCGAGCGGCCGCAGGACCTTGTGGTCTATGGCGGTATCGGCAAGGCGGCTCGCAACTGGGAGAGCTATCACGCCATCGTGCGCGAACTGGAGCGGCTGGGAGACGAGGAGACGCTGCTGGTGCAGTCCGGCAAGCCGGTTGCCGTCTTTCCCACTCACGACATGGCGCCGCGCGTGTTGATTGCCAACTCCAACCTGGTGGGCAAGTGGGCCAACTGGGAGCACTTTCACGAACTCGACCGCAAGGGCCTCATGATGTATGGCCAGATGACGGCCGGCAGCTGGATTTACATCGGCACCCAGGGCATTTTGCAGGGAACCTTCCAGACCTTTGCCGCCTTGGCGGAGCGCCATTTCGGCGGATCTCTGCGAGGAAAGTTGGTGGTCACCGGCGGCGTCGGCGGAATGGGCGGAGCTCAGCCCCTCTCCGTCACGCTGAACGATGGCGTGGTGCTGGCCATCGACGTGGATCGCAGCCGCATCGAGCGGCGCGTCGAAACCCGCTATTGCGACCGCATCGCCGAGAATCTGGACGAAGCTTTAATGCTTTGCGAGGATGCGCGCCGCGAAGGCCGCGCATTGTCGGTAGGGCTGGTGGGTAACTGCGCCGATGTGCTGCCAGAACTGCTGCGCCGCGGTGTGCAGGTGGACGTGGTCACCGACCAGACCAGCGCGCATGATCCGCTGAACGGCTATGTCCCGCAAGGGCTTTCGCTCGCCGAGGCAGCCGCACTGCGCGCGAGCAATCCGGAAGAGTATGTGCGCCGGTCAACAGCATCCATGGTCGTGCATGTGGACGCGATGCTTGCCATGCAGCGCGCCGGCGCGGTGGCCTTCGATTACGGCAACAACATCCGCCGCTTCGCCTTCGATGCCGGCTGCGTGGACGCCTTTCTGATTCCGGGCTTCGTGCCGGAATACATCCGCCCGCTGTTCTGCACTGGAACCGGCCCGTTCCGCTGGGTGGCGCTTTCGGGCGACCCCGCGGATATCGACCGCACCGACAAGCTGGCGCTTGAGTTGTTTCCGCACAATGAGATTCTCTCCCGCTGGATGCGCCTCTCAAAGGGCCGCTTTGCCTATCAGGGGCTGCCGTCGCGCATCTGCTGGCTGGGCTACGGCGAGCGTCAACTGATGGGAGAAGCGATCAACGAGCTAGTCCGCAAGGGCGAGATCTCCGCGCCCATTGCGATTGGCCGCGATCACCTGGATACCGGGTCGGTGGCCAGCCCTTACCGCGAAACCGAGAAGATGATGGACGGCTCGGACGCGATTGCCGACTGGCCGATCCTGAATGCGCTGCTGAATACCGCTTCGGGCGCAACCTGGGTCAGCTTTCATCATGGCGGCGGGGTGGGCATGGGTTATTCGCTGCATGCCGGGCAGGTGACGGTGGCCGACGGCACGGCCAACGCGGCCAAACGCCTCAGCCGGGTGCTGAACAACGATCCGGGAATTGGCGTGGTGCGCCATGCGGACGCGGGCTACGAAATGGCCCGGCAGACCGCGCGCGAAAAGGGAATCGCCATGCCGATGATTAAAGACAGGGACTGAGGGACTGAGGGACTAAGGGACATAGGGACTGAGGGGCCAAGGGACTGAGGGGCTATGGCTACAGCCGTCGTTAATATCGGGCAATTGGTCACCCTCGCCGGTCCGCAGCGCCCGCGGGTGGGCGCGGAGTTGCGAGAACTGGGGCTTCTTGAGGGTGCGGCGCTTCTCATTGAGAACGGTCGTATCTCTGCTGCCGGCAGCTACGGCGACCTCAAGCGCAAAATCCCCGCCAGAGCGGAAATCATCGATGCTCAAAACCGCTGCGTCACGCCCGGCTTTGTCGATGCCCACACGCATCTGGTTTTTGCCGGTAACCGGGCTGCGGAGTTTGAGCGGCGGATCGCGGGCGCTACCTATCAGGAAGTTGCTGCATCCGGCGGTGGCATCCGCAGCACGGTCAAGCTGACCCGCGCGGCCACCGAAGACGAATTGCTCGCCGCAGCTCGCCGGCATCGCGATTGGATGCTGCGCTGCGGGACCACCACCATCGAGGCCAAATCGGGGTACGGGCTCAATCGCGAAACCGAATTGCGCATGCTGCGGGTGCTGAAGCGACTCAACGAAGAAGGTCCGGCGACGATCGTGCCCACTCTGCTGGCCGCGCACACGGTCCCGGAAGAGTATGCCGCGGCGCGCGGCGAGTATGTTCGCTGGATCGTGGAAGAGCTGATCCCCGAGGTGGCGGCAGCGGGCCTGGCCCGCTATTGCGATGCCTTTTGCGATGAGCATGCTTTTACCGTAGAAGAGTCTCGCAAAGTCCTCACCGCTGCGCGTCTTTATGGACTCGGACTGCGCGTGCATGCCGAGCAGTTCTGCCCTGGCACCGGCGCGGCGTTGGCTGCGGAGCTTGGCGCTGCCACCGCGGATCATCTGGAACAGGTGGACACCGAAACCATGGCTCTTCTCCGCACGGCAGGTGTCCAGCCGGTGTTGTTACCAGGATCGGTTTTCTCGCTCGGTCGAACGAATTACCCATCGGCACGGGAGATGATCGCGCAAGGCCTCGGCATCGTGCTGGCAACCGATTTCAATCCCGGCTCGTCGCCGGTGGCGTCGATGCCGTTTGTTCTATCGCTCGCCTGCCTTCAGATGAGCCTGATCCCGGCTGAGGCATTTGCTGCAGCCACCATCAATGCGGCGTATAGTCTGGGTTTGGGCGCCGACCGGGGATCGATCGAAGTTGGCAAGCAAGCCGATTTTGTGATTCATGAGTTCGCCGATTACCGGGAACTGGCCTATTTCATCGCCGCGCCGGCAAGGCCGCGCGTCTTTGTTGCGGGAAGGGAAGTGAGCGCATGAACGCACAGGAGATCTTGCGGGAACTGGTGGCGATTCCTACCCCGTCGCACCAGTCGAATCTTCCGCTTATCGAGTGGGTCGCCCACTTCCTGGAAGCGAAGGGCTGGCAGGTTCAACTGTTTCCCTACAGCGATGAGCAGAGTGTGGCCAAGGCCAACCTGTTGGCGCGGCCGTCGGGAGCTATGCAGGACGAAGCCCAAATCGAGCTTGCGTTCGTATGCCATACCGACACGGTGCCGTTTTCAGGCGCGTGGAGAGGTGCAACCCTACTCACTTCCAGTGCGGACGGGAAGCTTCTCCATGGCTGCGGTTCCTGCGATGTGAAGGGCGCATTGGCCTGCTTTCTGGCCGCGATTGAAGACACCATCGTCTCGCCGCAAGTGGCCCTGATCCTGAGCGCGGACGAAGAAGTCGGCTGCAAAGGGATGGACCGACTTCTGCGCTCCGCGAAGCTGCAAATTAGCTCGGCAATCGTTAGCGAGCCGACCTCGCTGCGGCCCGGCATCGCCGGCAAGGGCTACGGACTCGCGCGCATCACGATCAACGGCATCGAAGCACATTCGGCTTACCCTAACGAAGGCGTCTCGGCCATCGCGATGGCAGCGAAGCTGATCTGCCAAATCAACGAGCTTGGTGCACAGGTCAAAGGAGAACACGGTGATGTGCTTTTCGATCCGCCCCGGACCACGATCAATGTCGGCGTCATCGAAGGCGGTTCGGCCAAGAACATCGTCGCCGGCAAATGCTCATTCCTGGTGGAGTGGAGGCCCATTCCATCCGATCCTCCGCGCGCCATCCTTGCCCAACTCGAATGGCTCTGCGACTGCCTGCGCTCCGATCATCCCAAGGTCCATGTGCACATCGAGCTCCTGCGAGCCGAAGCCGGGTTTGGCACCGCCGAACCCGGTCCGCTGCAACTTCGTTTGAGGCAAATGGCTGTTGCCGCGGGTCAACCCTTCCGTCCCTGCGGCATCAGTTTCGGCAGTGAGGCCACGCGTCTGTCGGCGGTTGCCCAGGAGGTCATCGTCATCGGTCCGGGAGACATGCACACGGCGCATTCCGACCGCGAATGCGTGCCGGTGGCCGAACTGGAAACCTGGACCGCCGCGCTGCGCGCGCTGCTGTCAACCACCTAGCCGCCATAGCGCAAATTTGCCGCCGATACTGGCACATGGGAAGTAACTCCCGTGCTTTGTTCACGCTATCGGAGGCCTTGAACGGGCCGGGCAAGCTGTGTCGCCGGTCACGTTTCGCCATGTGGAAAGCCTTGCTATGATGGTGGGCGAAAAACAAGAGGCCGGCCGCTCGTTCGGTACGGCGAGGAGAGTGGAATGTCCGAAGCAAATGGTGTGAGCGCAATTCCTACCAAGATTCTGGTCCCCATCGATTTCAGCCCGTCTTCGCACGTAGCCTTGGAGACGGCGATCGAGTTGGCCCAGAAGTTTAATGCCGAACTTTTACTTCTACATGTCATACCGGAAACCTGCGGCACAGAGGATTCCAGGGCCGTAGCGGAGAAGCATTTCGCCATTTCTCAGGCGTCAATGGACGCCAAGGGGATCAAGGGCACCACGCTGATTGAGGTCGAGAACGACGTGGCCGGCAACATTCTGGAAGCCGCTGAGCGCGAGAACGCGAACCTGGTGGTGATCTCGACCCACGGCGTTTCGGGCTGGTACCCGGTGGTCTTCGGTTCCATCGCCGAAAAGATCGTCAAGCTGGTGCACACGCCGGTTCTGCTGCTGCGGACGGAGAAGCCCGAGACCAGCGCCAAGGTTTCTTCCGCCGGCCTGATGGAATGGTGGTAAGCCGAGCCGTTTCAAAAAGGTAAGCGCAATACGCGTCGCTGAAATGTTTGACAACTGGCCCGTCGCAGCACTGGACGGGCCAGTTGCATTCCGCGGAGCGCGAAGGGCGCTGCAGCATTTTTGGAATGGGCGTTGACCGAAAGCAGACGTTCAAGGGTCTATACCGTTCCAGGGCCCCTGCGGAGAGGTCTTATTCCGCAACGAGGACGGAAAAGCCACCTTTCACGTTCCTCAAAAAGTCCCGGCGAGTTCCGAAAATGCTTTGTCCCTAGCAGGCTCACAGGATTGGAGCATGACCTAGGTTCATGTTTTACGGATCTGAAGTATATTGGACGAGGGCATTTCTGGCGGAGCGGGGAAACCTCAGCTTCTGCGCGCGATTGCCGATGAGATGAATGCGAGGGGAAGAAGCTTGGTCCGCCGCGAATCTGCTGCGGTTCAGGCAGGTAAGGTCTGCTCGACACCCGCTCTTGCTGCGAAAGGTGCACTCAAGCTATGCCACGTCTCTCGCCCCTGGTTGAGAATCACCAACTCCATACAAGTTGTTGGTCACATGCGCGGGAGGCTATGTTCGCGGTGGACCCTGCGGCCACTCGGGTGATCGATGCGAATCCGGCGGCGGAAAGGCTGACTGGATACAGCCGTCTGGAACTCGTCGGCATGAGCATCGGCGATTTGCATCCCCTGCACGAATTCGTACAGGATACCCAATCCACCTATGGAAGCGCGGCGCACTACATCCCCTGCCACCATTCGACCCTGGAACATAAGAACGGCGACAGCATTCCGATCGTTTTTTCTTCTTCGGATGCGTTCGCTGTCGATGGGCGGGAACTGGTGCTCTGGGTTTTTCGCGAGATGACAGACCTGGAGAGGCATCGGCACCGCCTGGCCACCCTGCAGTGGGCTTTGTCTGCGTATGGTGGCGTTGCCTTGGCGCTGGTCCAGGCAGATTCATCCCAGGGGTTGCTGCAGGCCATCTGTGAGGCCATTACCCGCGAGTCCGCTTATGCGCTGGCCTGGGTGGGCACGGCAGAGGATTTGCCAGGAAAACCGGTGCGCATCATTGCCGCGGCGGGCAGAGCAAAAGACTCCGTCGAGGGGCTGAGTGTCAGCTGGGACAAAGAGCTGGTCACCGGGAATGGCACCGCCGGGATGGCGATCCGCACCGGGAAAATGAACATTATCGACAACATCGAGACTGGTGAGATGTTCAGCCCCTGGCGGGAGTGGGCGCGCCGCATCGGCGTTCAATCGCTGATTGGCATTCCGCTGTTGGGTCAGGAAGGCTGGCGGGGCGTGCTCGTGGTCTATGCCGGCCGCGCCAATGCCTTCGAAGAGGGGGCGGTTGAGGTCTTCGAGCACCTGGCGACAGAGATCGGGCATGGCCTCAATGCATTGCACCAGAAGGAAATGCTGGAAGCTGAGTTTCAGCGAAGGACCCAGGCGCAGCAGCAATTAACCGAGGCGCTCACCGCGATGGTCAGCGCCATGGTGTCGGCGGTCGAAACCCGCGACCCGTACACGGCCGGACACGAGAACCGGGCAGCGGATATCGCCTGTGCCATCGGACGCGAACTAGGCTGGGATACGGACCGGCTCACCGGACTGCGGATGGCGGCAATGGTCCACGATTTCGGAAAGATTTCGGTTCCCACCAAGATCCTCTCCAAGCCGGATCGCCTGACCCCGGAAGAATGGGAACTGATGGTCAAGCATCCCGAGACAGGCTACGAGATCCTCAAAGACATCCCTTTCACCTGGCCGGTTGCCGACATCATGCGCCAGCACCATGAAAAGCTCGACGGATCGGGATACCCACTCGGGCTCACGGGGGACCAGATCCTACCTGAGGCCAAGGTGCTTGCGGTGGCCGATATCGTGGAGGCCATGACCTCGGACCGCCCCTATCGCCGGGGACTGGACCTGCAGATTGCGCTGGAGGAGATCGAGCGCCAGGCGGGCAAGACCATCGACGCCGATGCCGTGCGCGCGTGCGTCCGCCTTTTCCGCGAGAAGGGCTATAAGCTGCCGGAATAGCTGCCCGATTTCGCCTGCGGGCCTTCATTGTGCGGGCTGCCGACAGACCCGGCTTCTGTCAGCGTGACCACAGCTACGCGGATGACCATCCCCTTGAACGGCTTTGGCACCGCGATCTTGTTCCTCAATCCGTGATTTCACATGAGAATCGCGACAATACAAAAGGGGACCGGCAATGGCCGGCCCCCTTCTTTTCTGACTCCGAAGAGCCTCTTGAAACTACCAGCCCAGCACGTACGCAAAGATCAGCGGCGCGACGATGGAAGCGTCGGATTCGATGATGAACTTGGGCGTCATCTCGCCCAGCTTTCCCCACGTGATCTTCTCGTTCGGCACCGCGCCGGAGTACGATCCATAGCTTGTCGTCGAATCGCTGATCTGGCAAAAGTATCCCCACAGCGGAACATTGGTACGCTGCAAGTCTTGGTGGAGCATGGGGACTACGCAGATGGGGAAGTCGCCGGAGATGCCGCCGGCAATCTGGAAAAATCCGAGGGACGCGGTCTTGGTCAGCTCCGTGTACCACTCGGCCAGCTCCATCATGTACTCAATGCCGGTGCGGACGGTGTGCACGTTCTTGACGTCGCCGCCGATGCAGTGGCCACTGAACATGTTGCCGAGCGTCGAATCTTCCCAGCCGGGCACGAAGATGGGCAGGTTCTTCTCAGCGGCGGCCAGCAGCCAGCTGTTCTTGGGATCGATCTGGTAGGAATCTTTCAGGTCGCCGGAAAGCAGGATCTTGTACATGAATTCGTGGGGGAAGTAGCGTTCCCCGGCTTTGTCGGCCTTCACCCACTCCGCCAGAACAACATTCTCAATGCGGCGCATGGCTTCCATCTCGGGAATGCAAGTGTCGGTGACGCGGTTCATATGCCGGGCCAGCAGGGCCGACTCGTCGGCGGGAGTGAGGTCGCGGTAATGCGGCACGCGCTCATAGAAATCATGGGCCACCAGGTTGAAGACATCTTCTTCGAGGTTGGCGCCCGTGCAGCTGATCCCGTGAATCTTGCCCTGCCGGATCATCTCGGCCAGCGAAAGGCCCAACTCCGCGGTGCTCATGGCGCCGCCGATGGTCACAAACATTTTTCCGCCTGCGGCGAGATGGGCGTTGTAGGCTTCAGCGGCATCCACCAGCGCGGCAGCGTTGAAGTGACGATAATGGTGCTTGATAAACGACGAAATTGGCTGCATTTTTCTTCCACTTACTCCCACTTTTAACCTACCACAATCGCGTGTAGGGCCCGTCAACCGCGTCTGCCGGCGACTGCTTCCGACTCGAGTGCCGGGACTTGCGCAAGAGTCGCCATATTCCGGCGGGTAAAGCGGCGTCGAAAAGCGGATGAGCGCACGTGGCTGCCACTACGCGATCTTCGAATTTATTGTTGGCTCAACAGGCGTTGGAATTTCCATTATCGGGCGCTTACAAAACTGAAGCTGCGATCCCTCCCCGAAACAGGGATCGCCGGTATACAACTACTGGAAGTCACCTTATGACCCGCCCTTGAAGGGGCTGGGCTTTAGCCATTCCGCAAAATGCCCAAGGGAAATTCGAAGGCTCTGGAAGAGAGATCTTCCAGCGTCAAATCTGAAACTGCTCAACCGAGAACATCAGTGCAGCCGAGAACTCATTCAGCGTGGCGCACTGCTTCTCGGTAGCAACAGCGGCATCCGCCGACTTCTGCGTCAGAGCTGAGATTTCCTCGATATTGGCTTGCACTTCTCCGGTTGCCGCGGCCTGCTCGGTTGTTGCGGCTGCAATTTGCGCCACCATGTGTCCCACTTCGCCAACGGTGGTGATGATTCGGGAAAGGCTCTCGCCGGCCATCTCTGTCGTGGCCACTCCCTGCTCAACCTGGTGCTTGCCGTCGCTCATCGATGCAACTGCGGCGTCGGTTCCGCTGCGAAGGCCGCTAATCATCTCGGTGATTTCCTTGGTGGCCTGGCCGGTGCGCTCGGCGAGCCGCCGGACTTCGCCGGCTACCACGGCAAATCCGCGTCCAGCTTCTCCAGCCCGGGCGGCTTCGATGGCGGCATTCAACGCCAGCAGATTGGTCTGGTTCGCGATTTCGTCGATCACTTGGGTGATTTGGCCGATGCGCTGCGAACCCTGACCCAGTTCCCCGACCTTGACAGAGGTCGCGTCGACGGACTCGGCAATCGTCCGCATCGATGCCAGAGCATGGCTCACCACATCCCCGCCTTCTCCCGCAATTCCCGTTGCCTCTTCTGAAACGCGAGCCACGGCGGCAGTGTTTTGGGCCACTTCGCGCAGGCTTGCCGTCATTTCCACCATCGCGCTGGCCACCTGCAGCGTCTGGCTGCGCTGCAATTCCGCGCTTTGCGCCTGGGCCGATGCCGCGGCGACAATCTCGTTGCTCACATTCGAGATCTGCTGCGCACCCAGACTGATGTTCTGTATGAGGGACTGAAAGTTGTTCTTCATCGTATTGAGCAATTCAAGAGCGTGGCTCAACTCGTCGGAACCGTTGGTTTCGGTGTCCGGCATGTTTAACTCACCGGCGGCCATCTTCTCGATCATCGAACCGAGCGACTGCGTCTTTTCGCGTAGAGCGCTGGACACCGACCAGGAAACCACAGTGCCGAAACCAAAGGCAATCACCAGCAGAACAAGCGAGATCATCTCTGCCCGGTTCTGGCTGGCTGCCATTTCGCGAAGCGCCTCCTGCTTTTGCTGGGCCGCTTGCTCGCCGAGACCGGTGAGCGATTGCAATAAGTTTTCCCGCGTCTGGCCAAACTCGGGGCCAGCCATGATCGCAAGCGCATCGGGAACCTTGCCGTCCCGGGTTATCTGGATCAACTGGTCGCAGACCGTACGGTAAGGCAGATAAGCGGCCTCGATATTCGCGATTGCACGTCGCTCTTCATCGGAGATGGCGGCCGTCTTTAGCTCTTGCACCGCGCTGGCGAACTGCTGCCTGCCCACGTCGTCCCGCGACCGGATCGTCTCGGAACGGCTAAGCATGAATCCGCGTACGGCGTTTGCCTGCATTTCCAATGTCAGCTGAGCGGTCAGAGCCAGCGACCTTTTCTGATTTTGAGCTTCCACCTGGGCAGAAAGCCGCCGCTGCGTGTGAAGAGAAAAAATGCCGGCCGTGTCGGTGACCAGAATCAGCACAAACATGGAGATAAGGGCAATTTGAACCTGGGTAGTGAGTTTGAACTTAAGCAAGCCGGAACTCTCTTTCGTTCCCGTTTGGAGCGAGGCGCTGTTTGGCGCGCCACTGGCCGTGAGGACGGGGTTTCTGTTTCGATTATAGGGAATCGGGGTACCTGTTGGCCGCAGAATCCGGGGCCCTCCAGGGCAATCCCGAGAATCCATGTCACTGACCAGATTGATTCCGATTGTTAGCGAATTCGGTATCATCTTCCAGTATGTGCGGCCGCTTTGCTCGCCGATCAACGCAGGAAGTTCTCGCCGACTGGTTTGGAATCAACCTGGAGGAGATGCCCTTTTTCGTCCCCAGTTTTAACATCGCCCCGCAAAGCACGCAGCCTATTGTGCGAGCGAACGCGAAGTTGAGCGGCCGGGAATGCGCTTTGGCTCGCTGGGGACTTGTTCCCTCCTGGGCAAAGGACCCAAAGATCGGCTTCTCGACGATCAATGCGCGCGCCGAAGATGCCGCTTCCAAGCCTGCATTTCGAGAAGCGATGAAGAAGCGACGCTGTCTGGTCCCGGCAAACGCTTTCTACGAATGGCAACGGGGGGCAGGGAAGTCAAGGAACCCGCACGCGATTGCCCTGGCCGGGGGCGAGCCATTTGCCCTTGCCGGGCTGTGGGAGCGCTGGAAACCGAAAGACGGCCCGCCGCTGGACACCTTCACCGTGCTAACATCCGAGCCCAATCAATTGATGGCTGCCATTCACAACCGGATGCCGGTGATCCTTCAACCGCCAGACTATGACCGGTGGCTGAATCCTGAAACCGGTGCTTCCAGTCTAGCTGAACTCCTCAAGCCCTTTCCCTCAGAGCAAATGCGGGCCTGGCCGGTTAGCGCGAGGGTGGGGAACGTCCGCAACAACGATCCGCAACTCCTTCAGCCCCAAGAGAATGAGCCAGCGGATGAGGCTGCTCCCGCGCCGCCGCCTTCGCTCTTCGACAACCAGTGAAACTGGGAGGCTGAAGGTAAATCGAGCGATTCCGCAGGACCCAAAAGGGGCTTGGTTACCGTTACGTGAAGAGTCGGCGAGTGAACGCGGTTATAGTTGTGGTAGCGGTGGCTTGGGCTTTTCGGCGTCCATGGGGAAGAAGTGGGAAGTTTTTGAGTTCTGCGACCTCTCGGCAAGGCCGGGTTCCACGGGTGCAATCCAGCGAAAATCCTTGTAAGTTCTGGGCTAATCAATGAACCTTCCCAACTCAATCACGATGAGCCGGATCGTCATGATTCCGCTTTTTCTCTGGATTCTTTCCACCCGCTATCCCTGGCAGGGAACGCATGGCGAGCAGGAGATTGCTGCTTCGGTCTTGTTCGTTCTCGCTTCCATCACCGACGGTATAGATGGTTATCTGGCCCGCCGCCGGAACCAGATCACCACCATGGGGATGTTGCTCGATCCCCTCGCCGACAAGGTGATGGTCACGTCAGCTCTGATCGCCCTGGTGGCCTACAACCCCTCGGTTGTCAAAGTCTGGATCGCGGTGGTCATCATCAGCCGCGAGTTTCTCATCTCCGGGTTACGTTCCATCGCCTCCTCGGAGGGGTTCACCATCCAGGCCAGCGATCTGGGAAAGCTCAAGACGGTCATCCAGATCGTATCGGTGGTCTCCGCGATCCTTGCTCATCACTGGTTTCAGTGGCAGTTTGGAATCTTCATCGTCCCTGTGAAGTGGTTCGCCGTGACCGCGGTCTACTTTACGGTGCTCGTCTCGACGGTTTCGGTCGTCGATTATTTCATCGGATTCTGGAAGAAGATCGACCACGCTTCGAAGGATAGCCGCAACAAGGATCGGCGCAAGTCGTTTGTTCTTTCGCGCGCCAAGAGCACAAACACGCAGGCATTGCCCTGAGTGCGGAACCGCTCTGAGATGAAAAAGCCCCGGCAGATGCCGGGGCTTTTTCTTCACTGTGAACATTCGTTCAAGCCAACACTGCTACCGGATCTGGCAGATGGACAGTCGGTGCTGCGACAGCAGGCAGCGACTGAGCCGCGATGCCGTGTTGCTGGGCCACGTGTGCCCCGCGGGTGAGGCGGTGCACAAAGTGATAAGGAGGCCACGGGCCGGACATTTGCATCTGGCACTCCCGCATCATGTTGCAGGTGCTGGCAAATTTGTTCTGGTACCGCTCCACACTTTTGCGGTCAATCAAGTGGGCGATATCCAACACCATCTTGCCGCTCTCGGTCAGACGGCAGCTCACTTCCTCATCCAGAGGGGTGAATTGCCGATGCATTTGAAAGCTGACCGCGCGTGCGCGGGTCTGACGCTCCCGCTGGCGAGACGCGCTCTCCCGCAGATTGCTCAGATACTCCCGGCCTACGCCCTCCGCCGGCAAATGCTTCTCCAGCGAACGCGCGCAGCAATCATCTACCAGGATCTTCAAATGCATTTCGGTTTTGCCCCGCAGCTTTTCGATATTGCCCAAAAACTGGCGCTGATTCGAGCGAATCGACTTCCGCAGGGTTTCATCGTCGTTGAATACGGTGCCAAAGCGGAATGGGAGCACCGTCGAATGCTGAAAGCAATCGGCAATTACCCGGGCATGGTCGATGCCGGACTTTTGGTTGAAGGTTTCAGCAGGATTGTGTTCGCTTACGATTACGGCAAGATCGCTGGCGGGATAGAGAAATACTTGGTTGCCGCTCACTCCGAGGATGGATTCCATCGGAACAGGTTTGCGATGACGGGCCAATTCAGGAAACGCTTGTTTCTCACCGATGCAGTAGGCATACCACGCCATAACGAGACACTCCGTACGCGGACGCCGGTCAGCGCCGCTCGTTGGTGAAGCTCTGTGAACTTGGGAACAACTGCATAGCGCTTAAATACCGAACTTCGAGGGGCCTGACTGCGGGAGCCCGACTTGCAAGAGAGCGGATCAAGAGAGCCAAGCCGATCCAGCTAAGCCGAATACTAGCCCCACGCAAAGACGACTGGCAACATCCTTCATCACTGACTTTGAGGAAGAAAGCAGAATGTTAGAAAGTAGCCTTCACAATAAGTAAAACGTTGTTGATGCGGTGAAAGAGAGATCCAACGTGGGAATACCCTCTCCGAACCAACGAAAACTGACCCCTCCCGGGCGGATTCTGGCAGTGCTGTTAAGGAAGCAAGCGGGAGATGTGCAGATAGAGCATGACGTTCAGGGCAATGGAGGCAGCCAGAAGCAGTAGGGCTATGACGGCGACACGATTGACCTTTCCGCCTACCGCCTTGAGATCTTCCATGAGTTCCTGCTGCTCGAGCGTATTGCGGTCAGTTGCCTCGCGCACCATTTCAAGCTGGTCTTCAACTCTCTTCAGGGAAGAGTTCTGTTCGAAAACCTGTGAGCGCAAATCGAGTTGCTGAGTCTGCAATGCGGTCAATCCGTCTTCAATAGGCTCCAGATTGATGACCGGGGCCGGGGTCGGAGCCGGTGGGCGTGCTGCCAACAAGTTTGCCAAGGCGCTGGCGATGTTGCCGTCCAGGATGGGCAGCAGCTTATGTACGTAGGGCAAGGCCTGGCTAAAGGCACGCTGCAGGCTGAAGGTCTCCGGCGTGGAGTTGGATGGGAACGCGGAGGTTGGGAGAGCACGACCGGGGCCAGGAGCAGTCCGATAGCCTGCCGCATCTTCCGGATGGGGATTCAAGGCAGAGTGGCCGCTGTGGCCGACGGGCAAGGGAGCCCCAACGACACGTGACTCCGCTTCCTTTGCGTCCTGTAGCCGACGACCCGGTACATTCAAGCCAAATCCCGGTCCTGTGCTCATCAAAATCCTTCTCCATACAATATATAGGGGGCTGTTCGCTTTCGGGCAGACTTCAGCCATAGGACTTGCGCGGCGAGCTGCTCAAAAGCCCACCCGTCCGCTTGCCGCAGATCACTGAAATGTAACGTGTTTTGCGATCCTGTGTCTAATTCCGTCAGCTTGTCCTTGGGAACGGGTGTGCGTGCGCGGGGGAAAAGCACGCGTCGGCAACTGGTTAACGCCGCTCAGGTATCCTCAAATCCAGAGCATTTTCGGAATTGGAGTAGCACGTGAAACGAGTCCTCACTCGCCCATTGCGCAGCTTGCAGCGCAATATTCTGGCTGGCGTTATCACCATTGGGCCTCTGTTCGTCACCTACCAGATCTTCAGCTTTCTGCTGGGTGGGCTGGCCAAAGCGGGATTGCCGGTGGTGCGCCTGCTGGCGGTGTCCTTTCCCGTGGAATGGCTGGCGCATCCCTTGCTTCAGCCTGTGTTGGCCGTCCTTCTCACACTGGTGGTGCTGTTCGTCGTCGGGCAAGTGACCTCGCTGGTCATCGGTCGCCAGGCGTTCAGCCTCTTTGAGTCCTTGCTGGAACGTTTGCCGCTTGTGGCCAAGATTTACGGCTCGGTGCGTCAATTGCTCGACACCATGATGGCCAAGAATGAAACCAGTCAGAGGGTGGTACTGGTTGACTTCCCGATTGTTGGCCAAAAGAGCATTGGGTTTTTGACCCGAACCATGACCGACTCCACCACCGGCAGGGAACTGGCGGCCGTGTTGCTGCCGAATGCGATCAATCCGACGTCTGCATTTTTGCAGGTGCTTCCCCTGGAGCGCGTCGTGGAGACCGATTTGACCATGGAACAGGCGATGAGCATGCTGATGACCGGAGGCGCGGTTTGTCCGGACGCCATTCGCTTCACGGCCCCTGTTGCAATTGGATCGGTCGAAGAGGCCGTCAGGTAGAAGCGTTCAATGATGCTTGTGATTCGAAGACAGGTCACAAGCGCCAAAGCAGCAATCTGCCCGAATTTGAGCCTTATGCCGCAGCCTGGAAAGGCACCGCTGCGGCAGCAGAAGAGAAATCCTCTATAAGGGTGCTTCTTCTGGCTCTACCGGCAAATCCACGCTGGCGTGTTCGCTTTCCGCGGTGATCTTGCGCAGGCTTACATGCTCAAAGCGAGCCCAGATCAGGCCGACGGGCACAATCCCCAGAAAGGTAACCAGCAGAATCGTGGCCGCGCAGGCCGTCGAAGCCTCGGCGCTGGCGCCAAAGAAGTTCGAAATGGCGGTAGCCACCAGGCCAATCTGCGTAAACCAACCAATTACCGGCAACTGGACAATACTTGTTACGCCGCTCACGGCCATCATCAGTACGCATTTCGCTGGGGTGATGGCCGCCAATTCCGGACTGGCGACAAACGCTTGCATTGTTTCCAGATAAGCCAGAGCAATCAGCAACCACATGAAGATCGATAACGATGCGGTGGCGGCGAAATCGCCGAAGGAGCGCATGGTGTCGAGCCCGGCCTGAAATGTGTGAATCTTGTGCTCGACCGCATGTCCGAGATTCTTTGAGATCAGCCCGAATGCCTTGCCGAAGAAGGACGCTACCAATCCACCTGTTGTACGAATCGCTACCAGAAATGCCGCCCCGAATACCGTGAGCAGCAGCCCGATCATGCCCGTGTGACGTACCTTTTCCGGATGCGGAAGTGACCCCGCAGGGGCAAGCACAATGGCTAGAGAGAAGATCAGCGCCATCGATCCGGCATCGAACAGCCGCTCCACAATGTATACGGCAATCTGGGTGGTCAACGGCAGGCCGGTTTTCCTGGCAACAAGATAGGGCCGCACCAGATCCGCCACGCGGCCAACCAGCGCCACGCCCGTAAAACCAATCACCTGCGTGCCCACCAGCGAAAATAGAGGAACCTTCTTGTTGTGCCGCAGCAGGAGCGCCCAACGCACGCTTCGGATGACGTAACCAAGATAGATGCAGGCCAGGCCGAGGCCAATCTTGCCCCAGTCGGCCAAGGCAAGCTGGGTCTGAAAAACCCGGAAGTCAAAATGTATCCGGTCGCGGCCCCAAACCACCAGTGCCGCCAGCAGAGCTAACACAACCAGGCCCATGACCAACTGTCTCTTCTTCAACGCTTCTCCGTTTCCGCCGCTCGATTCTATTCACTCAGTTTAAATTGCCTTGGCTGGCCCCCGACATAGCGGGGATCCTACTGTTTCGATGAAGATTGAATGAATGAAGCCCGGTTTTGCCTGGCATATAGCCTGTTACCGAACGATTGTCCCGGCGTCCTCCTGCTTCAATGGGAAGAAGCTGCGGCTCCGCCGTTCATTGAGGATAGAGCCCCCCGCGCCACGACGCGCCGGTTGAACTCGTGAATGACGCGAGCAACATACGCTCTGGTCTCATGAAAGGGAGGTATTCCCCGGTATCGGTCCACCGCCGCCGGTCCGGCGTTATAAGCGGCCAGCGCAAGCGCCAGGTTCTCGTGGTAACGGACCAAAAGAGCATCCATATAGACGGATCCGCCACGAACATTCTGCTCCGCCTTGAAGCTGTCTGAAACGCCAAGCTGGGTCGCCGTCTGCGGCATCAGCTGCATCAGTCCGCGTGCCCCGGCGCGGCTCACTGCGCGAGGGTTGCCGCTGCTCTCCGCCTTGACAATGCTGGCCAGCAAGTCAACATCCAGGTTGTGTGCAACTCCCGCTCTCCCCAGCATCTCGCGCAGATCGATGGGAGTGAGTTCCGCATCCTGCCGGTGCTCCGCAGCGGCTGCAGTCGAAGGCGGGGCTGCCTTGACGGGGTCGGCAGTCTCCGTAATTGCAGAGATCTCGACCGGGGAGAACTCGATGTAGTTGTCTTCGCCATCACTCATGAAGACCCGCGTCCGGCCATCCACCTCAATGTGATGGGTACAACGCATCTCCATGCCATTTCGCAACGTGACAAGCTCGCCCGCACGCACGGCCGGTGGGGAAAGTGCCAGCGTCAGCGCCACGGCGCAAAGTGCGCTTCGATGGGCCGACGCGATGTGCCAAATGTTCTGCATTGTCCTTCCTGGATATCTACGAAACATGAAAGGATGCCCGTCTAGCCACTGTCGCTTCAAGTACTACGGCAACTCCGTCTTCGTCGTTGGACGGCGCCTGCTTCCATCCGCGCATCTTTGCCAGGCCGCGCAGTTCCTTGGCCGCATTGCCCATCAAGATCGCCTGGCCAGCCCATTCCAGCATGGCGAGGTCATTCCAGTTATCGCCAATGGCCATGGTTTCCTTGCGGTCGAATCCCAATTTCTCTGCCAGTTGCTTCAGTGCCGATCCCTTCGAAACTCCCAAAGGCAGCAGGTCCAGAATGGAGAGGTCGCGGCCCGGATACTCCGTTTTGACGCATTCGCATACCGAGGCCCATTCACTTTCCCGGAAAGCTAGCTCGGCCCTTCGCATCTCGCTCAAACTGCCGGCCACCATTCCCTGAATCGGGTCTTCGCCATCGCCAAGCGCCCCTTCAAGTGGGCTGAATACCTCGATGGCATTGCGGTTTGCTTCCATCCACAGTGCAATGCGCCGGTTCGCCTGCTGCAGATCTTCAAGAACCAGTTCGCCTCGTCCGGGTCGATCAAAGGTGAACACCAGGGCCCCGAACGGCCGAAGCAGCTTGCAGAGGCCGCGCGCCACATGAGCATCCATCTGAACTGTATCCAGGTGCTCGCCGCCAATTGTGCGCGTCATTGCACCATTCGACGTAATCAGGGGCATATCCGCTCGAAATCCGTGGCCATCGAGCAATGGCAGGGTGTACGCCAAGCGCCGCCCGGTAGCGATAGCGACCGTAATGCCTTCCTCCTGAGTCCTCTGCAGTGCGCGCACGGTCCGGCGGCTCATTTCCCGCCCTAAAGTGGGCAGCAGCGTACCGTCCACATCGATGGCCACCAGGCGAACGGGAGGATGCATAGATCCAGTTTAACGGGAGTTTGGGTTGTTGTCCGCTCGCAGTAGGGAATCGATTGCCGCGAAGCCAGAGTTGGTGTCTTCCGGCAGCACCGCACTTTCGCAGCTCTCAAAAGGTCTAAGCATTCCGAAAATGCTCTCACTCGAATTCCTCGCGCCAGCGGGGCGAACTCGCAGAATCGATCCCAACAAACGGTTTGAGTTTGGATCCTCCAGCCTGTGGCACATCCCAATGAATGTTTCTGTTTCGAACACTACTCCCGCGTCAGCTTCCGAATCCGTTCCGCTTCCTGCGGCCATCGCTGCGCAAGATCTTCATAGGGTGCGCTACGGTAGTCGGCAAACTCGAACCCCGGAGTCACGGTGCATCCCAAAAGCGCTACCTTGCCCTCGCCCACCAGATGCGCACCTTGCCAAACTCCGGCCGGAACGTGTAGCTGCAGATGCTGCCCCGCCGCCAGATCTTGTCCAAGAGTGACAAGAGCGGAGCTCCCGTCCGGAAGAAGCTGGAGCATCTCCACCGGGTCGCCCAAATAGAAGTGAAACATCTCGTCCGAGGCCAGCACGTGCATCTCGGAGAAGGTGCCCGGCTCCAGCAGGTAATAGATCGCGGAGCTCATCGCCCGGTCGCCGCGGGGCATCCCCACGCCATGCGGCGAAGAAAAGGTGCGGCGGAACCATCCGCCTTCGACCGGGTGTGGCTGCAGATTCAGCAATTGCTTGATTTCTTCGGCTGTCATCGTCCCTGATCTTACAAGAGCGGGCGATACAATGAAGGCATGAACGTGAAGGTTTACGCCACTTCCTGGTGCCGCGATTGCCGTCTGGCCAAACAATTCCTCGATCAGAACAACATCGAGTACACCAGCGTCGACGTCGACGCCGACAAGGATGCTTCGGCCGAAGTCATCCGGCAGGTGGGTAAGCGCGCTGTCCCGCAGCTGGTTATCGACGGCAAGTGGTTTCAGCCCTACACGCCCGGTAAAGGGCTCCTGTACGACGAGATGTACGAAAAACTCGGCATTCCGCGGCTTCAATAAGGAGTTTCACCGTGATCGAACGGTATACACGCCCGGCAATGGGCGATATCTGGACCGAAGAGAACAAGTACCTCTGCTGGCTACAGGTCGAGTCAGCCGCCTCCACTGTGCTGGCTGAAGACGGCGTCATTCCCGCCGATGCCGCCGAAGCCATTGCCACCAAGGCCAGCTTCACCGTGGCCCGCATCCAGGAGATCGAGGCCGAGGTCCGCCACGACGTCATCGCTTTTACGACTGCAGTAGCAGAAACCTTGAAGGCCCAAGGCCTCGACGCGCAGTCCCGGTGGCTTCATTACGGGCTTACGTCGAACGATATTGTGGATACGGCACAGGCCCTGCAGGTCAAGGAAGCCTCAAGGCAGATCCGTCTTGGCCTCGTCTCTTTCATCGAAGTCCTCAAAAAGCGCGCCGTCGAGTTCAAGCACACCCCGACCATCGGCCGCACCCACGGCATCCATGCCGAGCCCACCACATTCGGCCTCAAGATCCTCAACTGGTTTGCCGAGATGGAGCGCAACCTGGTCCGCTTCGACGCCGCCGCGGAAGACATGCGCGTAGGGAAGCTCTCCGGCGCCGTTGGCACGTTCGGTCACTTGAGCCCCAGCCACGAGGAAAAAATCTGCGCGCGTCTCGGCCTGAAGCCCGCACCGGTGGCAACTCAAGTGATTCAGAGGGACCGCCACGCCGCCTACATCAGCACCCTGGCGCTCATCGGCAGCACCCTCGACAAGATTGCCGTCGAGATTCGCCACTTGCAGCGCACCGAGGTCCGCGAGGCGCAGGAGTATTTCAGCGAAAAGCAGAAGGGCTCCTCGGCGATGCCGCACAAGAAGAACCCCATCACCAGCGAGCAAATCAGCGGTCTCGCCCGCGTGCTCCGTTCCAATGCGCAGGCAGCGTTCGAGAACATCCCGCTCTGGCACGAGCGCGATATCTCGCACTCCTCGGTCGAACGCGTCATCTTCCCCGACTCCACCATCCTGACCGACTACCTGCTGGCCAAGACCGCCGATCTGGTCAACCGTCTGCTCGTCTATCCCGAGCGCATGAAGAAGAACCTGGAATCCACCGGCGGCCTCATCTTCAGTGGCCAGTTGCTGCTCGATCTCTCCGAAGCCGGCATGATGCGCGAAGACGCCTATCGCCTCGTCCAGTCCCACGCCATGCGCAGTTGGAAGGAAGACCTCGTCTTCCGCGACGAAGTGGCCAAGGACGCAAGCATCTCCTCCCTCCTAACGCCCGACAAGTTGGATAAGACCTTCGACTACACCCGCCAGTTGGGCAATGTGGACGCCATCTTTGCGCGCGTGCTGGGGGAATAGCCTCATGGAAAAATGCCGTTCGCTCTTGTCGAAATGTACCCTATAGGGTACATTTTAGTTAACGGGTCTCAGCTTGATCGACGACAAGAAGCTGGAGGTCGCGTTTTATCGTTCCAAGGCCGGCGTCGAGCCGGTTTTGGATTGGCTAAGAGAGTTGTCTCCAGAAGACCGTAGAACGCTCGGGCGGGATCTGCGGCTGGTGGAAATGGGCTGGCCAGTCGGAATGCCGCTTTGCAGGCCATTAGGCGATGGGCTTTGGGAGGTTCGCAGCAAGCTCTCCAATAACCGCATTGCCCGCGTTATCTTTTGTGCTTCACAGGGATTCATGGTTCTGCTGCACGCCTTCATCAAGAAGACGCAGAAGACTCCGCAATCGGACTTGGAATTGGCCCGCGCGCGACGGAAGGAGGTTGATCGATGAAACGCAATCCACACATTGGCTCTAAGCTCGATGATTTCCTCAAGGAAGAAGGCCTCTTCGAGGATGCGACGAACCACGCCGTCAAGCGCGTTTTGGCGTGGCAGGTTGAGAAGGCCATGCAGGAACAGGGCATCACCAAAGTGGAGATGGCCCGCCGCATGGGCACCAGCCGTGCTCATCTGGACAAACTCCTCGACCCCGAAAACGATAAAGTCCAACTGGATACAGTACAGCGCGCTGCCGCAGCAGTCGGGCGCAAATTAAAGCTTGTTTTGGTATGATGCCCCGCAAGTTTCTGAATAAGTCACGCATTGTGTTCGCGGTCTTGTAACAGGGCATGACTTCAGTGGGGGCGCGGGAATGGAATACGATAAGCGAGCAATAAAAATCCTTTTCGATACGTATTGGTGTCCAAAGGGATGGAAATCCGCTTCAATTCGGAATTGGGTTCCAAACACCCCGGCTGCCGATCTTGCGTATGCATATCGAGCTGGAGTCATGTTTCCTTCGCAGAGCCTCAGTCATAACGATGCAATCAATCGTATCGTTGAGTTGCGCTCTCTAATCGATCCTGTTCAAGTGGGCGCGGATTTTATCGCGGGCCTTTCCAAGAATAATCCAGCTCTCAGATCTGCATTAGGTAGTTATGCTGTGGCATTGAATATGCCCCTGCACACTTTTGCCATTGGACAGAACCGTTTTACGTGCACGATATGTGGAGCTTATGAAAACGAGCATGAGCTCGATCGGAACATACTCAACTTCGAACGCCACAAATGGGGTGGCGTGCGGCACTCAGATCCTTATTACATGGCCCTCGATCTCGAGAGGTTTGTTGCTGAACCTGGTGACGAGCCCCTACCATCTGATTGGGATCGGTTCAATTGCGTTTTGCAGACTGTGGCTGCCATGCCAAAAGGTGCAAAGCTTTCTGAATTGCTTCGTGCGATCAAACCAATTGTTCCGGGCAACGATTATCAAAGGCGCGCTGTAATTGGGATTCTGGGATATGCTGGTGTCCTTCGCGTCCCATCTCGTTCTGGGTTCCTGCGATCTTTTACCTGTGCGACAGATAGAGCAGAGACTTCATGGTCCAAAGATGACTGGCCTTACCCGACTCGCTGGTGGCATGGAGGAGAAGGTGTTGATGGTGATGCTATAGCATTTTGGTTCGGGAAACGATATTGCAACCAGACTCTGACCTAAAGAAGAACGAAGCCAATGGCCGCACGACAAGCTATAAGCTAGAGGCTAGCAGCTAGGAGCTGAGAACTGATGAACCTTACCGTTGCACTGACCGGCGCGTCCGGTGCCGTACTTTGCCAGGAGCTTCTGCTGGCGCTCGAAGCAGACGAACGCGTGACTCGCGTCCATTTTGTAGCGTCGGAGAACTCCCTGCGCGTGGTGGCCGAGGAACTGGGCGTCTCCGGACGTACAGATCTCCTCGAAAAGCTCCTCGACAGCGAGCCCGTCAAGACCGTTCTGCACTCCAATGCCGACATAGGCGCGGCTATTGCCTCGGGCAGTTATCCCTCCAACGGAATGGTCGTGCTTCCGTGCTCCATGGGCACTCTGGCCGCGGTAGCCAACGGCCTGGCCAACTCGCTGATCGCCCGTGCCGCAGACGTGACCCTCAAGGAGCGACGCCCGCTTCTGCTTTGCATACGCGAATCCCCCTTCAACCGCATCCATCTGCGCAATATGACCCTGGCCGCCGAGGCCGGAGCGATCATTTTCCCGGTCATCCCTACCTTCTACAATCAGCCGGTGGACTCCACCGAGATGGCGCAGCAGTACGTCAATCGCGTCCTTGCACACATCGGGCTGCCCCAGCCCGGTGCATACGTTTGGAAAGCCGACGAATAAGCTGGAGCAAGTTTCAAGGGAAGAGAAGTCTTCGCCTTCTACTCTTCCCGCAATACTTCCAGCGGCCGCAGTCCCAGGATTCTGTAACTCGCAATCCATCCTGTCGCTGTCGCCAGCACCGCGGTTCCCAGCAAAGCAGTGAGTGTTGCTGCCCACTCGATGTGGAAGCCAACCTCCAGCCTATGCAGCAGCACCCGCGTCAGCAGATTGGCGAACACCACGCCCACCGACCCTGCCAGCAGCCCCAGCACGCTGAACTCCACGCTGAAAGTCTGAACGATGCGCATCCGCGTCGCTCCCAGTGTTTTTAGAACCACTGCCTCGCGCATCCGCCGGAAGCGTGTGCTGGCAATGCTCGAGGCCAGGATCATCAGCCCCGCGAAGATCGAGAACCCGGCCAGGAATCGCACCACAAACGTGATCTCGTCCACCACGGTTTCAATGCGCTGCAGCACATCGGACAGGTTAATCACAGTGACTGTGGGATACGCCGCAAACAACGCCCGCTCCAGCGATGCCACCTGTTGCGGATCCACGTGCGCCCCGCCGTACCAGGTGGCCTGCTCGTTCTTTAGCAATCCCGAGGGCAGCACAAACGCTACCCGCGCGCCGAGGTGCTGGCCGTCCGCACGATAGATTGCCGCGACCTTCAGCATGCGCGGCGCACCGCCGATCTCCATTTCGACCGCCGAGCCCAAGCCCACGTGAAGCCGCTGAGCGGTTCCCTCGCCTACCGCCAGCTCCGCTGCATTCACGTCGGTCCACCACTTGCCCTGGGTCAGCTTGTCGCCCTCCGGAGGTGCATCCGACCAGCTCATCTCCGCGTTCTCCAGCATGTGGCGCGGAAAGTGGCTGGTCTTGTCTTTCGCAAGCTCATCCAGCGTCTTGCCGTTCAGCCGGTTCACCTTGCCCCGCACCACCGGCATCAGGTCCAGCGCCTGGGTCACGCCCGGCTGGTGATGGAAAAACTCCTTCACCCCATCTGTCTCGTCGCTGCTTACGTCTATGAGGAAGATATTCGGCAGCTTTGGAGATGCCGTCATGCGCAGGTCCCTCAGAAGCGCCGCCTGCATCAGGAAAACCGCCAGAATCAGCATCACTCCCGTCCCCAGCGCCGCCATCACCGCCGCCGACTGGTTGCCCGGCCGGTACAGGTTCGAAAGGCCGTGCCGCAGGAACGACGGCAGATGCAGCCGCACCCGGTTCAGCAAAAAGCGGAGCGTTGCCAGCGTTACGGCTGCCATCGCCAGCAAAACCAGCAGGGCAACGGTGAAAAGGAATGCAAACCACCCGCCCACCTTGGCCGAATCCGAAAGCGCCCAGGCGATTCCGCCCAGTGCCGCAACTACTAGCGCCGCAATTCCCAGTTGCAGGCGCCGCGCCCACCACGTGGCCAGCCAGCTGCGCCACCCCTGCGGCCCTTGCTCAACAAGCCTGCGCAGCACCAGAACCGGCCGCACCCCGCGCACATCCAGCAGCGGCGGCAAGCAGAACAGCAGCGTCGTCAGCAGTCCCGTGCCCAGGCCAGCCGCCACTGACCGCCAAGGGAACTGCAGCGACGGGTGCACCGGCAACAACTTGCCGAAGACGGCCGGCATCGCCTCCATCACGCCCACGCCCGCGGCCACGCCCATCAGTCCTCCGGCCAGCCCCAGCCCCAGTGTTTGCAGCAGAAAGATCCGCAGCAAATCCGCCGACCCGGCCCCCACAGCCTTCAGAATCGCCAGCATGTCCATGCGCTGTTCCAGATGGGCATGCATGGCCATCGCCACGCCAATCGCTCCCAGCACCATCGCGACCAGGCAGATCAGGCTCAGAATTGCGGTCGCGTTGTCCAGCCCCTGCGTCAGCGCCGGATTGCCCTCGCGGTAATCCACCACCTGTGCGTCCGGCAGGATTGCTTCCAACTGCTTGCGCACCGCCGCCGGATCGGCCTGAACGGGAAGTTTAACTAGCAGCCGCTCACCGGCGCGGCTACCAGGAACCAGCAGCCCGGTCCGTTCCAGCGCCGCCCGCGAGATCATTACCCGCGGCCCCATCCCCGCGCCCGCCGACATGCGGTCCGGTTCCTGTTTCAGAACGGCCGCTATGCGAAAGTTCCTGCCGCCCAGCCGCATGGTCTGGCCCACGCGCGCATTCAGCCGGATGAGAAACTCTTCGGCCACCACCGCCGAATCCCCGTCCAAAGCTTGTGCCAGGCTCATCTCCGGCTCCAGATCCGCTCGACCATAGTAGGGATACTCGGCCGGGTTCACTGCCTTCAGCGTTACCAAGACCGGCACCGGCTCCGGCGGAGTGGAAGCCATGGAGATCGTTTCAACCACCCAGGTCGATCGGGTCCCCACAAGATTGCCTGTTTGCAGAAGCGCCTCGATCTTCGCGTTCTCCTGCGTCGTGGGCTGACGGAAGATCCGCGCGCTCAGGTCGCCAGCCATCAGCGACCGCGCCTCTACGCTCAGCGTGCGCCGAAAGCTGTCGCTGAAGCCGCGTACACCCACCAGTGCGGCCACGCCCACGGCCACCGACAGCACCACAAATCCGAATTTTCCCGGTGCGGACTTCAGGTCGCGCCAGCCAATCGCTGCCGCCCGCTTCCAGCTCAACGCGCGCTTAGCCATGGACGGGTGTCTCCTCGTCGTCGGCCACATCCGGGCCGCTTTCGAGAGTGGGGCAGGGAAGCGTGTCTTCCACAATCTGCCCATCTTTCAGCACAATGCGCCGGTCGGCCCTGGACGCGACCTCGGGGTCGTGCGTCACCAGCACCAAGGTTGTTCCCGCATTCCTGTTGCGATCCAGCAGAAGATCCAGCACCAGCCGCCCGTTGCTGGAGTCCAGGTTGCCGGTCGGTTCGTCGGCCATCACCACCGGCGGATCCACCACGAAAGCCCTGGCCAGCGCCACCCTCTGCTGCTCGCCCCCGGAGAGCTGCACAGGGTAATGATCCATGCGCTCGCCCAGTCCTACCGCCTCCAGTAGCTTGCGCGCCTGTTTCAGCCCGTTCCCGGCCATGTTCAGCTCGAAGGGAAGCACCACGTTTTCCAAGGCTGTGAGTGTGGCAATCAGCTGATACGACTGGAAGACAAAGCCGATCTTGCTGCCCCGCACCGCCGCCAGCTCCGCCTCGGCAAGGTTGTGGATCGGCGTCCCGTCCAGCCAGATCTCGCCCTCGCTCGGCGTATCCAGGCCCGCCAGCAGCCCCAGCAGCGTGCTCTTGCCGCTCCCGCTCGCGCCCACAATCGCCACAAACTGTCCGGCGGGAATCGTCAGCGAAATCCCCTTCAGAATCTCCACGCGCCGTGCGCCGTTCTGAATCCACTTCCTTGCATCCCGGACTTGAATCACTCGCCAGCCTCCTGGGCCACTTTAGCTTCCGTCGTCAGTTCTATCGTGCCAAACCAACCAATCAGAACCGATAGTTCCAGTACGAATTTGACGCTGCGTAAGTTGCAGAGGCGCACTTTGAATACGGCAGTGGCGCGCAACAAAAAGCCCCCGGTAACTGCGGCTGTCGCGCCGCTCGCCCGGGGGCTTGTTCATCGTTCCCTTGTCGATCGTTCTATGTCCACTCCAGCGTGCGCACCGAATCGGCCGGCAACTCCACTGTCAGCGCCTTCGCGCCCATCACCAGCTGAACCTGAGTCGCCGCGCCGCTGTTGGACAGCACTGCCACATAGCTTTCATCCGGATTCCGGAATGCCACCTGCGACACTGGGCCGTTGGTTTTGCCAGCTTGCGAGCTGGCGATTACCTTCGCTCCTCGCCGGACGTGCTTGCTGAAGTGCGCCAACGCCCAGTACTGCCCGCTACGCGTCACCTTGTGGGCCGCATTCTGCACCGTGCCGTTTTCCACCGTGATTGTCCCGCCGCAAGGGAATGGGCCAATATTGGGATTGCCCTTCTCGTCCAGCACCAAGTTCCATGCCGTAATCGACCGCGCCCAGTTCGACAGCACCCCGATGAATGTCTCTGTCCACCGCGTGAAGTCGATCTGGTAGTCAGCGGCGGTAATGTCCGGTCCTCCTTCGGTCCAATAGGCGTTCTTGGTCGGGAAGGCGTCGTGCACCCGGCTCATCGCCGCAGGTTCGCCGGCGTATCCGTGCCAGGCGATTCCGTCCACGTATTCGCGCAGGTCGGGATCGCTCAACTCGTCGACGGCGCGGCCCCAAAGGGCGTAGTTGTGATCCAACACCCAGATCTTCGTTGGCAGCCCCGCTTTGCGCAGCGCCGGGCCGAGGTGGTCCTTCACAAACTCGATCTCGTATTCCTGGCCCCACAGGCAGGCCGGCATCCGCCCGTCCTGATCGGCGTCCACTTCGTTCTGCACGGTTACCGCGTCGATGGCCACGCCTTCTGCCTTGTAAGCCTCCAGGAACCGCCGGAAATACTGAGCATACGGTTCGTAGCTGTGCTTCCGCATGGCCCCACCCAGCATCGTTCCCGATGACTTCATCCATCCCGGCGGGCTCCACGGCGACGAGAACAGAAACAGCTCCGGATTCACCTTCCGCGCATCTCGCAGTACCGGCAGAATATAGGCTTTGTCGTGATCGATCGAAAATTTATTCAGTTCCGTGTCCTGCGTGTCGCTGTCGTCATAGCTGTACGCGTTCCGCGAGTAGTCGCTAGCGCCAATGCAGGTCCGGCAGACGTTCAGCGCCATTTCGCCGGGAGCAAAAAAATCATGCAAGATCGCTTGCCGCTCGTTCGCTGTCTGCTGGCCCAGGATGTAACAGGTTGCGTCGGTCAGCGCGCCGCCAAAGCCCAGAATCTCCTGCTTGGTCGACTCGGGGTGCAGACTGATCGCTTCCAGCGCCGCGCCCGCTTCAGCCTTCCATACCAGCGGAGCAAGCGGCGTATGCCTCATTTCGCCGCCGCTCCCCCATACGCGCACCGAAGATACCCCCGCCACAGCCCACGCCGGAAGTCCACGCGAAATTGCCATTGTGGCTGCCGTAGCCGAAGCGGTCTTCAAGAATCCTCTGCGCGTCGCATTTATCATTTCTTCCATCCTTCAGACAGTCGTTTGTCTGCGCTTCGAATGATATCACGCTAAGCGCTACGCATGCGGCGCGTCCGCGCATTCTTGCAAACGGGAAAAAGCGCAGCAGTCCTTCTTCCGAATGACCGCCGCGCATCAGCGCAACAGAAAAGTGCAACGAAACTTCTTCGGTACCTCTCCGATCAGGTTGTGCGGGATTCCCGGCACCACACCATGCCTGCGGCAGCTAGAGGGGGATGCGGCATTTTCGATTCTGTCGCTTACAGAAACCTCAAGCTCGATTGGCTTTTTCCTGAAGAAAGAGCCAACTTGAATGATCCGAAAAGGTCAAATTGTGAATCGAGCACGGTCACTCAATCAACTTGAAGGTCTTCAGTTCCGCAAGCAGCTTCGCCGTATCAATCGGCTTCACCAGGTAGGCATTGCAGCGTCCCTCAAGGGCGTTTGTAATATCCTCGATGTCTGCATGCGCCGTGGTTACAAAGATCTTCGTGGGCCGTATGGCGCCCGTTGCGTCTTCCTGCCTGCGAATCTCGCGGATTGCCTCCTGCCCATCCATTTCCGGCATCCGGAGATCCATGCACACCAGGTCGAAACTCTGGCGAGCTTCGCGCGCCTCCTTCGCCGCTTGCACCGCCTGTTTCCCATCCACGGCGATGTGGCACTCGCCGTACTGCGAAAGAAACGCCTGCAACAATGCGCGACTGGTGGCGTCGTCCTCTGCCACCAGGATCTTCAGTTTCCTCATCATCATCCCTGCTCCCATATTGGGGGTTGGTGGATTGCGAATGATCCGGAACTATCAGTGAGACCCCGCCGCATACACCTCCGGCATGGCCCCGACATTGAAACTCTCCAGATGCTATCGGCGCAGCACAGCGCGTCAATAGCGATTGCCTGAGGTCCTACGACGGTACGCACGCATCCCTGTGTTCAGGCTTCCAGCAACTTCAGAATCTGCGGAGCCAACTGGCTTACGCTGCCCGCTCCCAGCGTCAGGATCAGGTCGCCCTCTTCCGCAAATCCCACAACCGTGTTCACTGCGGCAGCGAAATCTGTCGCCGTCTGCACCCGCGGCCCTTCAATCCGCTCTGCCAGCCGGTCGGCAGTAATGCCTGGAATCGGCTCCTCGCTGGCGGCGTAAATTGGCAATACAACCACCGTATCGGCGTCCCGGAAGGCGCTCCCGAACTCGTCCATTAGATCTTTCGTGCGCGAATAGCGATGCGGCTGAAACACCACATGAATCTTCCGGTGGCCGCACTCGCGCGCCGCGGCCAGCGTGGCTCTAATCTCCGTAGGGTGGTGGCCGTAATCGTCCACTACCGTTACTCCCCTCGCCTTGCCGCGCATCTGAAACCGCCGGTCAACCCCGCGGAAATTCTTCAGCCCCTCGGCAATTCGCTCTGCCGGAACTTCAAGCTGGTGCGCAATGGCCACGGCTGCAGTCGCGTTCAGCACGTTGTGGTGGCCCGGTACATGCAGTTCGAACGGGCCCAGCACTCCATTCGCCGTCACCACCTGAAACTCGGCGAAGCTCCCTTGGCCCTGCGCCAGCACTTCCAGTCGGTAATCCGCCTCCGCCGCAACACCGTAGGTGAACACGCGCCGTCGCGCTCGTGGCAGAATCGCCGCCAGCAACGGATTGTCCAGGCACGCGGTCACCGCTCCATAGAAGGGCACCTTGTCCATAAAGGCCAGATACGCATCCTCCACATCGGTCATATCCCGGTAGCAGTCCATATGCTCCCGGTCCAGGTTGGTGATCACCGCCAGTATAGGCGAAAGCTTCAGAAACGACCGGTCGCTTTCGTCGGCTTCTGCCACCAAGTACTGCGTCGTCCCCAGACGGGCATTCGAACCCATCGCGTCCACCCGGCCCCCGACCACTACCGTGGGATCGAGTCCGCCGGCCGACAGCACGCTGGCCACCATCGAAGTGGTTGTCGTCTTGCCGTGCATTCCAGCGATGGCGATGCCATACTTCAGCCTCATCAGCTCCGCCAGCATTTCGGCCCGCTGAATCACCGGAATCTTCAACGCCCTCGCTTCCACGACTTCTGGATTGCGGGTTCCCACTGCCGAACTCGTCACCACCACCGTGGCGCCCGCGACGTTCGTAGCGTGGTGGCCCTCGTACACCGTGGCACCCAGTTGGACAAGCCGGTCCGTCACCGGTCCCCGGCGCAAATCCGAACCGGAAACCTTCATTCCAAGATTGAGCAGGATCTCGGCAATACCGCTCATGCCGATTCCGCCGATGCCGATGAAGTGTGCGTGCTGTGAGGTGGCAAACATGATGGTTGAAACTTCACTTTAGCACCCTGATCGGCCCGCGAGGCATTCACACCCTCCTCAATCGCGCGCTTCTCTCCGGCGCGGGCTACGGCAGATCCCCAATTGCTGTACCCGGGAACCACTGATCTAAAGCGGCTGCCGCCAAGCACGTGCTCGACGCCGCTCCCACTCCGCGTTCCTGCATTTGCGGTCAGAATGGGAGTTTGCGTCGCGTGAAAACCGGAAAACTCTTGCAAAACATGCGGCGCAGCGTGAGCATGGAACTTCTGGCTGATTCCTTGCGTAATCCCGGTTGGGAGATCCATGAACATCCGAAACCCGCTCGCACTTTCTCTGCTCACGGTCGCCTTGTTCGTTGCCGCGGTCCCCGCCCACGCCGATCAGGATGCCGTCCAGTTCGGATCGAACATCCACGTCGCGGCCAATTCCACGGTCCACGATGCGGTTTGCTTTTTCTGCAACGTGAATGCCGACGGCGAGGTCAAAGGCAACGTGGTCGTCTTCTTCGGCGATGTCCACCTGGCCGGCAAGGCGGACCACGATGTGGTGAACTTCTTTGGCTCCGTGCGCGCCGAGGACAATACCTCAGTCGGCAACGACCTGGTCAGTTTTTTCGGGGGCGTTCGCCTTGGTGAACACGTCTCCGTCGGCCACGACCTGGTTGCCATGTTCGGCGGCGTGCATGCCCCCGAATCGGTTGAGGTGGGAAACAATCGCGTGGTTCAACCCGTGTGGATCGTGATTTTCCCGCTGGTCATCTTCGCCTTCGTCATCTTCTTCTTGGTGCGCGAACTGCGCCTCTGGGCGCACCGCCGAATGATGCGCCACTATTCTTTTCCCCCCGCTCCCTGAGCGGCCCGGAAAAACCTCGGCAAAAAAGCGTTAGGCTGGTGGCATGAGCCTATCGCTACAGCCTCATCTGCCTGAGCCTCCCATTACGAGTTTGACGCGTCCCCTACGCATCGTTCTGCCCGGTGGCAGCGGGCAGGTGGGCCAGATGCTGGCGCGCCACTTCCAGCAGCGTGGCCATCACGTAACCGTGCTCACCCGCAGCCCCTACAGCGCTCCCTGGCAGACCATTCACTGGGACGCCGAGCACGTGGATTCATGGACCGAAGCGCTCGAAGGTGCGGATGTCTGCATCAACCTGACCGGCCGAAGCATCAACTGCCGTCCTACCTTCGCCAATCGCAAGGCTATGTACGAATCGCGCATCGGCTCAACCCGGCTGCTCCACAGCGTCATCGCCAGCTTGGAAAACCCGCCCCGCCTGTGGATGAATGCCTCCGCGGCCACCATCTATGTGCGCACTCTCGACAAGTACTGGACCGACCTGCCACTCGACGAGACCGCAGCCATTGAAGCCGATCCGGACCACGGAGACTTGCTCGGTGTCGGGGCGCCCCAGCCCTGGACTCATGCCCGCGGATTCACTCGCCGCTTGGTGCGCGACTGGGAGGCGGCATTCTTTTCCGTCTCCACCCCCCGCACGCGCAAGATTGCCCTGCGCAGCGCCGTTACGCTCAGCCCCGTCGTGGGCAATGTCTTTGCGGTCATGGCCAACCTGGTCCGCTTCAGCCTCGGTGGCACGCAGGGCAATGGCCGCCAGTTTCTTCCCTGGATTCACGAGGCCGACTACGCCGATGCGGTCGAGTTCCTTATCGCACGCGACGACCTGGATGGCCCCTTCAATCTGGCTGCGCCCGCGCCCATGCCCAACCGCGAGTTCATGGCGGTGCTCCGCGAAGCGCTGGACATGCCGAACGGCCTGCCCGCTCCCGCTCCGTTCATCTATCTTGGTGCGCTGCTCATGGGAAGCAATCCGGAATTGGTGCTCTCCAGTTGCCGCGCCGTTCCCGCACGGCTGCTCGCCGCCGGCTTCCGCTTCAGTTTCCCCGGCTGGCCGGAGGCTGCGGAGGACCTGTCCAGCCAGTGGCGTCATCGCTTCGACTGAAGCGCTACTGCAATCCTGGACTCTGCGCCGAATCTTCCGGTGTAATCCACAGTTCGGAGGGATTCCAGCGAGCCCAAGACTCACAACCAAGAGCAGGACATTCAGCATTGATACAGCTAGTCATTCGAGCTGGGCCTTTCCAGGTGATCGATGATCAGCTTGAATCCGGGGTATTTGCCCGGTTTCAGATCGAGTCCGAGAGGAGCGACCGGCCAGTTATATATTTGCTCTTCATGGTCCCGCGAAGGAATCTCTATCATTTGCATCGCAAAGTCGTAGCGACCAGTGAGTCCTGTCCCATCATGGACTGGGCGATTTGGTGAACACCGGCCTAAAAACTCCACTAAGTCCTCTATAGTTGCCCCATGGAAGTGCCATGTGGTTCTATTCCTGGGTCCCTCTGCGACCATAACTCCGCCACTCTTCAGGTCTGTGCCCTTTGGCAACGCGGAGCCCGGAGGCGTTACTTTCATCTTCAACCCTTTCTTTCCAATTACCAACCTGTAATCCGAAAACTCCCCGGGCTGCTTATGGATGACCAGCTTGCAGCGCTCTTTGAGAAGATTCTGCATGGCAGAGCGTAGCAACTCATGATGAATGCTCTGATTTTGCCAAGCTCTCATATCGGCCTCCGAGACGCGGGCGTTGATGAAAAACCAAGCGGCGTCGTAGTTGTAGAGCCACTTGGGCGCGTTGATCAAAGGTATGCTATCCCAAGATTGATCGCTTGGAGCATAGGCAATCATGATCATTTGCCAGACAGTTAAAGTTGATATGAATCCACTGGGCGTAGGATTAAAATCACTCAGATGAGAAGAACCGCCGTCGTAGGGGGACCACCCAGGTTTAACAGGGCGAATGGAAATCACTTCGAATTTGATTTCCTCCTTCTTTGTCGCGTTGCTACCGTATTTGTCACCATGACCCGCATTGTTGGCTTGCGCCGCTGCCGTTACGCTCCATAGCGCAGATCCGATTGTCAGAGACAGTGATACCAAAAACAGTGTCCAAAACTCCTTGCTGAACCTACGCACGATATCGCCTTTCCATCTCACCGGAATTGCTTCAAACGCCCCTGGGCGGTTTTTTTCAAGGAGTCCTGTCTTGAGTGTTACCGGACGCAAGTTACCATGCCGGCTGAACGGGAATCATTCTAACTTGTCCCTCCTGCACTCACAAGGACAGCTTTAATCCCTCCAATATCCGACCGGCAATCACTCCTGATTGGGCGGGTGCCCCCGGTCTCGGGTTCTATTTTCAAAGCACGATGAGGGTGCCCCCGGTCCCTCGCAGTTGGGGACCGGGGAGACCTCGAACCCCAGCCCTGCCATTCCCGGATCCTGATGGTTCCGCCCCTATCACCGCCTGTCCGGACACGATCCGGTTCCGGGCGGATGGGCAGGGGATCGGCCTGAGTCTGCTGTCGAGGGGCACCCGGTTTCAGTGCAGCAACGAGCCTCTGCTCAAGTGGATGCGTGCTTCCCCGTCCTTCTCGCGGAAGACGCGGAAAGGACGGGGGCACGGAGCCGGATTCACCGGCAAGCAAAACGCGAACGGCGCGGAAGGATTGCTCCCGCGCCGTTGCTGTTCTCGTGATGCGTATTTCCTGATTCCCGGCTCCCGGACTTGGGTGCCCGATGGAACCGTCTTACAGGAAATTCGGCGGCTTGTGCGCCTTCGGATGCGTGCCCGGAAGGGTCGTGTTGGCGGTTAGGTCCGGATGATTCATTTTCATCGTTCGGTTTGCCCGGTAGCTGCGTAGGTCGCGAAGAATATCCTGCTTTTCGCGCGCATACTGTCCGGCCAGCCGGGTCAGAGCATAGGTGATGATATCGCTGTGGTGAAGATCCGGAACCGAAGGATCCCGCCGCATGTTCAGCCACAGGCGATGCACAAGCTGCACGTCGTCCGGGCTCAGATTCGGCGCGTGCGGCCCGATGAAGAAGACCTTCGTCGAACCGTCCGATTCGATTACATAGAAGTTGAATTGGCGCTTGGGTTGCGGCAGCGCCTCCCAGGCCTGGCCCATGTGGAATGCCTGGTCTTCGGCGGTCATCTTGCTCGATACGCTGGCCACGATCGAATCCACTTCCAGGGAATTGGCTCCCTGCACCAGGGCTACGAATACGTCGTTGGCCGGCACCACCAGCAACGACACTTTTTTGCCAAAACTCTCTGCTACTGCCACCGCCTTGGTGAAGAGCATCTGCTCGTGTTCGCTGAAGCTTTGCTCCTCGCCGCTCAGGTATTCCGGACCGCCTACGCCCATCATGCGCACGCTGATGACCACTACATCCTGCTCTTCCGTGCTGGTCCTCGAGAGGGCCCATTTCAGCGCCAGGGGATTGGATGCGTCGCGCATGGTTACCATGATGCCGCCGGGCCGCAGGGCAGCCGATTCCCGGCTGATGGTGTCCTGATGCTCCAGCTGAAAATGGTCCTTCATCTGGCGCGCGGTCACCGCGTGTTTGCGCAGGTTCTGCCGCTCGGAAACCGTGAAGATGATAAAGAACGCGGCTGCAAAGATGATGCCGCTGACCGTCGCCACCGACTTGGTGAACAGATTCACAATCGCCGTCGACAACAGCACCATGAAAACCGAAATCAACCCGGCCGGAATTTCTCGGCCACCAATCTTGATATTCGGTGGAACCTTCCAGCCCCGCTCGCCCTTGTACTTCCAACGCAGCACCAGCATCGCCAGGCTGTTGAACGTAAACGACCAGATCACGCCGAAAGCATAAGCCTCGCCCAGGGTGATCACATTGCCCCGGGAGACGATGATCGTCGTCATTTGCAGGATGAAGACCAGGTTCACGATGCGGGAACTGGTGCCGAATTTCTTGTGCGGCTTGCGGAACCAGTCCGTCAGTACGCCGTCCTCGGCCACCCGCATCAGCACGCCGGTGGACCCGATCATCGAAGTATTGATTGCGCCTGAGAGAATCAGGAAGCCCACCAGCACCACGAAAATGCGGAATGCGATCTTCCAGAACATCGGCCCGACCATGTTCATGGCAAGGCCGGCTATCAGGTTGTCCTGGTACAGAACATGATCCTTCAGCGGGATCAGCATCGAGGCCAGAATTGTCGCCCCGCCCGTGAAAATCAGACTGTAGATCGCGATGACAATTGCCGCCCGCTTCAGGTTTTTCAGCTTCGGGTGCTCGATCTCGCGATTGACCTGCGCCAGGCTCTCTTCGCCGCTCATGGCCAGAATCGAGTGGCCGAACGCCATTAGAATTCCGAACAGCCCCAGCAGCGGCAGTCCCTTCCCCATGAGGAAGCCTTGCGCATCCGGGCTGAAGTGCAGGTTGGACGGAATCGGAGCAGGCGGAAGCGTAGCGCCCTTTACAAACACCGAATAGCAGCCCCAGGCCAACAGAATAATCACCATCACCGTGGTGATCTGCATGACCCGCATCGCCTTACCGCTCGACTCTTCGATCCCCTTGATGTTCTCCCACCAATAGAAGATGGTCACCGCTGCGGCAAAAACCGCTGAAGTGTGGTCCATATTGAACTGGAAGGGATTGTTTTGCGCGTCAATCAGGGCTGGGGGCAGCCAGTGTGCGTTGTTGGCGACCGTCATCAGTTCGTTCATCAAGCCCGTAATATACTGGCCTGCCGAAACGCCCGAAATCGGCCCTGTCAGAATGTAATCGAACATCAATGCAGAAACGCTCAGCTTGGCGAATGTTCCGCCCAGCGCCTCTTTGACCACGCGGTAGACGCCGCCGCGGGTGAACATCGAACAGCTCTCGACGTACACGGCCCGCACCGCAAAGCTGAACAGCATGATCCCCAGGATGAACCAGGGCGCAGCCTGTCCCACCATGTGCTCGGCAATGCCGCCCGCATAAAAAGCAGAGGATCCAAGATCGTTCAGGACAATGGCAGCCGCGCGCCAGAAGGAGATGAAGGTCAGCATCACAGAGGATGCAACGATCAGGCGGACGCGGTCGGAAGGCGGGGCTGCGGTCGTTCGGGTGGTTGCCATCTGGATTGGGCCGGTGAGACCGCCGGCATCTACGAGTCCTGTGTCGGAATCACGGCGCGAATGAGGAAAACTTCGTCCGCCCTGCGCTGAGTTTATTTCTGAATAAACAATGAGTCAATGAAAATTGTGTGAACAGGCAACCCCCGCCTCAGGAGAAATCCGGGGATGGTGACCCGAACCGGAAGCGTTTACCTCGCACGGAACTCACCGAAGCACGCCAATTCTGGATTTGTTCTAGGAGCGCGGCGGAATCGGCTCGTCTTTCCCAAAGAGCTCACGCCCGTCTTCGACAAAACTGATGAGAACCACCACCGACGAGCCGATAAGCCCGACAAAAAACATTGTCTCCAGGACCTTCATGGCAAAAACCGCGAGAATCATAAGAAAATTGTAGTCTGTTCTGGCCGGGTTCAAAATCGGTTTTCTCATTTTGGGCTTCTTGCAGCGCCATCCTGGGAATCACTTCCTCCCCGACCGGATCCGTTCTTTCGCTGGAATTCGGCCCTCCTGGCTCTCCGTAGTGTCTTCCCCGCACCCAATGCTTTAAACTCGCCCCAGTAGGCAGCATTCGGGAGAGAGCGTGACTGGATTCGGCAGCTTCAAGAAATCGTGGAGGTTGTGGGCTGCTGCAGCGCTTTCCGCTGGCTTATTGGAACTGCCGTTTCCTCTCGCCGGCCCGCTGCCGCCCTGGCGCTCTGCCTTTGCCTGGTTCGCCCTTGCACCGCTGCTCTGCGCCCTGCTTTCCCCGGTTTGCCTCTTTGGCCCACGCCCCCTGCGGCGCTCGTTTCTGCTGGCCTACCTCTGCGGCGTGCTCTGGTATATGGGCAACTGCTACTGGATCTACGACACCATGCTGATCCACGGCGGCTTGCCGCCGGCTGTTTCCTGGCTCCTTTTGCTGGGATACAGCTTGGTTCTTGGCCTCTATTTCGGTTGCTTCGGCCTCTTCGTTGTGCTTGTTCACCGAGTTTCCGGCTCTCTGCGCCTGGCTTTGGCCGCCGCGCCAATCTTCTGGGTTGCCCTCGAACTGGCCGGCGCGCGCATCACCTGCGTTCCATGGGATCAGCTTGGCTACTCTCAGGTCGACAACACCCTGCTCTCTCAACTGGCTCCTTGGACCGGCGTCTACGGCATCAGCTTCGTCCTCGTCGCGGTGAACTGCCTCCTTGCGGGTGGCATGCTGATGCAGCGCTCTTCAACACGCCGGTTCTCCGAGCGCCACCTTTGTGGGTTTGCCGGAACAGCCCTGATGGTCGGCCTCGCACTCGGCGTAACCATCTCACCCCCCCGACCTCAGGCCTCCATGACCGCCGTCCTGGTCCAGCCCAATCTCGACGTTGCCGAGGACCAGACTTGGACCGGGCCCGGCGAGTGGGACCGCCACATGGCCGCCTACGCACGCCTATCTGCCCAACAGTGCAAAACCTACATCGCCGGAATCCCCGAGACCGGCGCGCCCTCCGGCGAAATCATTTGCCCGCCCTACGCCACCCATCCCGACCTCATCGTCTGGCCCGAATCGCCCGCGCAATTCTATGAAGTCGATCAGCGCTATCGCCACGCCATCGAATCCATTGCCCGCGCCCAGCAATCCCCCATGATCGTTGGCAACTACGGCATGGACTTCTCCAGCGAAGACGACACTTGGCACGACTTCAATTCGGCCCTCGTTCTCGCACCAGACGGCCAGCGCGTCGGCCGCTACGACAAGATCCACCTCGTCCCATTCGGCGAATACATCCCTTACAAGAACCTCATCTTTTTCGCCCGCAAGCTCACCGGTCGGGTTTCCGAGTTCTCCCGTGGTACTGAGCACAAAGTCTTTCGCCTTAACGGACATCGCTACGGAATCTTCATCTGTTACGAGTCGGTCTTTGCCGACGAAGTGCGCCACTTTGCCCAACTCGGCGCGGAAGTCCTGGTCAACATCAGCGACGACGGCTGGTACGGCGACACCAGCGCCCCATGGCAACACCTCAACATGGCCCGCATGCGCGCCATCGAAAACCGCCGCTGGATCCTCCGTGACACCAACAACGGCGTCACTGCGGTCGTCGATCCCTACGGCCGTGTCCGCCAAAGCATTCCCCGCCACTCCGTCGACGCCCTCCCCGCCCAGTTCGGCCTCCGCTCCGACATCACTTTCTACACCTCCCATGGCGACCTGTTTGCCTGGCTCTGTGTCCTGCTGAGTTGGGCCTTGCTCGCCTGGTCGGGAAGGACACTTCTGCACCGGTGGGTTGCCTCTCGCTCTCATTGAAAGAAAAGAACCGGCGTGATCGGGTGGGCCCGGGTATTTTGGCTTAATCCCAATGCAACTTATCGCTCAGAGTCCAGGCTCGGGATTCCGCCCCATTGCAGCCCGCATTCTGCGACTCGAAATAAGGTCCGAATCGGCTTCGATATTTCTTGACCGGATCCGCCGGTTGCGAATAGGCTGGCACATCGCAGTTTTCGAGTTCCCTCAATTCAGGAAGGAATGCCGATGAGCCCTTTGCGCCTTATTCTCGCCGCTTTGGCTGCGTTCGTCGCTTATATGGGAGCTGGAGCTCTTGCATTTGGGCTAGTTCCTGCGCTCCGGACGGAGTTTCTCAAGTTCCCTGCGGTCTACCGCGATCAGGCTGGGCAGATGAGCCACATGCCGGCCGGCATGGCTGGAATGTTCTTTTCAATTCTTTCGCTGACAGTGTTGTATGCGCTCATTTACGGAGGCGGCTCTGGGTTGTTGGAAGGGGCTCGCTTCGGGGCTCTCATCGGAGTCTTCTCCCTTGGCGCGTTCACTCTGCACAATTATGTAAATCTGAACATCGGATTCAGACTGACTCTGCAGCAATCGTTTGTCTACTTCTTCGAATGGCTGATTGTCGGCGTGGTCATTGGGTTGATTTACCACCCTCCTACGCCCCATCCGTGATTGGACATCGCTTCAGATGGGAGGGGGATTTCAGATTGACGAACCCATGATTTCCATTCATTGGGTCGGTCAATGTCCGGTCTCTGGAAAAATGTCCGGCAACTCTGGATTCGCGTTAGTGTCTTTCGTCGATACCGCACCTCACATTGAAAGCCCCTGATCTCAGCGGAACCGGCACAATGCTATCCTAGTCAGCAGAACGAAGCTTCACAGTCCAAAACAAGTCAGGTCAAAAGAGCCAAGCATGTCCTTGAACGATCTCGAATTCGCTTATGCTCCCGTGCGCGATCAAGTCCGCGACCTGCGGGAGTATCTTTGACCCCGCTCGCATCCGCAGGGAATTGACAGCCATCGAAACCAAGCTCGCCGATCCGGCGCTCTGGAACAATCCCAATGCCAGCAAGCCGCTCATGCGCGACAAGAAGCGCCTGGAGAAGATGGTAGCGGACGACGAGGAACTGGTCCGCCGCTCCAGCGACATCGAGGCCTACTTCGAACTGGCCCGAGAAGGCGAAGACGTGCTGGCCGACATCGAGCGCGACATTCACGCTCTGACCGCCTTCAACGAGGCGCTGGAAGCCAGCACCATGCTCTCCAGCGAGACCGATCCCCTCAACGCTATCGTCACCGTCCATCCCGGCGCGGGCGGCACCGAGAGCCAGGACTGGGCGGAGATGCTCATGCGCATGTACCTGCGCTGGGCCGAGCAGCAGGGATTCAAAACCGAGATGAACGACTATCAGGACGGCGAAGAGGCCGGGATCAAGTCCGCCACCTTCACCATCTTCGGGGAATACGCCTTCGGCCAGTTGGCCGGCGAGAGCGGCGTGCACCGCCTGGTCAGGATTTCCCCGTTTGACTCCGCCAAGCGCCGCCACACGTCCTTCGCGTCCGTCTACGTCTCGCCCGAAATCGACGACACCATCCAGGTTGACATCAAGCTTGACGATCTGCGCATCGACACCTACCGCTCCGGCGGAAAGGGTGGGCAGCACGTCAACACTACCGACTCCGCCGTGCGCATGACCCACCTGCCCACCGGCATCGTCGTACAGTGCCAGAACGAGCGCAGCCAGCACAAGAATCGCGAGAAGGCGATGAAGATGCTCCGCTCACGCCTCTACGAGTACGAGCTGAAAAAGAAGCAAGCGGTGACCAAGGTTCTGGAAGACTCCAAGCTGGAGATCAACTTCGGCTCGCAGATCCGTTCCTACGTCCTGCAGCCCTATCGCATCGCCAAGGATCACCGCACCAAGGTAGAAGTCGGCGACGTCGACAAGGTGCTCGACGGTTACCTGGAGCCATTCCTGCGCGGCTATCTACTTGCCAAGCGCCGCGGCACGGCCGTGGAGTCCGCCGAGGTCGACGACCTAGACGTCTAACGCCGCATTAAGCCTAACTCCCGCACCTTTTTCTTAGGCGCGGGCCAGGCGAAGCCGGATCGCCAGCCGCGCAGGCTAGGTGATCTCGAGGACGTTGGTGGATGCAGCGGCTGCCGCTTCCGCCTGCACCATCAGTTTTTCCGCCACGGCATAGAACTCCGCAGCCTGCGGGCTCTTCGGTCCGGCCAGGGCCACGGGCATGCCGCGGTCTCCGCCTTCGCGAATCGCCGGAACCAGCTCAATCGACCCCAGGAAGGGCACATTGAACTGTTTGGCGGTCCGTTCCGCTCCGCCCCGGCTGAAGATGTCGATCTCGTGTTGACAGTGCGGGCAGGTAAAGTGGCTCATGTTTTCCACGATGCCCAGCACCTCCACGTTGACCTGCGCAAACATCTCCAGAGCCTTGCGCGCGTCCTGCAGGGCCACGTCGCTGGGGGTCGAAACCACCACCGCGCCGGTCAGCGGGACCGTCTGCACCAGCGAAAGTACCACGTCGCCCGTTCCAGGAGGCAGATCGACAATCAGGTAGTCCAACTCGCCCCAATCTACTTGCTGGAGGAATTGACGGATGATCTGGTGCAGCATCGGTCCGCGCATCACCATCGGCTTGTCGCCGGGCGAAATGTAGCCAATCGAAATCGTCTTCAGTCCGTGCGTCTCGTTGGGCAGGATGATGTTGCCCGGCCCGACGGTCGGGCTTTGCGACGAGCCCATCATGAGTGGGACATTCGGGCCGTAGATGTCGGCGTCGATCAGGCCCACACGCTGGCCCAGGCGGCTCAGCGCAATGGCCAGGTTAACTGCGACGGTGGTCTTGCCAACTCCGCCCTTTCCGCTACCGACGGCGAGAATCTTCGAAATGCCCGGCAAAGCCGTAGGCGTTGGCATGGCGTGAGAATGGGCCATTGAGAGGTGTACTCCTTTTTTGGGGAATCCTGTTTTTACTACCCGTTGATTGGATTACCGAGCCGCTTCCTGCGACTCAAGTGCCGCAGTGGCCTGTTGTTCTTCTTTGCGCCGTTTCGCTTCCGCTTCGCGGTGTTCACGGCGACGCTGAGCGTCGGCAAAGCGCCGCACTTCGTCCGGCGTCTCCGGCAGCAGCTGCGGAACCTTCAGGCGTCGTCCAGTCTCGTCGATGGCCACAAACACCAGGTAGGCGCTCGCCACATGCAGCAGAACGCCGCTCTGCGGGTGCTCCACCCAAACCTTCACGCCAACTTCGAGCGAGGTGGAAAACGCGCGGTTCACGCTCGATTTGAGGATTAGAAGATCACCTACATGCACCGGCTGGATGAAATCGATGTGATCCATCGCCGCGGTCACCACGTGGGTGCGGGAATGCCGATAGGCGGCCATCGCCCCGGTGAGATCGATGAAATGCATCAGCCGCCCGCCCAGCAGATTGCCCAGGGTGTTGGTGTCGTTGGGCAGAATGATCTCTGTCATCTCCGACTGGGTGCTGCCGACGGTCTTGATCTCCATGATTTTCCCCTCTCATTACTATAATCTTCCTGCCGAAACGCCCCGCCGATGCTCTGGCAGACCTTCCCGGTCGCGCCCTCATCTCGCGCGTCCGTCTGCGGCTCCCGGATTGGGATTCGTTTTCCGGGCCAATCACTTCAGTGCGCGCCGCCACGTCTCTTTCACACGCGCCCGGATACAATGAAGACGGTTGAAGGATTGCCCCGGCCGAATGGTTCAGCTGTCCGGTACAGGTTCCTCACCCGAATTCTCCTTGGCGTGACGCGCCCATAAAAGAGCAGGATGACCAAACTTGAAGGCTTAAAAGAGATTCTGGCGCTGGACCCGAAGAATAGCTTCGCCCGTTACGGCATCGCCATGGAACTGGCCTCGGCCGGAATGACGGATGCGGCGCTGGCAGAGTTCGACGCGCTGCTCGGCATCGATCCGGACTACACCGCCGCGTACTTCATGTCCGCCCAGACGCTGGCCTCGGCCGGCCGTAACGTACAAGCCATCGAACGTCTCAAGGCCGGCATCAATTGCGCTGCCCGCGGCGGCAACCGGCACGCCCTCAGCGAAATGCAGGCCATGCTCGACGAACTGGATCGCTGACGCCGCCGGGACGCCTCTCCTCGCCCTGGTTGCAACCCGGCAGGATTCCCTTTTTTGCACGGCCACCCTGCCGCGCCTTCCGCCCCCGCAGGAGTCCACGCCCATCCAAAGGCCGTCTATACTACTACTATGCCGAAGTATTCGATCGTGGTTCCGTTCCACAATGAAGAAGAGAACGTTACAGTTTTGTATGCCCGCCTCAAGCAGGTGATGGAGCAAGTTGGCAATAGCTTTGAGCTGGTGCTGGTGGACGATGGGTCCAACGACCACACCTACAAGCTGATGGAAGAGATTGCCGCCGTCGACAGCCGCGTGCTGGTCATCAAGCTGCGCCGTAATTTTGGACAGACCTCCGCGCTGGCCGCCGGGTTCGATCACGCTACCGGCGAGTTCATTCTCGCCATGGACGGCGATCTGCAGCACGACCCCGCCGAGATTCCCAACTTCCTTGCCAAGCTCGAAGAGGGCTACGACGTGGTTTCCGGCTGGCGCAAGGAGCGCATCGACAACTTTGTCATGCGCCGCATTCCTTCGCGCTGCGCGAACTGGCTGATGGCCAAGCTGTCCGACGTCGATATCCACGACTTCGGCACCACCTTCAAGGCCTATCGCCGCGAAGTGATTCACAATATTCCGCTCTACGGGGAGATGCACCGCTTTATCCCGGCGTTGGCCAGCTGGTACGGCGCGTCGATATGCGAAATCCCCATCAAGAACGTGCATCGCGAGCGGGGCAAGAGCCACTACGGCATCAGCCGGACTTTCCGCGTCTTCTTCGATCTGCTCACCATCCGCTTCCTGCTCAAGTACATGAGCCGTCCCCTGCACTTCTTCGGAAGCTTCGGCGCCCTGGGAATCCTTGCCGGCGGCATCATCTCCACGCTGCTGCTGGCGCTCAAAATCATGCATCCGCACCTCAACATGATGGATGAGCACGGGCCTCTGTTCGTCATCGCCGGGATCCTGATTTTGGCAGGCATTCAGTTGGTGGCCACCGGCCTGATCGGTGAACTGCAGGTGCGTCACTACTTTACCGCCGAGCACCGAGCCCCCTACACCGTCGAGCGTACCCTGCAGACCCGCCCCACCGGCCCCAAGAGCATGCTCTCCGAAGGCTGATTGAGGAGAGAATAGCCATACGCCAAGATGAAGAGTCCCGTCGCGAATTTGCGATGGGGCTTTTGCGTTTTGCACCAAGTATGGCGCGTAGCGCGTAAGTGAGAGCAAAGTGGCTGTGGTGGCTTCGAAGACTTGGAGGTTCGAGTCCAAGTGCAGGGCTTCACGGTGAGAACTGCCAGCCGCGCAGCAAGGGCGTCCGCCCCGAGGCGGAATCAGAAGGGTGCTGTAAGCAAAACTGCGGTCCGAGGGATATCTGCATTGAAGGTCCGCGAATTACCCAGGGAAGTCCGTCAGCCTGCCTATGGTTTTCAGCACCTTAAGACGCCAGGATCGGCTAAAGCGGCTCCACAGTCGCTGTGTCCCGGAACCGAGGATCTAAAGTGTCCTCGTTCATGAGGAAAAGCCACCTTTCGAAGAACCGCAAAGAGCGTGTATTGTGGAAGCGCTCTAGCGTGCCGCGACAGGGACATTCATGCTCTTCAGCTTCGTTCTTGCCTGGGCTGCTTCAGAGGTCTGGGGGTGACGCTGAATGAGCAGCCGGAGCTCGTGGATGCCGGATTCCTTTTTATTCATCATGATGAGAGCGAAGCCCTTGCGGAGCTGGGCCGCGGGGGCCTTGGGGCAGCCGCTGAAGCCTTCGATCACTGCGTTGTAGGACTTGACGGCGTCGGCGTAATTCAGATGCCGATAGGCGATCTCACCGAGATAGAACTGTGCGCTGCCGGAAAGGTCGTCGAGGGGGTAGTAGTGGATCACGTCCATGAACTCACCGGCGGCCACGTCGTATTTGGCGGCGTTGTAATCGCGGACGCCTGACTGAAATGTCTCCTGGAGCGGCGGGGCTTGACTGTTTCCCTGGTCCGCCGGACCGGGCACCGGCTGCTGGGCTTGGTTGGCAGCTTCCGGGATTCCAGCGGACGGTTTGCTTGCGGGCTGCGTGGTCGCAGGAGCGGGAGATACCGCAGGAGCGGGAGTGGTTCCGGGGGCTGTTGCGCCGCCGCTGGCGTTCTGCATGCTCTGGAGCTGTGTCTGGAGGTCCTGAAGCACCTTGTCGAGCTTATTGATGCGGGATTTCAACTCATCTACCGAGTCGTTGAGCGACTGCACCTGACCCGAGGCGGTGTCGAGCTTGCCATTGACGGAATCGCTCTGCGCATTGAGCTTCTGCTGCAGGGTGTTCACCGCAGCCGTGACTCGGTTGGCGTCATCCGCGGTTTGTTCGGCCAGATGCTGCACTACGCCCAAACGGGTGTCCATGGTGGATTGCAGGTTGCGCACCATATCGAGCAGCTGCTGCACCTGGGTCTGCAGTTCGACCATGTCCTTGTTGAGTGCATGTGCCGGCCGGGGCGCAGAGAAGAGGAGCAGAACCAGCACAGTTGCTGCGAAGAGACGATTTGGAAGTTTACGAGGCATCTGCATCTTTCACCTTTAGGGAAGAAACGAGCGGCAGCCCGTCTGGTTGGCCGGACTGCCGCGTCAGCTCATGTTGTGTGCCGGCCAGTCTTCGCCGACCCCTGAAATCGGATCTTCTGGCCAACTTCGGCCTTCACTGCCTTGCAAATACGATGATCCGAGTGCTCGCTGCCCTAGTGCTCGATCGTGAAGCCGTCGCGGCGGTTCTGCTGCCAGCATTCCTCGGTTGATTCAGTGCAGAAAGGCTTTTCCTTTCCGTAGCTGATGACGCGGATCCGGGAGGCGGCAACGCCGGCGGTGACCAGTGCGTTCTTCGCCGCGTCGGCGCGATTGTTCCCGAGAGCCAGGTTGTAGTCGTTGGAACCGCGCTCGTCGCAATACCCGCCGATGACGATCTTGACGTCGGGATTCTTGGCCAGGAATGCTGCGTTACGCTCGAGAATAGTCTGCGCTTCAGGGCGGATGGTGTAGGTGTCGTAGTCGAAGAAGATGTCCTGGACGTTGGACTTGAAGATCTCTTCCGCGCTGAGGCTGCTGACCGGCACGGCTACGGCTGGCGGAGGATTCACGGTGACGCGCGCGCTGGCATCGGCAGAACCACCTTCTCCGCGAGCGACCAGATGATAGGTGGTGGATTCGGTCGGATTGACGGTCCTGACGCCGACGGTGGGGACATCGCCGATGCCGTCGATGGAAACATGGCTGGCATCGCTGGTGCGCCAGGAGAGCTGCACCTGGTCGCCGGCGGAGATGACGGTCGGCGTGGCCGTGAGTTGTGCGACGGGTGCCTGCACGGGCGCGGCGGCGGCAGGAGGGGCCATCTCAGATGAGGGGGCCATTGGTTGCGATTTCTTCTTGCAACCAGCGAAAGCAACCAAAACGACGAGGCCAACAATCGGTATCCAATTACGAGTACGTCGGTTCAATGAGTTTCTCCTTCTTAAAAGCAAATATCTGCGAGAACAATCGGTCCGGATCTTCTCCCGTTCTTCAGCGGGTAATTCACCTCCGCACGCAATTTCCGGGCGGCGGAATGAAACTGAGCGGGATGAAACTATCTGTCCTGGTCCGGATTCTCCCAGAAAGTGTTGATGACTTGGCTGAGGCGATCCCGACCGGTCCGGAATGCGAAAACCGCGAAAGCGACTCGGCGTGAAGCCTCAACCTGTTAAGAACATGCCGCGAATGTTCCCGGCGACGTAACCATAATAGTCCACAGGAGCGCTTTTCTCCATCTGTATCAAGTTGCTCACTCCGGCTTACTTCCAGCTCCAATCGGGCTGGAAATTGTTGCCGGTGCGGGTCAGCTGGCGCTGCTCGGTGCCATCGGCCAGCATCGACCAGATCTCGGCTTTTCCGCTAATCTCGCGCTGAAAGACAATGTGGCGTCCATCGGGCGCCCAGAAGGGGTAATCGTTGCTGCCCGCGTCGTGGGTCAATTGCAGCCAGCGTTTGCTGGCGATATCCATCACGTAGATGTCTTGGCCGCCCGGCGCTCCGGGCCCATATTTGCGGTTCCAACTGAAGGTGAGGAACTGCCCGTTGGGCGCCCAGGAAGGGGAGACAGCGTAGCCGCCATCGGTCATCCGCTGAATATTGGCGCCGTCCAGATCGATGGTGTAGATCTGCGGCAGGCCGCTTTGGCCGCTGACCCAGGCGATCTGCGCGTTGGTGCGGGGATTCCAGGAGGGGGAGACCGCCGGCCCAGCGATGTTGGTGAGCTTTTTCAGATTTGCACCGCTGACATCGGAGACCCAAATTGCGGAGTCGCCCGAGCGAGCAGAGGAGAAGGCCAGCTTCTGGCCGTCGGCGCTCCACGCCGGGGAGAGATTCGCGCCTCCGGCCGTTCCTGCCGGAAAGTTAACGGTGCGGTCAAGGTCCAGCGAATACATGCGCACCGACCAGCCGTCATGGCCGAGCGAGGAAAAGGCGATCCTGGAATTGTCGGGAGAGACGTGGGGCGAGATGGAGATACTGGCCAGATGAGTGACCTGATGCTGGTTCTGGCCGTCGTAGTCCATGGACCAGACTTCCTTGGAACCGGACCGGGAGCTAACGAAATAGATTTTGGTTTCGGCAATGCCGCCGATTCCGCCCCCGAGGAGCTTGATGATTTCGTCGGCGAAGCGATGGGCAATGGTGCGCGCGGAGTCCTGACTGGCCTCTTCGCTATAAGTGCGGGCAATAACCTGCGGATTGGCGGAGTTATGAGTTTCGTAAAGCCACGCGGAAACAGCCAGCCGTCCATTGCCTGCGGAGAACGATCCAAAGGCCAGCATCATGGCGTTGGCAGGGCTCGAAGACCACTGGTCGAGAAGGACCTCCTGCGGCGTTCCTGGCTCTGCCTGGGGAGAAAGGCTCTTGGGGACCATATCAAAGATGCCCGCGCTGCCCAGATCGTTGTTGAGCGTGGAATCGAAGGCGTTCTTGAAGGCAGCCAGTTGCGGGTCGCTGCCCAGCGGCTTAAAGTCGGCGGCAGCGAGCCGGATGCGTTCGTTGCCCAGGTTTGTACCGGTGTGCACCCAATCCTGAGCGCGTACAGAGGCAGTGGAAACGAGGGTAAAAAAGAGAATCGAAAGCGGTAGAATCCGGGAAAAGAATCTCATGCGATCTGCAATCCTTCCTGCTATGCCGGGATAATCTACATCTCACCCCAATGCTTCGTGTCACATCTTTGCGACGCATTCGAGCCAACCCACCGCAGTTGGCTAATACTCGCAGTAGTAGGAGACCTTCAACGTACTCTGATTATAAGACGATGGAAGTTGCCCGAAGGTATCCACGCGTTGCACTCCGCGCCGACAGGAGTTATTCAATGTGCTACTGGGGCTGGCGCGATCGATCTGCACATCGGTTGGCGAGCCATCCCGGTGAACGGTGAAGATGAGGTAAACACGGGTACCCTTGGGCGTCTTCGAATCGACTTCGCGTTTGTCCCAACTGGTGGCCATTTTGCGATTGATGCCGTCGACGTACCATCCGAAGCGGGTTCCAAAATCGCTGTCGGAAACGGTGACAGGCCCGTTGGTAGCAGTCTGCTGCGGCAGCGATTTTGGTGTGGAACTGCCCGCCTGCTCGCCGTATTGGGCGCGGTTGTCCTGTTGCGGCACGGGGGCGTGCGGCGGAGTCCTCACCGCAGTCTCCTGCTGCTTGGGTTTGGGTTTGCCGAGAATGGCGATGGCGGTCTGATCCACTGCCTGTTTGGTCTTGGGAGCCTGCTCCGCGGGGGCCTCGCTGGGGGTCTCGGTGGAGAGCACATTCTCATTCGGAGGCTGATCGGAAGGCAAGGGAAGCGCGCTGGAGACGAGGCTTACCTGGATGGCTCCGCCGACCTCCTTGCTGCCCCAGAAATTGTGATGGAAGAACCCGCCCAGGACGCCGTACAAGATGATTCCGCCGGCCAGCGCTCCATGCAGGAAAATAGCCCCCGTTGCCGACGCCAGAATTGGCTCGGGGGTCAGTTCCTGTTCGAGTTGGTTGTCGCCTTCCAGCAGACTGGTCATCGTTGTTCCGATTTCGTGGTGCAAGCAGGTTTCAGCTGGTCCAGACGCAGCGCACGAGTGCCCATCTACTCTCCGCCGCCGGCGCCGGCTTTTGCTTCCAGGGGCTGGGTAACGATGGAGATGTTGGTGATGCCGGCCTGCTTGACGGCGTCCATCACCGTGGCGAAGGCCCCAAAGGGCACCCGTTCGTCGGCGCGCAGGTAGATGGTCTCGTGCTCGGGATCCCCGCCGTGCTGACGCAGTTTTTGACCCAACTGATGTACGTTCACCGGCTCATCGCCCAGGTAAATTTGCTGCGCACGGTTGATGGTGACCACCAGCCGCTGCTCGGTGATTTCCTTGACGGTGCGCGTCTTGGGGACGTTGACCTCAATTCCGGATTGCAGGACAGGCGCTGTGATCATGAAGATGATCAGCAGCACCAGCACCACATCGACCAGCGGCGTTACATTGATCTCCGCCAACGAGGTCCTGGTCTGTCCGGATTTACTTGTAAAGGCCACGTTCCACCTCCCGGGTGGCCTCGGGGCCACGCGGATCGGCGCCAGCGGGGCGCGGAGCGGGTGCACGCGCGGGAATCTCTTCGAGTGAGTTGAGCAATTCGCGGCTGAAGTCGTCGATGGCGGCGGCAAACACCCGGATCCGCCCGGTGAACTGGTTGTAGGCAATCAAAGCGGGAATGGCTACAAACAGGCCTGCGGCGGTGGTGATCAACGCCTCGGAGATGCCCGGGGCGACGGCGCGCAGGGTTGCAGAACCGGCGGTGCCGAGACCATGGAATGCGTCCACGATACCCCAGACAGTTCCGAAGAGCCCGACGAAGGGGGCGACAGTGGCGATGGTGGCCAGCCAGGTGAGACGCCGTTCCAGCGTGGTAACCGCCTCGCTGCCCGCAGTGAGCGCAGAGCGCTCGAGAGGAACGAGATTCCGCGGCGGACCAGCCCCGCCTGTCTGCCGCTTGTAGGTCTCGTAAACCTCGACGAAGACCTGTGCAAGCGGGCTGAATTTGTTTTCGGCGGTAAGAGCGGCAATTTCCTGCAGGCGGGTGGCTTTGCGAAATGCTCGAACAAAGCGCCGGCTCTGTGCGGTGGCGCGGCTGAAGGCGGAAACCTTGCTGAAGATTACAGTCCAGGAATAGATGCTGGCGACCAGCAGCAACGCGAGAACGCCGAGCGCCACTGGGCCGCTATTCGACACCATTTCCACCAGCGCACTGGAGCCGAGCGGCGTTACGGGGGCACTGGCGCCGCTGTCGGCCTGCAGGAGCAATACGAAGGCAGCAGTCAAAATCGTCCTCACCTCAGTCTTTAACGGTAGCAGACCCGTTGCCCTCTTCCAAGCGGCAGGGGGTCCTGGCGGGTGATTGATCTGGTGCCCCCGGGCCGGGCCGAGCGAACGCCGAGACCGCAAGTCTTGCCAATCATGCTATGCTGCGCTCGGATTGCAGAAGTTTCGGTATGCTTCGAAGCATCCCGAAAACGGAATACGAAAACGGACTACAAGGTCGCACTGTCTACTCCTCTTACATCTTTCCGCGAGGAGGAAGACCCTCAATCTAACCCGGCCCCTGCGAAGGCGAGCCCGCAGTCATCGGAAAACGGAATTCAAATGCTAGTCGAGTTGCGCGCTGAAAATTACGCCGTCATCGATCACGCCATAGCCGTCTTTGGCCCCGGCCTCAACCTGCTCACCGGCGAGACCGGCGCGGGCAAGTCGATTCTAGTCGATGCGCTTTCGCTGCTGATGGGCGGCAAGAGCTCGGCGGAAATTGTGCGTCATGGCGCCGACAAGGCGGTTGTTTCGTGCGTTTTTGAGACCACCGCCGGCGCCGAGGCGGTGCTGGAAGAAAACGGGATCGACGCGGAAGGCACGGAGATCATCCTGCGGCGCGAGATCCTCTCCACGGGCAAGGGACGGGTTTTTGTGAACAACCAGCCGGCAACGGTGACGGTGCTGAAGCAGTTGGCGCCGGAATTGGCGCTGGTTCATGCCCAGACGGAGACGCTGACCAGTTTCGACCAGAATCAGCAGCGCATTCTGCTGGACCGGTTTGCGGGGCTGTCTCTGGATGCCACAAGTGCAGCGCACTCCCGTTGGCATGCAAGCCGGGCCAAGGTTGATGATTTGCTGCAAGGCGAGCAGGACCGGCTGCGCATGGTGGATCTGTGGAGCTATCAGAGCAAGGAGATTGCATCGGCGCGCCTGATCGATGGCGAAGACGAAGCGATGGAGACGGAAAAACGGGTTCTTGCCAATGCGGAAAAACTCTATGCCGCGGCGATGGGAGGCTTTGAGCATTTGTACGAAGGAAGTTCCTCGGCCGAAGTGAGTTTGCGGGCGGCGTTGCGCAATGTGGAAGAACTGGCGCGTTACGACAACCGCTTTGCCGATGCCGTGCAGCAGCTTCACTCGGCGCGGGCAACGCTGGGCGACGTGAGCAGCAGCCTTCGCGATTATGCCGAAGGGATCAATGCTTCACCCGAGAGGCTGGCCGAACTGGAAGACCGGCTGGCGTTGCTGGACCGGCTGAAGCGCAAGTATGGGCACACGATCGCGGAGGTCATTGCATTCGGCGAAGAGGTGGACCGCAGGCTGGCCGAGGTGGAGGATCGCGACGAGATTCTGAAGACGCTGCGCAAGGAACTGGAAGAAGCTGAATCGGGATACCGCGCCGCCGCCACATCTCTGACTGCGGAACGCCAGGCGGCAGCCGCAAAGCTGGCCAGGATTGCCGAGCTTCAGATCAACTCTCTGGCCATGAAGGTGAAATTCGAGGTGGTCATCGATCCGCAGAAGGCAAGTACGCATTGGGGCGCGGCCGGATGGGATGAAGTGGAATACCGGATCTCGACCAATCCCGGCGAACCGCTGAAGCCGCTGCACGAAATTGCATCGGGCGGCGAAATGAGCCGCGTGATGCTGGCGCTGAAGGTGAGTGTGGAGGAGGGTGCGATGAGGCCCAAAACGAAATCTCCGACGCCCCGCACGCTGGTGTTTGACGAAATCGACATCGGCATCGGCGGCAGGGCCGCGGAAGCTGTGGGGCAGAAGCTGAAAGCGCTCAGCCGCGGTCAGCAAGTCCTGTGCGTGACCCACCTGCCTCAGATTGCGGCCTTTGCCGACCAGCACTTCCTGATCGACAAGCGCGAGACGAACGGCAGGACCAAGACCCAGGTGCGGCTGCTGGACGACGAAGCTCGCACTCTCGAAGTGGCGCGCATGCTGAGCGGGGCCACTGTGACGGAGACGAGCCTGCAACACGCCGCGCAGATGGTGGCCGCGAGCCGCTGATCGGATGAACAAGTCCCGAGACAGAAACGTCCGGGCCATTGTTGAAATGGGCCGGCGAAATGGGCCGGCCGTTTCAAAATCTTAAGAAAGCGGATGTTACAGCACCACCTGATCCCTGATCCCTGATCCCTGACCCCTGACCCCTGATCCCTGACCCCTGATCCCTTACCCCTGAAAAGACCTACTCCGGGTGATCGGGCGACATGAGGCAGATGTCGGGCAGGTTACGGTAGCGCTCCGCGTAGTCCATTCCGTAGCCGATCACAAAGAGATTCGGGATGGCGAAACCGACGTAGTCAGCCTCGATCTTTTCAAGGCGGCGCGAGGGCTTGTCGAGCAGGGTGGCAATCCGGAGCGATTTCGGCCGTTGCTGCAGAAGCAGCTTGCGCAGGTAGGAGAGCGTGAGCCCGGTGTCGAGTATATCTTCGACCACCAGGACATTCTTGCCCTCGATGGGCTCGTCCAGATCCTTGATGAGCTTGACCGCGCCGGAGGTGCGGGTACCCATTCCGTAGCTGGAAACAGCTACAAAATCGAAGGTTGCGTCGGCCTGCACGGAGCGGGCCAGGTCGGAAAGAAACATCGCCGCGCCCTTCAGCACGCCCACCATGACAAGCTTTTCGCCGTTGAGGTCGCGGGTAATCTGCGCGCCCATTTCAGCTACACGGTCAGCAATCTGTTGACGGGAGTAAAGGACCTCAAGGCCCTTGTAAGTGGTGGTCGCCATACACACAGTATCGCCCGAAGACCCGGTCGGGCCGCAAGGGCGGCACGGTAAATTTCCCGCTGCTCGCGGGCCAGAGGCCAAGCAATCGCATTTGAAATTGCAATCATGGACCTCAGTGGCTTTGAAAGGGCACGGCTTTAGCCGTGCCGCAAGAGTCCGCAAAATCGACGGGGCCATAGCCCCTCATGGAAGGATGCTGCTGCGTTCTAAGACCATCCCTCGGGGGCTAAAGCCCTAATCATTCTCCTTTGCCTGCCTCGGCACGGCTAAAGCCGCGCCCTTTCAAGACATAATCGTCCCGCAGCTTGAAGTGCAATTGAACTGGCGCCAGAGGCCAAGCAAAACTGAACACCTGGATCCCACGTCTATACTTGAGACGATATGTACCCTTTCATTCACCTGGGCTACCTCAATGTGCCCACCTTCGGATTAATGCTCTGGCTGGCTGCTGTGGCCGGTGCTTTCGTCATGGATCGCAACTTCCGCCGGGCGGGCATTTCGGCCGACGCCGTGGGCATGGTGGCGATTGCAGTGGTGGCCGGAATCGTGGGCGCCAAGCTTTGGCATGTGGTCGACACGCCCATCGAGTTCCGCGAGTTCGGGTGGAGCGTATTGTGGGACCGCGACGGCTTCGCCTGGTTTGGCGGCCTGGTATTCGGGATCGGAGCCCTGGTGCTGCAGGGCTTGTACGCAAAGATCGGTGGGCTGAAGACGCTTGACCTGGCTGCTCCGGCAGCGGCCTTCGGTTACGGGATCGGGCGGATTGGCTGCTTTCTCTCCGGTGACGGCTGCTACGGGATTCCGACGCGATTGCCTTGGGGCATGAGCTTCCCGAACGGCATCGATCCGACCTTGGCGCGCGTGCATCCGACCCCGCTGTACGAACTGGGCGCGGGGCTGCTGATCGGTACCTTCCTGTGGCTGCGGGGCGGCAAAAGGCGGCCTGCTGGAGCGATCCTGGGCGAATACCTGGTGCTGACCGGGCTGGCGCGTTTCCTGGTCGAGTTTGTGCGGCGCAATCCGAAGATTCTTTGGGGCTTGTCGAACGCTCAACTGGCCAGCCTGGGTTCCGTTGCTGCCGGCATCGTGCTGATTGTGTGGGCGGCAACTCGGAAGTCGGAAGGTCCAGACGAGGCTGCGGCGATGGAGAAGGCGGCGTAAACCCCCGGCAGCAGGTCAGCAAGAGACAGGACTACAACAACCATCCTGCAATCAGCGCTCGCGGAAATCCATTTGCGCTACAGGCGCTTGAGGAACGCGAGGGCCTCGGCGAGTTGGGGAAAGAGCGCCTCCTCGGCCTTGAATTCGCGGGGATGGACGCAACGGCGCAAGTTCTTCATCTTGACCGGGTGCTTGAGGTGCAGCATCTCGTGGTAGAGCAGGTACTCGATCGCATAGCGGGGGCTGGAAGGGCGGTCGAAGATGCGGCTTACCACAATAGTGTTGTGGGCGGCATCGTAGTGTCCGAGCGCCCGCCGGGCGACATGCTCGCTCCAGGTGAGTTCCGGGCGGCCGAGCATGCCGCCGAAGAATCGGACGTTGAGCGAATCGAAGACCTCATCCAGGTGGTAATAACGGCCCTCGGGGCCGAAGTAGCGCTTGGCGCCGCGGGCGCTGCGGATGATTTCCGTCTGTTTCGTGACTGCGGCGCTTGAGGCAAAGCGCTTGTAGCGCGCGTTTTGCGCGGCGTCGATGGGCTTTTTGTAAATCTTGGCGAGAAGAATGTGGGCAATCGCCCGGAGGACCGGCTCGGGCGCGCCTTCCAGCAGATCGGAAAGGCTGACGTGAAGCGCTCCCTCGCGCAGTCGGATGGTGGTGTTCAGCGACGTGAACCTGCGGAAACGCAGGGCGATCAGCGGCATAGGCGCTCTTGGTCGCAATGCGCGGTATTCCTGCTCAAAAATTGGGATGAGTTCCGAGGCCACCAAGATGAAGTTAGCATATCGTGCCACGAATGCAGGCGCAGGCGCTACTTCGGTTCGGCGCGCTCCTGATTCTTTTCGTCCTTATGCAGCTTGAAGTATTCGGTTTGCTCCTTGAGCATCTGGTCGGCCTGAGTGGAGAGATCCTGGTAGCTTTCGAGCGCCTCTTTCAGGGAGAGATCATAGGCGTGCTCCACGGGGAGCGCTTTGAGGATTTCCAGCAAGTGCGGCATGGCTTCTGTCAGCTTTTTGAGCGACTTGCGGATGTCGGCATGGTGATCGGAGTAGACGTCGAGGTTGGATCCAGTCTCGTCCAACAATGCGGTGAGGTTCTGAATCTGTTCGTCAAGGGCGTCTGCGCGCGCCGCAGATTTGCGGCGTGCGGCGAGGGCCTTGAGTGCGTCGGCGTGTTCGCCGAGGTATTTGGTGTAGAGATTGACGCGCTGCTCAGGAACGATGCCGGCATCGCGAATCTCTTCGATTTCGGCAGCGGTCAGGGGCTCATGCTTCTCTCTTTGGGCCTGGGACGGGCCAGTGCAGAGAAGGCAAGCGACAAGCGCCGCGACAAAATACCTGACAAGAACGATCCAATTGGTCTTGACGTGCATGTCTACCTGCGGAAAACCTGCATCATGGCTTCGGTCTGTGCCTGATTGACCTGCGCCAGGGTCTGCTCTACGAGAGGCCGATCCTCATAACTGCTATTGTGCAGCATTTCGCTGAGGCGGAATGCGGTGTGGCGCAGCAGGATTTCCGTGTTCTTGAGCCGCTTGTTGTCGTCCGCGACAGAGAGATGGATCTTGTTTGCGAAATGTTGGATCCTCAGAAGCATTCGGTTGGCGTTTTCCACGTCGCCGGCGGAATATTGGCGCAGGCTCAACTCCGTCATCTGGTGTACGAGCTCGGCGTAGAGAAAGCACAGTTCGCGCGGCTGCGCCTGGCTGAGCCGGGCCTCGAGCGCGTTGATGCTTTGCTGATCGGGGATCTTGTCGTCGAAGCCGGAAGCGCGCACCAGCACCGTTGACGCTGAGAGGAGGACGAGCACGGCCAAAATGGTCCGAAATCGCATGGGGAACCTCCGCTTCGAAGGGACACGATGAGGTCGTGATTATGGGAGCTTTTGAGAAAAAGCGCAAGCCCCTCACGCACTTATCTTCCCGGTTGGCTCCTTGCACCCTCTTTCCGGGAGGAATTCGCATCCGATGACGGGATGATCGCCCAGATCAGGGCTTTTTACTGATCAAAATGAGACGTTGGCGAGCCTGCCATTCCTGATCCGGGAACTTTCCCGCTGCGGCATCCAAAAAATGCTGGTAGTAAGTGGCGGCGGAGGCCTTGTCGTGGAGGGTGTCGTAAGCAGTTGCCCAAAGAAAATAGGTGGCAGGCACCTCCGGGAGGTACTTGGATCGCATGGTGAGCGCGTGCAGCGTGACGTTGGGCTGGTTGGTGCGCGAGGCGGCGAAAGCCAAGCCGCTCCAGGCATCCGCATTGGCCGGATCGAGACGCGTGGCTTTGTCGAAGGCGGCAAATGCCTCGGCGTACTTGAGCTGGCGAGTCAAGCTGTTGCCGTGCGCTGCCAACAGTTCGGAATCGTCAGGATGGGCGGCGAGCAACTGGGCGAAAAGGTGGTCGGCGCCGGCAGCGTCACCGGCCTCAGCCAGCACCTGGGCCAACATGCGGGAAATGGCTGTTTCAGAGGGATGGGCGTCGTGCAGCTTTTGCAGCAAGGGAAGGGCCTCCGCCTTGTCCTGGACTGCGAGGACGGTGGCCAATTGGGCGGAAAGCGCCAGATCATCCGGCGCAGACTTCACCGCGGCACGCAGGAGGGTTTCAGCATCGGAATACTGCTTTTGAGCGATGAGGATGTGGGCCAGTCCGGCGTTGGCCTGGGCGGAGGCCGGATCTTTTGCGAGCACGCGGCGATAAGCGGCCCCGGCGCTGTCGACCTGCCCGGTTGCCTCGGCCAGGCTGGCGGCCAGCAGGGTGTCGGATTCGGTTTCCGGGGTCAGCTTGAGGGCCTCGATTAAGTCATCCGACGCGGCTATCGGGTCGGCATCGCGATCGATCTTGGCCAGAGCGCGCCAGGCGCGGGCTTTGAGGGCTGGGCCAGCATCGCCGGGGTCGAGGGTGGTTGCTTTGGTCAGTTCGGTCCGAGCCTCCTCCACCTTCCCCTGACGCGCCAGCAGCAGCCCCAAGGAAAGCTGCGGCTCAAAGGCGTTGGGATCGGCGGCGACGGCGCGGCGATAGAAATCAGCCGCCGCATCGGAATGATTCTGGGCATCGGCAACGTATCCGGCGTCAAAGAGGGCGCGCGCGTCGGCGGGGTGCGCGCCCAGATAGGGGGCAAGCTGGCTTTCAGCGCCTTTCCAGTCGGACTTGACGATCAGAGCCTCCGCGTTGGCGACCTGTTCGGAAACGGCCGGCGCTTCGCGTACGGCGGGCACTTCGCGTGCGGCGGGTGCGGCTGCCGAACTCTGCGCAAAAGCGGCTGCAGCGGAGCAAAGAGCAAAAAGAATCAGGGCGGAAAGAGCGGAAGAGCGCACGAAATACCTCAACCAACAGTTTACTAACCGGAGGCGCGCCGGTTTGGGACTATGGGGTTCGACGCGCAGCGAGCGGGAAGGGAATCGCCAACCAGGAAGTTTGGAAGAGCGAAGCGGGCCGGAGACGGTAAAGTGGTCATGGGCAAGATGAGGGCGTCAGGACTGGAGCGAAGACTGCAAATGGGTAGGTTGGGAAGAAACGCGATAGGAATGGCAGCGGCGATTCTGATGCAGGCGGCCGGAGCGGCCGCGCAAACGCAAAAGCCACCGGCGACGCCCAAGCCGACTGCGACGCAGAATGTGACGACCTCACCAGGGCAGACACCGCCTGGACAGACGCAGCTCGGCCCGGCAGAAGCAAAGATTCCCCTTGCCCAAATCGTATGGACGGTTCAACTGGATGCGAGCGCAGGGACCCCGCTGCAGACGGGGTCGGTTTTTGCGAGCCAGCGCAGTGCGGTGATTGCCGGCGACCGGGTAGTGGCGATCTTTCCGTCGCAGCCGGAGATCTCGCGAGGAGGCCGCCCGGTGGTCAGCTACCGGATGGTTTCTCTGGACCTGACTACGGGCCGGGTAAAGGTTGATAAGCAGGTAGAAGGCCAGAGTCTGCCGTATCTGTTTGCAACCGACGACGGGCATATCGACTACGGGCGGTCGTCCCTGATCCGGGTCAACCCGGACCTGAGCGAAACCGGCGATCGATTCGCAGAAACGGAAGGCCGAATCTCGGCAATCTCGCCAGACGGAAGTACGCTGGCACATTGGTCGGAACAGGGAACAGAGATTGTCAACGCGGATTCACTTTCCGCGTCCGGAGGCCTGATCCGTGGCCCAGAACCGGCGGCGGTGAGCAAGAGCATGCTGCTGATCGACGATCTGCGCTGGGCGGGCGAATTTCCGCAGGATTTTTCGTTTGTCGTATTGTTGGACCGAAACAGGCCGCACCTGCTGTACCACGGGAAGTGCGGCGGCCGTCCGGAGTTTCTTGCGGACGACAAGCTCCTCTTCATCGGCTGCGGCAAGGCGACCATCATGGATACCGCGGGGAAGGTACTGAAAGAGATCGCGCTGGCGGGCGGGCACGGGTGGTTTGCCGGTGTATCCCGCGACGGCAGCCGATTTGCGCTGGTGGCTTCGGAGTATCCGACGGCAGACCCGTCGTATGAGGCCGGGGCGCTGATCACCGTATACGACGCGGCAAGCTTCGAGCCGCTGGCAACTGTGGCGACGGAACCCGGTTCGGGCAAGCGGCCCTGGACCGCGTTTGCGCAGGATGGACATTTGTTTCTGAGCGGAGACCCCGACAAACTGACACTCTACCGGATTCCATGAGGGAAGGCCGGCGATGAAACGCGGATGAAAAGGTCCTGCGGACGATGATCCGCAGGCCGGATTTTTGGCGAGTGCCAGAGGCGTTATGCTTTGGCGGCATCCAGCAGGGCATTCACCCTGGACATAACCTGAAATGCGTCCGCGACGTAGACGACGTCTGCCTTGCCACGCGTCCAGCCGCAGTTGGGATCCAGGCTGATGGCTCGGCGGTCGCCAATAAAGCGCCAGCCGACAACGTGCGGCTCTTCGCCATGACAGCAGGTCGAGAGTCCCTTGGGGTGGCGGGGAGTCGCCCCGGTCTGGCCGATCTGGTTCATGTGGGTGAGGAAGGGGAGCACGGGCAGACCGTCGCCACCCTGATCGACCAGCGACTTGCTGCTGCCCAGGGATGCGCTGGCAGCGCGCAGGAAGCCTAGGATCAGCTCGCCGGCTTCGCTGGAGTGAATCTGGCCATCGGGTTGTTTTTTGGTCCAGCCGGCTCCGGCCACAAAGAGTATTTTGGCGTCCGGGCGAATGGTTTGAGCACCTTGCGCGGGGGCGCGGAGACCACTGACCGTGGTGCGTGTGGGAGGGGCATCGACCGCGATCTGCTCCACCTGAGCGGAGACGGACGGAGCGGAACCGGGCTCGGCGGCGAAGGCCTTTTGCGTGCCCGCGTCGAGTAGCAGGAACCAGGGACGAGCATCGCGGCTGATGACGGCTTCAACGCGTTGACGATAAAACCAGCGGGTGGCCTCAATGGCCGTCGTTCCTGCAAGCCCGGTGATGTGGGTATCGATGAATCCGCCCAGCCGGTGAGAGGCGGCAGCAGCGACGCGCACAATGCGCGAACTGGAAGGGGCGAGTACGATGCTGGCTTGCGCCGCGCGGCAAAGAGCTTCAACAGCCGCGGCATCGGTTGCGAAACGGGGCTGCTGGAAAGCTTCACCGGAGACGGCAAGCAGGCGCGCGCCAGAGGCTCCGAGGGTGGCGGCAGCCGCCTCCGCATCCGCGCCAAAGACGCCGATGGTCAGGGTTGCCGCAAGCTGTGCAGCCAGTAGCGTACCGGTGGTGACAGCTTCCAAGGAAGCCTTGGTGAGAATCGAACCGCTGTCCGCGGAACTGTCGTTGCTCAAGGCTGTATGCGCAAGTACGAGAATCGATTCCATGTTTACCTGGTATTGAAAAGAAATGATGTGCACATTGCGGAACTGAGAACACCGATCGCTGGATATCCGTCGAATCCAATGCCTGCAGGGCAGAGCAATTATATCGTCCGAAGCTCCCAACTCATCGTGACGGGTGGCGGACAAGAAGGGCGAGGCAAGCGCGAGCGATCAGGCCGAATCGCGGTTGAGGTGCTTGTTGTACTCCTCCGGGCCGCCGATGGTCAGGCTGCTCGTCTTTTCTCCGTGAACATAGCGACAGCACCAATCCGTCTGGTGAACTTTGCCAGCTCGGGGCGAGAGGAGGCTGCGGTAGACGAGGCGGCCATAGAGGAAGATGTTGTCCTGCCAGGTTTCGACGCGCCGGATTGCATCCTCGGTCTTGCAGACCCATTTCACGTCGTCGCGACTGAAGGGCTGTACAACGGTCGATTCGCCGGGAAGCAGGACCACCGGCGCGTTCAGGGGCTTCTCCTTGGTGAATTCCGGTGATTTAGGAAGGTTGCGCTCTTCGGCGGCGATTCCAATACGGTCCGCAGAAGCGATGATTTCGGCAGGTGAGCGGCCGCGGTTAGTGGCGATGATCTTGAAAGTGTTTTGGCCCTGCGGGGAGGGCTCCACGGAGATCAGAATCCAGGGCCGCTCGGCATCGAGAATTGCCTGGGTGTGGAGGAGCGCCGCATTTGCACTTTCCATGGCGGCCTGGGCCATCGTCTCGCCCGACCTGGTTTGGCGCTCGATCTTGCGCAGGGTCGTGAGGGCGAGCATGATTCCCGCGTATCCGACAAAAGCAAGCAACAGGTTGGCTCCCCAAGAGATGCGGTCGCGCAGGGGCCAGGAGGCGGGCTGAGGGGGAGGGTTGGCAATGGTGATACGGGGCTCGGGATGGTCTTCGCGGAGGGTGGCCTTCTCGTTTGGGCCTAATCCGTTCTGATCGCCGGCCACATCCAGTGCGCCTGGCAACGCCGACGACGAGGGGGGCGTCGCCGACCCGTTTTGAGTAGAACCAACAGCATTTTGATGGCCGGACACTGCGCTTTTGGCTTCCTGACTCGAAAGGGGGGTCGGCAACGCGGTGCAAATCAATATGGCGACCAATAGGACCAGGAATCTGAACATGATAACGAAATGTATCACGTCAAATCTGCACTGCGGACGGAGGGCAGACGGGCTCAGGGGCTGCTCCGGAAGGACACGGTTGTGACTTGGGAGCCGGTGGACGCCTGCGCGTCAGGGAAGAGTGGATCCAATTGCGCACGAGGAGCAGGGGAACGAATGGTATGCCAGTCCGCGCTATCGATTTGTGCCTTCACTTTGATGCGAAAAAGAGATGAGGCGGTGCCTCCATTGATTGGATTTTTGAACGGACTATTGCTTTTCGTGGTACATATGGACCGGGTTCAGAATCGTTCATGCAATGGAAGCGCGCCCGCAAGGTACCCTTTGCCAATGGGCCAGTGTGCTCGTCTGCGCTACCGCACTGGGTGTAGCCAGAGGTATAGAGTTGTGGAAGAAAGCGCATCGGTCGCTGTTCTGAGTTCATCCCTGCGCGGTGAAGCAGGTTTTGGATGAAGAATTGCTTGCACGATCTGCAGCGAAGGAGACAGGGAGTCAGGATATGCACACATTAGCGTGGTGGCCGACCGTGGTGGTTCTGACCGTGGCGACGATCACAGATCTGCGCTACCGGAAGATTCCAAACTGGTTGGTGTTTCCCTTCATGGGGTTGGGTTTGGTTGTAGTCTGCTGGACACACGGCTGGCATGGTTTGGGCCAGAGCCTGGAGGGGTTTGGGCTCGGCGTCCTGATTTATGGGATTCTTTTCATAATGGGCGGAATGGGCATGGGCGACGTAAAGCTGGTCGCCGCAGTTGGAATTTGGGTTGGCCCCATGCAGCTATTGACGGCCATGATCATCACCGGACTTGCGGGCGGGCTGATTGCCCTGTGCATGGGAGTCTCGGGCGGCTATCTGAAAGATTCCTTGATAGGGGGAGGCCGTCTGATCCTCGGTTTGAAGAAAAATGGATTGCGACCCCACCCGGAGCTTGCGCTCGATCGCCCGGGAGCGCACAAGATGCCGTACGCACCGGCGATCGCGATTGGGACACTTCTTTCGTTTTTTGCCCATTGAACTTTCGGTTCGGGGCGCATTCAAGTCAATGAAAAAGGAATTTGGGCCAAGTGCTGGCAACAAGGCAGGTAACAAAGGGTGGCATTCCGATGAAAACCAACACCGGCGTCGAAATGGATGCTACGCGCGCCGAGTCACTCGGTTCTGACGCCATGTCGATTGCGGTGGTGGGTCCTGACGAGAAGCTGCGCAAGGCGGTCGTCAATGCACTCGCAGGATGCCATCGGGGAGAGGTGCGCCAGTTTTCGACGTACCCACCCAGCATTGACGAACTGCCGAAGCTGATTCAACAGCATTTTGACCTCATCCTGATCGAATGGGACAGCAATCAGGAATATGCGCTTGACCTGGTAGAGGCGATTGGCAGTGGCGGCGATTCAACCGTGATGGTCTACTCCAACGAGACGGAACCGGAGCGAACCCACCCGGAGATGCTGATGCGCTGCATGCGCGCTGGGGCGCGCGAGTTCCTGAGCATGCCGTTCGCGCAGGATTCCGTTGCCGCCGCGCTGGCGAGGACGGCAGCGCGCCATACTCCTGTTCGCCCAGCGAAGAGGTCGGCTGGCCGGCTGCTGGTCTTCTGCGGGTCGAAGGGAGGGGCCGGTGTAACCGCGATTGCCTGCAATTTTGCGGTGGCGATTGCCCAGGAGTCGTCGGAAAGCACATTGCTGATCGATTTGGATCTGCCGCTTGGAGATGCGGCATTGAATCTGGGCATCACGCCCGGTTACTCGACGATCGACGCGCTGCAGAATTCAGCCCGGCTGGATTCGATCTTTCTTTCCAAGCTTCTGGTGAAGCACAGTTCGGGTCTGTTTGTGCTGGCGGCTCCCGGGAACTATTCCGTGTATCAAACTTCGAATGAGGCGATTCTGAAGCTGCTGACGGTCGCTCAGCAGGAGTTTCAGAACGTGGTGGTGGACGTTGGCTCGAAGTTGGATATTACAGGCAGTTCAGCTCCATTTAAGGCTGCGGACACGATTTATCTGGTGACCCAGTCCGGCATCCCGGAACTGCGCAACGCGAACCGACTGATTCAGCAGAATGGCGAGGGCGAGGGTCCGGAGCTGGAAGTAGTTCTCAACCGCTACGTTTCGCGGGGAATGAGAGTTTCGGACGACGATATCAAAAAGGCGCTGACCAAGCCCGCCCGGTGGAAGATTCCGAACGATTATGCCGCGATGAGCCAGATGCACGACACGGCCATGCCGGTGACGTCGACCGACTCCGAGATTGGGCGGCAATTTGCGCTGATGGCGCGGTCGGTTTGTGGCATCGCCGAGGTTCCCGAAAAGAAGAAGGGATTCTTCAGTTTCAAAAGAAACGCGCAGCCCAAGAGTGTGCCGGTCGATGACTCTTCAGCAAAGAGACGAGCGTACGCCTCGGAACGTGTGACACCGCCCAAGCTCACGACGCTCAACCTGACGCCTGAAGTCAGCAAGCTGCAGGAACCAGACGACATGACGGCAGCCGAAGCGCAAGGATTCATCGACATCCGGCGAGACTTGTCGGGCGAGCCCGAAACAAATCTGCAGGATACAGTTTGGAAATCGGACACCGAAAAGGAATCTGCCTCGGAGGCTAGGGAATCCCGTCCGATGCAGGCAACTGACGTGTATCTGGTCCCCGATGCGGATGCCGACGAGTCACAGACAAGGATTTACAACGGCGACCTCTATTTGCGGGGAGAGGATGGGAACTGGACCTACCAGGGACCGGCCGTAGTTGAGCCGGAGCCGGAAGAGGAGAAGGCAGTTCTTCATTGGCCGACGCCGGATTCGATTCCGTCTGGAACTCCACTGGGCGACAGCCAGCTCAACGCCACGGCGTCCGTTGCGGGGACGTTTGTCTACATTCCGGCGCCCGGCTACGTGCTTTCGGTAGGGACGCATACGCTTTGGGTGACCTTTATCCCCACGGTGGGCGGGGCCAACGCCGTGGTTCAGTCCTGCGTGACGCTGGTTGTTGAGAAGGAAAAGCAGTTGGCGGGCCGCGATTTGGCGTTGAACTGGGCTCCGGCAGAGAGTGCCCCAGCGGAACGCGAAGCATCCGGAATGGGAAGTATCGACGGCTCCTCATATGGGGATGTGGACGTGCGAGTCTCCGCAAGCCGAGTGGCGCCGTTGGGTTTGGCCAACCCCGAGATTTCGATTTTCACCTCGCCGGCTGCAGAGTCGCAAGCTCACGCAGCGATGGAGACACCGGCCATTGCATGGCCGAATCCACCGGCAATTCTTTACGGCGCGCGTCTCGACGGAAACCAGCTGAATGCCTCGTCCCCGGTAGCGGGCAGTTTCCAATACGTACCCGGTGCGGGAGAGGTGCTGGCAGCGGGCAGGCACCGTCTGACGGCACGATTCATTCCCGCCGACGCGTCGAGATACGCATCGGCCGACGCAGAGGTATCTCTACTGGTGACCTCGGTGCCTTCGGTCGTCAACTGGTCCAGTCCCGCGGCGATTTCCTATGGAACTCCCCTGGGCGCCGCGCAACTGAACGCCACGGCATCCGTGCAGGGGAGCTTCCATTACACTCCCGGCGCGGGGGAGATTCTTTCCGCGGGCCGGCACCAGCTTTCGGTGTCGTTCACCCCTGCAGACGCCACGAATTACACCGCTGCCCACGCCGAAGTCTCGCTCGCTGTTATTTCGATTCCGGCGCCGCTTCAGTGGGCAAGCCCCGCCCCGATACCATTCGGAACCCCGCTGAGTCAGGTGCAATTGAATGCTACGGCCTCGGTTCCAGGCACTTTTATTTATTCCCCTGGCGAGGGCGATGTACTGCCGACAGGGAGACACATTCTGCAAGTGGCGTTCAATCCGGACGACGCCACGAACTATACCTCGGCACAAGCCGAGACGCAGCTGGTTGTCACTTCGATGCTGTCGACGGTTGCGTGGAGCAACCCGGTGGCGATTCCTTACGGCACTCCTCTTGGGAGGTCGCAGCTGAACGCGACGGCGAGCGTGCCCGGAACGTTCACCTACACCCCGAACGAAGAGACGATACTGCCGGTGGGCAGACATACCCTGAAGGTCAGCTTCACGCCGAACGACAGCGCGAACCAGATGGTGGCCAAGGCTGAGGTGACGTTGACGGTCATCAAGCAACGGCCTGCGATTACCTGGCCGACGCCCGCGCCGATCATCTGTGGCGACGCTCTGAGCGGCAAAGAACTGAATGCCACAGCTTCGGTTCCTGGCTCGTTTGTCTATATTCCGGGTGCAGGCGCTGTGCTGTCGGCCGGCAAGCACACGCCGACTGCAGTTTTTACGCCCGAGGACACGGCGAACTATACGACGACGCAAACCGCGGTATCGCTGAATGTGCTGAAGGCAACTCCGTTGATTGATTGGCCGACGCCCAGTGAACTGCCCTATGGCTCGGTGCTGACCGCAGCGGAACTCAATGCAACGGCATCGGTTCCGGGCGTGTTTTCGTACCATCCGGAAATCGGAGACCGGCCGGGAGAAGGGGTACAGGTTCTTACTGCGATTTTCACTCCTGCGGACACGGCGAATTACAAGACGGTTGAAGCTTCCGTTTCCATTACGGTGACCCCGGCGGCACCCATCGATATTGCATGGCTTGCTCCCGCGGCGATTGCCTATGGCACCCCGCTGAGCGCCCTGCAACTGAATGCGACGGCGTCGATTCCGGGCACGTTTTCGTATTCGCCGCGCGAGGGCGAAGTGCTGAATGCCGGGGATCACACGCTCTCGGTGACGTTCAGTCCCGCTGACAGCAAATTCCCGGCCTCGCACCACTGGGTGGAGCTCACTGTCTTTAAAGCGAAGCCGGAGATTCATTGGGAATCACCGGAATCTATCTCGTTTGGCACCTTTCTCGACCAGACGCAATTGAACGCTCTGGCGTCGGTCCCCGGAAAATACACGTATATTCCCGCTGCGGGCGAGAGGCCGATGGTGGGAAGGCATAAGCTTTCGGTGCTCTTCACCCCGAAAGACAACAAGAACTTTGCGCCAGGGCGCGGCGATGTTTACATTGCGGTGACTAAGGCGATCCCGAAGGTGGAGTGGCCCAATCCGGGGCATATCAGCTATGGGGCGCCGCTCAGCGGAAAGCAGTTGAATGCAATCGCTTCGGTCCCCGGGGTGTTCGTGTATGCCCCCCCGGCGGGTACGGTTCTGACGCCGGGGATTCAGCTGCTGTCGGTGACGTTCTATCCGGATGACGCGGCCAATATTGCCATTTCCCAGGCCTCAGCGACACTGGTGGTGCACGAATTGCCGAACGTCGGTTTTGCGAGACCCCAGAATTTTCAGGCGGATGTCTACGATTCGTTCCAGACGCCTCGCACCAATCCGGCGAGTTTCGTGCCGCGCCGGCGCTGGATCGAAGAGGCGAGCGAAGAGCCTGACGGGAATTTGGTCACGGCGGAGAGTCGCGAAACGCACCTGCCGATCATGCAGAAGCCTGTTCAAGATCCAGTAATAAAAGCACCGGAACCCTCGGGAGCCGGCGAGGAATCCAGCTTGGCGGAGGAACTAGAGACGCGCACCTACAAAGGGGTCACATACATCAAGGGTCCGGACGGCCAGTGGCATCGTTTGCCGGACTAAGCTTCCGCGAACGGGAATCCGCGCAGCCCCATGAAGCCAATTGAGGGTGCTGCCTCTCACGATTGGTGCCAGTTTGCTTCATAATGGCAGTACACCGGCAAGCAGCATCATGGGAACGAGGCGTTTGAAGTGGAACTTCTGAACTTTGCGGCCTATAAGGCTGAGATTCACCGGGACCTGATCTCCAAGCTGGATCTGGAAAAGCTCTCGCAAGTCAATCCGAAGCAGGCGCGGGCCGCCGTGTCGCGTCTTGTGCAGGAGATCATCGCAGAGCACCGGGTGCCGCTGAATCTGGAAGAGCAGGAGAAGATTCAGTCGGATCTGCTCGACGAAGTTTTCGGACTTGGCCCGCTGGAACCGCTGCTCAAGGATTTGAAGATCTCGGATATTCTGGTGAACGACAAGGATCATGTGTTTGTGGAAAAGGGTGGCATCCTGACACGGGTGGACACTTCATTCCGCGACGATCGACATCTGTTGCAGATCATTGACCGGATTGTGTCGCAAGTGGGCCGCAGGGTCGACGAGTCTTCGCCGATGGTGGACGCCAGGCTTCCGGACGGATCGCGTATCAATGCCATCATTCCGCCGTTAGCGCTGGACGGCCCTTCGCTGTCGATTCGCCGTTTTGGAACCGGACCGCTGGCAGCGAATCAACTGGTGCAATTGAAGAGCATTTCCGCTCCCATGATGGAAGTGCTGAGGGCGGCGGTGCGCGCGCGGATCAGTATTTTGATTTCGGGCGGAACGGGTGCTGGAAAGACGACCTTCCTGAATATTCTGTCGCAGAACATTCCGCAGACTGAGCGAGTGATAACGATTGAAGACGCCGCCGAACTGCGGCTTGCGCAAGAGAACATTGTTCGCCTTGAGACCCGTCCGCCCAACGTGGAAGGGAAGGGAGCGATCCGGCAGCGGCAACTCCTGATCAACAGTCTGCGCATGCGCCCGGACCGCATTATCATCGGCGAGGTGCGCGGTGAAGAGGCGTTCGACATGCTGCAGGCCATGAACACGGGCCATGAAGGGTCGATGGCCACGATCCATGCCAACACCGCTCGTGACGCCATCATGCGTCTGGAGTCGATGGTTGCCATGACGGGCATGACGTTGCCGGAGAGGACTGTCCGCCAGCAGATTTCTTCGGCAATTACGATTGTTGTGCAGATCTCGCGCATGAGTGATGGAACCCGCAAAGTGATGAGTATCTCGGAGATCACGGGCATGGAAGAGAACGTGATCAGTATGCAGGACATCTTTACGTTTCAGAGGAAAGGGATCGGGCCCGACGGTAGGGTGGTGGGAGTATTCATGCCAACCCGGATTCGTCCCCGGTTCCTGGACCGGCTCAGTGTGGCGGGCATCAACCTGCCGTCGAGCATGTTCGAGACCGCGATGGAAGTGAACTAAGAAAGAAGGATCTGAAACATGCTGCCGCTGATTGTAGTCATTTTTATCGGTGTTTTTTCGATCGCGACGCTGGTGATATTGCTGGTGGCTGGGGGCAAGCCCGCGCAATCGAAGAACGCGGTGGCAGCGATCGAGTTGAGTAAGCCTGTCGCGAAGGCGGACGTGCATGAGCAGTTTTCCGATTTTCGTAAGAATGTCCTGCTCAGCGCGGTTCCTTTCATCAATAAGCTGCTGCTGAAGTTGGAGGTGGCGCCGTACCTGCGTATTCTGCTTTATCAGGCCAGCCTCCGGTGGACCGTTGGAGGGCTGTTACTTGCGTCCGCTGCTTGTGGTGTGGTCCCGTTCTATGGCGTCTATCTTCGCACTGGAAGCTTGTTGCTGGGATTGGCGATTGGGACTCCATTGGCCTTTGCGCCAATAGGCCTGGCGTATTACAAGCGCGGCAAGCGCTTTTCACGGTTTGAGGAAGTTCTGCCGGAAGCGCTGGATCTTTTGGTGAGCGCGCTTCGCGTGGGGCAGAGTCTGAATTCCGCACTGGGCCTGGTGTCGCGCGAATGCCCTGCGCCAGTAAGTACTGAGTTCAGGATCTGTTTCGATGAGCAGAATTTTGGTCTTGAAATGCGGGTAGCCCTGGAGAATATGACAACCAGGGTTCCCCTGCAGGACCTGAGAATTGTGACGACCGCGATTCTGATTCAGAAGGAGAGCGGCGGCAACCTGGCGGAAGTTCTCGAAAAGTGTGCGAGCGTAATCCGCGATAGGTTCCGTCTGAAGCGCCAGATCAAGGTGCACACCGCGCAGGGGCGGATGACAGGATGGGTATTGACCATGCTGCCTGTTGGTCTGGGAATTGCGATGTACTTCATCAATCCGGAGATGATGAGCGTGCTTTGGAAGCGCCCGTTCGGCATCAAGCTTCTATGGGGAGCCGGGGTCTCGATGACGGTTGGAACTCTTCTGATCCAGAAGATTGTCAGACTGGACGTTTAAGGGGACGCGATGGGAATGGCGATTCTGACATTTTGCAGCATCTTCCTGGTGATTGCCGCCGGAGGAATGCTGCTAAGCGCTCCCAAGAGCAAGCCGCGCAAAATTACCGCGGTGATCCGCCTGCCCGAGGTGGAGAAGCCGGCTGGCATGCGCAACAGTTTTCAGCAGGCAAGTGCCTCACTGGCAGGCATCGTTGGCCATTTTGAGAACGCGTTACCAAAGAGCCAGGCGGAAGTCTCGATTCTAAAACACCGGCTGATCAGCGCCGGCTATCGCAATGATGCGTCGGTGCAGATCTTTTACGGTGCAAAGTTCTTGATGATCGTTACGCTGTTGGCGCTTTCCCTGGTGACCGGGCTGGCCAGTTTGAACTACTTTTTTGTGTTGATCGCGGACCTGGCGATCGGGTTCGTGGGACCGGACTTTTGGCTGGAGAGCCAAATCAAGAAGCGCCAAAAGCAAATCCGGCGGAGCCTGCCCGATGTGCTCGATTTGATGGTGATCTGCGTAGAAGCGGGACTCAGTATGGATCAGGCGACAGCGCGCACCGCGCGGGAAGCGAACAAGGGCTCGGAGGCGATCAGCGACGAATTGGGCGTCGTGGTGCTTGAGCAGCGGGCGGGCTGTCCGCGTTCCGATGCGTGGAAGCACATGGCGGATCGCTGCGGTGAGGATTCGATCCGCAACCTGGTCTCTGTCTTGGTTCAGGCAGAGCAGTTCGGCACCAGCATCGCGAAGACATTGCGGGTTCATTCCGATATCCTGAGGAACAAGCGCGTCCAGCAGGTGGAAGAGATGGCTGCAAAGACCACCATCAAGATTCTTTTTCCACTCGTGGTTTTCATTTTCCCGGTTCTGTTCCTAGTCACAATCGGGCCTGCTATGATCCTCATGATTGAATCTTTTCAAAGCGCAGGAGTTCACTAACAGGGGAAAGGAGAGTTGCTATGAGTCCTACAATGATTCAGATCGCAGCCGGAGTTCTGGCTGTGGTAGTTCTGATTATCATCATTCAGCGCCGTCGCAAGCGGTCTCGCTAGCAACGTCTCGAGTGAATGCTCAACGGCCGCGGGACGACCTCAAGCATTCCCATTGATCCCGCTAACCTCTGGCACAGGTTTCCCATTTGACGGGATCTGGTGCTGGGTGGAAGCGGCCTGGTAACTGGGGAAACGGAGCGCGACGCAAGAGCGGAGCGCTCTCTTTCCTTCGTAATGCTGAAATCCGGGTAAATTTGCAGGGTGGATAAAAGGATGAGTTCAGCGAAGAGCTGGTTGGAGCGACTTTGGTCAAAGTCAAAGGATAATCGGCGGGCTGAACGCAAGAGCCATCCGCCATTGATCGCTCATTATTGGACCGGCGCTGCCCCTGCGGGCCAAGGCATTCAGGATATTAGCGCAACCGGATTGTATCTTGTCACCGAACAGCGCTGGTATCAGGGAACCGTGGTCAAGATCATCTTGCAAAGGACAGACGCCGCCGACGAAAACCTTGAAGACTCCATTGCTGTAATGGCCAGGGTTGTGCGGGCGGACTCGAATGGCGTCGGATTTCAGTTTGTTGCGGAGAAGTCTCATCCGCCTCGCCCTGGACAGAGCAAGCTCGATACGGTTGCGGATCAGAAAGCGCTGGATGAGTTCTTGCAGCGTCTGCAAGCCAGTAAAGATGGGCTGCGCCTGGAGGTCGGATCGTAATCTCCCAGACCTGGGTTCCACCCCATCGAGGCTTGGAGATTCGGCGTGATGAAACCGGCGAACTTCGCCTAATCTGTGAGTGCCGGAAGACAGCCGTGTCCAACCTGTCTGTGCCTCGAAGGTCGTCTGGGATCAGTCGATGGCTTCGGGGATAATCAGCAGGACTTCGACGCCGGTATTTAGCCCGTTCTGCATGGCTGGCCTGAAGACCCAATGCTGTAGGGTATCGACCAGGTACTTTGCCTGCTCGAAATCGGGCGGAAAGACGACTGCCATCTGCTGAAAGTGTCCATTCACATCCAGAATTCCATGGACGACGAGCGCGTCGGAGTTGACGGAGCCAGCCGGAAATGTCGGCACCAGAATGTCGGTTGGCCAGGGGGCTTCCAGGCGTGAAGAACTGCCGGTGCCCGCCTCCAGGGCGGAGCGCGGAATCGAATATTGCAGGATCCAGTTTTTGGGCTGGCCCACGTGCAGATACACCGTGTAGGAAAGTCTTCCGCTCCAGATGCCGGCGGTTTCAGGGAACTCCTCCTCGAAGGAGTTGCCGATGGTCACGATGGGGAATCTTCCGTCTTTGGGCAGGATGATTCGTTTTACCGATGGATCGCCGCCAGCGCCATTGCCGGAGATCTCTCCTGGTTTGCCAAGGGGATGCGTGCCGCTGGCGGCCGTCTCAGGAGCGTTGCGCTTGGGACTTGGCTTTTCCTCTTCCGGTGCGCTGCCTGCTTTTGCCGCATCATGGGGAACGCTGGAGAGCCCTGCCGCGAGGGCTGCTTGCGCCTTCTCGTTGACCGGAGGCAGGACGATGGTTCCCTCGTGCATGCGCAGATCCGACAAGGAGGTCACCGTGGCGCTTGCCGGTTGCGTGGACTGCTGGGAGGTGGTTTGCGGAGCCTCCTGCTTGAGATCGGGGCCGTGAACGGTCACTGCAGTCGTGGTGGTGGCAGGAGCCGGGAGTTTGTTGCTTTGGAAAGCAGTGCTGTTGATGGCGATGTCCGCCAGTGCGGATTCGCGGTTGGGAGGTTGTACAGAGGCATGCACTTCGGCGGCGACGTTCTCCTGCGGCGGCGGAGGCGTAATCTGCCGGTCGGGCAGAGGCTGGGGCGACCGGAGAACCAGGAGTGGGACCGGGATCGGATGAAGGAGTGCCGGAGCCGGAGGAAGGTCGGGCTGGATGAGGGTCTGGAGTGCAGGCATGGCAGGCGTGTCAGGAACCGCCATGGGCGCATGACCTTGTCGGGAGGCGCCCTGCGAATTTGCCAGCGCATCTGAACGGCGCGGGGATTTTGTCTGGTCGGCGGGAACCGGGCGTGGCAGCGGGAAGTCGCGCATGTGCATATCGACCGTCCGCATTTTGGCGGGCTTGCGGAGTGGCGGGTGGCTCACCACCGGCGTCTGGACAATTCCGAAGAAGATCAGCGCGAACAATGCGCCATGCATCAGGGCCGAGACGGCCAGCGAGAGGGGATCGCGGCGCGCCTCGGTGATCTGAGAAAAGAGCGTAGTCATGCTGAAAGACCAGAAACGCAGCGGAATTCCTCCCTGATTGCCCCTCACCCATTCTTGCAGAATAAAGAGGCAAGGGTGCGGACGCGGCGTTGGTTCTGCGGCGAGTTCTTCCGCGGAAGAGGAACCACATTCGTCGATTCGGTCAGCGCCGCCGCCGTTTTCGAATGCCAGGCAGACGACGTTCAAGCGTTGGCGGCCAGCTGTGCGCGGCTCTCACAACCGCGGGAAGAACTGTGGAATGATCGTTCAAGCCAAGTTGGAATGCAAAGGGCCAAGGCTAAAAAGGGCTCCTTCTCCATCCATGTTGTATCTAGATACTCCCTATTGAATTGCACAGGAAGGGCTTCATTCCGGCATAGAATGAATGTACGTATTCACGGGCGCCAGAGTTTGCTCCATTGAGGGTGGCGTTTTCCCGCATGAATGTAGTGCGGAGCGGTTAGAGCCGCAATCGGGCTCTAGCGGTGCCGTAACTCACGCTGGTGGCGCAACCAGTTGAACAGGATCTCTGCATGAATCGAAGGTTTGTCAACCTCCTCGTTCTGGCATTTGTCATTGCTCTTGCATGCACAATATTCGTGTGGAAGAAGCTGACCGCCGGGGCTGCAGGTGCGCCGCAAAAGTCGAATACAGTGGCCGTGGTTGCGGCAGCGGAGAATATCAAGCTGGGTTCCGTACTGACGGCGGGCAATCTGACCACCGTGCAAATTGCCGGGACCCTGCCTGTGGGGGCAATCCGCGATACGAAAAACGCAATTGGGCGGGGCGTGATTTCCGACCTTTATCAGGGCGAGCCGATTGAGGAATATCGATTGGCGGCGGTGGGATCAGGCGGCGGATTGGCGGCGACAATTCCCAACGGCATGCGCGTGTGCGCAATCAAGGTCGATGAGGTGGTTGGCGTGTCGGGGTTCGTGACGCCCGGCATGCGCGTGGATGTGCTGGTTTCCGGCAGTCCTCCGGGAGCCCAAGGAGCCAGCCAGGGTTCGATGGTGAAGACTATTCTTCAAAACATCGAAGTGAAGTCGGCGGGAACGGATATTCAAAAGGACGCCGAAGGGAAGCCACAGCAGGTGCAGGTGGTCAACTTGCTGGTGACGCCGGTTCAGGCGGAGGTTTTGAGCCTGGCCGCAAGCCAGATGCGCATCCAGTTGGTGTTGCGCAACCCGTTGGACACAAAGATTGCCCAGGTTCCGGGGGATGCAATGGCGAACTTGTTCTCTGGAGCGCCGGCCGTGGAAAAAACATCCTCAGCGCCGTCGATGCAGAGGGGTGTGGTGAAGAAGCCCGCTCCAGCATTCATAACGGTTGAAGTACTGAACGGAACGACACGGACCACGGAGAAATTTTCTGTTCCCGAGGGAAAGCAGTGAGAGGACGAGCTGGAGTTTTCATCGGTTGTTTGGGTGCTGTCTTGTTTGTCTGCGCCGCCGTTGGGCTGCGGGCCCAGACGGCGTCTGCTTTCTCCCAACCGGGGGCGGTTTCCAATCAGGACTCGTCGAATGATCTTTCTGTCGCAGTAGGGAAATCGGTGCTGGTGGACTTCACCGAACCGATGTTGCGGGTGGCGGTTGGCATGAACGAAATCGCTGCAGTGACCGTGACCAGCCCGACCGAAGTAATGGTGAACGGCAAGATGCCGGGCCAAACGAGCCTGATTGTGTGGCAAAAAAGCGGGAATCGCCAGTTTTTCAATATCACGGTGCGGCGGAACACATTTGAGTCGATTGACCGGCTCGACGCTGTGCGGCGTCAGCTGATGATGGAGCTGCCCGGACAGGCGATCAAGGTGAGTACCGAGAACGGATCGATTTTCCTGCGCGGCACGGTGAAAGATTTGGATAGCTCGAATCGCGCGGTCGAGATTGCATCGACCGCACTCGCGCCGATTGCCAGTGCCGAATCGGCGGAGAAGGGCGCTTCAACCGCAGCAGCGCCCGCCGGGGGAGGAGCATCCGGCAAGGTAGTGAACCTGTTGTACGTGGATGTCCCCGAGGCGGAGAAGCAAATTCTGCTGAAGGTTCGGTTTGCCAGTGTCGATCGCAACAAGGCCAAGCAGTTGGGCATCAATCTGGCGAGCCTCGGGATTGGGAACACAACGGGCGGCATCTCGACCGGACAATTACCCTTTCCGACGATTGCCAACGCGACATCGGCCGCGCCAGCTTCGGCCGCATTTTCAGGCGCTCTGAACCTGCTGGTGGAAACTCCCGGGAACCTTCCCATGGCCATGGGCATTCAGGCGCTTGAGACCAAGGGTGTAGTGGAAGTGCTTGCCGAACCCAACCTGATGGCGGCGAACGGCAAGCAGGCCAGCTTCCTGGCTGGCGGCGAGTATCCGTATCCGGTTCCGCAGGGTGGTGGGGGTGGCTCTGCCCCGACCATCACGATCATGTTCAAGGAATACGGAGTCCGGCTGAACTTTATCCCGACGATTACACCGCGAGGATCGATTCGCCTGCAAGTTGCCCCGGAAGTGAGCTCGCTGGATTTCACCAACGCGGTTGAGCTGTCGGGTGCAGAGGTGCCGGCGATCACTACCCGCAGGGTGAAAACCGAAGTCGAGCTGAACGACGGCCAGAGCTTTGTCATCGGCGGCTTGCTGGACAATCGCGAAACCGAGACGTTCATGAAAATTCCGTTCCTGGGCGATATTCCAGTGCTCGGCAAGTTCTTCCAGTCGATGACGCGCAGCCACACCAATACGGAGTTGATCGTGGTGGTAACGCCCGAACTGGTGGATCCGATCCCGGTCGGCGCGCCGTTGCCAAGTTTGAAGTATCCCACGAAGTTCCTGCCGCCGAATTCCGATGTTCAGATGCACAATCCGGATGGGACGACCGCGCCGGCAACACCGGCGACACCGGCGCCGATTCCGGTGGAGAAACTGGTGGATAGCCAGAAGCCTGAAGCGCCTCTGGATGTCCAAGGCGGAATGTCAGGTTCATCCGGCGGTGCATCTTCGCACTAGCTTCTGAATGAATGCAGGTCTGGTGTTGTCGGACCCTGAGCGCTGAGAGGTTGCTGATTCGATGCTAGCTACCACGCCGGATTTCTGGACTCAGTTGAACGCAGAACCCACCGTCGGCACACTGTCGCGGGTGCGGACCTGGATTCGGCGTTTTCGCAGGCGCGTGCCAGAAGCGTGGATGAAGGTGACGAACCTGAGCAGCAAGATGGTTGTGGCCGACCGCGCCCAGGTTGCCAGCCACGGCGCTGCCCGCAGAAAAGGCCTGTTGGGGCGCAAAGGGCTGGACAGCGGCGAAGGATTGTGGATTCTTCCCTGTGAAGCTGTGCATACCTTCGGCATGCAGTTCGCAATCGACCTAGTATACCTGGACCGCAACCACAAGGTGAAGAAGGTGCGGAGCGCGGTGCCGGCATGGAGGCTCTCTGCCTGCCTGTCGGCGCACTCGGTATTGGAGTTGCCCGCAGGCACGGTGCTGGCTACGCAAACGAAGCGCGGCGACCAACTGGAGATGTCGCCTTTGACTCTGAGATGAGCGCGAACCGCAAAGACTCTTTCGGCCCCGAGCATTTGCGCGGAACAAGCGCCGAAACCATTGCGTAGGAGAATAAGACGGGAATGCTGAGCTTGCGCTATGCACCCGGACACAAAGGAGCTTTCCATGATCAAGGCTGTCGGAAATAGGGCTCTCGGAATGATCGGTTTAGCGTTGCTGCTTTCCGTTGCGCTTCGCAGCGGATTTGCCAAGTCGCCACAGGCTACAAAGGGAAGCTCTGGCACCTTGGTGATCGTATTCAAGGATGGGCACCGGCAAAGTTTCAATCTGGCGGATATTGAAAAGGTAGAGTTCCCGACTGCAGCTGTCGTTGCCAGTTCGGCACCCATTGTTTCCGCAAGTCAGCCGCCGCGCGGGCACTACCTTGGGAAATGGGAAGTCGGGGATGGCGGCGGGAACAATTTCTATATCACGCTACGGGAAGACGGAAGCGCCACGCGGTCGCTCGGCGACGAGCGCGGGAAATGGGTGTACATGAACGGCGAGGCGCTGGTTACCTGGGATGACGGTGCTCAGGACGCGATCCGCAAGGTCGGCTCCAAGTACATGAAGTTCGCCTATAGCGCGGGTAAATCGTTTACCGATTCTCCGGACAATGTGGCTCCTGCGCACAACACTACCCCGCGGCCTATCTAAGCGCCGGTTCTCCAACAGACGTACATCATTTTGAATCATGCAGGGTGGCTTCTTCCTGGTCAAGGGGCTACTCCAGGGCGAAGGATTGGGCCGGTTGAGGTTATTCGTGCATATTGGTCGGCCATCTGCGCCCGCCTGTTTGCTGGGCCCGCCCGCGGGAAAAACTCGACGCGGATCTATCGGGAAGGCAATCTCAAGACCAGGAAGGCTACCTCACTACGCGAGCGGTTTGGCGGAATCTCGGTCAAAGATCGATTTGCGGTCGCGCGCTCGGGAGCAATCCTGAAGGGCCGGATAGTATATTCTCCGTAATCGGTTTCACAGTCAATCTGTAACTGTGTTTGCCGGCAAAGGAGAAAAAGTGGCGCGATCGCGTAGAGAGTTCCTCATCCACAGTTCAATTCTTGGTTCGGTTGGATTGCTGAGTACTGCGCTGCCGGCGAATGCGGCGCAAGCTCCCGCGCAAAGCGTACCGGGCCAGACTCCGCCGCCCGGAGAGCCTTCAGCATTTGGCACCGCGCCTGCGGTGGGCCCGGAAGTCACAACTGCGACCTTTGCCGAAGCGGAGAAACTCGTGCAGGTGGAGATGACCGCTGCCGACCAGGCCACGGCTGCAGGGAACTGGCGCATGCAGATGGCTCCTAACCTGGAACGGCGCACCGGGCCGCGCAAGATGGTTCTGGAGCCTGAACTGGCGCCCGCGACGTTGTGGAACCCGATGTTTCCGGGCAACGGCAGCGAGCCAAACGAGGGGAAACAAGCCCTCGTTCGCAGCAGTGCAGCGGATGTTCCTTTGCCTGCGCACGACGATGAGATTGCGTTCGCGCCGGTGGCGCAGCTCGCGCGCTGGATTGAGGGGCGGAAGCTTACTTCGGTGCGGCTGACCGAGATCTATCTAGACCGGCTGGAACGCTTCAATGACAAGTTGAATTGCGTGATTACGCTGACACGGGATCATGCGCTCAAGCAGGCGCGGCAGGCAGATGCGGAGATTGCATCGGGAGATTACCGTGGGCCTTTGCATGGGATTCCCTGGGGCGCAAAGGATCTTCTCGACACAGCGGGGATTCCAACTACTTATGGCGCCGAGCCCTTCCAGGATCGTGTTCCGACTGCGGACAGCGCGGTGGTTGCGAGGCTGAATGCAGCCGGAGCCGTGCTGGTGGCAAAGCTCAGCCTGGGCGCACTTGCACTGAACGATGTGTGGTTCGGCGGACAGACGAAGAATCCTTGGCTGCTGGAGGAGGGATCTTCGGGGTCGAGTGCCGGGCCTGGCGCAGCAGTGGGTGCCGGATTGGTGGGCTTTGCGATGGGCAGCGAAACGGGCGGGAGTATTGTTAGTCCCTCCATGCGCTGCGGTGTGACGGGACTGAGGCCGACCTTTGGCCGTGTGCCGAGGACCGGAGCGATGACGCTCTGCTGGTCGCTGGACAAGCTGGGGCCGATGGCGAGGTCGGTGGAAGACACCCTGCTGGTACTGGACGCAATCACCGGGCCGGATGCGGGCGATCTGGCCAGTCTGGAGTCGGGCCTGAACCGGCGGGGTGAAATTGCCTTCAACGCCGGAGCGGACGTGAAGGGATTGCGGGTGGGGTACTTCCCCGGTTGGATGAAAGAGAATCCGGCAACGGATGTGGACCGCGCCGCACTGGAGACGGTGAAAAGCCTGGGCATGAAGCCGGTCGAAGTTTCACTGCCCGACTGGCCTTACGATTCGCTGTATCTGATCCTGTTCGCGGAGGCCGCCGCCGCCTTTGAAGAGCTTACGCTGAGCCACAAAGTGGATCTGCTCAAGTCGCAGGTGCCGGATGCATGGCCCAACGTCTTCAGGCAGTCGCGGTTTCTGTCGGCAGTGGATTTTGTGCAGGCCGACCGAATGCGCCGCAAGGTTGCGCAGGAGATGGCGCGCGTTATGACGCAAGTGGACATACTGTTGGTACCTTCGCTACGCGACGAGATGCTGACCATTACCAACTTCACCGGGCATCCGTCGCTGACCCTGCGCGCAGGGTTTGTGGAAGTGGGCGAGGCTCGCAGCGACTGGGCGCCGGATCCGGCGCACCCGCTGCCGAAATTCTCGCCGCCCAGAAGAGTTCCGCATGGCGTGACGTTGATTGGACGCCTGTACGACGAAGGCCGCATGGCAGAAGCCGGAATAGCCCTTGAGCGTGCATTTGGAGTGATGAAGGAAAGACCTGCTGGCTTTTGACACATTGGGCCTTCCTGTTCGCCCAGGAGGCTTCAAAGCATGCAAGGATCGCCCAGCCGGACAAATTTACGGCACCCGTATCTCGATGATCGCTAAATCGAATCGTGGGGCGGAATCGGAGATACATGCAGAATCTCAAGTTTGGAAGAACTATTCTATGGTCGATGGTCGCCACCATCGGATTTGTGCCAATGGCGGTCAATCTGGCCGCCCAGAATGCCGACAGACCGTGGATGAATCGCGAGCTCGCGCCGGAACAGCGCGCTGAACTGGCGCTGAAGCAGATGACGCTCGACGAGAAGCTGGCAATGGCGCACGGGAACGGCATGGCGCATGTTCCCGAGTGGCAGATGCCCTTGACGCCCCTGTCGAATGGCGGGGCGGGATACGTCCAGGGAGTACAGAGGCTCGGTATTCCTGGGCTGGTGATCTCCGATGCGGCGTATGGCGTGCGGGATAGCGGCGCGAACGGAAGGTATTCGACCGCAATGCCTTCGAATCTGGGTGCGGCGTCCACTTGGGATCCAGCATCGGCATGCGCCTATGGCGAGTTGATTGGCCGCGAATTGCGCGCCCAGGGCTTCGACATGACGTTGGGCGGCGGGACCAACTTGTCCCGCGAACCGAGAAATGGCCGCACCTTCGAGTATGCCGGCGAAGATCCGCTGCTGGCCGGCACGCTGGTGGGTAACATGATCAAGTGCGAACAGGCACAGCATGTGGTCGGCGACATCAAACACTTTGCCATGAACGACCAGGAAACCGGGCGATTCTTCGTCAATGCGCTCGTTTCGAAACGCGCCATGCAGGAGTCGGATCTGCTTGCATTCCACATAGGCATCTCGATCGCCAGCCCAGGAGCGGTGATGTGCTCTTACAACCGGATCAATGGCGCCTTTGGATGCGAAAACCCTTACCTACTGCGCGATGTGCTGAAGAAGGTCTGGGGTTTCAAAGGATTCGTGCTCTCAGACTGGGGTGGTACGCACAGTACCGAGAGAGCGTCGGCGGCGGGACTTGATCAGGAGCAGCCGATGGCGGAGTTCTTCGGCGCGCATTTGAAGGCTGCAGTTGAGTCCGGCAAAGTCCCGCTTGCGGAGATTGACGATCACGCACGGCGGATTCTGTATGCGGAGTTTGCGTCAGGGATTGTGGACGATCCTCCGCGGCTGGGCGTGGTCGACATTAAGGGAGGTCTTGAGGTTTCCCGCAAGGTGGAAGAGAAGAGCATCGTTCTGTTGAAGAACAGCCCGGCGCTGCTGCCGATTCAATCGGAGAAGGTTCACAGGATTGCGATCATCGGTGGACATGCGGACGTGGGCATGATTTCCGGAGGTGGGTCAGCGCAGGTGGACCCGCCGGGCGGCAATGCGATCATGCCTCCGGGCAAAGGCCAAACCAGGTGGCTGGATCACGTCTGGTTTCCGACTTCGCCGCTGAAGGCTCTCAGGGCAAAGCTGCCGCATACGAAGATCGACTTCGATGCGGGCACAAATCTGGGGTCGGCCGCGAAGTTGGCAAAGAACGCCGATCTGGCAATCGTCTTTGCCTATCAGTGGGAGGCAGAGGACATGGACTTGCCGAACTTGTCGCTGCCCGATCGCCAGGATGTCTTGATCGAGAAGATTGCCGCGGCGAATCCACGCACCATCGTTGTGCTTGAGACGGGGACTGCCGTGACCATGCCTTGGATCGATAAGGTCTCCGGCGTTGTCGAGGTCTGGTTCGCGGGCAGCGCGGGACATAGGGCGCTGGCTGACATTCTGGTGGGCGACGTGAATCCATCCGGCAAGCTCCCGATGACTTTCCCAAAGAGCGAACAGGATTTGCCCCGTCCGAAGATAGCGACGGCCCCTCAACTGGATGGAGCGCAGACCGGAGACCAGTTTCCGACCGGATCGGCGGCGGCAAACTACGTTGTGCGCTACGATGAAGGCGCCGAAGTCGGATACAAGTGGTATGAAGCCGCAAATAAGAGGCCCCTGTTTGCCTTCGGCGCGGGTTTGTCCTATACGACATACGACTATTCGAACCTGAGTATTGACTCCGCGACGAAGAAGGCAACCTTCACGGTGAAGAACACCGGCACGCGCGCAGGCACGGAAATTGCGGAAGTATATGCTCGCCTTCCCAAGGGGTCCGACGAAAGCTTCAAGAGGCTGGCCGGTTGGACGCGCTTAACTCTTACTCCTGGGGAATCGCGCGAGGTGACCATTCCGGTGGATGCGCGCGTGCTGCGGATATTCGATGAGTCGAAGAATGGCTGGAGTCTTCTGACTGGCGACTACGAAGTACTTGTTGGCCCGGCCTCAGACAATACGCCGCTGCAAGGGGTCCTAACGGTTCATTGAGTCTTGATGGCGTAGGAATAAACCTACAAAAAGACCGCACAAACCCTACAAGAATCACGGACTACGCTGATGATAATTTCTTTGCGGTCAGGGTATCGTCATAGCAGGTCGGAGTTGTGGTGCGAATAGTGGATAAAACGATGAACATTCTGATAGCTGACGATCACGCGAACGTTCGGCGCGGCCTGAGAGAAAT